>Ga0079305_1000492_pt1 | contig 83199 bp, 74 predicted proteins | sample LMS_cellobiose_e_FD_79183 | JGI IMG/M metagenome (GOLD analysis project Ga0079305, IMG submission 79183) | Rumen-fistulated moose microbial communities from Alaska, USA - LMS_cellobiose_enrichment | ecosystem: Host-associated > Mammals > Digestive system > Stomach > Rumen fluid ...
GTTGATTTTCTATGATGACATTCTTACCCGTACCAGTATCAACACATAACAAGTCAGCACGCCCTCCATCCATTCTTTCTTCTCTGGAAACTAGTTCCAAATCAAGATAGATGACTTCGCTTAGTTGAGATAAGTTCTCTTCTTCTGCCAACCAAGGCGTGAAATCTGTTGCTTCGTTATGCCAATAGGTTCTTGGAGAAATCTCCTTAATTTTAGATAATTGCATGATTTATGATTGTTAGTTTTACTTGTTTCCTTTCATCCTATTACACTCCTTACACAGCATCTGGCAATTGTCTGCAGTAGTGTGTCCGCCTTTGCTCCACGGAATGATGTGGTCGGCCTCCATTTCTTCATATTTATAAGTCATTCCACACAGGGGGCAGCGTCCTTGCTGATTTTCATAGGCTGCACGACGTGTACGCTGATCAAAGGTGCGTAGATTTAGGAAACGCTCTTGGCGTGTCAGGATATAAAGGTAAATGCCTTTGCTGCTTGTCACATCGTCATCCTGCATCAGATGGTCAATTTCCTGCTCCAGAAGAGTGGTGTCGTAGTGATTATTCCTGAAGTCATGGTATAGTTTGCCCCAATCGCGATTCACTTCCTTCATCTCCTTGCGATACTTCGTGAATGTCATCCTTATCCAGTCAATCACATCGCGATAGTACTCCCATAGTTCAGTCGCCTCTGCGTCTCGGGCATGTTTCGACATATAATCTTCGATGCTGCATCCTCTGTCAATGGAAATCCATTCCAATGCTGTTTCCAGCAGTTCCTGACGAATAGCCTGCCCCTTAACATACTTGTCACCAACTTTTACTGCAGCACATCCAGACTTTGAGAAATAACGCTTGGCATGAGTTAGCCAGTCGCCGCAATAGACAGCGTTGCGCAACTCTTGGTCGGTTAGTCGCTCACCAGCAATGTTTACTGTTTTAAACCAAGCCAGCTTTTCTGTTTCCGTACCCTCGCAGAAATATACCATCAACTTGTAGTTAAGAATTTGTTCCTGCTTGTCGGGCTTTTGCGTGTGGAAATACTGAGGGTTCCCGTCCTCATCCTTGATACTAAAGTCACCGTTCACATACTGGCAGATACTCAGTGTGCGTTGCTGGCCGTCAATCACCTCGTAAGTGCCGTCGCCATTTACCGCCCAATACATCACGTTCAAAGGAAACCCCTTCAGCACAGTATCAATAACAGCGTTGCGTTTCTTCTCATCATAAACAAACTCACGCTGATACTTGGGACGTATATCAAGCAATCCACCATATGCTACCACGCCTTCTTCTTGGCTGTCCTTATAACCCTTGAAAAGGTCGCGGACGAGTATCTCATATAATTTTATATCCATAGTTATTTTCGTTTTATGATTAATCTTGAATATGGGCATTTTTGCAGTCCATTCTTGGTATAGGCTAAGTCTGTTCTTCCTCTATAGTTTTTTTTAACACCAGACTCTTTCGCCAAATCACCACTACCTAGTCCTATTATTTCGAATTGGTCAGGATTGTATTTGTCAAGTAATGTATCAGGAACCCCCATAAAGCCATCATAGTCAATCGGAATTTCCTCAACTTTGCCTACATCTATAGCATCGTAATTGTCGTATTTAGGATAATCTTCTGGCGAATATTTCTTGTAGAGAATCAACTTCTCATGTCTTTTCTTAATATCAAGATTTGTAAACCATATAGAGGTAGAGCGTCCATAGACCTTTCCATCTACAATCTTATAGTTACTACCCGCTTTGCCTTCTTTCAAGAAGCGTTCTTCAACATCTTTTGGAACATCAAACAAGAGGTCTTTGCTCATTGGAGTACACCCAACCCACAATTGATTTGCTTTGATATAAGGGAAGATTTCTTTATAATGAATAGCGTTCTTATTGCCAATAATAATAAACTTCTTCTTATACTCCATCAGTTGAGCTACGTACTCACGAAAAAGTGAGAAAGGAGGATTGGTAACTACAATGTCGGCTTGCTTAAGTAGTTCGATACATTCACGACTGCGGAAGTCACCATCACCCTTCAATGGGTTAACGCCTATCTCATCGGCATCGGGCGTATGGTTACCGTTCTTGTCGCCATCATAAATCAGATAAACAGCCTGCTCACACTCATATTGGCTGAAGAGATCAATATCCTGATTCTTATAGCATGTAGTGATAAGACGCTTCAACCCCAAATGCTCAAAGTTGAGCGCAAAGTACTTGAAAAAGTTCGATACCCTCGGGTCATCACAATTGCAGAACACTGTTTTTCCACGAAAGTGCTCCTTGTAATGCCGTAGCTCGTTCTCGATATCCGACAGCTGTGTGTAGAACTCATCATTCTTTGCTGCTTTTGCTGCATTCAGTGTCTTGTTTGCCATACACGATTGATAGTTTCAGTCAGTAAGCACCAACTATCAATCACGCTAAGGCACAAAAGAAGCGTGATGCTCTTATTGCGCATAGCAAGAGGTGAAAGCCTAGGAATAACTTTTGGAACCCCTGTCAGTCAACAGATACACCACGCTAAAGCGTGTTGCATCACTATTAATGACTGAACAGGTGCACATTACCTACGGCTCACCTGTCACATATTATTTACGTGCTTGTTATACCAATCTTAGTTTCCTAGGCTTTTCTTGGCTATGCGCGAAATAATAGCGAATGCTTAATAATTAATCCACAATGTCTTGAAGGATTTGCACCCTTCAAAAGCAAAGATATATAAAAAAACAATGGTACACAAGTTTGTGGATAACAATTTTGTGTACCATGTAATTTTGCTTGTTTTTTTTATGAATAAAAAGCACGATAATGCTGATTATAAAAGGCCTTTCTGCATTACGACTTTTTTCGTTACGACTTTTTTCGTAGTCTTTGATTATTATTTTACAAAGAATTGCAAATCTACCTTCACCCTTCACCTTTTTCTTAAAAGAGCATGAAAATGTTTGCTTATTAAGGTGAATGTTAGGGTGAAGGGTGAAGGTGCTTGTAATTTATGTCTTTGTTTGCAATATGGCAACCTGATGATTGGTCATCACTTTACGTTGCGTTTAAACCAAATCTTAAAGACAGGGTCTTCTATATAAACTTTGTCATTGTCAAAATCTATCATCTCTTTGTCCTGCAAGGCAGTCTTGATGCGAGATACATTTGACTTGCTTCCCAGATTATAGTTTTCAAGTATGGCTTTGCTGCCAAAATCAGAGGTTACACCATCGTTTAAAGCGCGCAAGAAGTTCATCTGATATCCCGTAAGACCCTTTACCTGCTCTTCAAAGAGGGCTGAGCATTGTGCCAACAATGCATCTACACCACGATTGAAGTCCTCTTCTGTGGTTGTCTTTTCGGTCTCTGCCAATACGTTCCAGGCTAACTGCTGTACGTATGATGAGTTGCCCTCTACCGTTTCACAGATTCGTTGGGCCAGATCTTCTGATATTTGTTTGCCCTGACTCTCGAATCTGGAGCAGATAAATGTTACCCAATCGGTTGTTGGGATTTTATCTAGATACATCATCTCGCCAAACTGGAAGAAAGGCATCTTGCGATGTTGGAACAGTTTGGTCATCAGGTGTTTCTTACTGCCAAAAAGACAATAAGATACGTTTCGCTGATGTTGCCATACTCCACGTAGGCGCTTCTGAATCGTCAGTGAGTCAGGCATCTCGCCTACTTGCTGGAATTCATCAATGCACACCACGATATGCACATCCTGAGCTTTGCCTATCAACTCAGGTAATTGAAGTATCTCTTCGGGCTTATAATTCTGTGGGGTAATGCCCAATGAGAATGAATACTCCGACATGGGCTCTGGCGTAAAAGCAATTTTGGGAGTCAGTCTTACCAAGAACTTCTTGATGTTCTCAATGACTTGCTCTGACTTGGTGGCTGTTTGTTTCAACACCTCAGAAGCAAAACGGTTGTAGAAATCATATTCGCTCTTACAATCGTAGATGTCCATGAATACCGTCTTTATCTTCGGATGGGTGATTTCTTTCATGACCTTGCGTACGATGGAGCTTTTGCCGATTCGACGGGGAGAGACCAGAATCACGTTGATGCCGTTCTCGAAATCCATTTTCAACCGCTTGGTTTCTTTCACCCTGTCTGTGAAGTTTTCACCCTCTACAGACATACCATATACAAATGCTTTTTCCATAGTTGCTTCCTTTATCTGGGTGCAAATATAAACAAAAAAATATTGGTACACAAGTTTGTGGACCACAATTTTGTGTACCATGTGTTTTTGCTAATATTTTACAAAGAATTGCAAATCTACCTTCACCCTTCACCTTTTCTTAAAAGAGTATGAAAATACGTACTTATTAAGGTGAAGGTTGGGGTGAAGGGTGAAGGTGGAACATAACTCAAGCGGCAAGTACTACCTTATACATATTGCCTCGCTTCGTGTGTTTATGAGGGAATATCTTCAAGCTGGTGAGGTACTTACCAAATTGTTCCACAGACATATTAAGGTTTCCTCTTTTTGCCTTCACTTCTTGGAAGATTTCAGTAGCCAGAAGCCATTCGCCTTCTTTCTCATTCTCTGGGTAGCGGAAATACTCTCTAAAGATTTGCTCAGTCAACTTCATCCGCATGAATGTCTGGTTGGAGGCCATGATTTTCTGTACCTCTTCATCAGTGAACCAATAAGGTTTGCCTTCTTCGAGCTCTTGCAGAATCTGAGCATACAGCTGATCGTGCTCGATAGGTGTTTCGGTATCAATAGGTCCTGTTAGTTCCACACAAAGGAATCGTCTGCTTCCTGTTGGGTCAGTCAGCAAGTCAGATACATTGCTGGTACCAATGAAAGAGGCATATCTACGAGCTTCATTCACATCGTCTGTAAAGAGCCTACGTGTCTTACTGTCAGTGCGTTGTAACAGGTTCTTCAGATAGCCGTCCTGCACTCGTTTGGTAAGTTGGTCAAACTCATCTACATTCACCAGCAAGTAGTGCTTGATGGTAAGGTCGATGTCGTGCTTGCTGCCAAAGTTCAGTTGGTCGGTATAGCCAAAGCTCAGCTCTGGTGGCAAAAGTTGACGGCAGAAAGTTGACTTGTGCCAACCTTGCTTGCCAATAATAATAGGTGCCACACTATTGCCATATTGCTGACTCATGCCTTTCCATTGAGCCACCATACCCCTCAGCCAAATGGCGAACCATCGAGGCCCGTTGGGGTTGTCCGTCTGGATCCTGTTGGCCAACTCGGCGATGCGGTCTTTGCCGTCCCACTTGCCTTTCACCCTATCCAGGTAATTATCCACAGGGTTATATTCAGGCACATCCATCGAATAAATATACCTCCTCATATCCCTGTCATTCACATCAATACCGCTTAGTTGGGCATCTATCACCATCGTGTTGAGCCTGCGGTCATCAATCTTACGGAACCCCAAACCCGTTGAGATTCTGTCATCAAACTCCACTTTGCCCGTCAGCATATTCAGCCTCAAGGCATAGCGGTCTTTCATGTAACGTTGGAACAAAACAGCTTTCTGTTGAACTTTGTTTAGTGCCAGTACTTGCTCGTTTGACTTTTGGGGAGTCATAACCCTTTCTGTGTTTGTCATAATATTATTTTTAAAAATTAGATCCTCCGTGAAAAGGGACACAAAGATATAAAAAGTTTTAATCGTTTCCAAATTTTTGGCCAAAAAAGCGGACTTTTGGGACACTTAAAAATACGGCTTTTTTACCTATAGCAAGTTAGGCATTTACTTTAAGTAATTAAGGCGTTTGCTTTAAGTAAATGGGGGCTTTACCTAAAGTAAACCAGTGGCTTTCTCGAAGTAAGCCGAAGCTAGAAGGTAACGAGACAGAAGCTTTAGGTAAGCTAGGCCTTGGTTTACTAGTAGTAAACCCATCGCTTACTAGTAGTAACCCCTCCGCTTACTAGTAGTAAACCACAAAATTCTCTAGAGAATTTCAAGACGAGAACGTATCTCGCAAGCGACGAGAACGGTTCTCAAAGGCAACGAGAACGTATCTCTTTTTTTTTGCGCCCTAGTTAGGAAAATATTTTTTCCTAACTAGGCAGAAAAAATTTCCTAACTAGGCAGAAAAAAACGCCTAATTAAGCAACAAAGAACCAAAAGAATTCCACCTTCACCCTTCACCCTAACCTTCACCTTAATAAGCACGCATTTTCATACTCTTTTAAGAAAAGGTGAAGGGTGAAGGTAGATTTACAAAACTTTCATTAAATCACTGATGATATCATCGGATACGAAGATGCCTTCAGGCGATAGTCGGAGGGTGTCGTCTTTTTGTAGGAGCCAACCTCGCTTAATGTAAGGTGTGGCCAACAAGAGGCAATAGTCGTGGTAGGTGGCACCAAAGTGTTGTTGGAGGGTACTTAGGCTAAAGCCCTCGCATGTGCGGAGGCGTGTCATGATGAACTCGTTGTATTGGGTGTCTTTGTCGAGCGTTTCTCGTTCAAAGTCGCGCCGACCTGCTTCCAAAGCCTCGATATAGGCTTGCAACGAGGCAACGTTCCACTCACGGCTCTCGCCATCGAACGAATGGGCCCCAGGCCCTGCCCCCAAGTAGGGCACCTCATGCCAATAGGCACTGTTATGGCGTGAACGATAGCCAGGAAAGGCGAAGTTGGATATCTCATAATGCTCATAGCCAGCTTGGTGCATCTCACTACACAACATGCGGAACAGCTCGACACTGGTGTCTTCATCCACTTCGGCTATCTCGTGCTTTTGCAACATCTGCCACAATCGGGTACCTTGTTCGTAAGTGAGGTGATAGGCAGAGATATGTTGCACGCCTAACGAGAAGGCCGTCTGCAAATCTTGTTGCCAAAGTTCGGGTGTCTCTGAAGGCAAACCATAGATCAAGTCGATGCTGATGTTGGCAAACCCATGTTGCTGACAACGACGTACTGCCTCGATGGCTTGCTTGGCTGTGTGTCGGCGACCAATCAGTTTCAGTGTGGGTTCGTGGAAAGTCTGGATGCCCATACTGATGCGGTTGAAGGGCAGGGTAGTGAGCATCTCAACATATTCTTCTGTGAGGTCATCAGGATTGGCCTCTAAGGTAATCTCCTGACAAGCCTCCAAGCCAAATTCTTTTTCTATGCATGCAAAGATTTTCTTGAAGTCTGACTCTGAAAGTTGTGAGGGAGTGCCTCCGCCAAAGTAGAGAGTGTTAATCGACTCATTATGCAGGTAGTTACGACGCATGGAGAGCTCTTGGCAAAGGGCCTCGACATAGCGAGGCTTCAGCTCCGATAGGGTGGTGGAGTAGAAGTCGCAATAGGCACATCGGCTTTTGCAAAAAGGCACATGTATGTAAATTCCTGCCATGATGGGTAAGATTTTCTTTTGCAAAGGTAGTTTATTTCCTGCGAAAAGCGTAAATTTGTAGATTAGAAAATAAACTTTAAAAATAGATGCTATGAAAAGACATTTGCTGACAGGCTTGTTGGTGCTGATGGCTTTGGGTGCCAATGCACAGAGTAACGAATGGAAAGACCCCAGGGTGAACGAGGTAAACCGCTTACCGATGCATTCCAGTTTCTTTGCTTTCGAGAACGACAAGGCCGCAAAGGGCGAGAAAGAGCAGGCTGCCAATTACATGACCTTGCATGGGAATTGGAAATTTAATTGGGTGAAAGATGCTGATGCCCGTCCTACAGATTTCTGGAAAACAGACTATAACGATGGTGGATGGGACACGATGCCTGTGCCTGGCATGTGGGAGTTGAACGGCTATGGCGACCCCTTGTATGTGAACATCGGCTACGCGTGGAAGAACCAGTTTAAGAACAATCCGCCTGAGTTCCCTATCAAAGACAATCATGTGGGGTCTTATCGAAAAGAGATTACCGTTCCCGCTTCCTGGAACGGCAAGCAGATTATTGTTCATTTCGGTTCGGTAACTTCCAACATTTACTTGTGGGTAAATGGCCGTTTTGTGGGCTATAGCGAGGATAGCAAGCTGGAGGCCGAGTTCGACCTGACGGCATTCGTGAAACCAGGACAGAAGAACCTGATTGCTTTCCAGGTGTTCCGTTGGTGCGACGGTACCTATCTCGAGGACCAGGATTTCTTCCGCTATTGTGGTGTGGCACGTGATACTTACATGTATGCCCGCAGTAAGCAACAAATCAGTGATATACGTGTAACGCCCGACTTGGATGCGCAATACAAAGATGGTAAGTTGGACGTGAAGCTGACGACCAAAGGAGGTGGTACGGTGGATCTGGCCTTGTTGGATGCTACGGGCAAGGAAGTGGCCAGTCAGAGTGTGAAAGCTACTCCGCAAACCAATGTCACCTTCAATGTGACCAATCCTAATAAGTGGTCGGCAGAGACGCCTTATCTATATACATTGAAGGCTACCTTGAAGAATGGTGCTAATGTGGTGGAGGTGATTCCTGTGAAGGTGGGCTTCCGCAAGATAGAAATCAAGGATGCGCAAGTGCTGGTGAACGGACAACCTGTTCTTTTCAAGGGTGCCGACCGTCATGAGCTGGATCCGGATGGAGGCTATGTAATGTCTCGTGAACGTATGATTCAGGACATCCAGATTATGAAGAAATTCAATATCAACGGTGTCAGGACTTGTCATTATCCTGATGATCCTTATTGGTATGATCTGTGCGACCAATATGGTATCTACATGGTGGCCGAGGCCAATGTGGAATCTCACGGAATGGGCTATGGCAAGGAGACTCTGGCCATTCGTGATGACTACAAGTTGGCTCACCTGCAACGCAACCAGCGTAACGTGCAACGTAACTACAACCACCCGAGCATCATTTTCTGGTCGTTGGGTAACGAAGCTGGCTATGGTGCTAATTTTGAAGCTGCCTACGACTGGGTCAAGGCGGAGGACAAAACACGTCCTGTTCAGTATGAGCGTGCTGGCTATGAGGGTAAGACGGATATTCATTGCCCTATGTACATGACGCCTGAGAGTGCCATCAAATACAGTGAAGACCCATCCAAGACCAAGCCGCTTATCCAGTGCGAATATGCCCATGCGATGGGTAACTCGGAAGGTGGTTTCAAGGAGTATTGGGACATTATCCGCAAGTATCCGAAGTACCAGGGTGGCTTTATCTGGGACTTCGTGGATCAGTCTATCCGTTGGGAGAAGAATGGCAAGATGATTTATGGCTATGGTGGTGATTTCAATAAGTTTGATGCCAGCGACCAGAACTTCTGCGACAATGGTTTGATCAGTCCTGACCGTGTGCCTAATCCTCACATGTATGAAGTGGGTTACTACTACCAGAACATCTGGACAAAAATGGTGGATGCCGACAAGGGTGTCATCAGTGTGTATAACGAAAACTTCTTCCGAGATTTGTCTGACTACTACATGGATTGGCAGCTGGTGCACAACGGCAAGGTGGAGAAGACGGGTAGGGTAGAAAACCTGAACGTAGCTCCTCAGCAGACGGTGACTATTCAGCTTGATTACGGAGAGACTTGCAAGCATTGCGAGTGGTTGCTGAATGTGAGCTATAAGCTGAAGAAGGCCGACGGACTGTTGCCTATCAACTTTGAGGTGGCGAAGGATCAGTTGGTGATTAACCCATTCCAGGGAACCAACGTGAACCTGAAGAATGTGGTGGTGAACAATGTGGAAACCGTGAAGCCTGCCATCAATGAAAATGATAACAACTACCTGATTATTATGGGCGAGCAGTTCCGTATGGAATTCGACAAACATACTGGTTTCTTGGTGGGCTATGAGTTGCAAGGTCAGCAGGTACTGAAGGAGGGCGAGGCTCTGACTCCTAACTTCTGGCGTGCTCCTACTGACAACGACTTTGGCGCTAATCTGCAAAGACGCTATGCTGCTTGGAAGAACCCTGAGATGAAATTGTCGAAGCTCTCGCAAGAGGAGAAAGACGGTATGGCTTTTGTGAAGGCTGAATATAAGATGCCAGATGTGAAGAGTCAGTTGGAACTTACATACCTTATTAATAATAAGGGAGCAGTGAAGATTACCCAGAAACTGACGGCTGATAAGGACGAGAAGGTGGCCAACCTGTTCCGCTTCGGTATGCAGTTGCCGATGCCAAAGAACTATGAGACGATAGAGTATTGGGGCAGGGGTCCGATAGAGAATTATGCCGACCGTAACAACAGTACCTTCATTGCTGTTTACCGTCAGACGGTGTCTGATCAGTTCTATCCTTATATCCGTCCGCAGGAGAATGGCAACAAGACCGATATCCGTTACTGGAAGATGGTCAATGAAACGGGTAAGGGTATTCAGATTGTGGCTGAAGAGCCGTTCTCGGCTTCTGCCCTGCATTATACCATCGAGCAGCTGGATGAGGGCATGACGAAGCACCAGATGCATTCGCAGGAGATTGAACCTGCCAACCTGACAAACCTGTTGATCGACAAGGTACAGATGGGCTTGGGATGCATCAACAGTTGGGGTGCTTTGCCTCTGAAAGATTATATGTTGCCGTATCAGGATTACGAATTTACCTTTGTGATTTCTCCTATTGAGAATGTCATTGAGATAGACTAAATCGTTATGAAAACGTAAAAAAGTGGCGAAAGAGTTGCTTTTCTTGCTTAGATTTGCTAATTTGCACCGCTTTTTGACGAAGCACCTTTTAATGGATTATAAATTTAATAATTAAATACCATGAAAGTTTATCAAACTAACGAAATTAAGAACATTGCCTTGTTAGGTAGTGATGGCGCCGGAAAAACCACTCTCACAGAGTCTTTGCTCTTTGAGGGTGGTATCATAAAACGTCGCGGTAGAGTAAGTCAGAAGAACACAGTGAGTGACTATTTCCCTGTAGAGCAGGAATATGGCTACTCGGTTTTCTCCACAGTATTCCATGTTGAGTATAATGGCAAGAAGCTGAATATCATCGATTGCCCGGGTAGTGATGACTTCGCCGGTGCATATCTGACAGCTTTGAATGTAACGGATACTGCTATTTTGCTGATCAACGGTCAGTATGGTCCTGAGGTAACTACCCAGACCCACTTCCGTTATACCGATAAGTTGGGCAAGCCTGTAATCTTCCTGATCAACAAGCTGGATGCTGATAACTGCGACTTCGACAATGTGGTAGAACGTCTGCGTGAGACTTACGGCAACAAGGTGGTACGTGTACAGTATCCTTTGAATGCTGGTCCTAATTTTAACTCTGTCATCGATGTGCTGTTGATGAAGAAGCTGACATGGGGTCCTGATGGTGGTGCTGCTACCATCGAGGATATTCCTGCTTCAGAGATGGACAAGGCTACGGAATTGCATAATGCCTTGGTGGAAGCTGCTGCTGAGCACGACGAGGCTTTGATGGAGAAGTTCTTTATGGAAGAGCCTCTGACTGAAGATGAGATTCGTCTGGGTATCCGTAGGGGTTTGGCAAGCCGTGGCATGTTCCCTGTGTTCTGCGTTTGCGCACAGAAGAACATGGGCGTAGGCCGTCTGATGGAGTTCTTGGGCAACGTAGTGCCTTTCGTTGACGATATGCCAGCTGTGAAGAACACCGCAGGTGAGGAAGTGAAGCCAGATGCCAAAGGTCCTACTTCTATCTTCTTCTTCAAGACTTCTGTTGAACCACATATCGGTGATGTTCAGTATTTCAAGGTGATGAGCGGTACCGTACGTGAGGGTGATGACCTGACAAACGCTGACCGTGGCTCTAAGGAGCGCATCGCTCAGATCTATTCTCCTGCAGGCGCTAACCGCGAGAAGGTGGAGGCTATGGTAGCAGGTGATATAGGCTGTACTGTGAAGCTGAAGGACGTTCGTGTGGGCAATACCTTGAACGGTAAGGACTGTGAGTATCGTTTTGACTTCATCAAGTATCCTAACTCTAAGTACTCTCGTGCTATCCGTCCTGCTAATGAGGCAGATATGGAGAAGATGATGGGCTTGCTGAACCGCATGCATGAGGAAGACCCAACATGGATTGTTGACCAGTCTAAGGAGTTGCGTCAGACCATCCTCTATGGTCAGGGTGAGTTCCACTTGCGTACGCTGAAGTGGCGCATGGAGAACAACGAGAAGATGCAGATTATTTATGAAGAGCCTCGTATCCCATATCGTGAGACTATCACCAAGGCAGCTCGTGCCGACTATCGTCATAAGAAGCAGTCAGGTGGTGCTGGTCAGTTTGGTGAGGTTCACCTCATCGTGGAGCCTTATACCGAGGGTATGCCTGAGCCTACTCTTTACAAGTTCAATGGTCAGGAATATCGTATCTCTGTAAAGGGCAAGGACGAGTATCCATTGGAATGGGGTGGTAAACTGGTGTTCTACAACGCTATCGTTGGTGGTTCTATCGACGCTCGTTTCATGCCTGCTATCCTGAAGGGTATCATGTCTCGTCTGGAGCAGGGTCCATTGACTGGCTCTTATGCTCGTGACGTTCGTGTTATCGTATATGATGGTAAGATGCACCCAGTGGATTCTAATGAAATCTCATTCATGCTGGCTGGTCGTAACGCCTTCAGTGAGGCATTCCGCAACGCTGGTCCTAAGATCTTGGAGCCTATCTATGATGTGGATGTACTGGTGCCTGCTGACTATATGGGTGATGTGATGAGTGACTTGCAGGGTCGTCGTGCCATGATTATGGGTATGGACAGCGAGTCTGGTTTCCAGAAGCTGAGCGCTAAGGTGCCTCTGAAGGAAATGTCATCATACTCAACTGCTCTGAGTTCACTGACTGGTGGTCGTGCTTCATTCGTGATGAGCTTCTCTGGCTACGAACTGGTTCCAACCGATGTTCAGAACAAGCTAATCAAGGAGTTCGAGGAGAGCAACAAGGAAGACGAGTAAAAACTCATACCTTATTTATATATACAAGGACTGCACCGATTTCGGTGTGGTCCTTGTTGTTTTTTGGCATTGTTAACGAAAAAGTTCGAAAAAAATTAACAATTTACTTGCATGGTATTATTTGAATTGTTAAATTTGCCTCGTCAAACAGACATTAAAACTGATTTATCGCAGATATGAAGAAAACGACAATATGGATATTGGGCATTGTGATGGGATTTTCATTCCTCAGCTTGCTGTATCTTCAGATCAGCTACATTGAAGAGATGGCTACTATGCGCAACGAGCAATTTGACGAGTCGGTCAAGCGCGCGTTATTGGCTGCTTCGAAAGATGTAGAGTCTGAGGAGGTGGATCGTTGGCTTCGTGAAGATATCTCCAGTCGCGATCGAAATGCTTGGAGTCAGAGCTCGCAAAATGCAAAAACACAATCACAAGGTTTTACTATAACGGGTCCTGATGGCTCGAAGATTGAGTTGAAGACTTTTTCGAGTAGTACTCAGGAACTTCCCAAGGCGATGATATCTCGTCGTCATGGTACCAAAACCATTCCGCAGACTTCTCGTTCAATGGCTGAGATGTTGCGCAACCGCTATCTTTACCAGCGTGACTTGCTGGATGAGATAGCTTGGCAGATGGTGTATAATGCCGACGTGAAGCCTTTATCGGAAAGGATCAATTTTAGGAATCTTGATAATTACATCCACTCGGGCTTAGTGGACAATGGGGTGAACCTTAGCTATCACTTTAAGGTGATTGATGGCGACGGCAAGGAAGTGTATCGTTGCTCAGACTTCAATGAAAAGGGTAGCGATCAGGTATATACCCAACCTTTGTTCTTGAATGATACTCCTGCCCGTATGAGTATCGTACAGGTACACTTCCCAGGTAAGCGTGGTTATATCTTTGACTCAGTGAGTTTCATGATTCCATCGGTGGTGTTTACATTGGTGTTGTTGGTAACCTTTATTTTTACCATTTATGTTATCTTCCGCCAGAAGAAGTTGACAGAAATGAAAAACGACTTTATCAACAACATGACACATGAGTTCAAGACACCTATCTCTACCATCTCTTTGGCTGCTCAGATGCTGAATGATCCAGCTGTGGCAAAGTCGCCTAATATGTTCCAGCATATCTCGGGAGTGATTAACGATGAGACCAAACGTCTGAGACTGGAGGTGGAGAAAGTGTTGCAGATGTCGATGTTCGACCACGATAAAGCCACCATGAAACCCAAGGAGATTGATATGAACGCCCTGATTGAAGGGGTGGTCAATACTTTCGCTCTGAAGGTGGAACGCTATAATGGCAAGATTGATAGCGAACTGTTGGCGGAAGATCCTATTGTGTTTGCTGATGAGATGCATATCACCAATGTCATCTTCAACCTGATGGACAATGCTGTGAAGTACAAGCGTGAAGATGTGGATTTGCACCTTACCGTCAAGACTTGGAATGAGGGTAAGAAATTGATGATTGCGGTACAGGACAACGGCATCGGTATTAAAAAAGAAAATCTAAAGAAGATATTTGATAGGTTCTATCGCGTGCATACAGGTAATCTGCACGATGTAAAGGGATTTGGTTTGGGCTTGGCCTATGTGAAGAAGATTATTACTGACCATAACGGTACTATTAAGGCGGAAAGCGAACTGAATGTCGGAACCAGGTTTATTATTGCATTACCTTTATTTAATCCTGAATGATATGGAAGACAAATTGCGTATTCTGTTGTGTGAAGACGATGAGAACTTGGGCATGCTGCTCAGGGAGTATTTACAGGCAAAGGGCTATGTTGCCGATCTCTACCCCGATGGAGATGCTGGTTACAAGGCTTTCTTGAAAACGAAGTATGACATCTGCGTCTTCGACGTGATGATGCCTAAGAAAGATGGTTTTACTTTGGCAAAAGAAGTGCGTTCGGCTAATTCTGAGGTGCCTATCATCTTCTTGACTGCCAAGACACTGAAAGAAGATATTCTGGAAGGTTTTAAGTTGGGTGCTGATGATTATATCACCAAACCTTTCAGCATGGAGGAGCTGACATTGCGTGTTGAGGCTATCTTGCGCAGGGTAAAAGGCAAGCGAAACAAAGATAGCAACACCTATAAGATTGGTAAGTTTACATTCGATATTCAGAAGCAGATCCTGTCGATCGATGGTGAGCAAACAAAACTTACCACGAAGGAGTCAGAGCTGTTGAACCTGCTTTGCACGCATGCCAATGATGTGCTGAACCGTGATTTTGCCTTGAAGACTATCTGGATAGATGATAACTATTTCAATGCTCGTAGTATGGATGTGTATATTACCAAACTGCGTAAGCATCTGAAGGCTGATCCAGCCATTGAGATTATCAATATCCACGGTAAAGGATATAAGTTGATTATCCCAGAAACCAACGAGGGATAATATAAAGAATAAAGGCAGCTTCCTTTGAAGCTGCCTTTATTCTTTTTCAAACACGATCTCGTGTGGGAAGATTAGTCTGCCAAACGCTTGTTGATAACGATGTAAACGATCAAACCTACTACCATCAGGAAGAAGAGACCACCCAATACACCATTGTTGTTAACGTTGCCGGTAAACTGGCAAGCAATCAAGCCTAAGCCACCCAGCAGGATTAAAATCAGTCCCAGATTCTTTAATAAGCCTTTCATGTGTACACTATTTTTTAATTATTATTTATTCTGACTAAAATCATTTACAAAGAAAAGGAAAATTCTTTAACGAACGAAATAATTTCAGGTAAAAATATTAAAAAGCACCTAATTATTTTTGTTTTGGCCATTTAGACCTCTTTATTCGGCTTCTCTTGCATATTGTTGAATATTTTTTTCAGCAGGTTCTGCCCAATGGCCAATTCTTGGGGGGTGACATTGACAAGTGCCTTTCGCATAGTGGCGTTGGCCACCAAGAAAGCTTTTTCTTCGATGGCTTTACCCTCTGGCGTAAGAACAATCAAGTTGTTGCGCTTGTCGTTTTGGTCAGTGGTACGTTTAGCCAACCCTTTCTCCTCCAAGCTGTCAATGAGTCTCGTCATATTGGGCTTGTCCTTAAAGGTGATGTTGCAAAGCTCTTGTTGTGTCACCCTGTCCTTTTTCCATAGTAACGATAACACGGTAAGTTGCTCAGGCGATATGTCTATGCCCTCTTCCTTGAAATCGGTAGCCAGTCGACGGTTGATGGCGGCTGATACCCTGCCGTTCAATACCGCAAAAATCAAGGTTACGTCAAAATCAAACTGCTCAATTCCTTTCATGTACGCCTTTTTGTGATTATTTTAGCCACAAAGATACAAAATATTTTTGCAGTTCAAAATAAAATCCCTACCTTTGCATCCGCAATTTTGCAAAACAAGTATTATTAATTTATTAAACAGTATGAATCAATACGAAACCGTTTTCATTTTGACTCCCGTTTTGTCTGATGAACAGATGAAGGAAGCGGTAGGAAAGTTCACTGGCATCATCACTAACAATGGTGGTAGGATTGTCAATGAAGAAAGCTGGGGCTTGAAGAAACTGGCTTATCCTATTGAGAAGAAGACCACTGGTTTCTATCAGTTGGTAGAGTTTGAGGCTGATCCTACAGTGATCGCTAAGTTAGAGGTTAATTATCGTCGTGATGAGCGCGTTCTTCGCTTTTTGACATTGAAGCAGGAAAAATATGCTGCTGAATATGCTGCTAAGAGAAGAAGTCTTAAAACTAAAAAGGAGGATTAATTATGGCACAGAATCAGAACGTTCAAGAGCAGTCTGAAATCAGATATCTGACTCCCCCTTCAGTAGATATTAAGAAGAAGAAGTACTGCCGCTTCAAAAAGGCTGGTATCAAGTACATCGATTATAAGGATCCTGAATTCCTGAAGAAGTTCCTCAACGAGCAGGGTAAGATTTTACCTCGTCGTATCACTGGTACTTCCTTAAAGTTCCAGCGCCGTGTTGCGCAAGCTGTGAAGAGAGCCCGTCACTTGGCTTTGCTGCCTTATGTAACTGACATGATGAAATAATAAGGAGGAGATAGTATGGAATTAATTTTGAAAGAAGACGTAATCAATCTGGGTTACAAGAACGATATCGTTAAGGTAAAGAACGGTTATGGCCGTAACTACCTCATCCCTACTGGCAAGGCCGTTATTGCTACTCCTTCTGCAAAGAAGCAGTTGGCTGAGGACCTGAAGCAACGTGCTCACAAACTGGAGAAGATTAAGAACGAGGCTTTGGCTAAGGCTGAGCAGTTGAAGGACGTTAGTTTGAAGATTGCTGCTAAGGTGAGCAACACAGGTACTATCTTCGGTTCTGTTGGCGCTATGCAGATTGCTGACGAGCTGGCTAAGATGGGTATTGAGATTGACCGCAAGATCATTACCGTTAAAGGCAGTGTGAAAGAAGTTGGTAATTATGTAGCTAACGTACAGCTGCACAAGGAAGTGAAGGTAGAAATTCCTTTCGAAGTGGTAGCTGAGGCTGAAGAGGCATAAGATTACAACAAGCAATATAAATAAAGGCTCCGCATTGCGGAGCCTTTATTGTTTTGTCTTAAGAAATAATATCAATGATTATTTCTTCTCAAGCTGACCTTTAGCAGCATTGGCAGCATCGTCAATAGCCTGTTTTGCAGCGTCCTTAGCAGCATTGGTAACCTCTTCTGCCTTGTCCTTAGCAGCTTGCTTCAAATCTTCGCCTGCCTGCTTAGCAGCGTCAATCACCTCTACGGCCTTGTCGGCAGCTGCCTCAGAAGCAGCTGCAGCTACAGCTGCGATAGAGTCCTTCAACTGCTGCTCGTTGTTAGTAGCTTCTTCATTGTTTGCTTTGTTACCTCCGCATGATGCGAAAGATACAGCCAGAACGGCTGCTGCGAATAATACAATCTTTTTCATAGTTCACTTGCTTTTAAACTAATAACTAATGTTTTACCTGTGTCTATGAGTGGGAAATAATAGTCTCCTAACTCAAAAACGGTGCAAAGATACTATCTTTTTATATACGTTGTTCTCCAATAGTAGGAAAAAATATATTTTTGTAGTACTTTTGTGCTCATAATAGAAAACTATGACCGACGAGCATATATTTCAAGATAAGAAGGCTGTTTACTATACGCTGGGCTGCAAACTGAACTTCTCGGAAACTGCAACGATTAACAAATTGCTGCTGGATGCTGGTATTCGGAATGCACGCAGAGGGGAAGACGCTGATGTGTGTATCATCAATACCTGTTCCGTGACGGAGGTGGCTGATCGTAAATGCCGCCAAGCCATTCATCGGTTGCACAAGCAGCATCCTAACGCATTTATGGTGGTGATGGGTTGCTATGCCCAACTGAAACCTCAGACGGTGGCCAATATCCCTGGGGTGGATGTGGTCTTGGGGGCTGAACAGAAGAAAGACCTGCTTAGTTACTTGGGCAATTTGACCAAAAAGACTGAGGGAGGTGAGGCTTTCACGTCAGCCTTAAAGGATATCCGCACGTTTGCTCCTTCTTGTTCGCGTGGCAACCGAACCCGATACTTCTTGAAAGTACAAGACGGTTGTAATTATTTCTGTACTTATTGCACCATTCCTTTTGCCAGAGGCAGAAGTCGCAACGGCAGTATAGCCTCATTGGTGGAGGATGCACGCAAAGCTGCTGCTGAGGGAGGCAAGGAAATCGTCATCACAGGGGTGAACATTGGCGATTTCGGACAAACTACTGGAGAGAGCTTCCTGGATTTGATCAAGGCGTTGGATAAGGTGGAGGGCATAGAGCGTTATCGCATCTCTTCTATCGAACCTGATTTGCTGACGGATGAGATGATTGACTTCGTAGTTCATTCCCAGCATTTCATGCCTCACTTCCATATTCCGTTGCAATCGGGATGCGACGAGGTACTGAAACTGATGCATCGTCATTATGACCGTGCTTTGTTCGCACATAAGATAGAACGTATCAAGCAGCTGATGCCTCATTGCTTCATAGGAGTGGATGTGATGGTGGGTACTCGTGGTGAGACAGAAGAATATTTTGAGGACTCTTACGAGTTTATCAAGGGTTTGGATGTAACACAACTGCATGTGTTCAGCTATTCTGAGCGACCAGGAACGAAGGCTTTGCAGATTGATTATGTGGTGCCTCCGCAGGTAAAGCATGAACGGAGTCAGCGCTTGTTGGATCTCTCTGACGAAAAGACGCATGCATTCTATCAGTCTTTTATTGGACAAACAATGCCTGTATTGCTGGAGAAATCGAAAGCTGGTCAACCCATGCATGGCTTTACACCTAATTATATACGTGTGGAAGTGGAAAACAGACCAGAATTGGACAATCATATCGTGATGGTGCGCTTGGGAGAGATGAATGAGACAGGCGATGCTTTGAAAGGTAAATTACTGGAATGACAACATGGTTTGAAAAGCAGTTTTTCCTGTTGGTGGTAAACATTGGATGATAATGAGAAATGGATAAAGTAGCAATCGTGATATTAAGCTGGAACGGTAGTCAGATGCTCCGCTCTTTCTTGCCCTCAGTGATAAAATATGCTGAGGACGAGGCAACAGTGTATGTGGCTGATAATGGGTCGGAAGATGATACGTTAGAGTTGCTGGCTACTTCATTCTCTTCTGTAAAGGTCATATCGTTAGACAAGAACTATGGATTTGCTGAGGGTTATAACCGCGCTTTGCAAGAGGTGGAAGCTGAGTATGTAGTGTTGCTGAACTCTGATGTAGAGGTGACGGAACAATGGCTTGCACCGTTGGTGTCTTTTATGGATGCTCACCCAGCAGTAGCGGCTTGCCAACCAAAGATGAGAAGTTGGCGCCAACCAGAATCCTTTGAGTATGCTGGAGCCGCAGGCGGTTTCCTGGACCGTTATGGCTATCCCTTCTGTAGGGGGCGTATTTTTAACACCGTAGAAGCAGATCAAGGTCAGTATGATGACCCCATGCGAGTGTTCTGGGCTACGGGGGCTTGTCTCTTTATCCGATTGCAAGATTATCGTGAGGCAGGTGGGTTGGATGATCGCTTCTTTGCTCATATGGAGGAGATCGACCTGTGTTGGCGACTCAATGCCAGAGGGCGTGAAGTGTGGTGTGTGCCAACAAGCAAAGTCTATCATGTGGGAGCGGCTACTTTGAAACGGGAGAACCCTCGCAAAACGTTCCTCAACTTCCGCAATAACCTCTTGATGCTTTACAAGAACTTGCCTGATAATGAGTTACATCATGTTATGCGTTGGCGTACCTTCCTCGATTATTTGGCCGCATTGTCTTTTGCCCTCAAGGGACAGTTCCCCAATGCCAAAGCTGTCTTTCAGGCTCGTAAGGCTTATCATCACCTTCGTCCCGAATTCTTCCTCTCTCGTAATCTGAATATGTTGGCTGGGGTAGAACATCCTGCCCAAACACGATGGCATAAGAGTCTGCTTTGGGCTTACTATGTCCAAGCCAAACATACCTTTGCCAAGCTATTCTAAATCCACTTTTTCATTTGAAGCATCTTTAAGGGGCGTTTTGATAGCTGTAATGAATCGTTCCCTCCCTGGGAACGAACAGTTCCCCTAGGGGGAACAGACTGTTCCCTTCTTGGAAACAAAAGAAGGACATTATTACAATGAGGGATAAAACGAAACTTGGTTAATAGGTAAGTAGGCTTGTCTGTTATGGCAAAACCAAGTGGATGGCAGAGCTACGGAGCTCAGCTTCCATAGGAGGGTTCAGCTTCTCCACCAGAATATCGACAGAAGTGATGGTGGGAAAGTCGTTCAAAAGACGATGGGCAATGAGACCAGCTACATGTTCCAGGAGGTTAGAACGTTGTTGCATCTCTGCCTTGACCACTTGATAGACATCAGCATAGTTTACTGTATCGTTCACATCATCCGTCTCAATAGCCCGATTGATGTCAACCGATAGGGTGAGGCTGACCACAAAATCATTGCCCACCACGGCTTCCTTTGGAAGAAGTCCGTGGTAGGCAAAGAAATGCATGTCTTTCAAGATGATCTCACTCTTCATGGTGTCAATCTCTTTCAGTGTTTTCTATCATACTGATAATCTTGTTATTCAGCGTATCAGCCTTTAACAGTTCCTCAAGTGTGAGATGCATGCGATAACGCCAATAGTGCTTCACGATGGCTGGGATGTTGATACGTTCATCCTGTCCGTCAGGCAAGCGTATCTCACCATCGATAGAGAACCAGTCTTGCAATGATGGTACGCAGAGCATAGATTTGCCTTTCAGGTGGGCATCGATGATTTCTTCACAAATCTGAGGCGATGCCGTAGAAGGAGCAAATCCGCCCTTACCCATCACCACATTGTAGTAGCGTTGCGTCACCTGAGGGTCTTCCTCCCACCAGCCTCGCAAGGTGGACATATCATGTGTAGAAATAGTACATACCGAGCGGTAAGGATAGTGGTCAGGGTTGCCGAAGTCGGTTCCCAACTCTTTAGGCATACGCTGGATCTCCAAAGAGAGGATGCGTAAATCGTTCATCACCGATGGTACGCAATCAGGTATCATACCCAGATCTTCACCACATACCAACATGTTCGTGCACTGGGTCAGCTGAGGCAACTTCTTCATGGCCTGCTCTTTCCAAAACTCGTTGTGACGCTGATAGTAATAGTGGTTGTAGAGGTTGGTGAAAGCCTGCTTGTCGGCCTCGCTCAACGTCTGGAAGACGTAATCGTTCTGCGCGCTGATGCGTGGATGGAAACGATTGGCATCGTGCCGGTCACGCAAGAACAACACATCGCTAATAAGACTGTAAAGTCCTTCGCGGATCTTTACACTGTTAGCATCGGTCTTGCCCATGAAGTAAGCCTCTACTTGACGTTGGGTAGCATACTCTGGCCTCATGTCATACAACTCATAAGTGCTGGTAGCGCAGAGGAAGGTCTTCTTCACAAAATCAGTATGCTCTCCGAACAAATCCTCTAAGAAACGCTCGTGGATATAAGGTTTGGTGAAGAATTCCTCGTTGAATCTCAGGCCGAAGCTCTCGATTTCCTCTTTCGTCATCGGTAATGATGGTACAAATTGTCCCAGCAATCCGTGCACGGCATGACTTGGCATTTCCCAGATGCGGAAGAAGCCCAAGATATGGTCAATACGATAGGCGTCGAAATATTCGCTCATCTTGCGGAAGCGACGCATCCACCAAGCATAGTTGTCCTTCTCCATCACATCCCAGTTGTAGGTGGGGAAGCCCCAGTTCTGTCCGTTGGCTGAGAAATCATCAGGTGGAGCTCCTGCTTGGCCGTTCAGGTTGAAGTAATAAGGCTCTGTCCAAGCTTCTACACTATTGCGACTAATGCCAATAGGGATATCACCCTTGAGTACCACTCCTTGCTTACGGGCATACTTGCTGGCAGCTGCCAACTGACGGTCGAGGTGATACTGTATGAAATAGTAGATGGCTATCTCAGGGAATATCTTGCTGTCACTACTGCAGAGCTTAACTATTTCTTCTGCATCATATTTCTGGTACTTAGGCCATTCGCGGAAATTGGGCGTACCATATTTGTCGCGAAGATAGCTGAAAGCGGCATAAGGAACCAACCAACCCTGGTTGTTGAGGAAGAAGGTGCTAAAGTCTGCTGACTGCATAGTAGCTTCACCGTCTTGTGCAAACAATAGCTTGAAATAATCCCACTTGGCCTTGTTCACTGCTTCATAGTCCACTTGTGACAACTTATTCAGTTTGGTTTTTAGCCTGTTGAAGCTGGCCTGCTTCTTGGCATCCTTTAGTTCACCCATTTGACGGAGGTCGGCATACATAGGATGTATAGCATAGATGGAAATGCTGTTATAAGGGTAGGAGTCTGTCCATGTTTTGGTAATGGTGGTATCGTAGATAGGCAAAATCTGCACCATCTTCTGGCGCGTCTTAGCAGCCCAGTCGATCATCAGCTTCAAATCGCCGAAGTCGCCCACACCAAAGCTCCCTTCAGAACGCAAAGAGAATACGGGTACTGCCACGCCGGCACCTTTCCAAGGATGTTGGTTGAACTGAGCATAACGGTCGCCATAGACGATGGTCCCTTTTTCTTCCAGCTCAGGTTCCGTCAGCAAGCGGTTGGGGTTCTCTTCCCAGCCCAGGAATTCTTTCGTCTTGATATCTACCAATACAAACTTATACTCAACAGGGAAATGCAGCTTGTTGATATCTATCTCTAATTGCCATTCTGGGTAGTAGGTGTCGCTCATCACCATCGCCTTCTCTGGATTCCAATTACCGAAAATCTCCTGATTGCCACAGATGGCCAGACGTATGTTAGGCTTTGTTGGCATATAAGCCTTGATGACGATGCCACGAGCTGGGGTAGGCAATCCCAGATTGCGTTTGTTGTGTGCTGTCCAAGCTTCCGTGAAGGCTGATGAGTACATAAAGCTGTTCTCTGGTAAGTCTTTCCAGCTATCCATCAACGTATAAACCTTGCCTTTCAGGTTATGTGCATGGAGAATTCTTGGAAAGGCATGCCATTCCTCGCGTACAATCTCCTTGCCACGGCCAATCAGATAACGATATTTGATTAACTTGGTAGAGCTTACTACTACTTCCATCTCTGCAGACCATCTGATGCCGTCTGTTGTCGTAAGGGCAACGGCCTGCTCAATATTGTCATTACCGAGTTCGGGCATGTTGCCCACAACTCTTACTTCCTCGCCCCAGTGGGTGCGATATTCGATATTAAATTTAAGGATCATATAAAACAATAGCTACAAATGATAATGCAATTATATTAAATTTTTTGCACAATCTTGTAGCTATTGCGAAGATATTTTACTTTGTATGTAAAAAAAGTCGAAAAAAGGGACCTATCCGCATCTTGAAGCACCACATGTGGTGCAAATTAAGCAACCTTCTTGGTAAACCAACGTCTCATTACCGCAGTTAGGACACTTCTGGCCTTTAGCAGCTGTTCCATCGGCAATATATTTCTTCAAAGCTCTTTCCACGCCGTTCTTCCAAGTGTTGATGTTCTCGCTATCCAGTTCCAGCTGACCTACTAAGCGAATCACACGGTCGATCGGCATACGATAGCGCAACACACTGGAGATAAGCTTAGCATAGTTCCAGTATTCCTTGTTGAATTTCTCAGAGAGTCCTTCGATGGTAACCTTATATCCACGCTTGTTCTCAAACTGGAAATCATAACGTTTATTACCGTTCTCATCGACATTCTTGATGATATATCCACGTGAGATGGTCTTTGGTAACATGATTCCCTCGTCGTCGTCCAGCACACCTGTGAAAATCTCATAGGGATATCCGTCCAGCAAGCCTACGAATGCCACCCATTTCTCTTTGTTGTTCTGGAACTTCACTACATCGGCCTCCAGTATTTTCGGGCGTACCTCAACTACGGCAGGTTGCACGCAAGGTACTTCTTTCTTCTCTTTCTTCTCGTCTTTCTTTGTAGAGAGCAATACACCAGCTCGAGAACCATCACGATATACCGTACATCCTTTGCAACCACTACGCCAAGCCTCAACATACAGGTTGTTCACCAATGCCTCATCTACATTGTTCGGCAGGTTGATGGTCACACTGATGCTGTGGTCCACCCACTTCTGGATGCGTCCCTGCATCTTTACTTTCTGTACCCAGTCAATATCGTTTGACGTTGCCTTGTAATAAGGAGACTTTTCCACCAACGCATCTAATTCTTCTTGAGAATAATGCTTGTTGATGTCGTAGCCGTTCACTTGCATCCAGGTCTTGAACTTAGGATGGAAGACAATGTATTCCTCGAAAGTATCACCTGTTTCATCCACAAAGTCCACATGAACGTTGGTGTCGTTGGGGTTCACCTTGCGACGACGTTTGTAAACTGGCATGAACACGGGCTCAATGCCAGAAGAGGTCTGTGTCATCAGACTGGTCGTACCCGTAGGAGCAATGGTCAAGCAGGCGATGTTGCGTCGTCCATATTGCTTCATATCCTCATAAAGGGCAGGATCGGCTTCTGCCAAACGTTTTACGAATGGGTTGTTTTCTTCGCGTTTGTAATCATAAATCTCGAAAGCGCCACGTTCCTTCGCCATCTCTACAGAAGAACGGTAGGCATTGAGAGCCAGTGTTTGGTGTACTTTTACAGAGAAGTCTATCGCTTCTTCTGTACCATAACACAATCCCATAGCGGCTATCATATCGCCTTCGGCAGTGATGCCTACACCCGTACGTCGTCCCATGCCACTCTTTTTGTATATCTTCTGCCAAAGTTCCCACTCGGTATGTTTCACTTCATCATCCTCAGGGTCAGTCTTTACTTTTTCCAGAATCAGTTCAATCTTTTCCAACTCGAGGTCGATGATATCGTCCATGATGCGTTGAGCCAACTGCACATGCTTTTTGAACAACTCAAAATCGAAATAAGCCTCTTTGGTGAATGGGTTCACTACGTACGAGTACAAGTTGATGGCCAACAGACGGCAGGAGTCGTAAGGGCAAAGAGGAATCTCGCCACATGGATTAGTGGCTACCGTACGGAATCCCAAGTCGGCATAGCAGTCAGGTATAGACTCACGAATAATAGTATCCCAGAACAACACACCTGGCTCTGCCGATTGCCATGCATTGTGTACAATCTTCTTCCACAAGTCACTGGCAACAATCTCTTTCTTTACCTTGGGGTCATCACTATCAATAGGATATTGTTGAACATAAGGCTTGCCATCAACGGCTGCTTGCATGAACGCATCGTCAATCTTTACAGAAACATTGGCTCCTGTAACTTTCCCTTCTGTCATCTTGGCATCGATGAATGCCTCAGCGTCAGGGTGTTTGATAGCTACTGTCAGCATCAGGGCACCACGTCGTCCGTCTTGTGCCACCTCACGGGTAGAGTTGGAGTAGCGCTCCATAAAAGGCACGAGACCTGTAGATGTCAGTGCGGAGTTTTTTACAGGAGAGCCCTTTGGACGTATATGTGACAGGTCATGTCCTACACCACCACGACGTTTCATAAGTTGTACCTGCTCTTCGTCGATTTTGAAGATTGCGCCATAAGAATCAGCTTCGCCGTCCACACCTATCACAAAGCAGTTGGATAATGATGCAATCTGGAAATCATTACCGATGCCCGTCATCGGACTGCCCTGAGGAACGATATATTTGAAATGGTCCATCAGGTCATACAGTTCTTGAGCGCTGAGTGGGTTGGAGTATTTTTTCTCCACACGAGCCAGCTCGTTGGCGATGCGCCAATGCATGTCCTCTGGCGATTCTTCATAGATGTTCCCAAATGAATCTTTTACGGCATACTTGTTTACCCAGACACGGGCAGCCAGTTCGTCTCCTTCGAAGTATTTCAACGACGCTTCGAAAGCTTGATCGTAGGTGTATGTTTTTTTCTCCACGGTATTAGCTTAGAAATAAAAAATGTTATCTGTTTTTCAATGCGATGCGAATCTCTTCCAGCTCTTCATGGAAGTTTTTGTCAACCTCTTCACGTTCCTTTACGGTCTTAAAGGCATGCAATACGGTAGCATGGTCTCTGTCGCCAATGAGTTTGCCGATGCGTGCAGTAGAAAAGTCGGTATTGTCTTTTGCGAGGAACATGGCAATCTGCCTTGCTTGTACTACCTCTTGCTTACGTGACTTGGTCTGTATGGCAGCTGTTTCCAATCCGTAATGCTTGCATACGGTATCCAAGATATCGTCGATGGTTACTTCTTTCTCTTCCACATACGACAACTTCCTCACCGTTTGGCGAGCCAACTCCATATCAATATCTTTATTAAAGATGGTAGCCTGTGCCATCATGGAAATAGCAATGCCTTCCAAGTCTCTTACGCTACCCGTTACGTGCTCAGCCACATAGTCAATCACGTTATCAGGGAATTCCAATCCGTCACGTTGCACCTTGCTACGCAAGATATCCTTACGCAGATCGAGCGATGGCTTTTCCAACTCTGCCACCATTCCCCACTTAAAACGGGTGATCAATCTGTCTTCCATACCTTGCAGCAGAATTGGCGCCCTGTCGGCGGTCATCACCAACTGCTTACCGTTTTGGTGCAGCTGGTTGAATATATAGAAAAATGTGTTCTGTGTTTTCGTGTTTCCCGCGAATTCCTGGATGTCATCAATGATCAGCACGTCAATGGTCTGATAGAAATTAATGAAATCATTTAGTGTGTTGTTTCTTACAGAATCAGTGTACTGAACCTTGAAAAGATGAGCCGATACATACAGCACACGGGCTGATGGGTTCAATTCCTTTACCTTCAGACCGATGGCATTAGCCAGATGGGTTTTGCCCACGCCAGATGAGCCATAAATGAAATAAGGATTGAACGTCTTGCCAGGATTTTTAGCTACTGCCTCTGCCACACTGCGTGCCAGTTTGTTGCTCATGCCCTCGATAAAAGTATCAAAGTTACATTCAGGGTTCAAGTGTGGATCCAGTTCGCTTACTATACCCTGTGGCATTCCCTTATTGACAATTGTCTTGGGTGGTTGAGGCAAGATGGTGCGTTTGGAAGATACCAAATCAACGGTAGTATGGGTGTCCTGAACCACCATCACTTGGTACTCCAAGTTAGTGCCTTCGCCAAAATACCTATACAATACCTTCCTCAGCAAGTCTATGAACTGCTCTTCGAGAAATTCATAATAATACTGGCTGGGCACACTGATGTGCAGGGTATGATTTTCGTATCCCAATGGCACAATGGGAGCAAACCATGTCTGGAATATCTGCTCAGAGACATTGTCCTTGATGGTTTGCAGACATTTTGACCATAGAGCGGCAAAATCTACACGTTGTTTAATATGTTCACCTTGATTTGTCATTTGCTTTTTTCCGCGAGTACAAAGTTGAGAATCTTATTTCAAATAAACAAATGACTTTTTCCTTGGGAAATTCGAACAGATTACAAGATACTATATTTCAGTATTTTGTGATAAAGGCTTTTTTAGATGCATATTTAGTGTATTTGTGTTTTTGTACTATCTTGAATTACAGTTGTTTTTATATCAAATCCCCAAATGATGATCTCTTTAATAATGTCATTCTGCCCCTTTTGGATTTGCCTATTAGTAATTAGTTTTGCAACTAATCCAAGAACCACTATGCATTACTTTCCTATTTAGAGAAAATCTAAATTAAGGATTTTTGGGTTTATCTTTTTTTCCGAAAACGGAGAAGTGAACATAACGTTTTGGATGGTTCTGCAGATCGTCCAGCAAACTAGCAGCATTGATAGCTGTTTGGTTCAGGTTGTTATACAGTGAAGGGTCGTTCAGGAGTAATCCCACAGTATTGTCTTTCTGTTCCAGCTTGTCTGTTATCTGCTTCACGTTGGCCAATGTTTCATCCACTTTAGCCATCGTAGCAGCATAGTCAATCTGTTTGAGGTTGCCGCTGATGGCTACGAAGTTGTCGCCAATCTCATTCAGCTTACCCGTCAATAGAGGAATGTCGTCATGCATCATGCGTTCCAGCTGTCGACTATTGTTGTTGAGGCTTGCGGTCAGATTCTCTATATTGTGCAATGTAGCCGGAATGGCTGGGTTGGCCAGAATCATGTTCAGCGATGTCAAGATGGAGTCGAGTTTGGGAAGCATCTTCTCAACCGTGGGAATCATGTCTGCTGCCTTACCCAGAGCACCAGCGTTCACATGGCCCATTATGGTATCTCCATACTCTACTTTTTCCCGAGGGTTGTTGGCCAAAAGCAGGTTCAGCTTGACAGCACCTAACAAATCGCTTTGTAGTTCAGCTGTAGAGCCTTTAGGAACGCGCAGGGAGGGATCCACATCAATCTCTACCACCACGTTACCCGGATGTACAAAGTCATATTCCAGCTTACTCACGATACCCACCTTGAAGCCATCGGCAAATACCGGACTCGATTTGGCCAGTCCGTTGATGTCTTGAAACTGCACATAGAAATGTCTGGTGGGCTTGAACAGACTCACGCCTTTCAGGTAGTTGATACCAAATACTAAAATGAACAAGGCAATGATGCCGGCAATTCCTATCTTTATTTCCTTATTGAATCCTTTCATAATCGTCCGTTTCTCTTTTTTTATTTCTTGTTCCGTAAAAACTCGTTGATAGCCTCGTTCACATTCACTTTCTTGTCATTCTTGAAAGCAATGATGAAGGCATCTTTGAATTTGGCGGTTACCGTTTTTAGTTGACTCTTCACCGCATTGTAGTCGGTTGATGCTCCATATGTATATTTATAGGTTTTATTCTCTACATAATACTCCACAGGTTGCAGACCTTTCAGGCGTTTGTCGTTATTGGCCAACTTTGACGATGAAGAAAGGAACTGAATCTTGAATACGGGTGCATCACTCTTTGTGGTGGCCTTCGCCGTATCCTTAGTTGTCGTGGCTTTCGAAGTATTCTTGGTGGTTGTGGCCTTTGCGGTCTTTGCAGCTTCTTGGTTCTGCTCCTTTACTGTTGTCGTCTTGACGGTTTCTGTTTTTGCTGGGGTAGGCTTCACGTTGGCAATGGGCTTCACGTCCTCATCATCGGAAACGGTTGTAGGTGTTGGGGTGTTGCCAACACTCGATTCACGCGCCTGTTGTTCTGTCTTGTAAGCCAGGAACGAGTTGAAGAGACTATTGGCCATCGAGGTCGCCCCTTCGTTGCTCGACAGATATTTCTCTTCTGCAGGCGTAGAGATAAAGCCCAACTCCACCAGTACACTGGGCATCGAGGTCGCCCTCAGTACCAGGAATCCAGCCTGATGAACACCGCTATCCACTCGTTTACTATTGTTCTTGAATTGCTGCTGAATCATCGAGGCGAAATGCACGCTCTGCGACATGAACTGATCCTGCATGAACTCGAAGATGATATACGACTCAGATGAGTTGGGGTCAAAGCCTGCATAGCGTGTCTTGTAGTCGTCCTCATACAAAATCACGGCATTTTCTCGCTTGGCCACCTCCAGATTGGCTGAGCTACGTGCCAAACCTAAAGTCCAAGTGGAGGCACCCCTTGCCGTATGGTTATTGGCCAAAGCGTTGGTGTGTATCGAGATAAAGAGGTCGGCCTTGGCTTCATTAGCGATTTCAGCCCTGCGGTTCAGGTTCACGAATACATCCGTCTTGCGGGTATATATTACCTTCACGTCATTGCACTTACTCTCTATCAGCTTGCCGAATTTCAGGGCCACATTCAGGTTGATGTTTTTCTCCTTGGCCGTTTTTCCCACAGCTCCCGGGTCGTTTCCGCCATGCCCAGCATCAATCACCACCACGAAATCCCTCGCAGTCACTGTCAGGCAGAAGCAACAGAGTAGCCAGACCAACCCAAATATGTGTTTAGTAGAAGTCATATTTACAATTGCACTGCAAATTTAAATCAAAAATACTGAAAACTTGCTTTATTGCATAGGTTTTATTGCTAACATTTGTATTTTTGCACAAAAATAGAGTGAAAATGGACACAAAATTGTTTCCTTATAGCATCATAAACAAGTATTATCCAGAGGAGAACCAATTGAGACACATCTTGCTAACCCACAGTGAGCAAGTAGCCCGTAAGGCCTTGCAAGTTGCCGACCTCCACCCAGAACTTGACCTCGATCGTACTTTTCTGAAGGATGCCTCTTTATTGCACGACATCGGTATATTCCTTTGTGATGCCCCTGGCATCCAGTGCTTTGGTACCCATCGCTATATCTGTCACGGGTATTTAGGCGCAGAACTGATGCGCCAGGAGGGTTTTGAACGCCACGCGTTGGTGTGCGAGCGGCATACAGGAGCCGGACTTTCCCTTACACAAATCGAGGCGCAGGACTTGCCAGTGCCCCATCGCGACATGTTGCCTGTCAGTCTGGAGGAACAGGTCATCTGCTTTGCCGACAAGTTCTTCTCCAAAACACGACTCACTGAGGAGAAGACCATAGAACAGGCCCGTAAAAGTCTGCTCAAGTTTGGTGACGAAGGGGTAGTGCGCTTCGACCATTGGTGCCAGATGTTCCTCTAAGAACTAAAAAACCGTTAAATCTGCAAGATTTATTCATTTAATTACTAATTTTGTACGTTTATGGGTCATTGTGACCATGTGTAATTTGAGCTAAACTATTGAGATTTAAGGTCATCATATTGCTTTTAACCCTCGTGGTCCTTGCTTCCTATTCAATGGATGCAAGTGCTCAGCGTCGTCGTAACACCCGTGTTACACCGATCAATACCGAGGAGATGACCGCATCCTCCGACTCATTGGCACTCGATTCCTTAACCCTTGCAGGGTTGCCTGCCGACTCCCTGGCTACCGACACTGTTCCTCAGCGTAAGGAAACCATTACTGCCCCTGTTGATTTCGAGGCTTCCGACTCCATTGTCTTCACGCAAAACGGCTTTGCCCACCTCTATGGCGACGGACAGGTATCCTATGAGCAAATCAAACTGACGGCCGATGTCATTACCATGAACATCGACAGCACCACTGTCTTTGCCTACGGTCGCGAAGATTCCTTGGGAACGGTAAAGGGAAAGCCTGTCTTCTCTGAGGGCGAGACACCTTATGAAACCAATCAGATACGCTATAACTTCAATAGCAAGAAGGGCATCATCAGCAACATCGTTACCCAGCAAGGCGAGGGCTATGTCATTGGTAACAACGCCAAGAAGGGTGCCAACGATGAGATTTACCTCAAGCAGGGCATCTATACCACTTGCGACAACCACGATCATCCTCATTTCTACATGCAGATGACATATGCCAAGGTGCGTCCCAAGAAGAATGTGGTAACAGGTCCTGCCTATCTGGTGGTGGAAGATGTACCGTTGCCCATCGCGGTGCCGTTCTTCTTCTTTCCGTTCAATAGCACTTATTCGTCAGGTATCCTGATGCCTACCTATATGGACGACTCCAACCGAGGCTTCGGTCTTACCAACGGAGGTTACTATTTTGCTATCAGTGACAAGATGGACTTAGCCTTGAGAGGCGATATCTTCACCAGGGGTTCGTGGCGCATCGATGCTACCACCAACTATGTGAAGCGTTACCGCTACTCAGGTAGTTTCCAAGCCAATTATCAGGTGACGAAGATGGGCGACAAGGGATTGCCCGACTATTCCGAGACAAAGGACTTTAAGATTGTGTGGTCGCATCGTCAGGATTCCAAGGCCAACCCCAACACCACCTTCTCGGCCAGCGTGAACTTCTCGACCAGCAGCTATGAGAAGACCAACATCGGTAACCTGTACAATGCCCAGGCAATGGCGCAGAACACCAAGACGTCCAGTGTGAGCTATTCGCGCAATTTTCCTAACCAGAAACTTAATATCTCGCTTTCTGCCAACATTGCCCAGACCACACGCGACTCGTCCATTTCTATCACTCTGCCCGACCTGAACATCTCGCTCTCCACCATCTTCCCCTTCAAGCGCAAGCATCCTGTGGGCAACGAACGGTGGTATGAGAAAATCTCCCTGCGATACAGCGGACGATTCTCGGCCAGCATCAACACTAAGGACGATCAGATCTTCAAGAAAAACTATATCAAGGATTGGCGCAATGGTATGAAGCACGAAATACCTGTCAGTGCCACCTTCACGTTGTTCAAGTATTTCAACGTGACACCCAGCTTCAGCTATACCGAGCGTTGGTATTCGCAGAAAGTCAAGAAAGACTGGGATCCTGTGAACCAGCAGGTGGTGAACACCGATACCATCTATGGTTTCCACCGCGTCTATAATTATTCGGGAAGCGTCAGCATCAACACCAAGGTCTATGGCATGTATCAGCCGATGTTTATGAAGAAGAAGCAGATACAGATTCGTCATATCATCACTCCTACGGTGTCCATGAGTGCTACCCCTGATTTCGGCTCATCTCATTACGGCTATTATGACAGCTATGTGCGTCGTGACCTCAACGGAACGCCTCGCGACACCGTTGTCTATTCCATGTACGAGGGCGCTTTGTTTGGTGTGCCCGGTAGGGGAAAAAGTGGTGTGGTGAGCTTCAACCTGAGTAATAACCTCGAGATGAAGTACCGCGACAAGAACGATAGCATCAAGAAGGTGAGCCTTATCGACGAACTGGGTTTCGGCTTGTCATATAACTTTGCTGCTGAGCAACGACCTTGGAGCGACTTGTCGATGAACCTACGTATGCGACTCACCAAGAACTATACGTTCAGCATGAGTACCTCGTTTGCTACCTATGCCTACGAGTTCGACAAGAACGGTAATGTGGTGGTGGGTAATCGCACGGAGTGGTCGTATGGGCGCTTTGGACGTTTCCAGGGTTATGGCACTTCGTTTAACTATACCCTCAACAACCAGACTATCAAGAAACTGTTCAGAAAGAAAGACAAGAACGAAGATAAAGACAGGCGGCGTGACGACAATTCGCCTGACAGGGAGGATGACTCCGAACTTGACGACGGCGTGCCGCAACCCAAGCGTAAGGTGCAGGCGGCTACCGATGGTGATGGCTACCAGAAGGCCAACATCCAGTGGTCGGTCAACCTCAGTACGGGCTTCAATATACGTGAAGACCGCTCCAAGCCCATCAACAAGCGCACCATGCGCTATCCTTACAAGATCAGCCTGAATGCCTTGAACATCAATGGCAACCTCAAGTTGACCAACAAGTGGGTTATTAACTTCAATACGGGCTACGATTTTGAGACCAAGAAGATTGTACAGACCTCTTTCAATATCAGTCGTGACCTGCACTGCTTCACTATGACAGCCGCCATCTCACCCTTTGGTCAGTATAAATACTACAACTTCACCATCCGAGCTACGGCCAGCATCCTGCAAGACCTGAAGTGGGATCAGCGTTCCCAGACGCAGAGCAATATTAAATGGTATTAATGCTTTACCAAACAATTGGTTCCAAACCGTGCTGCTTTAAGTAGCTGTTTGCCAAAGAGAAATGATGATTGCCGAAAAAGCCACGATATACGGATAGTGGCGACGGATGGGCTGAAGTCAGTACCAAATGTTTCTGCCTATTGATGAATGCCCCCTTCTTTTGCGCATAGCTGCCCCACAGGATAAACACCACATGTTCCCGCTCGGCGTCGATGGTGCGAATCACTGCATCGGTAAATGTTTCCCACCCCTTGTTCTGGTGCGAACCAGCTTGGTGCTCCCTCACGGTCAGGGTAGCGTTGAGCAACAATACCCCTTGCTCCGCCCAGCGCGTCAGGTTGCCGCTATCAGGTATGGGTGCCCCCGTGTCGTCGTGTATCTCCTTGAAGATGTTCACCAGCGATGGAGGAAACTGCACCCCATCGTTCACCGAGAAGCACAACCCATGTGCCTGTCCGGGTTCGTGATAGGGGTCTTGCCCAATAAGTACCACCTTCACCTTGTCGAACGGACAAAGATTAAAAGCATTGAAGATCAGCTTGCCTGGAGGGTAAATGCGATAGTGCTGGTATTCCGTACGCACAAACTGGGTCAGCTGCTCGAAATATGGCTTGTCAAACTCTGTCTGTAGCCTTGCCTTCCAACTGTCCTCAATCTGTACGTTCATATTATTATAAATAAGGTGTGACCCGGGCGGGATTCAAACCCGCGACCTTCAGAACCGGAATCTGACGCTCTATTCAGCTAAGCTACCAGGCCATTGTTTGCAGTGCAAAAGTAAACAATTACTTAACATCCACCAAATCTTTTGCCGCTTTTATATGCCCCTTCTCTCTTGAACTATCTCCCTTGCATGGGGACGGTGCTGGTGCCTGATGGTTTGTTGTACCTTCGCTGATCCTTCGTTATGCCTTCGCTGATGGTTCGCTGATGAACGATGTTGGAGATAGTAGGGCAGGGTAGCTGGTGTACATGGGAGTGTTTGGTGTTATTTTGTTTATTGAGATAGAAAAAATTGCTGCATTTTGTCAAATAATTGACCAAAATGTGAGCACCTATCATTATAATTTGTATCTTTGCCTCGCAAAACTTATTTTGATAAGGTAAAAAGATGAGCTATTTTATAAAACCTACCAATTATAAGCCCCTGCTTGACATGCGACAGACCGAGCAAGGCATCAAGCAGATCAAGGATTTCTTCCAGGTGAACCTTTCGTCCGAGCTCCACTTGCGCCGTGTCACCGCTCCTTTGTTCGTGCTCAAGGGCATGGGTATCAATGACGACTTGAACGGTGTGGAGCATGCCGTGTCGTTCCCCATCAAGGACTTAGGGGGTGCGCAGGCCGAGGTGGTACACTCATTGGCGAAATGGAAACGCCTCACCTTGGCAGAGTATAATATTGAGCCCGATTATGGAATTTATACCGATATGAACGCCATCCGTGCCGACGAGGAGTTGGGCAACCTTCACTCGTTGTATGTTGACCAGTGGGACTGGGAGCGTGTCATCACGCCAGAGGAGCATAATGTAGAGTTCCTTAAAGAGGTGGTCACCCGCATCTATGCCGCCATGCGACGCACGGAATATATGGTGTTCGAGAACTATCCCGAAATCACCCCACTGTTGCCCAAGAAGCTGCACTTCATCCATGCTGAGGAACTGCGTCAGCTCTATCCTGACATGACACCCAAGGAGCGCGAGAATGCCATCACTAAGAAGTTTGGTGCTGTGTTCATCATCGGCATCGGTTGTCCGTTGGGCGATGGCAAGCCGCACGATGGCCGTGCCCCCGACTACGACGACTATACCACTCCGGGCTTGAACGACCTGCCTGGTCTTAATGGCGACTTGCTGCTCTGGAACTGCGTCCTGCAATGTGCCTTCGAGATTTCCTCTATGGGCATCCGTGTCAACAAGGAGGTGATGCTCAAGCAGCTCAAGGCCGCAGGCAAGGAAGAGCGCAAGAACCTTTACTTCCACAAGAAACTCTTGGCCGACGAGTTGCCTTTGTCCATCGGTGGCGGTATTGGTCAGTCACGCCTTTGCATGTACTACCTCCGCAAGGCCCATGTGGGTGAGATTCAAGCCAGCATCTGGCCAGAGGACATGCGGAAGGAATGTGCCGCTGAGAATATACACCTTATATAAATAATAAGCTCCCCAGGGAGCTTATTTTATTTTAGTCTTTCTTCCAAATCTTCCTATCCATTGCAAAGAGTCTCAACTACTCCCCCAACGGGGAGTATTTAATATAGTTCCTTTGCTAAAATCTCCCAGCCATCGCAGAGCGCCTGCATAGACGGATAGAGTAGGTGGGCACCAGCATCGAGCAAGACGCTGTCTTGTAGCGGACCCGTATTGACAGCGATGGTGAAGATGCCAGCGGCCACACCAGCCTGTACGCCGATGGGGGCATTCTCGATAACGATGGCCTCGTTGGCAGCTACACCGGCTTTCTTCAACCCCATCAGATAGGGCTCTGGGTTGGGCTTGCCATATTTCACATCATAAGCCGTTACCATCTTGTCGCGTTCAAACATACCGGGGTAGTCGCGGTCGAAGCGGGCAAATAAGGTGTGTTGTCCAGAGCCGGTGACCAACACAGGGGTGATGCCGTCACGCTTCAGCTTCTTCAGAAGATCCAATGCCCCAGGCATACGCGACGGGTCGGGGTGCTTGGCAAACTCATTGCACTTATCTAGGTAGATTTCATCAATCAGTTCCTTGGGAGCATCCTTCCCATGCACTCGGTTGTATATCAGGTTGATGGTGCTCATGCCCGTGCGCCCTTCGTTCATAAAGGCTTCCTCACGTGTCATGGGCAGGGCGTATTTCGCCATCGAGGTGACCCAAGCATCGGCATGATAGGGCATAGAGTCGAACAACACCCCATCCATATCGAAGAGTACCGCCTTGAGTTGGATGGACGGAAGCGAGGGTGCCGACTTGCCCCAGAGAGGGTATGGAACTGAAAGAGAATCTGTCATCATGCAGGATATGTTTAAAAAGCTGAGGGGTATGTTGCCATCCCCTCAGCTTTTGTTAATGATTTGTCTTATCCGACAAAGATTATCTGCCAAGACGAGCACGGATAGCCTCTGACTCAGCCTCATAGCCAGGCTTGTTCAGCAGGGCGAACATGTTCTTCTTGTAAGCCTCAACACCAGGCTGGTTGAATGGGTTCACATCCAGGATGTAGCCGCTGATACCGCAAGCTACCTCGAAGAAGTAAAGCAACTGACCGATGTTCTCCTCGTTCAGACAAGGGATGACCACGCGGATATTAGGTACACCACCATCTACGTGAGCCAACTGGGTGCCCAGCTCAGCCATCTTGTTCACCTCATCCACACGCTTGCCAGCCAGGAAGTTCAGACCATCGAGGTTCTCCTCATCGAAAGGGAACTCTACCTTGTGGTTCACCTGATCAACTGACAATACAGTCTCGAAGATAGAACGCTCGCCTTCCTGGATCCACTGACCCATAGAGTGCAGGTCGGTAGTCAGGTCAACAGATGCTGGATAGATACCCAGGTTGTCCTTGCCCTCTGACTCGCCGTAGAGCTGCTTCCACCATTCGCTTACGTAGTGCAGTTTCGGGCAGAAGTTGGCCAAGATTTCAATTTTCTTGCCGTTGCGATAAAGCTCGTTGCGAACAGCTGCATACTGCATGGCGATGTTCTGCTCGAAAGGTACATCCACCCCCGTAGCCTTCTCCATCTCAGCAGCACCAGCCACCAGCTTCTCAATATCGAAGCCAGCCACAGCGATAGGCAGCAAGCCTACAGGAGTGAGCACTGAGAAACGACCACCTACATTGTCAGGAATTACGTATGACTTGTAACCTTCCTTGTCGGCAGTTACACGAGCAGCACCCTTTTTGGCATCGGTAATAGCCACAATCACCTTTCTTGCCAGTACCTTGCCACGCTCTTCCTCGCACTGCTTCTTCAGCAGACGGAAAGCCAGAGCGGTCTCGGTAGTGGTACCCGACTTAGAGATATTGATCACACCAAAGCGCTTGCCCTTCACATACTCGGTCAGCTCATAGAGGTAGTCCTCGCTGATGTTGTTGCCGGCAAACAGAATCACTGGGTTCTGCTTGTGATCCAGCAGCCACTCGAAACTGTTAGACAGAGCCTCGATCACGCAACGAGCGCCGAGGTAGCTACCACCGATACCAGCCACCACCACTACGTCGCAGTTGTCGCGCAATACCTTTGCAGTAGCCTTCAGGTCATCCAGGTGTTCCTTGGTGATAGAAGAAGGCAGGTGCAACCAACCTAAGAAGTCGTTGCCTTTGCCAGTACCGTTCTCCAATGTCTCTCGGGCAGCCTTAGCCTTAGCTGCGTAGCCATACACATTCTCCTTGGATACGAATCCAAAAGTCTTTTCGATGTTTAAAGTAATCATAAGTATAAATTGTTAATTAAATCTTTTCGTCAGTTCTTTCAGTTCCCTACGGGCGTTGGCCTTTTCATAGAGAATATGATACACCGCATCCAAGATAGGCATATCCACCTTGTAGCGGTCGTTGATTTCGTAGATGCACTTAGCACCGTAGTAGCCTTCCACCACCATCTCCATCTCCACCTGAGCAGCTTTCACCGAATAGCCCTTGCCTATCATGGTGCCAAACACACGGTTGCGACTGAAGTTGGAGTAGCTGGTCACCAGCAGGTCGCCCAAGTAAGCTGAGTTCGACACCATGCGTTTACCAGGAGAGATGGCGTTCAGAAAGCGTTTCATCTCACGGATGGCGTTGGAAATGAGCACAGCGTGGAAGTTGTCGCCATATTTCTGTCCGTAGTAAATGCCGGCACAGATGGCGTAGATATTCTTCAGCACGGCAGCGTATTCAATGCCAACGATATCACGGCTTACCGAGGTCATTACATAGTGGTTGGACATCTGCTCTGCCAGGTAAGCCGCCATCTTCTGGTCCTTGCCTGCAACGGTGAGGTAGGTCAGGCGCTCCAAAGCAATCTCCTCCGCATGACTCGGTCCGCTCACCACCAGAATGTTTTCATCGGGCATGTCGTAATATTCGTGGAAATATTCCGAGATAGTCATATTCTCATCAGGCACAATGCCTTTGGTGGCACTCAGCAGTACCTTATCCTTCAACGGTGCAGTCAGCTTCTGCAGATGCTGCTTCAGGTAGGGCGATGGGATGGCCAGCACCAGTATGTCGGAGTTCTCCACCGTATGGTTGATGTCCGACGAGAAGTGGATGCGGTTCACATCAAAGGTCACATCGGTCAGGTAGGCAGGGTTGTGTCCCAACTCGATGAAATCGGCGATACGGTCGTCACGACGCATGTACCAGTTTATCTCTGTCTCTTTCTCCAGAAAAATCTTGGCTATGGCCGTTGCCCAACTGCCTCCTCCGAATATGGCTACTTTCTTCTTCATTGAATCTTACTTTGCCATTCAGTTACCTCTGCCACCGTAGGGTTGGTCAGTTCCAGCTTATATTTCTTGTTCACGCCACAGATGTCCATATGCAACTTCTGTGGGTTCACGTCTTTCATGTCGCTCACAAGGTTATAGCCCGCCTTCTGAATGACAGGTACCCAGTCCTCGCTGATACCCAGTGCGGTATATTTATCCACGCTGTCCTTAGGAGTCACCTTTTCGGGACGCATCTGTGGGAAGAGTAGTACCTCCTGGATGAAAGTCTTGCCCGTCATCAGCATCACCAGTCGGTCGATGCCGATACCAATGCCTGATGTAGGAGGCATACCATATTGTAAAGCACGCAGGAAATCCTGGTCAATGATCATTGCCTCGTCATCGCCCTTGGCAGCCAGTCGCATCTGCTCCTTGAAACGCTCCTCCTGGTCTATCGGGTCGTTCAGTTCAGAGTAAGCATTAGCCAACTCCTTGCCGTTCACCATCAGCTCGAAGCGCTCCGTCAGCTCAGGGTTATTGCGATGACGCTTGCAAAGAGGCGACATTTCGATAGGATAGTCAGTGATGAAAGTAGGCTGGATGAAAGTGCCCTCGCAGAACTCGCCAAACAACTCGTCAATCAGTTTGCCCTTGCCCATGGTCTCATCCACCTCCATGCCCTTGCTGAGGCAGAAAGCACGAATCTCCTCCTCAGTCTTGCCGTCGCAGTCGAAGCCCGTCTTTTCCTTGATGGCCTCCAGGATAGGCAAGCGGCGATAAGGTGCCTTGAAGCTCACGATATTGCCGTCAATCTCACGCTCTGTTGTACCATTCACGGCGATACAGATGGTTTCGAGCAACTTCTCCGTGAAGCTCATCATCCAGTTATAGTCCTTGTACTGCACATACAGCTCCATGCAGGTAAACTCAGGGTTGTGGTTGCGGTCCATACCCTCGTTGCGGAAGTTCTTGCCAATCTCATACACACCCTCAAAACCACCTACGATAAGGCGCTTCAGGTACAACTCGGTGGCAATACGCATATACATGTCGAGGTCGAGTGCATTGAAGTGGGTGGTAAACGGACGAGCCGATGCACCACCAGGGATAGATTGCAGGGTAGGGGTCTCCACCTCTGTATAGCCTGCATCATCCAAGAACTTACGCATGGTCTTCAGTACGGTGGCACGCTTCAGGAAAGTGTCCTTCACACCCTCGTTCACCACCAAGTCCACATAACGCTGACGGTAGCGCAACTCTGGGTCGTCAAACTTGTCGTAAGCCACTCCATCCTTATATTTCACGATAGGCAGTGGCTTGAGACTCTTGCTGAGCAGTGTCAGCTTTTGGGCATGAACGGATATCTCACCCATCTGGGTGCGGAACACGAAGCCCTCGATACCTACGAAATCGCCGATGTCCAGCAATTTCTTGAATACCACATTGTATAAGTCTTTATTTTCGTCAGGACAGATGTCATCGCGGGTTACATATACCTGGATGCGTCCCTTTGAGTCTTGCAGTTCCATGAAAGAAGCCTTGCCCATGATGCGCTGGCTCATCATCCTTCCGGCAATCGATACCTGACGAGGTTCGTCCTCATCCTTGAATTGCTCACGGATGTCGGTCGAGAAAGCGTTAGTCACATATTCTGCTGCGGGATAAGGGTTGATGCCCATTTTGCGAAGCTCTTCCAAGCTGTTGCGACGGATTATCTCCTGTTCGCTTAATTCCAATACATTCATATAAAATCAGTATTTCATCCTATAATTGGACTGCAAATTTACAACTTTTTTTCGAGTCCACCGCCATTTCCGAAAGAAAATACGTACCTTTGCGCTGTAAACGTTGCGAAGATACTCTCGCTCGGCATAACCAGCAAGCTGTACTGCCCTAGCTTAACCGTATCTTTGCGTAGTAAAACCACGGTAATATGTCTCAACAACAAAACGTTCCTACCGCTTTAGGTACAGAGAAAATCAGTAAACTGCTGATGCAGTACGCCATACCGTCTATCATTGCGATGACGGCCTCGTCGTTGTATAATATGGTGGACAGCATTTTCATCGGACAAGGTGTGGGTGCTATGGCTATCTCAGGAATTGCCATCACCTTCCCCCTGATGAATATTACCGCCGCTTTCGGTTCGTTGGTGGGCGTGGGTGCTGCTACCCTTACCTCTGTCAAGTTGGGCCAGAAAGATTACGATACAGCACGCCGAGTACTGGGTAACGTGGTGGTGCTCAATGTCCTGTTGGGTTTTCTGCTTACGGTCTGTGCCCTTCCTTTCCTCGCCCCCATCCTTTATTTCTTTGGAGCGAGTGACAACACCCTGCCCTATGCGTATGACTATATGCAAATTATCTTGATAGGTAATATTATTACCCATCTCTATTTCGGATTGAATGCCTTGTTGCGCTCATCGGGTCATCCTGAGAAAGCTATGTATGCCACCATAGCTACTGTGTTGGTGAATACCATCCTCGACCCCATCTTCATCTTTGGCATGGATATGGGCATTCGGGGAGCAGCCATCGCTACCGTCATCGCACAATCACTGTCGCTGATGTGGCAGATTAAGCTGTTCAGCAACAAAAACGAACTGCTACATTTCCAGGCAGGCATCTTCAAACTGAAAAAGCGCATTGTACTCGATTCCTTGGCAATTGGCTTGTCGCCCTTCCTCATGAACTTAGCTTCGTGCGTGGTGGTGATATTGATTAATAACTCATTGGTGTTCCATGGTGGCGACTATGCCATTGGCGCTTACGGCTTGGTAAACCGCCTGGTGTTCGTGGCCATCATGGTGGTGATGGGCTTCAACCAAGGCATGCAGCCTATCGCCGGCTACAATTTTGGTGCAAGGCACTACGATCGCGTCACCCAGGTGTTCAAACTTACCGTTATGTGGGCTACAGGTGTCACTACCTTTGCCACCCTGCTTTGTATGGGCATTCCTGAGGTGTTGGTGCGCATCTTTACTACCGACGAAGAGTTGATTCGCATCTCCGTCAAGGCTATGCGCATCATCTTGTTGGTGTTCCCCGTGGTGGGCTTCCAGATGGTAACGGGCAACTTCTTCCAAAGCATCGGTATGGCGAGCAAAGCCATCTTCCTGTCGCTCACGCGTCAGCTCATCTTCCTCTTGCCTTGCATCCTTATCCTGCCTCATTACTTTGGCGAAAACGGAGTGTGGTTCAGCATGCCTATCTCCGATGCCGTTGCTACTATTGTGGCAGCTATCATGCTTTGGCAACAGTTCCAACTTTTTAAGAAACAACAAGTCTAATTATCAATTGTCAATTATACAATGGAAAAGTTCGTAGTCAATGTAGGTCGCCAGTTAGGCAGTGGCGGACGAGAAATATCAGCAGAATTGGCAAAACGTCTCGGCATCTCCTATTTCGACAAGGAGTTGCTTAGTGTGGCGGCTCAGGAGAGTGGCATGAGCAAGGAGTTCTTCGAGAAGGCCGACGAGCATGCTTCCCAGCCTCTTACGGGCGGTTTGTTTGGCATCCGCTTCCCTTTCAGCGGCAATGCTATGAATACCACCAACTACCTCAGCAACGATGCCTTGTTCCAGATGCAGAGCGATGCCATCCGCAAGTTGGCCGATGAACAGTCATGCCTGTTTGTTGGTCGTTGTGCCGATTATATTCTGCGCGACAATCCTCGTTGTGTCAATATCTTCATCTCTGCTTCATTGCCTTTCCGTGTAGAGCGCATGGCCCGTCTTGAAGGCATCACACCCGCCAAGGCCGAGGAGATGATTCATCATGTAGAAAAGCAACGTGCCGAGTTCTATAACTTCTATAGCAACAAACGTTGGGGCGCTGCTGAGAGCTATCACCTCTGCATCGACTCATCCGTGTTGGGCATTGCAAAAACCACCGATTTCATCGAAGAGTTTGTGAGGGCCAAACTAGGTTTATAATTGTTTTTCAACCTCAATACTATGAAAAAGATCATCCTATTAGGTGTTGCCTTGCTTCTGTGCATTCCTATGATGGCACAGACTGCCAACGATAATGAATTTTGGGGCAGTGCCGATTCCTATCTGATGCGTCAGACTGTCCGTACCCTCGACTTGGTAAACCAGTCCTTGCTGGAATATCCTCCTATTTCAGGCAATGGGATGCCCCGTCGTCTGGCACTCAATAACCTCGATGCTATCCTGCATAACACCGCTTTTGACAAGAGTGAACCATTGATGCACTATATCAGTACTCGCATGCAGCAGGTCATCAAAGGCTTGAAGGCTCCTTTAACGTCTGATATGGTTGTCTATAAGCTCTATAACGATGGCTTCATCGTGCGCACAAAGTCGGCTACGGTAGCTTTCGATATGGTCATGGGCAGCACCTATCAGCTCATCCCTGATAGTCTGATGACACAGTTGGTCGATATGTGCGATGTTATGTTCCTCACTCATAACCATCGCGACCATGTAGATCCAGGTGTGGTAAAGATGTTCACCGACCGAGGCAAGCAGGTAGTGGCACCCGATGAGGCTTTGCCTGACAATTCATCCATACTTCATTTCCGTAAGGAGCAGATAGCCGACCTCACTATCCGTTTGCCTAAAACTACTTTGCAAGTTAAGGTGTTGCCAGGTCATCAAGACGAACTACAAAACAATATCTATGTCCTCACCACCCCTGACAACCTTACCTTTGTGCAGACAGGAGACCAATACCTCAAGGAAGACATCCCTTGGATTCAGCAGCTTCCTTCACAACTTCCTAAGGTTGATGTGTTGCTGATCAATTGCTGGGCGATGGAGTTCCAGACGCATGTCGATGCCTTCCGCCCCAAATTGGTCATCACAGGTCACGAGAATGAGCTGGGTCATAGCATCGACCATCGCGAAGCCTACTGGATGAGCTATCTTAAGCTAGATGCCCTTTCCTATCCCTATTCTTTAATGACGTGGGGAGAGTGTTATCAGTATAATAAAGCAAAATAATAGGAAGACAGATTATGATAGACAGATTTACACCAGAGAATATTAGTGAGTTGGCACCCAACGAAGTGTTTGTGTTTGGCAGTAACCTGTTGGGGCATCATGGTGGTGGAGCGGCCTGGGTAGCTATGAAACGATTTGGTGCCATCTGGGGACAGGGCACTGGGTTGCAAGGACAGAGCTACGGTATACCTACCATGCAAGGCGGTGTAGAAACTATAGCGCCCTATGTAAAAGAGTTTATCGCTTTTGCTGCCACTCGGCCTGAGTTGACATTCTTAGTAACACGTATAGGATGTGGCATTGCAGGTTTTAGGGACGAAGAAATAGCGCCCCTGTTTAGAGAGGCGCTAAATGCTCCGAATATCGTGTTGCCGGAAAGCTTTGTTAAATTGCTAAACTAATCTACTTCACCACCTTCCATATGTTCAGCCTGACGGTGTTGGGGTCAGAAGGGGCTGGTGCACAGACAAAGATGGCATTGTTGAGCCATGCATAGGGACTGTCTTCTGGAGCCTCGAACTTGGGGGCAGTGAAGAAATACACGCCTTCAGCACTGGCATGGAAGATGCCACAATTGCGTACGTGGATATACACACCGTCATCAGTTTTGATAGAGTAGATGGCCTCTAACTCTGTGCGAAGGCTTCTGCCTTCAGTTTTTTGGTACTGGTAGTCGGCGCCGCCGGGGATGATGGTGCCCTTGAGCTGGGGACCTTCGAAGATGCCGCCTGTGATGGGGATGACCACGCGCTTGCCGTGGGGCACTTCGCCTACCACATATTCGGGTTCAAGGGTGACATAGAGCTGCATGACATACTCCAAACGGGGTGTGTCGCTGGCTGTGGGGGGCACTATCTGCTGTGCCTGGATGCTCAATGATGCCAATATGACAAATAGCAACAGACTGATTCTTTTCATGGGATTAAAGGGTTTTACTCTTCATTCTTCATTTTTTCTCTTTTCATCACTTGCGTCATGCAATGTGCTGCTCCATAACCGTCGATGAGGCTTTCCAGGTGAACCCATTCTACGTTAACATTTGCCTCCTGGAAGCGATGTTGCAATGTTTCCGACTGACCGGCAACTGCCATAATGTGACGAGGGGCAATGGTCAGGAAGTTGTTGGCATAATGCATCTCGTCTTCGTAGTCGATGGGGATGATGTCAAATCCTTTGGCTTTCAGGTAATCCACGAATGGAACATCCTCACTGATCAAGGCATATTGCTTGGTGCCTTTTGCGCGTGCATAGATATCGCAGGTGTCGTATTCAGGATCGCCTGGCTGGGCATTCAGACGACTCGTCACCATCGTACAGAGATTCTTGTCGATGATGTTGAAATGTGTGTCGAGGTGCATCTGCATCTGCCAGAGCTTGTGGTCTTTCACTACCACGACGGTATCGTGGCCAAAGGCATCGGCATCCAACATCTGACGAATGCCCTTGATGTTGGTACGCATACCCATGCCGATGAATGACCGAGTGTCGGCTGGTATATAGTCACCCCCTTCCAATCGTCCGTCACCGCTGATTTGCAGGATAATGTTCTCACCCAAGTACTCATAGCACATCTTAATGATATCTACCTCTGGGGCTCGCTGACTGGAATTCATGTTACAGATAACATGTCCCTTAGGTGTGGTGATGCTTTGGTCGCGTGTAAAATACAGGTTCATCAATGGCTTGTTGGAGTATTCCGCCTGGTAACCTGTGTTGTTGTCGGTCTTGTAAAGCGTTACGGTGGGTTGCAACAGCAGACAACGAATCAGGTCGTTACGGCTCATGTTCTGGATGACATCCTGGCGATACTTCTCGGACGCTTCCTCATCTTCATCTTTGATCTTGGAGATGTCGTAAATGAGTACATCCTTCACCATAGCCTGCAGTTTTTCAATCTCCACCTCACCCAGTATATCCATCACCGTATATACCTTGATGCCGTTCTTCTGGAGCATCTTTATATAATTGGTGTGCTCCTCTGCGGCTTTGTCAACATCGAAATAATTCTCAAAGAGGCCTGCAGAAGGGTGGATGACGCCGTCAAACAACTCCTGCCCAGGAGTGTGCATCAGGATGGAACCTGCCTTTGCCCATTCCGAAGAAGGGTAAGCCCACTCTGTTGCGTCGGCAGGTCTGTCTGGAGTTGTTGGTGTGTGCTGCTGTTGGTCGCTCCCCGCGTGACGCGAAGGGACTGATATCAACACATCATCGTCGTCGCACGACGAGATGGTTGCCAGCAGGCAACAACATAACAACGGCAATAAAAAAAACTTTTTTCTCATAGTATAAGGTTTTTTTTTACTTTAATGTTCTGGTGAGGAACTCTACGGCTATGTCGGTGGCACGCTGCTGGTCTTTCATGAAGCCGTGATCTTCGCCTGGCAGGATGTAGAGCTCGGCATTGTTGCTCTGCTCGGTATAACGCTCGCCATAGGTGTAGGGTACTACCTTGTCGCCTGTGCCGTGAATGACACAGAGGGCGCCTTTGTAGTTGGCTGCGGTCTTGTAGATGGGCAGGCTGAAGGCGGTGCGGATGTACTCGGTACCGAGCTTCTGACGGCCTCCCATCAGCTCAATATAGTCGCCTTGCAGGTTCAGCGGGTCATAGCTTGAACCGAACGTGCTACCGCGAATGGCATCATCTCTCAACACGGCTGCAGGTGCCATCAATACGGCGGCCTTGATCTCGGCACCGAGCTTGCCGGCTACCATGCTGGCTACTACGCCGCCTTGTGAGTGGCCCAGTACGGAAACGGTGCTGACATAGCGCAGGTCGCGTACGTACTCATATACTTTCAGGGCGTCTTCAATCTCGTTGGGTACGGTGTGCTGCCAGAACTCACCCTCGCTCTCACCGTGACCGTTGAAGTCGAAGCGGATGGAGGCAATGCCCTGTGCCTCGAGCTTGTCGGCGATGATCTCCAGCATGCCTTTCTGTCCACCGCGGCCGTCCTTGCTGCCTCCGAAGCCGTGCATCAGGATGACCATCGGAATTTGCTGTCCCTGGGCGGTCTGTGGTTTCTGGATAACTGCAGCCAACTTGCCCTTGCTGCCGTCGATGGTAAGTTTGGTGGTTTCTGCCTGTGCAGAAACGCTTGTCAGCAACATGACTGACATAAACAGAGCTAAAAATGTTCTCATTGTCACTTTTTCGTTTATTGTTAATATATTGATATTGCAAAGATAGTTTATTTTCCTTATGTTTGCAAAATAATAAAATAATTAGACGTAATGAAGACAATCAGATTTGTGATGTTGCTGATGACAGCGCTGCTGGTGGGTACGGCGAGTGCTGCGGGCGTGAAGAACCTCAAGGGTAAGAAACTGGATTTCGTATGTGCCGACGCACAGTTCAAGAACCCGTTTATTGATGTGGACAAGACGATGACGGAGCCGGTGAAGTGCCGCTATATTCACGGCGGCTTCGACGACGGTACGCGTTTCTCGTTCTACTTCCCATTGAACAAGGAAGACTTTACGGGCAGGTTCTTCCAGTATATCACCCCGATGCCTGACAGCGAGATTTCTGCGCAGCACTACTATGCGGCAAGTCCCATTGGCTTCAGTATATCGCACGGTGCTTACTTCATTGAGACCAACGAGGGTGGGGCGATGGATGTGAACGACCCTTCTACCCGCAGGGAGGCTACGATAGGTGCCTATCGTGCCAACGCTGCCTGTGCCGAGTTGTCACGCTATATCGCCAAACTGCTGTACGACTGCGACCGCCCTTATGGCTATTGCTTCGGAGGCAGTGGAGGTGCCTATCGCACTACGGGCAGCATGGAGGCTACCGAGGGTGTGTGGGACGGAGCTGTGCCTTTCGTGCTGGGCTCTCCGCAGGCTATCCCCAACGTGTTTGGCGTGCGCATGAATGCTTTGCGTGTGCTGCGTGACAAGATGGAGGACATTGTGGATGCTATGCGTCCGGGCGGCAGCGGTGACCCATACGCCACCCTGAATGCCGAGCAGCGTCAGGTGCTGAAGGAGGCTACCAGCATGGGATTCCCTATCAAGTCGTGGTATGGCTGGAAATACATGGACGCACACGGGTTTACGGTGCTCTACAGAAGTATCGTGGGTATGGATACGAAGTATTTCCGTGAGGACTTCTGGAACAAGCCGGGTTACTTGGGCTACGACAATCCACCCTCACTGCAGCGTGATCATGTGCAGACGAAGGCGGTGGTGAAGCGAGCCATCGGACAGTTGGAGGCCGAACAGCTGGGTATCGTGGCGCCTATGTCGGAAACCGACCGAGGCAGTGCCGACCGTGCGTGGGCAAGTCTGGGTACCGAGGTGAAGGAAAAGCCTGTGGCGTTTGAGATAGACAAAGAGGTAGAGATGCACACCTTGGGTGGCGAACTGATGCTGCTCTCGGGCGAGGGCAAGGGCGACCAGCTGCAGATTGTCAGCACGAAAGGGAAGTATGTGATATTGGCTTCCATCAATAATCCGCAACTGCTGGCGAAGGTGCGCGAGGGCGACCAGGTGCAGGTGGACAACAGCGACTGGCTGGCTTCGGAGACTTATTACCGTCACCAGATGCCTACCAAGGACTATTATGCGTGGAACCAGTTCCGCAGCTTTAACGACCTGCCCATCTATCCGCAGCGTCCGATGCTGCTGGGCCCGATTATCACCCAATCGGCTTCAGGCATATTGCCTACGGGCAAGATTCACGGCAAGATGATTCTTTGCTGCTCTGTGTGGGACAGGGAGGCTTATCCCTGGCAGGGCGACTGGTATAGAACTAAGGTGGCAGAATACTTGGGCAATGCTACAGATGACAACTTCCGTCTGTGGTACACCGACCGCAGTACGCATGGTGGCGAGGATGATCCTACCGAGGTGGTGGATTATACAACTGTGCTCTATCAGGCCTTGCTGGATGTGAGCGACTGGGTGGAACGTGGCGTTGCTCCTTCGAAGACCTCCGACTACAGGATAGAAGATGCGCAGGTTTTGCTCACTGCCGACGGTGTGCAGCGTGGTGGCATACAGCCTGTGCCAACGGTGACCGTTGGCGGCAAAGAGCGTGCAGACGTGAAGCCTGGCGAGCAGGTGACGATGCATGTATCTATCGATGTGCCCAAAGGAACGGGCAAGGTGGTGCGTGCTGCCTGGTGTATGGATGGCTCTGGTGAGTTTACACAACCTGTAGATTTGTCGAAGGCTCAGTATAGTGCCAACGGCGAGCATGTGGAGTTTGACACCACCGTGAGCTACAACCAACCTGGTACCTATTTCCCAACGGTGAAGGTATTCTCGGAACGCAAGGGTGACGCTCAGACGCCATATACTTGCATTCCGAATTTAGGTAAAGTCAGAGTTGTGGTAGAATAACTCGGGATGTTGTTTTATCCTACATCATCGCCAGTAATATTACTTGACCAACGATGATTCTCAAGAACATACTCAATGGATAAACCGTAGAGTAGCCCACAGAAGGAGCATCGGTGTCTGTCTGCTGGTTGGCATAAGCCAAAGCTGCAGGCTGGGTGTAGCTACCACTGATGAGACCCATCAGCGTGAGGTAGTTCAGCTTGTATTTCCAACGGGCAAAGATGCCCACGATGAGCAACGGGATGATGGTGATAAGGAAACCGTAAAGCACATACATCATACCTCCGCCATCAACCACCGTCTTGACAAAACTCTCGCCTGCCTCGATGCCCACGCTGGCGAGGAAGAGCACAATACCCAACTCTCGCACCATCAGGTTGGCACTCATGGTGGTATAGGTAACCAGCTTGAACTTATATCCGAAGCGACCAATCAGAATGGCCACCACCAATGGTCCGCCAGCCAAACCTAACTTCACTGGGGTAGGGATGCCTGGGAACATGATGGGAATGCTGCCAATCAGGATACCCATGAAAATACCCACAAAGATGGTGATGATGTTGGGCGCATCAAGCTTCTTCATCTCATTGCCCAGCACGCGAGCCACACGCTCAACAGCATCTTGAGGACCTACCGCCATTACTCGGTCGCCCACTTGCAGCTTAAGGTTAGGAGCAGCAAACAGATCCATACCGGAACGATTGACACGCGTCACATTCACCCCGTGCATGCTGCGGAAATGCAAATCGCCTAACTTCTTACCGTTGATCTCAGACTTAGTGACGAGGATGCGGCGAGACACCAATGGGAAATGCTTGTCCTCCCACTTCACACCTTCTACCTCGCGACCAATGAAAGCGGTGATACCAGGAGCATCGTCTTCAGCGCAGACAATACGCAGCTGGTCGCCTATATTGAAGATGGTATCTTGGTTAGGACTGTCGAGAAATCCGTTATGCTTGATGCGAGACACCACGAAGTTGCGTCCTGAAAGACTCTTGACTTCCAACAACTGCTTGCCGTCGATGGCCTCGTTGCGCACCTCCAGATAGAGTGTGTGCGGCTGTTTGCTGGTGTCCTCCAATCCTTCAAGGTCTTTCTCCTCATCTTTGGTATGTATCTTGAACAGCTGCTTGATGAGCAAGATGGCACCGATGATGCCGATCACACCCAAAGGATAGGCGCAGGCATAACCCAAAGCAATAGGGTCACCCGTATAGCCCAACTGGTTCAAGGCTTCCTGCGCGGCACCCAAACCAGGGGTGTTGGTAACGGCACCGTAGAGCACACCAATCATCATAGGCAGTTCGACGGAACCATCCATATAGAAAATGGCTAAGGTAACAATGATGTCTAACGCTATGATGGCAGTAGCCAACAGGTTGAGCCGGATACCTCCTTGCTGGAAGGTGGTGAAGAACGACGGACCTACCTGCAGACCTATGCAGAACACGAAGAGTATCAAGCCAAAATCGCGAATGAAATGCAGGATGTCTGTGTTGCCCGTAAAGCCGAAATGGCCCATGAGGATACCCATGAACAGCACGAAGGTGACACCCAATGATACGCCATAAACTTTCTGCTTACCCAAAAAGACGCCAGCCGCTATGACAAATGAATAGAGCAGCACGATGTGTGCCACTGATGAAGTATCCCATAATAAACTCTGAATCCAATCCATAACAACTAAAATCTGTAAGTTAAAACTAATTCTCTATTAAAAACTGAGTGCAAAGTTAGTGCAAACCGAAAACAGAACAAAATAAACTCGTTTATTTTTTATGTTGAGGTGCAGCCTAACTTATCTAAAGTTAGTGCAAGCCGAAGACAAAAGCAAATAAACTTGTTTATTTCGCTTTGTTGAGGTGCAGCCTAACTTATCTAAAGATAGTGATTTTTCTTTAATTTGGGCGACTAAAAAAACATAAAAAAAAGAAGGCTGCCTTCACAGGCAACCTTCTCCCAACAATTAATTCATTCATAACAATGCCCCAACTATGAAATTTGGAACATTGCAAAGGTACGTACTTTTTTTTTATCTGCAAATATTTAGACAATTTTTTTTCTTTTTTTTACTGAGTTATGTATTTTTGCATAGTAAAAAGACTAATAATAACCTAAAATTAGCAATATGAAGAAACACTTCTTATCTCTCTGTATGACATGTATGTTGTCGATGGGAGCCCTCATGGCTCAAGTAGCTAACTATGATGTGGTGCCTCTGCCCCAGATGGTGAATCAATCATCTGCACCAGGTTTTGTATTGAGCGAGACCACCAAGGTGGTTTGTCCGGAAGGCAATGCGGATATGCATCGCAATGCTCATTTCCTGTGTGACTACATCACCGAGATGACACAGCTGAAGATTGGTCATCAGTCAATGCCTGCGAAGGCAAAGGTGGCACAATTTACCAAAGGCAACATCCTGCTCGCCCTTGACCCAAAGATTCAGAATGAAGAAGGCTATACCATCAACGTGACTGCTACGGGGGTGGTAATCAGTGGTAGGACGCCCGCAGGCGTGTTCCTCGGCATACAGACCTTACGCAAGTCGTTACCTGTATTGAAGGAAAAGCCACAGAATGTTACCCTGCCGGCTGTCAATATTGCCGACGCGCCAAGATATGCTTATCGTGGCATGATGCTCGACTGTGCCCGTCACTTCTTCACGGTGGATATGGTGAAAGAATATATCGACCTGATTGCCCTGCATGGTATGAACCGTTTCCACTGGCACCTCACCGAAGACCAAGGCTGGCGTATAGAGATTAAGCAGTATCCTCGTCTGACGGAGGTGGGCGCTTGGCGTTCAGGCACCACCGTTGGTAAGAACTCAGGCATTGATGACGGTGTTCGTCATGGTGGTTTCTATACACAGGATGAGTGCCGTGAGATTGTGAAATATGCCGCTGACCGTTATATCACCGTTATCCCAGAGATTGATATGCCTGGTCACATGCTGGCAGCATTGGCATCTTATCCAGAACTGGGTTGCACAGGTGGTCCTTACGAGGTCTCTCATAATTGGGGCATTTTCCCCGATGTGCTCTGCATGGGTAAGGAAGATACCTTTAAGTTTATTGAGGGTGTGCTGGACGAGGTGATTTCCATCTTCCCTTCTGAGTATGTACACATTGGTGGCGACGAGTGTCCGCGTACCCGTTGGGCTGAGTGTCCACTTTGCCAGAAACGCATTGCTGAAGAAGGCTTGGTGGCTCAGGAAGGTCGCTCAAAGGAAGATCTTTTGCAGGGCTACTTCACCCGTCGCGTTGAGAAGTACTTGCATGAGAAAGGCAAGAAGCTTATTGGTTGGGATGAACTGCTGAACTGCAATGTGGATCTTTCCTCTACTATTATGTCATGGCGTGGTGCCGAACCAGGAGCAAAGGCAGCCAAATTGGGACACGATGTGATTATGTCGCCTAACAAGCCAATGTATTTCGACCACTACCAGACAGACAACATCTCACACGAGCCATTGTCAATAGGTGGCAACGAAACAGTGAAGGATGTTTATTCCTTCGAACCAGTGGCAGCTGACTTGGCTGCCGACCAGGCAAAACACATCTTGGGCGTGCAGGCTAACCTGTGGACGGAGTATGTGGCTTATCCGCATCATATTGAATATCAAGTATTGCCCCGTATGGCTGCTTTGGCTGAAGTGCAGTGGTTGCAACCAGCGAAGAAAGACTATGATGCTTTCTTGGGACGACTCAAGCGACTGAAGGAGATTTACGACATGCATAACTGGACAGTTGCGCAACACGTATTTCGATAAATATACCAATAATATTACCATTCTTTAACTATTAAAAGACCTAGTATCTGTGTAAATTTTTGTAACTTTGCACCGCTTTTTTGAAAGGAGATTTTATTTTTAACTTAACTAACTGATATTACAATGGCAGAATTGAAAGAAAAGCTTTTCGAGGAGTTCTCTCCGACCACTACCGAACAGTGGGTTGAGAAGATTACTACCGACCTGAAAGGCGCTCCATTTGACAAGAAACTTGTCTGGAGAACAAATGAAGGATTCAATGTGTATCCTTTCTACCGCCTGGAGAATGTGAAGGACCTCAAGACCATCAACTCTCTCCCTGGCGAGTTCCCTTATCTGAGAGGTAACAAGAAGAAAGACAACACATGGTTTGTACGCCAGGATCTGAAAGTGACAGACCCTGCTGAGGCTAACAAAAAGGCTCTGGACGTGCTGAACCGTGGCGTTGACTCTTTGGCATTCCACCTGGGTCATGCAGAGGTAGATGCTAAGTTCATCGAGACACTGCTGAACGGCATCCTGCCACAGTGTGTAGAACTGAACTTCTGCTGCTGCCAGAAGAAGGTGGTGAATCTGGCTAACCTGCTGGTGGCTTACTTCAAGAAAAACAACTACCCAATGGCTGACCTGAAGGGCTCACTGGACTTCGACTTCATCGGCAAGATGATGACCCGTGGTCACGAGATGCCTAAGGCCGTTGATACCATTAAGGCGCTGATTGAGGCAACAGCTGAGCTGCCACAGTATCAAGTGGTGGGTGTGGGTGCATTCAATCTGCAGAACGCTGGCTCATTCATCTACCAGGAGCTGGGTTATGCACTGGCTTGGGGTAATGAATACATCAACCTGATGACAGAAGCTGGTGTGCCTGCTGAGCTGGCTAACCAGAAACTGCGCTTCAACCTGGGCGTGAGTCCTAACTACTTCATGGAAATTGCCAAGTTCCGTGCTGCTCGTCTGTTGTGGGCGAACATCATGGCTACTTATACCGACAACAAGGAGGCTTGCAAGATTCATACACATGCTGTTACTTCTACTTACAACCTCAGCGTATTCGACGCTCACATGAACCTGTTGCGTACACAGACAGAGGCCATGAGTGCTGCACTGGGTGGCGTAGATTCAATGACAGTTACTCCATTTGACGTTACTTACGAAGAGCCTAATGACTTCTCAGAGCGTCTGGCACGCAACCAGCAGTTGCTGCTGAAGGAAGAGAGCCACATGGGTCGTATCGTTGACGTAGCTGGTGGTTCTTACTACATCGAGAACATCACCGTAGCTATCGCCGAGCAGGCTTGGAAGTTGTTCCTCGCTGTTGAGGAAGACGGTGGCTTCTTGGCTCAGGTGAAGGCTGGCAAGGTACAGGAGGCTGTAGCTGAAAGCACCAAGACCCGTCATGCTAACGTGGCTAAGCGTAAGGAAATCCTCGTAGGTACCAACCAGTATCCTAACTTCACCGAGGTAAGCAATGGCAAGAAGCCAGTGGCTTGCTGCTGTGGTTGTGGCGAAGGTGAGAAGGAGATTGCTACCCTGAAGTTCGACCGTGCTGCTTCTGAGTTCGAGGCATTGCGTCTGGAAACTGAGGCTGCTGCTAAGCGTCCTATCGCTTTCATGCTGACCATCGGTAACCTGGCTATGCGTCAGGCTCGTGCACAGTTCTCTTGTAACTTCCTGGCAACGGCAGGCTATAAGGTGATAGACAACCTGGGCTTCCCAACTGTTGAGGAAGGTGTTGACGCTGCTCTGGCAGCTGACGCTGACATCGTGGTGCTCTGCTCAAGCGATGATGAATATGCAGAATATGCTGTTCCAGCATTCAAGTACCTGAATGGCCGCGCGATGTTTATCGTAGCTGGTGCTCCTGCTTGCATGGAGGACCTGAAGGCTGAGGGTATCGAGAACTTCATCCATGTTCGTTGCAACGTGCTGGAAACAATGAAGGAATACAACGCTAAATTATTGAAGAAGTAAGCATCATGAGAAAAGATTTTAAAAACTTAGATATATATGCAGCCCTTGGTCAGGCTACCGATGGTGCTGCATGGCAGAAGGCTAATGCTGTTACTGCCGACTGGGAAACCCCAGAACATATCCATGTAAAGCCCGCATATACCAAGGAAGACTTGGAGGGCATGGAGCATCTTGACTTCGTGTCTGGTATTCCTCCATTCCTGCGTGGCCCGTACTCAGCTATGTATCCTCTGCGTCCTTGGACCATCCGTCAGTACGCAGGTTTCTCTACCGCTGAGGAGTCAAACGCATTCTATCGCCGTAACCTGGCATCAGGTCAGAAAGGTCTGTCAGTGGCATTTGACCTTCCAACCCACCGTGGTTATGACCCTGATAATGCTCGTGTAGTAGGTGATGTGGGTAAGGCAGGTGTGTCAATCTGCTCACTGGAGAACATGAAGGTGCTGTTCAACGGTATTCCTTTGAACAAGATGTCTGTGTCAATGACCATGAACGGTGGTGTGTTGCCAGTGATGGCATTCTACATCAATGCAGGTCTGGAGCAGGGCGCTAAGCTGGAAGAGATGGCTGGTACCATCCAGAACGATATCTTGAAGGAGTTCATGGTGCGTAACACCTATATCTATCCACCTGCATTCTCCATGAAGATTATCGCTGATATCTTCGAATATACTTCACAGAACATGCCTAAGTTCAACTCAATCTCTATCTCTGGTTACCACATGCAGGAAGCAGGTGCTACCGCTGATATCGAGTTGGCTTACACCTTGGCCGATGGTATGGACTACCTCCGTACCGGTGTGAACGCAGGTATCCCTGTGGATGCTTTCGCTCCACGTCTGTCATTCTTCTGGGCTATCGGTATGAATCACTTCATGGAGATTGCCAAGATGCGTGCAGGTCGTTTGTTGTGGGCTAAGATTGTGAAGAGCTTCGGCGCTACCAATCCTAAGTCACTGGCTCTGCGTACCCACTCACAGACCTCTGGTTGGTCACTGACCGAGCAGGATCCGTTCAACAACGTGGGTCGTACTTGTATCGAGGCTATGGCTGCTGCATTGGGTCACACCCAGTCACTGCACACTAACGCATTGGACGAGGCCATTGCATTGCCAACCGATTTCTCTGCTCGTATTGCTCGTAACACCCAGATCTATATCCAGGAAGAGACTAACGTCTGCAAGCAGATCGACCCATGGGGCGGTTCTTACTATGTAGAGTCTCTGACCAACGAACTGGTACACAAGGCATGGGAGCACATTCAGGAAATCGAGAAGCTGGGTGGTATGGCTAAGGCTATCGAGACCGGTCTGCCAAAGATGCGTATCGAAGAGGCTGCTGCTCGTACTCAGGCTCGTATCGACTCTGGTGTTCAGACCATCGTAGGTACCAACAAGTATCGTCTGGATCACGAAGACCCAATCGACATTCTGGAAATCGACAATACAGCCGTTCGTCTGGAACAGGTGGAGAACCTGAAGAAGTTGCGTGCTAACCGTGACGAGGCAGCTTGCCAGGCAGCATTGGCTGAGATTACAGAGTGCGTACGCGACTTCGCTGAAGGCCGCAAGAGCAAGAACAACTTGCTGGCTCTGGCAGTGAAGGCAGCTGGTTTGCGTTGTACCTTGGGTGAGATTTCAGATGCTTGCGAGACCATCGTAGGCCGTTATAAAGCAGTAATTAGAACTATTTCAGGCGTGTATTCATCAGAATCTAAGAACGATAGCGACTTCGAGAAGGCTTGCCGCCTGGCTCAGGAGTTCGCTAAGAAGGAAGGCCGTCAGCCACGTATCATGGTGGCTAAGATGGGTCAGGACGGTCACGACCGTGGTGCTAAGGTCGTTGCAACTGGTTATGCCGACTGTGGCTTCGACGTGGATATGGGACCATTGTTCCAGACTCCTGCAGAGGCTGCTCGCGAGGCTGTTGAGAACGACGTTCACGTAGTGGGCGCATCTTCTTTGGCTGCTGGTCACAAGACTTTGATTCCTCAGCTGATTGAAGAGCTGAAGAAGCTGGGTCGTGAGGATATCATTGTCATCGCAGGTGGTGTGATTCCTGCACAGGACTACGACTTCCTCTACAAGGCCGGCGTAAGTGCTATCTTCGGTCCTGGTACCTCTGTGGCTAAGGCTGCATGCACCATCCTGGAGATTCTGCTGGAAGATTGATTCAACGTCATTGGTTGATATATTTTAGAACGATGGCTGCCCTTGCCCGTAAGCAGAAGGAGCAGCCATCTTCTATTACAATAATATTGGGATATGATAGCATTAGTAAATGGCCGTTTCTTTGGCTTAGATGAATCTTATGGCGAACAGGATAATATGGCGCTGCTCATTAAAGGCAAGCGCATAGCAGGTGTTTGTAGAGTAGAGGATTTAGACAAGAACATCAGACAGGTGGATATGGAAGGCTGTTTCGTAGCGCCTGGATTCATAGACCTTCTAGCCAATGGGGCAGGCGGTGGTGCCTTTGGCGTGACGGCTAGCTTTGAAGATTTGCACCGTATGGGCAAAACCATGTTGGCAGAAGGTACCACGGGTTTCCTGGCAGCTGCACCCAGCAACCGACTGGAGATGATAGAACAGATGCAGATGGCTCTGATGGTTCATCAAGCACAACTGCCCGCTAATTTCTTGGGTGTTCATCTGGAAGGGCCTTACCTGAGTCGTGAGTACAGGGGTGCTCATCGCGAGGATTGTGTTCGTGACTGTACGGATGCGGAACTGCGAGTGATGCTGGAGAAAGATAATCATTTCGTGCGTCTGATGACGGTTGCTCCAGAACGGATCAATGCAGCTCAGCTCAACTATCTGAAACGGCAAGGGGTAACAATTTCTTTCGGTCATAGTGGTGTGGATTATGATACTGCCCTGCAATTCTTCCAGGAAACAGGTTGCTGTGTGACACATTTATATAATGGTATGCCGCCTATGCATCATCGCAAACCAGGTCATATCCCTGCCATCTTCCGTGCCAAGCCTATGACGGGCATCATTGTGGATGGCGAGCATGTGGCGTATCCTATGGTGAGACTGGCATACGATATCATGCCTGAATCGCTCTATCTCTTTACTGATAGATTTACTAAATGTCCTAAGATGGGTGTTAGTCATGATGATGCACATGATTACTTTGTGCGTACTACTCCAGATGGGCAGAAAGTAATGTGTGGTTCCAATTTGAGTATGCTCAAGGCGGTGAGGAACTGCGTGGAGCATGTGGGTATTCCTCTCCACAAAGCGTTGAAGATGGCGTCGTTCGAGCCTGCCAAAGTACTGGGCATCGACCATAAAGTGGGTTTGCTGGCAGCAAACCATCAAGCCAATCTCGTCGCTTTCGATGCTGCATGGAATGTGAAGAAAGTAATGCTTCAAGGAAAAGTCTTTTGAACCTATTTGTTTTTTTTGATAATAAAACTGTCTGAGTTTCTTCCACTAAAAATCGCTCACGTTTTTCTAAAACGCAAAAAAAACACAACGCTCTGCCCTGTTTGCGTTTTTAAACGGAAAACTTTCCCGATTTTCTTAACGCTGCAGAAACATATGCCAGTTTTATTCATCAAAAAACTACTACGTCGGACTTTTTGGAGCAGCGAGAGCAGAGCGATGCTTGCATCAGCTATGCCGAGTCGCGACATGATAGCAGAAATTAAGAAAAGATATTGAGAACAACCGATGTCGGAATTTATGGAGCAGTGAGAGCAATGACAAGCTTGCTTGATCATTGCCGAGTCGCGACAGGTGAGCCGGCAAAATCAGCAAGACAAGCACCAAAGAAGTCGGACTTTTTGGAGCAGCGAGGGCAGAGCGATGCTTGCATCAGCTATGCCGAGTCGCGACATAAATGCCGACTAATAAGGCAGGATATTGTCCTGCCTTATTAGTCGGAAAGAGGCGACTCGAACGCCCGACCCCTACGTCCCGAACGTAGTGCGCTACCAACTGCGCTACTTTCCGAAACACTCTTTATTATATTCTTGTGGTGTCACCAGGAATCGAACCGGGGACACAAGGATTTTCAGTCCTTTGCTCTACCAACTGAGCTATGACACCATAGGCTTGAAAAAGCGAATGCAAAGTTAAAGAGTTTTTTCGACACGGCAAACGAGATAGGGGAAAAATTTGTTTTTCTTCTAACTTTACCGTATCTTCGTAGAAAATTATTTGCTATGGCTATTGAACTTGGAAAATACAACCAGCTGAAGATAGTAAAAGAGGTCGATTTTGGTCTCTATCTGGATGGCGGCGAAGAAGGTGAGATATTGCTCCCCGCACGTTATGTGCCTTATAATTATGAGATAGGGCAGGAGATAGAAGTCTTCATCTACCTCGATAATGAGGAACGTTTGGTGGCAACTACCCTCAAGCCCTACGTACAGGTGGGCGAGTTCGCTTATTTGCAGGTATCGTGGGTGAATCAATATGGTGCTTTTCTGGATTGGGGCTTGATGAAGGACTTGTTTTGTCCTTTCCGTGAGCAGAAACGGAAGATGGAGGTGGGACGCAGCTATATCATTCACACCCATATTGACAATGAGAGCTTTCGTATCGTGGCATCATCGAAGGTGGAAAAATACCTCTCCCCAGAAAAGCCTCCCTATGCCCCTGATGATGAGGTGAGTCTTTTGGTGTGGCAACATACCAATATGGGATATAAGGTAATCATCGATAACAAATACCAAGGACTGGTATATGACAACCAAGTGTTTAGGGTATTGGAGATTGGTGACAGTCTGAAGGGATATATCATGCAGGTACGTGAGGATGGTAAGGTGGATGTGGCTTTGCAGCGTTCGGGCAGGCAGCAGACCCTTGATTTTGCCGACACCTTATTAAAATATATGGAGCGTAACGGTGGACGTTGTTATTTGCACGATAAGAGTCCGGCAGAAGAAATTTACGACCGTTTCAAGGTAAGCAAGAAGGTGTTCAAGAAAGCGGTGGGCGACCTCTATAAGCGGCGCCTTATTGAAATCACAGATCACGGACTTCTTTTGAAATGAATAATTCTTTTTTGAACGTAATACAAGGCTGCGACAATAAAGTGAACCCCGAAAGTTAGACAAAAAACTTTCGGGGTTCACTTCATCTGGGGAGTCTTTATTTATAGGATACGACCCGCTACTCTAAATTTCAGCACAGGATAGACAGTCAGCTTGTTGACGACTTTAGAAATATCGTCTTGGGCTTCTACACCAAGCATCTTGGTAACATCACCATAAGCTGAAGTAGGCACAGGTTTGCCATGCAGTTGAACACCCAGTTCGATACGGCAAGCTACACGTCCCTTAGGCACGGCGCGACCGTAACCAAGTCCGAAATAAGGACGTACACCTTTTACTTCAATAGCACCATCCACTTTACCGTTTTTAACCGGTATTTTATACTCGCCGATTTCCAGATCACCGTCACCGATGTTGGCATTCTTACTCAGGTCGCCAGTCAGTTTGGCAACTTTCTTACCTCCGAAGGAAAGACCGGCTGTAACAAAGAAACCGTTGCCAAAAGGATAAGCATCAAAAGCCACGTCGATAGTTGTACGGGTGAACTTTCCCTCAACATCAAACGAAGCAGGAACAATCAATCCACCTGCCTTGATATCACCACTCATCGTATCCTTTACTTTTATGCCTGGCATAAAGTTAACGCCTGCCCTAAATGCAGCATACTTGGTCAAGGTAGTAGCCACATCAACGCTAATACCCTGTGTGCCAACACCGGCACCAACAGCCAAATGATCGAATACACCAATTTGTGCCATCGCTGTGGTGGCAGATAAAATAAGGATTGTCAGTGAAATTAGAATTCTTTTCATAAGTAGAATAATTTTGGTTCGAGCACAAATATACTAATTCTTGTTTAATGAAAGTTTTTTTTAGCCCAATATTTTTGTAGTGTATTCAAACTTTGCTAAATTTGTGAGCAGAATAATCATTTTAACTTTAAAAATTATAATATCATGGATTCATCTTTAAAAGTTGAGAAACCCTATGTAGTAGGTATTGATATCGGTGGTACTAACACCGTATTTGGTTTGGTTGACGCTCGCGGTACAGTGGTTGACGTTGACAAGATCAAGACTGGTAAGTATGAGAAGGCTGAGGATTACGTAGATGCTGTTTGTACAGGTCTGGAGAAACTGATCGAGAAGAACGGTGGTAAGGACAAGGTAAAGGGCATTGGTATCGGCGCTCCTAACGGCAACTATTATACAGGTACTATTGAATTTGCTCCTAACCTGCCTTGGAAGGGCATCATCCCTCTGGCTCGTTTGTTCGAGGAAAGAATCGGTATCCCTACCGCATTGACTAACGATGCTAACGCTGCTGCTATTGGTGAAATGACCTATGGCGCTGCTCGCGGTATGAAGAACTTCATCATGATCACTCTGGGCACAGGTGTTGGTAGCGGTATCGTTATCAATGGTCAGATGGTGTATGGTTGCGATGGTTTCGCTGGTGAGCTGGGTCACGTTACTATTCGTCGTGACGGTCGTCTCTGCGGTTGCGGTCGCAAGGGCTGTCTGGAGGCTTACTGCTCAGCTACAGGTGTGGCTCGTTCTGCACGCGAGAAATTGGCTCAGAGCACAGAACCAAGTTTGCTGCGTGAGATTCCTGTGGACGACATAACTTCTAAGGATGTGTTTGATGCAGCTAAGAAGGGTGACAAGATTGCTAAGGAAATCTTCGAGTTCACTGGTCAGTTGCTGGGTGAGGCTTTCGTTGACTTCATCGCATTCTGCAGCCCTGAGGCTATCATCCTGTTCGGTGGTTTGGCACATGCAGGCGATCTGCTCTTCAAACCTATTCAGAAGACCGTTGACGCTAACGTAATGCCTATCTTCAAGGGCAAGTGCAAACTGTTGATGAGCGAATTGAAGGATGCTGATGCTGCTGTGCTGGGTGCAAGTGCACTGGGCTGGGAGCTGAAAGAACTGGAAGCTTAATAAGATTAGCAATAGCTTAAATATTAAATTAGGGGGTACTTGAAAAAGTGCCCCCTAATTCTTTTACTTGGTTTCGTTAGAACTTTTTTATTTTTCTGGTACCTGTGCCAGCGTAGCCACGAGGAAGTCCCAGAACTTAGGAACACTCGGGATGAAGGCACGCTCGCCTGGGGTATGTGGTGACTCCAAGGTAGGACCAAACGAAATCATGTCCATCTTAGGATAGGTAGCACCGATGATGCCACACTCCAAACCTGCATGGATGACCTTCACCAGTGGCTCTTTGCCAAATTGTTCCTTGTAGCTCTTGCGCATAGCAGCCAAGATAGGAGAATCCACATTGGGTTGCCAGCCTGAATAGCCACCGCTCGTCTCTGTCTTCAGTCCTGCCATGTTGAAGCATGACTCCAAGCAGTCGGTCAAGTAGTCCTTCATGGCATCGTTAGAACTGCGAGCTAAGATCTTTATGGCTACATTACCACCACCAACGCTTACGATAGCCAGGTTGGATGAAGTCTCTACTGTGTCGGGCACAGTAGGAATCATACGCATCGCACCGTTCTGGCAAGCCATGATAACAGCGATGATGTTGTCTTGTATCTCTTCTGGTACCTTGGTAGCAGGTGTTTCTGTGTCTTCCATCTTCAGGTAGATATCCTTTTCGATAGGATGGAACTCGGCATTCAGCTGAGCTTCATATTCCTGGATATAGGTGTCAAGACCTTCCATGTCGTCAGGATTGAACAGCAGTACGGCTTGTGCCTCACGAGGAATGGCATTGCGCATGTTACCGCCGCTAAATGATGCCAACTCGCAGTCGAACTCAACCAGCAGGTCGTGTACTACACGTGCCAGCTGCTTGATGGCATTGGCGCGACCTTCGTTGATCTCCATACCTGAGTGACCACCACGCAAACCTTTCAACACAATCTTCTTGGCGATGAAACCTGCAGTAGGGGTGGTCTCTTGGTATTGCATGGTAGAGGTGATATCAACGCCACCGGCACAACCGATGTAAAGCTCACCTTCTGACTCTGAGTCAAGGTTCAGCAGGATGTCACCCTTCAATGTGTCAGGACTCAGCGCAAATGCACCGAACATGCCTGTTTCTTCGTCTTTCGTGATCAATGCTTCCAGCGGACCATGCTTGATGTCTTTAGATTCTAATACAGCCATGATGGCAGCTACACCCAGACCGTCGTCGGCACCAAGGGTAGTGCCTTTTGCGCGTACCCAGTCACCGTCAATCCATGTCTGTATGGGGTCCTTGGTAAAGTTATGTTCTACATCCACCACTTTCTGTGGCACCATGTCCATGTGGGCCTGCAGCACCACACCTTTACGGTTTTCCATGCCAGGAGTAGCTGGTTTGCGAATCACCACATTGCCTGCATTGTCGATAAAAGATTCAAGGCCCAGGTTCTTTCCAAAGTTTACCAAAAACTCACTCACCTGTTCGCAATGTCCTGAAGGACGAGGAATCTGTGTGAGTGCATGGAAGTTTTTCCATACCCCCAGAGGGGCTAAATCCAGAATTGTATTCATAAAATAGTTGTTTATTTAGTTATTAATGATGTTCAGTTTGTACAAATATACGGTTTTTATTTATGATTATCTTTTTTTGCGACTTATTTTTAATAAAATGCGGAGAACAGAGAACAATAAATCAATTTTTTACTATATTTGCACCAAATTTTGCGCTTGTTAATCAAACGTTTCACTAATTTATAAACATTATTACCATGAATTTCACAAGAAGAAACTTTATGAAGACAGGAGCAGCTGCTGTTGCTGGTTTTACAATTGCTCCTAATGTGATCCTGGGTAAGACCAACGGTCATGTGCCCCCAAGTGATCAAATCAACATTGCCGGTATCGGTTTCGGTAACCAAGGTGCAGGTGACTTGCAGAACATTGCTGATCCTGATGCTCCTGTTAAACGCAATGGTCCTGGCGGTATGCAGTGGGCTACCAACCAGCCTTATGCTGGTATTCGCATCCAGCGTCCACGCCGTGCTTCTGACAGCATTGTTCAGATGGGTGACGCAGGTCGTCAGCCTATCCACCATGCTAATATCTATGCATTGTGCGACGTAGATAGCGAATATGGTGCTCCTATCTTTAACGCCTACTACAAGGCAAAGAGATATACCGACTTCCGCGAACTGATTGAGAAGGAGAAGGATGTGGATGGTTATCTGATTGCTACACCTGACCATACTCACGCTATCATTGCTGCCACTGCCATGAAGGCTGGCAAGGCTGTGTTCGTTGAGAAGCCTATGGCAAAGACCATCAAGGAGGTTCGCTACTTGGCAGAGTTAGCTAAGAAGACAGGCGTCGTAACCCAGATGGGTAACCAAGGTCACAACACAGAAGGTACTTACCAGACCGTTGAGTGGATTCGTAGTGGTGTGATTGGCAATGTATCAGAGGTACACATGTGGTCAAACCGTCCTATGTGGAAGCAGGGTTACTTTGATCGTTTACCTGCACAGACCATTCCACAGACCCTCGACTATGATCTGTGGTTAGGTCCGGCTCCTGAGAAACCATACAACCAAGCTTCATTACACTTTGCTTGGCGTGGTTTGTGGGACTATGGTACGGGTGCTATGGGTGACATGGGTGCTCACACCTTCGATGCTCCTATCTGGGCATTGGGCTTGGGTATGCCTGACAAGATCATGGCTACAACCACTCCTTACAACAATGAATACCTGCCACAGGCAGAGAACGTGAAGTATCACTTCCCAGCTCGTGAGGTTGACTCACTGGATGGCAAGAAGAAGATCAAGATGCCTGAGTGCGTTGTTACATGGGCTGACGGTGGTATCAAGCCATTCCGTCCATTCGAACTTGAGAACGGTCGTCAATTGCGCGAGTGCCTCTATGTAGGCGACAAGGGCATGATGATGCACGGAACTCACGGTGCAAGTCCTGAGCTCGTTCCTAACCGTCCTAACTTCAAGGAGCCTGCTAAGGTGATTACCCGTCCTAAGAACATCTATGTTGACTGGGTGGAGGCTATCAAGGAAGGTCGCAAGGCTGCTAACGACTTCGAAATCGCTGCTAAGCTGACTGAGATCATGTTGCTGACCAACATCGCTGTTGCTGCTCAGAACACCAACATTACCTTGGAGTATGATGCAGCTAACATGCGTATCACCAACTGCGAAGAAGCTAACAACTACTTCCACTACGAGTATCGTAAGGGTTGGGAATTACCAGCTATCTGATTCTACCCCCATTCTTTTATCTCAAATAAGCCTCTCAACCCATGGTTGAGGGGCTTTTTCTTTGTTAAATATAGAAGAAATAGCACAACGTATTTATTTTTTTATTACATTTACACCAAATTCGTACTTTAACGGATCATTGTTTCATTTAATATAGTTTTATTATGAACGTTACTCGTAGAAACTTTTTGAAAACAGGAGCAGCTGCTGTAGCAGGTTTCACCATTGCTCCTAACATTATCTTGGGTAAGTCTCATGGTCACATGGCTCCAAGTGACACTCCTAACATCGCAGCTGTCGGTGTAGGTAGCCAGGGTGGTGGCGATATCCAGAACATCGCTGACCCAGATGAGAAGATTGGTAGAAGACCTAATCCAGACCGTAAGTATGGTGGTTGGGTATCTCCTAATTTCGCAGGCTTGGCTCCTGAGAGAAGAATGGTTGACCAAGGTGTACAGATGGGCGACGCTGGCAAGCAGCCTATCCATCATGCCAACATCTATGCTATTTGCGATGTTGACTTAGACTATGCAGGTCATATCATGGCAGGTTATCCAAAGGCTAAGAGGTATCAGGACTTCCGTAAGATGCTCGATGAGATTGGCAAGGAAATCGATGGTGTATTGATTGGTACTCCTGACCACACCCACGCTATCATTGCTGCTTACGCTATGCTGCAGGGCAAGGCTGTGTTCGTAGAGAAGCCTATGGCTAAGACCATCGAGGAGGTTCGCTACCTGCGCGACTTGGCAAAGAAGACAGGCGTTGTTACTCAGATGGGTAACCAGGGTCACAACATCGAGGGTACTTACCAGACCGTTGAGTGGATCCGTAGCGGTGCCATCGGCGATGTAACCGAGGTTCACATGTGGTCAGACCGTCCTGTATGGCGTCAGGGTGACTACAAGCGTCCTGAGGGTGAGGCTATTCCTAAGAACCTGGACTATGACCTGTGGTTAGGTCCGGCTCCTCTGAAGCCTTACAACCATGAAGCTTGCCACTTCGCTTGGCGTGGTATGTGGGACTATGGTACTGGTGCTATGGGTGACATGGGTGCTCACACCTTCGATGCTCCTATCTGGGCATTAGGCTTGGGTATGCCAGACACCATTCAGGCAACCACTACTCCGTTCAACGACGAGTACCTGCCTATCACCGAGCTTTGCCAGTATCACTTCCCAGCTCGTACTGTTGACGGCAAGAAGATGCCTGAGGTTACTGTTTACTGGACCGATGGTGGCGTGAAGCTGTCTCGTCCAAAGGAACTGGAAGCTAACCGTCAGTTGGCAGAGTGCTTGTACATCGGTACAAAGGGCATGATGATGCACGGTACTCACGGTGCATCTCCTGAGTTCATCCCTGCTCGTCCAGGATGGAAGGAGCCAGCTAAGACCCTGAAGCGTCCAAAGAACATCTATGTTGACTGGGTAGAGGCCATCAAGGAGAAGCGTCAGGCAGCCAACAACTTCGACGTAGCTGCTAAGCTGACCGAGATCATGTTGCTGACCAACATCGCTGTATTGTCACAGAAGAGAAACATCACCTTGAAGTATGACGCTGACAAGATGCAGATTACCAACCTGCCTGAGGCTAATCAGTTCTTCAAGCGTGAATATCGTCACGGATGGGAGCTGCCTAAGTTCTAATTCGAACGATAGACATGAAAGAAAGAAGGTAGTCCGTTGGGCTACCTTCTTTCTTTATGGTGTATCAGGAAATTCATAGTTCCTTTATGGCCTTTTTCCATTCTTTAAAGAGCAGGGTCTCTTCTTCCTTTTCTACAAAGTCGGCATTGATTACTTTGGTGACAAACTTACGAAGCACATCTTTGATTACCTCTTGGTCAACAGGGGCGAAATAACTCAGCAGGTCTTTTGTCCCACCGATGATATCATCCAGTGTGTCATTTTTGGCGAGTAAACTATCCAACTCTGCTTTTACATCATCTACAGGTCCAACAGCAGATAGCTTGTCGATGAAGTCCTCTATGAATTTCTTCTCGCGCACATCATAAATGCCGTCGGCCTTTGCAAAAAACAAGCCCGTCTTAGCTGCCACCCAAACCACTTTTTCAATAGGTTTGATATCCCTAATATTTCCCATAATGAACTATTTTATTTGTGATGAAACATATTCGACCTTAAATATACGTCTATTTATTGATTTAGGAAAGAAAAGCGTTCCTTTTATTCAAAAATCTTTTAGGTTCTCATCGTCACCTTGGAAGAAGTGCTCCTCTTTGCTTCGTTTGAGGTAACCCTCAGCCGACTCTATCCATTTCTTATACCTGTCGGGGTTGTTGCTCTTCTGTGCGTTGTCGATAAACATCTGGAAATGGCGGTCGGCATTAGCACGGTCGTGTATGATGGAGTAGAGGTAGGCAATGTGATAGATGTCAGTCAATCTGTCGGGCTTGTAGGTCAGCGAACGCTTGAAATCGTCTATCGCCTCCTCGAACTTCAGCAGTCGGATGTACGCATTAGCCCGAGTGTTATAGAGCGACCACATCAGCGTTTCATCAGGCAGTATCTTTTCTACAGCCTGGGTAATCATATTCACCCCCTCTCGTTCATTACCGTTCAGCTTGGAGGCCACGATACCATATTGCGCCAAGATATACTGGTTCTTGTATCTGTCTTTGCGAGCAGCCACCTTCAAGCATTCGTACGCTTCCCACAAACTATCTGCCCGAGCATAAGCCAATCCCATGTAATAATTCGTAGTGGTGGAGTTGTCGCCTGCGTCACGCAGCTTACGATACACATCAAGCGACTCCTCATAGTTACCCGTCTGGTAGAGCATATAAGCTTTCAGTCCGTTCACCGCCATGTTCTCATCATCGTAGATGCAGAAATCATCCAGCACCACCAAGGCAGAATCCAGCATATCGCGGTCCTCGTAGTTCTTGGCTAAGTTGATGATGTTGTTGGCATTTTCGATGTTCTTCTGGGCGATGATCTTCTCAAACACCAGGGCAGAGTCGGCATTGTTCAGTTTCTCATGACTCTTGGCTATCAGCACCAGATCAGTTTCCAAACTATCTTCCTTCAACAACTCCTGACTGATGTTGATGCTCTTGCGATACACTCCACGGTCGTAATACACACTGGCAATGTCACGTTTGATGCTATCAGAGGGATGCAACTCATATGCTTGCTCTAACAACTGCAAGGCTTTCTTGTTATTAGAGGCATCCTTGTATTTCATCCCTTGTTGCCAGATACTCTGCCATTCAGGAACCTGAACAGCATCTTGTGCCCAAGCAGTGGAACTGATCCACCACACAATCATGGTATATAAAATCACTTTCTTCATATTATACCAATTTATCTTTGTGCGTTTATTCTTTTCAAATAGACATCCAATGGTTCCATACCCATCTCGCTTCTCCAATCATCCACCTTCTCGGCATCCAATAGCTGATAGACCACCAATTTTCCTAGCTCGTTTTCTATAAGTTGTGAACCATAACGTTGAGGCTTACCTTCATTCATGTTGATGCGATCCTCCAACATGGCTACGCCTTCTTTGGTGATGTCACCTTTTTGGGCTCCCTCTTGAAATAGAGGCAGGTATTTCTTTTGGGTTGCTAAATCCGAGTGTTGGATAATCGTCCAAAAGGCACCAACAGCATTACCCACTTTATCTTTGCCTACCAATCCTCTACTATCAAGGATTTTGCAGATCTGTTCTTGATTGATTTTGTCCACCCGCTGCATTTCTTTCAACGCTTCTGCTTCAGCGATACTATCGTGTGGAATACTATTGTGAGCAGAAAGATAGACCATTCTTACCTCCTGGTCAGTCTTCTCTATCATCAGGAGTTTGCGACGTAAAGGTTTGTCGAAGTTAGCCTCAATCCGACGTTTCCTCACCATCATGCTATCCGTCAAAGCACTCCATCGTTCATCTGTATGTAGGGAGATCAAGTCTTCGTCGTTCTGTATATTATCAGTATACCAATCCTGCTGCTTCTCCAATCTGGCAAACAATCGCTGGAAAGCCGTTTCAGTATCTCCTACCAAAGCAGCCGCACAAGCTCCGTTATACAAATGAACTGGCTGCACATATTCAGTCAACTGTAAAGCTTTGCCAAAAGCTAGGTTAGCACCCTCGAAGTCACCTGCCATAAACAAAGAGTCGGCCTTCGTGGTCAGCTGTGCATACTCCCTATTGTATTGAGCAGCTAACCACGAAGGTACCATTAGTAGAATAAGTGTAATGAAAGTTCTCATACTTACCACAAAAGTATTGTTTCATATGATGTATGGTACAAACATACGAACTTTTCGTAATCATACAAATATTTGGCAGTTAATTATCGTTAACACAAAAAATTAAAACATAAATATATGTATTTTAGGATAGGACCATAAGAAGTTAAGACTATTTAAGTAAGTAGATTAATTATTTCTGCAATCGTCCTTTTATACTCTATTGTTATCTTTTTTTCTTTTCCAGTTTTAATTGCTCAGTTTTTTTATATAAATTTGCGCTGTAAGCATAATAGTATTTTTGTTATGGAAAAATCAGATAATAAGCAACAAGATATCAGATGGCTTCAACGTTTCTCTAATTACAGAAAAGCATTGGTAAAGTTAGGAAAGGCAGTTGAGATTGTGTCTTCTGAGTTAGAGCAGGACCAGGATATTGATGAATTGCTACAAGAAGGACTTATCCAACGATACGAATATACCCATGAACTGGCATGGAATCTTATGAAAGACTTTGCAGAGTATCAAGGTATTACAGGTCTTATTGGCTCAAGGGATGCCATTAGGCAGATGTTAAAGTTAGGTTTGATAGAGGATGAGAACTGGATGCGTTCCATTGTTGACCGCAATCTCACATCCCATGATTATGACGAAGATACTGCGAAAGAGATTGTAAATAATATTATAAACATTTATTATCCTTTGTTCTTGAGATATGAAAAAGTGATGCTGAAGAAGTCTGGTTTGGAGCCAGAATTATTTCCTAATTTATGAGATATGGATTAAAAGAGGAACAATGGAGTATTCTTAGCGGTTTGTTCGCCAAGAATCCTCGTATCGAGAAAGTTGTTTTGTATGGTTCTCGTGCCAAAGGAACAAACAAACCTTTCTCTGACGTTGATATTACATTGATTGGTAGTAATCTATTGGTATCTGATTTGTCGGACACAATCAATGCAATTGATGATTTGTTGCTTCCTTTTTTATTTGACGTGTCTATCTTCCACAAACTTAAAAACCAGGACTTAATTGATCACATCAACAGAAGAGGCATTGTCGTTTATGAAAGGGGAGTATCCTAATTCTCCACAGTTATAACTGATCTAAGGCAAAGTATTGACGTTGCACAGTCAGACGGTTTAACTGACTTGACTGAACGCTATTCTGAGATTGGAGAGCTACCTATTCCGCGAACGCTACAAATTAACCCCAACTGAGTATCGAAAAGTGTCTAAAGAGAAAGTGTAGCAATACTATTCACCTCAGAAGTAGTATTCTGCTTTCAGCTTACATGCGTAATGCCCGCATGGCATTGAAAACCGCCAAGACAGTAACCCCCACATCGGCAAATACCGCCATCCACATCGTGGCCAGTCCGAAGGTTGCTAAGAGCAACACACCCACCTTCACACCGATGGCAAAGCCCACATTCTGTCGTGCTATTCCAATGGTACGACGTGCTATACGTATGGCCAAAGCAATCTTTGATGGCTGGTCGTCCATCAGCACGATGTCAGCCGCTTCGATGGCAGCCTCACTGCCCAAGCCCCCCATGGCGATACCCACATCTGCCCGAGCCAGTACAGGAGCATCGTTGATGCCGTCACCCACAAAAGCAAGACTCCTGTCTTTGTCCTTTTCATCCAACAGCCTCTCAACAATCTCCACCTTGTCATTAGGCAACAGTTCAGCATGAAACTCCGAGAGTTGCAGTTGCTTGGCCACATCTTCGCCCACCTCTTTCCTGTCGCCTGTCAGCATTACGGTACGTGTCACGCCCAAGGCTTTCAAGGCTTGGATAGCCGCTGCACTGTCGTCTTTTATCTTGTCGTTGATTACGATATGTCCAGCATACTCCCCATTGATAGCCACATGAATGATGGTGCCCACATGCGAACAATCATGCCATTTCGCCCCAATAGCGTCCATCATCTTTGGGTTTCCCACACACACCATATCGTTACCCACCTTCGCACGAATGCCCTGTCCGGCTATCTCTTCCGTCTCACTCACCTCGCAACCGTCAGTGGCCTCATCGGGGAAAGCATCTCTCAATGCGGCTCCGATGGGGTGGGTGGAATAATGCTCCACATGAGCAGCTAGATGAAGCAGATGATGCTCATCGTATAAATCTGGATGTACAGCTGTCACAGCAAACTGTCCGTGGGTAAGGGTACCCGTTTTGTCGAACACCACTATTCCAGTCTTGGCAAGAATGTCCATATAGCTGGCTCCCTTGATAAGGATGCCTTTGCGTGATGCCCCACCGATGCCTCCGAAGAAGGTAAGTGGCACACTGATGACCAAGGCACAAGGGCAGGATACCACCAAGAACAGCAAGGCGCGATAGAGCCAGGTGGGGAAGGTACTAGCGAAATTGCCCGAGAGGATAGGGGGCAACAAAGCCAAGGCGATGGCAGCAAACACCACGATAGGCGTATATATCTTGGCAAAACGCGTGATGAAAGTCTCGCTCTTTGACTTCCGTTCAGTGGCATGCTCCACCAAGTTGATAATCTTAGAAACAGTACTCTCGCTAAAGCTCTTGGTAGTGCGCAGAGTGATGACACCACCCAGGTTGATACATCCAGAAATCACCTCATCCCCCACATTCACCTCTCGAGGCACACTCTCACCTGTCAGCGCTACCGTGTTGAGCGCAGACTGTCCTGTAATGATCACACCATCCAGCGGCACCTTCTCTCCTGGTTTCACCACAATCATCTCACCTATGCCGACCTCTTCAGGATGTACCTCTATCTCTTCGGCACCCCTTCTTACATGCGCCACATCCGGACGTATGTTCATCAGGTGACTGATGCTCTCGCGACTCTTGCCCTCGGCATAGCCCTCAAACAACTCACCTACTTGGAAAAACAACATCACAAACACAGCCTCCGGGAATTGAGCCTCTGCCCCAGGCAGGAAGCCGATGCACAAGGCGCCGATGGTAGCCACCGCCATCAGGAAATGTTCATTGAAAGCGTCACCTTCACATATTCCTTCCCAAGCTTCTTCTAAAGTCTCATGCCCAATTAATAAATAAGGTATAAGGTATATAAGGAGCAATTGCCAGGTATGAAACTGGAACTTATGCTCAATATAGACAGCAGCTACAAGCAGCAGACTGGTGACGATAATCAGAGCTGACTGTTTCTTGAGGTCATGCTCCTCATGCTCGTGGTGATGTTCATGTTCATGATGATGCTCATGTTCATGGCAACAACATTCGTGCTGGTGGTGTAAAGAATTTGCCATACTCTTGTACGTTTTATAGTTTCACGTTACAAAAGTATGGCAAATATTCTGCAACTTGGTTGCAAGTTTGCAATTAAAAGTACAACATCATCAAGCCCGTTGGATGGCCTTTTGGGAGATATAGAAAACAAAGGCACACATCAATGCGAAGATCACTCGCATGTCAACGCCCTGGGTCAATGCCAGATCGAGATTCTGGTAGAGGGCATCCTTCACCAGACCTACACCGCCGAAAACGATGAACAATACCAATGCCAGGGTCATCATGACTGCATTCCATATTGTCGGCAGCCAGTCGTACTGAGGCTTGCGCTCTGGCAAACCACGCATCACGCGCTCTGTGAAGCCGTCGTCGGCTATCTCCTGCCTGTTCTGCTTCAAAAATTGCTCAATCAGTCTTTCGTTATCTTCCATATCCGTTTTGTTTTAAATAGTTGGCCATCTTTTCTTTTCCACGGCTCAGATGGCTTTTCACCGTTCCCTCAGCCAGTCCTGTTATCTCGGCAATCTTCTTGATCTCCAGCTCCTCCATATAGAAGAGGGTGATGCAGGTCCTTTCTGCTTCTTTCAACTGTTGCAACGCTGCATACACGTCCATCTTTTTCCCGATGTCTTGCTGCTCGTTGCTGTATGCCGCATCCGTCGTCACTATCTCTAAGTCTGAGGTAGGTTTCTGACTGCGAATATAATCAAAAAAAACATTATATGCAATTCTATAGAGCCAAGTTGAGAAATTTGCCGTTCCTTTAAAGCTGTTCAGACTGGTATATGCCTTGATGAATGTGTCTTGTGCCAGGTCATCACTGAGCTCCTTGTCACCACAAGTCTGGTTCAGGAAGAACCTTCGTACTTGCGATTGGTACTTCCTGACCAGCTGGTCGAATGCACGTTTGTTATGCAATACCACCACTTGGGTCACCAGAGTCATGTCACTCAGTGATTCAATCATTTCTCAGTTAGTCATTGAAATTAGTGTCTATGTTATTAGTGCTGTTCTCAGTGTTGTTTGGCTTGTTACCGCCCAGATTTTTCCTATGGTTGGCTGTCAGCAGCTGACTCACGCCGTTGGCGATGATGAACAATCCGATGCAAGATAATGCCAAGTTGTCGGTCAGCAGATACATGAAGATGGTGAATGCTATACCTATTGCCACGTTCTTCACGCCCCTCTCATACAGGCCTTTATCCTCTACGGTGTTATACTCCTCTTCCAGTGCCTTGGCAAAGTCGGCTGGCAAAGGCTGTCCGCTTTCCACAATCTTCTGAGCCAGTTCATACTTCTTCTTGCGGTTGTAGTAACGGTACAGCAGTACAGCTACGATGATTACGATGGGGAGGAATACACAGATCAATCCACCAAGAATCATACCGCCAATGGCTGTGCCCATCCAGCCGGCATCAATATCCAGCTCGTCCAACACCATCCTTACATCATCCCTTGTCAGTCTGTAGTCCTCATCATCGCTCATCTGGTTGATGCTGTCGCTCTTGGCCACGCTTTTTGGATCGAAAGTTGTTACGCTCAGCGTGTCACCCTTGGTGGCTGCTGCGTCGCTGATCTCATACACCACCTTGTTGCCGTTCTTATCGGTGGTGGTCACCTCATGGCTTTGTGCCATCATTGCGGTCATTCCAAATACGGCTACCGCCAGTGTCATAATTATACGTTTCATACCTGCAATTGTTTTTTTGTTTCTTTGTACATTAGACGCAATAAGAACGTTTAAAAGTTGCAGTTGAACTACTTTTTTTTCATTATTTCCCTGCAAAGTTATATTTTTGCAGGTAGAAAAGCGAGAAATCATGAAAAAACTCCCTTCGGAATTCATACAACAGATGAAAAACCTGTTAGGCGAACCAGAGGCAGGACGCTTGATGGAGGCTTTGCAACAAGACCCTCCCACGAGCATCCGTCTCAACCCATTCAAGCCTGTGGTTCCCTCCGACGCTCCTTTATATATAAATAAGGTGTCGTGGTGTGATGAAGGGTTGTATCTGTCCGAACGACCACCTTTTACTTTCGATCCGCTTTTCCATGTGGGTAGCTATTATGTACAGGAAGCCTCCTCCATGTTTCTACACCAAGTCATCCGCCAATATGTCCACGAACCCGTTTTTGCCCTCGATCTTTGTGCGGCACCCGGAGGAAAATCTACCTTGCTCCGTGCGGCTTTGCCCGATGGTAGCGTACTGGTTAGCAATGAGATTGTGCGTCAACGCGCCCAGATTTTGGCAGAGAATATGGTGAAGTGGGGGCACCCCGAGGTGTTGGTGACCAACAATGCCCCAGCAGACTTTGCCCCCTGCGAAAACCTGTTTGATGTCATCGTGGCCGACGTGCCTTGTTCGGGCGAGGGTATGTTCCGCAAGGATGATGAGGCCATTGCTTGTTGGACTCCCGATAATGTACAGATGTGTGCCGAGCGCCAGCGCAGCATTATCGCCGATGTGTGGGATGCCCTGCGCCCAGGTGGACTGCTCATCTACAGCACCTGCACCTACAATGCCGAGGAAGACGAACGCAATGTAGCATGGATAGCCCAAGAATATGACGCCGAGGTATTGCCGGTGGAAGTGCCAGAAGGTGCTGATGTGGTAGGGAATAGAGTAGGTGATAAGTACCCTGTCTATCATTTCTACCAGCACAAGGTAGCAGGCGAAGGCTTCTTCCTGGCAGTACTGCAAAAGCCGGCAGAGATAGGTTACCGCCCTTTCCACCTACCAGATATCAGTACCTTTGAAAAAGAGATGAAGAAAAAGGACAAGCGAAAAGCCGCTTTGCCCGTGAGGGACATCCTGAAAGTCACCCAACCTTGGGTACTATGTCCCGAAAGTTATTATTGGTGGGTCAACGAAGAAGGCGTCAAGGCGTTGCCCCTATCCATTGCCACCTTCTATTTCTGGGCGCAGAAACACGGACTCAAGATCTTGGAGGCAGGTATCCAGGTGGCCACCCTTAAAGGCACCGAGCCAGTGCCAGATCACCATCTGGCCATGAGTGCCGCCTTCAATACCGCTGCTTTTGCCCAGCAAGAGGTAAACTACACCCAAGCGGTGGCCTATCTTCGCAAAGAAGCCATCACCTTGTCGCCCGATACCCCCAAAGGTTATGTGTTATTAATGTATAGAAACCAGCCCCTCGGCTTTGTCAAGAACCTTGGCCCGCGAGCCAACAACCTCTATCCGCAAGAGTGGCGCATCCGAAGCAGCTACATCCCCGATGAGTTCACGGTAATTTAATTGGCTTCGTCTTCCTCCAAGAAGTCGTGCCAATCCTCCTCAATCTCATCCATGAAGATGGTCGTCGGCGTAACATCCTCATCTTCGCCCTCATCCTCCATCTCCTGCTGGAGATAGGTAATCTCTTTCGGACGATGCACCAACGTCTCGTTGGCAACAGGAACACCTTTTTGCAGTTCGCTCCACAGTAAGTCCTTCAGCTGTTGGATACCCAAGCCCGTGATGGAAGAGATAAACACATGCGGCACCCCCTTAGGCAGCGTCTGTTCCATCTCTGCCATCAGCTCCTCGTCCAGCATGTCGCATTTGGTAATGGCCAACACACGTTGTTTGTCGGCCAACTCAGGATTGAAGTTGATCAGTTCGTTGAGCAGAAGGTCGTATTCCTTGCTCACATCATCGGCGTCGGCAGGCACCATGAAAAGCAGCAATGAATTGCGCTCAATATGACGCAGAAAGCGGAAACCCAGTCCTTTGCCCTCGCTGGCCCCCTCGATGATACCGGGGATGTCGGCCATCACAAACGACTGGTTGTCGCGGTAGGAAACGATACCGATATTCGGCACCAAGGTAGTGAAAGGATAGTTGGCTATCTTAGGCTTGGCGGCTGATACCACCGAGAGCAAGGTCGATTTCCCCGCATTGGGCAAGCCCACCAACCCCACGTCGGCCAGCAGCTTCAGCTCCATGATGACGGTCATCTCCTGCTCCGGCTCACCAGGTTGTGCATAGTCGGGAGCCTGACGGGTAGCCGTAGCAAAATGCCAGTTGCCCAAACCACCTCGTCCGCCCTTCAGCAGCACCACCTCCTGACCGTCTTCCGTCACGTCGCACACATAGTCGCCCGTCTCGGCATTATACACCACCGTACCGCAGGGCACCTCGATGTATTTGTCCTCGCCCGCCTTGCCGCTCGACTTGTTCTGTGAGCCATGTTCGCCGTTGCCCGCAATCACATGACGGTTATACTTCAGATGCAGCAATGTCCAGTAATTTCGGTTGCCACGCAGAATCACACTACCCCCACGACCGCCGTCACCCCCATCGGGACCACCCTTGGGGATGTACTTCACACGGCGCATGTGGGTAGAGCCTTTGCCGCCCTTTCCAGAGCGGCAATAGATCTTCACGTAGTCAACGAAATTCGATTCCGGCATTATTTGACTTTATTGATTGCAGCGCAAATATCTGCAAAGATTCGGTCCAATTCACCCAGACCATTGATGTGCTGATACTTGCCATCCTGCTTGTACCAATCAATCAGCGGAGAAGTCTGTGAGTGATACACCACCAGGCGCTTCTTAATCGTCTCCTCGTTGTCGTCGGCACGACCACTCATCTGACCACGCTTGATAAGGCGAGTCATCAGTTCGTCCTCAGGCACCTCGAGGTCCAGCATCACGCTCACCTCCTGCCCACGCTCCTTCAGCATCTGCTTCAAAGCCTCTGCCTGTGGGATGGTACGAGGGAAGCCGTCGAAGATAACGCCCTTGCTATCCACGAAGCTGTCAAACTTAGCAGCCAGTATATCCACCATCAATGAGTCAGGAATCAGCTGTCCCTGGTCGATATAGCCCTTAGCCGTCTTGCCCAGCTCAGTGCCATTCTTGATTTCAGCACGCAGCACATCCCCCGTTGAGATGTGGTTGATGCCATACTTCTCTACAATCTTCTCACTCTGTGTTCCCTTGCCAGAGCCGGGAGCACCAAAAATCACAATATTCAACATATCTATCTATTAATTATCAATTATCCATTCACAACAGAGTAAATATCCTTATAATTCCTACCATAACCATTATAGTCAAGCCCATACCCGACAATAAAGTCATTAGGAATCCTCATGGCCACATACTTCACGTCCAAATCCACCTTCAACATCTCAGGTTTCATCAGCAACGTGCAGATTTGAATCTCTTTAGGATTCTTTGCCTTCAGGCTATCCAGCATATACTTCATGGTGATGCCCGACTCAATGATGTCCTCCACAATCACCACCGACCTGCCCGTAAGATCACCCTTTAAGCCAATCATCTCGTTCACCTTGCCTGTTGAGCAAGTGCCCTCGTAGGATGAAAACTTCACAAATTGCACCTCACAAGAGAAGTTGATACGTTTCATCAGGTCGGCAGTAAACATGAACGAGCCGTTCAGCAAACTGATGAACAACGGATCCTTTCCGGCAAAGTCGCGATTAATCTCGTTGGCCACCCTGTCCACCTCTTTTAATATAACCTCTTCCTTGATTGAGAGCACAAAATCCTTGTCTGATACATGTATTTTCTCCATGTCTATAAAATATTGAGCCTACAAAATTACGAATAAGTGAGAGAAAAGCCAAAAATATTTGAGGTTTTCCGAACGAGAGTAATTTCAACGAAGTTAAAATTACGAATAAGTGAGAGAAATGCCAATAATTTCTTTTAATTTTAAAGAAATAATCCTTACTTTTGCTCAACGGATTATAAAAAACAATGAGATATGAAGTTGGTTCATTTATTAGCCGGTGCCGTCTTGCTATTGACAGGATGCACCCCAAAGACCGAGAACACAGAATTATTAATTAATGAAGAACAAGATATGAAAAAAGCTATCAGTACAGAGAAAGCCCCTGCCGCTATAGGGCCTTATAGCCAGGCCATCGAGGCCAACGGTTTTGTCTATGCATCAGGTCAGTTACCCATTGACCCAGCTACGGGTCAGTTCCCTGAGGGAGGCATCAAGGAGCAGACACGCCAGAGCATCCTCAATGCCCAAGCCATTCTTGAGGCAGCCGGTCTTACCTTGGCCAATGTGGTAAAGACCACCGTCTTCTTGGCAGATATGAACGATTTTGCCGCTATGAACGAGGTTTATGCCTCTTTCTTCCAAGCCCCTTATCCTGCTCGCTCCGCCGTAGCCGTGAAGACACTCCCCAAGGGCGCCATGGTCGAGATTGAGTGCATTGCCGCATTGCAGTCGGAATAACAAACCTAATATTATAATAAACAATGAAGAAGATGATGATGACGCTCACAGCCGTCTTATGCTGTGCAATGGTAATGAGCTCATGCTCAAAGGATGACAAGGGAAATAATGATGTTCCTGATACTACGCCTGCTTCAGCTAAGGTAACTTTCGTTATCCATGTTAACCCAGATATGCTGCAATGCATGGATTTGACTGCTGAGTTCATGGATGTGGATGGCAACGTGCAATCAGAAAAGGTCACTTCTTTAGCATGGTCGAAATCAATGAGTTTTACTAAATTTCCCGCTAAGCTAGGAGCCAGACTGCATTTGGCAAAGAAGAGTGGTGTGAATTATGCTGAGGTCTCTAATGCACAAGTAGGTGCAGTTATTACACGAAGTTTCTCCATTTCGAATAAGGCTGGTTCTTTGTTAAACAGTGCCACAGGAGAAGAATATAGTTTCACTGCAACGTGGTTGTCGGGCGATGACCTCGTGAAATACATCGAAGATGAGGGTGAAAACTTTACGTCTCTTTTACTGGAGTACGATGCCAAGGGCAAAGAGACTCAAGGTACTTGGAAAGACTGAGCTACACAGTTGGCGAGGTTTGAAGAAATAAAAACATTATCATTTATGGAAAACAATGATAAACGAGTGTTGAGAGTAGCACTCGACGACGAGGTAAAGAAGGTAACCATCACAGGCAAGGACGCTGACGAAAAGGTAGTGATGCGTCAGGAACTAAATGAAGAGGACCTGGATAATGTGGCTGGTGGATATGGACATTTATGCCCTTTTGATCATTTGCCTCCAGAATATGATGACTTCTTCGCTGGATTAGGACGTCCAGTCACAGGTCATAAACCGTAATTATTTTCATTTTTAATCATATGGAACAGAAAGACAAAAGAGTGCTGCATGTAGCGCTCGACGACGAAGTAAAGAAGGTTACCATCACTGGTAAGGACAGTGATGAGAAAGTAGTAATGCGCCAGGAACTGGACGAGGATGAGCTGGATCTGGCCACGGGCGGTGCTGGTGTGCCAGCACATTGCCCGCCTGTTTTTGCAAGGGTAGAGCATCGTCCTTGCCAAGGGGTCGGATAAAAATTGAATGTTAGTTAGATATCGGGCAGAGCAAAACTCTGCCCGTTTCTTTTTCCTCAAAGCTCGCTCCACACTGTATGCATAACCACGATCTACGCTGTTCTATTTTTCTTGCCTATATATGCCACTAAATACGTTTTTGCCCCTTAGTACCCCGTTAGTACCCCGCTGGTACAACATCTAAAATGTTAAAGTGTAAAAATAATTACATGTTTTAGAACATCCTATTGGTTTTATTTGTAATTGTGTCATCAGATAAATAGTGAGATTAGGTATATTAATAATGAAATGAGGCAAAATTACTAACAAATTGTATAAAATTCCAAGAATTATTCTTACCATTTGCGTCATCCAATTCGAATCCAAAAAGAGATATTAACAAAACAGGGGGGGTGTTTAACAATTATTAACGCAGTAATTTGCCAGCTATTACATTATTATATATATCTTTGTAACGTGAAATACTATTTATTGACGCGAACTAGTGTCTTGTATTTCAGTAAAATAGAATAGTAGGATAAGTAGTGAGGCACAATATATATATAAGGGACATATTGCTGAAAGCCTTTGTAGGAACGTGTTTCCTTTTTGCTTTCAATCTAAAATCGGTGGGCATGACGCTTTATCTGCCAGAGACAGCAGGTGGGGTTGCCCCCATGATAGCAATAAGCAATGACCCTGTATTGGTGCCGATAAATAACTACGTACCGTACGACAGTACGCAGGTGTTACGTAAAGACACCACCGTGATCTTTGTAAATTTTGAATACGACAAGGTAGGGCTTGATGAAAACTTCCTTGACAATGCCGAAGCACTGAACCACATTGTGCAAAGCATACAACGTGTCGCCGACGACCAGTCGCTGGTGGTACGATGCGTGCAGATCGTGGGTATGGCTTCTATTGAAGGCGCAGCAGGCTATAACTATAGAATAGGCATGCAGCGCGCAGAGGCGTTGAAGAAGTACATCAAGCAGCATGTGCCTGTGTTAGGCGACGAGGTGTTTGACCTCAACTCAGGAGGTGAGGCATGGGCAGAGTTCCAGAGCTTGGTGGAAGATTCCGAGTTTGACGGCAAAGCCCAGGTGCTGGATATTATTAAGAGCACTAACAACCTGTGGTTGCGTGAGTCACGCATCAAGCAGCTGAACAAAGGCAAGGTGTATCAGTACCTCAAGAGCAACCTGTTTGTTGGCCAACGCGTGGCGGGTTATATGCGCATCTATTACGATGTGCTGCCTCAGCCCGAGCCACAACCAGCGCCTGAACCACAGCCCGAACCCGAGCCTGTTGTCGAACCAGAGCCAACGCCACTGCCGTTGGTAGTAGCGCCTGAGGCGTATGTTGACAACGAAGGTCCTTGGAAGATAGCTGTGAAGACCAACCTGCTGTTTGACGCCGCTCTGGCTCCCAATGTGGAAGTGGAGCGCTGGTTTGGCAAGAACAAACGTTTTAGCCTGATGGCAGAAGTGTGGTTCCCATGGTATGTATGGCATAGCAATAACCGTGCCTACGAGGTGCTCAACATTGGCTTAGAGGCCCGCTACTGGCTCACCCACAGCAAGAAGCACTATAACCGCCCCATCACGGGCTGGTTTATCGGTGCCTACGCTGCTGGTGGCAAGTACGACCAGGAGTGGAACAGTAAGGGACGTCAGGGTGAATACACCTCCTTAGGTTTGAGTGTAGGTTACACGTGGCGCATTGGTCGCAACTTCAACCTTGAAGCCAGCGTGGCTGGTGGTTGGGTAGCAGGACCTTACCGTTACTATGAGGGTCGTTTTAACGACACCCACCTCATTTGGCAGTACAACGCTCAGCTCAACTATTTTGGTCCTACCAAGGCGAAACTCTCATTGGTGTATCTATGGCCAGAAAGGAGGCGCAAATGAAAAGAAGCCCATTCTCAATTCTATTAATAGCGGCCTTGACGCTATTAATCAGCAGTTGCGACCGCCGCCAGCTTGAGGTGATGGAGCCTACCAAGGCCCAGATTCGCATAGATGTTGACTGGCTCACCTATTTTGGTGCACGACCACATGGTATGACCGTGATGGTGTGGGGCGACGGATGGGAACGACCATACACTTCTTCTTCCAACGACGTAGAGTCGATGAAAGTAGAGCTTGATCCAGGTCACTACCGCATACTGGTGTTCAACAAGAGCTTCGATGAGTTTGGCTCGATGAAGTTCACCGACACCGATAGCTACGAAAAGGTAGCTGCCCGAGGTAGGGATATCACCCAGTACCAAAATGGTGAGTGGGACAAAGACATTACCTACATGGCCGACCCTGAGGATATTGGCGTGGTGGTGGATGAGTTTACCATAACCGAAGATATGCTGTTGGAGCAGGTAAACTTCTACCCATACGAAGATTGGATAGAAAAACATTATGGAACCACCCGATGGGTGATAGAGCCAGATGGCACCTATTCCATGAAGGTAGAAGCCAAACCACAGACCACCAAGCTGAATGTGTGGGTGCAGATAAAAGGTATTGAGAACATGCGATCTATCACTGGCAATATCTCTGGCATGGCCGATGGGTTCTACCTTTCACAAGTGTGGCGCACCACCGACGAACGCTACATGCTGTTCGAAACCGATAAGTGGTCACGTCTGTTAGAGGAAAACCAACAAACAGGTTACATGTTTTACACCATGCCTGTGTTTGGCCTGACACACGGAAAGGAATACCTGGCCGAGCGTACAGAGGACAGCAATGTACTGCAGCTGCATATTGTGCTAAGAGATGGCACCTCACGCGATTTCACCTACAATGTAGGTAAGATTATTCGCTACCGAGGACTGGAAGAGAACGTGGAGGCAGGTATTAATGCGGGCATTGAAACCAGCATTAATTTAGATGCTACCTTGGAAACGAATCTGCTGTTGGATTTGCAGCTCGACTTGGTGATTAGTGTCGAAACCGTGCCTGATGTACCCGACTTGCCCGATGTAGATCCAGAGCCATCTACCAAGAGTGGCTTCGATGCACAGGTAGATCCTTGGGAAGATGGTGGCACAGTGGATGTAGGATTATAAAATTGAGGATAGTTAAATAATACATGTAAATAGTAATTGAAAAGTATACCACCATAATAATCGAAAAGTATACCAGTCAATCAGAGTTTCTGCGTTATATTAGCACTTCATTTGAGTTGCTAATTATGTACAAAGAGTATAAACA
>Ga0079305_1000496_pt1 | contig 82398 bp, 67 predicted proteins | sample LMS_cellobiose_e_FD_79183 | JGI IMG/M metagenome (GOLD analysis project Ga0079305, IMG submission 79183) | Rumen-fistulated moose microbial communities from Alaska, USA - LMS_cellobiose_enrichment | ecosystem: Host-associated > Mammals > Digestive system > Stomach > Rumen fluid ...
GAGTAGCAGCTGAAACAGTGGTGCGAGTGGCGGAACCTCTCGGAGCCCCTTCAAGGGGCATGCCGGTAACATGCCCTTATAGGGCTGGTGCAAACCACCGGCTCAGCCGGTGGTCCTGATTGTCCGGGGTTCCGGTCAGGCTTTGCAGTGACGCTTGCGGAGTTTCGCAACCGTATTCTTGATGCCTGTGACCATGTCCTGGATGTTCTGGTCGGTGAGACGCGGATGCATCGGCAGGTTCATTTCGCGTTTGTAGAAGAATTCGGTCGCGATCGGGCACTGATTGGGATCGTAGCCCATGCGGCGGAGACCGGTGAAGTGGAAGGTCGGCTGATAATGCAGAATGGTCTGCACGCCTTCTTCCTGATACAGGGTCTGCATGAATTCGTCGCGGGAGCCGCCGATCTTCTTTTCGTCGATGCAGAGCGTGTAGAGATGGAACACGTGGTTGTAGCCTTCGGGCTCGTAAACGGTTTCCACGCCTTCGATGCCCTGAAGTCCGGCGGTGATCTTGTGCGCGATCTCACGGCGTTTGGCGGTGAGCATCGGCAGTTTGTCGAGCTGGGCGCAGCCGACGGCGGCCTGGATTTCGTTCATGCGGTAGTTGCTGCCCCAGTGACCGTTGTGCGGAATCACGTCGAAGTGGGCGGGCATCCAGTACTGGATCGGGTCGGTCTTTTCCATGGTGACCTTGTCGCCGAAGGTCCACTTGGAGCCCTGTTCGCCCCAGGAGTGGTTGTTGCTCATGCAGCGGAGATTCTGGATTCCGTGGCAGAATTCGTCGTGATTGGTGGTGATCATGCCGCCTTCGCCGCAGGTGGTGATGTTCTTGAGGGAGTGGAAGGAGAACGCGCCGATGTCGCCGATGGAGCCGGCCATGCGTCCCTTGTAGGAGGCGCCGGTGGCGTGCGCGCAGTCTTCCAGCACGAAGATGCCGTGCTTGCGGGCGATTTCCATGATCGGGTCCATGTCGACCATGAGTCCGGCGTAGTGGACAACGTAGATCGCCTTGGTCTTGGCGGTGATCTTTTCCGCGACTTTGGCGGGATCGATGTTGAAGGTGCGCGGATCGATGTCGGCGAACACCGGGATGCCGCCTTCCTTGAGGATGGCCAGCGAGGTGGCGACGAAGGTGTTGGGGGTGACGACGACTTCATCGCCGGGCTTGATGTCGAAAATCTGGGTGCCGACGTGCATGGCGGTGGTGCAGTTGGTGCACGCGAACGCATGTTTCACGCCGTGGATTTTGGCGAACTTGTCCTGGAATTCCTGGGTCTTGGGACCCATGGTCAGGGAATCCTGCGCCATGGCGGCGAGCGCGGCATTGCGTTCGGCATCGTCGTAAATGCTGCCCATGAAAGAATAGGCGACTTTGAGTTTCACGCCGTCATCGGTGGCGTAAGAGCTGGTGATTCCGCCTTCGGTTTTGCCGCCGGTGAAATGTTCCTTGTCAACGGTTTCGATAGGCATAATACTACCTCCTGATTGTTGAAGCCGCCGGCTGCCGGGACGGATTCCCCGCCGGGACTTCGGTTGTTTATTTTATGAAACGGTCTCTTTTTGGTTTACAGAGCCAGAATTTTCAGTTTTTCATTGTCTTCGTGAACGATTCGTTTGCCGGACTTGCGCGCCTTGTCGGCCTCCCTGATCGCTTTGGCCAGTTCCCGGCCGGCGTTTTTCAGAAATTCCGCTTCGATCTTGGCGCCGAGCTCGGCGCTGGCGCGTTCGGGATAACCCATGACGCCGATTTTGACGTCCGTGCGCTGGGAGGTCTGCACGACTTCCTGCTTGAGTTCGGTGAAGCTGACCCGGTGCTGGTAGCTGTCCGGATCGTCGCGGAGCCGTTCGGCCACGGCGGGCTTGTCCATCACGATCTTCTTGCGGACGACTTCCGGGCACCAGTGGAGCAGCAGCGAGGTTTCCGCTTCCGCCGCATGGTAGTCGCGGGTCTGGAACAGTTTGGTCCAGGTCGGGGAGAAATCCCAGATGGGGCAGAGCAGGATCAGATCGTCGGCCAGGGCGGGGTTGAGCCATTTCTGGATGCGGAGCGATTCTTTCAGGTGAAGCATGCTTTCGCTGCCGCCGTGACCGGGGATGATGATGAAATTGCGGAATCCCTGCAGGGTCAGCGATTCGATGATCTCGCCGACGAGATTCGAGAAAGTGTTGGGCTTGACGTTGATCGTGCCGGGCAGCATGCCGCCGGAGAAGGTATAGTTCAGCACGGGCGCGACGATGCAGTCGAGTTTTTCCGCCAGGGCGGCGGAACAGTATTCCGCATTCCGGATATCGACATCCAGCGGCAGATGGTACCCGTGCTGTTCGCACAGCGCATACGGCAGGATGATGGTCTTGTTTTTCTTCAGATAGTTCTGGATTTCTTCCACGGTCATCAGACGCATTTGATGATTTTTCATGGCGGGCTCCTCTTTTGATCCGTTTCCGTTCTGGGGTAAAGATGGCTCCGATTCAAAAAAAGTCAAATCTTTTTCTTTCATTTTCTTGACTTTTTCAGAAAAAAGTTTATTTTTATAATACAGAATCGAATTATATGAAAAGAAAAATGACATTGATTTTATGAAAAAGACCGATTTGCGTTTTGCAATCCTGAAACAGCTGATGCAGAACGGTGCAACCACCCGCCCGGAACTGGTCGAGCTCACCGGAATCCGGGCGGCGACTGTGTTCGAGGCGGTGGATGCGTTGAAACGGGAGGGGATCGTGGCGGAACCGGCCCGGACCGGCAAGCGGACCGGCCGCCGGGCGCCGAAGCTGACGCCCGCTCCGGATTTTTTCTGGACGGTCGGGATCGACTTTCAGGTGAGACGCACCATCGGGACGGTGGTCGATCTGACCGGGGTTTCGCGTTTTACCGAGGAGCTGCCCGCTCTGGAACGCGGCTCGCTTTCCGCCTGCCGGAACGAGATCCGGGCAGTGCTGTGCCGTCTCCGGGAACGCGCGGGGCGGGACTGGAGTCGGGTCCGGGGCATTGGTTTGGCCGATCCGGGCCTGGTGGATGTCCGGCAGGGAATTTCTCTCCGGGCGGTGAATGTGCCGGGCTGGGAAAATGCCCGCACCGGCGAATGGCTGGCGGGGGAAAACGACGTCGCCGCCGGCATCTGGCCGGAATGCACGGTCAAGACTTTTATGGAATATCTGGTCCGCGGCCGGGAAATTCGGGGCAGTCTGTTTCATCTGGGCATGGACGACGGCATCGGCGGCGGATTCATTAAGGACGGCGAATGTTTTATCGGCGATACGCATCAGGCGATGGAGATCGGTCATATCGTGATCGACCCCTCCGGTCCGTTGTGTCAATGCGGCAACCGGGGCTGCCTGGAGGCGCTGGCGGGCGAAAACGGCATCCGCCGCCGGATTCACGAAGCGATCAGCAGCGGCGTGGATACCGTGCTCAATCTGGAGCGTTTCAGCCTGCATGATTTCACCGAATGTGCGAAGACCGACAAGGCGGCGCGAATCATCGCCAGCGAGGTCAGCGACAGCATCGGACGGGCTTTGGCGGTAGCGGTCGCGCTGCTGAATCCTTCGGTGATCGTGCTGAGCGGCGAATTGACCGGACTGGGCGATCTGCTGCTGGATTCCATCCGCCGGATTTTGAATTTAAGCTGTTTCGCCGGAGCGGTACGCGATCTCAAACTGGAATTTTCGCGTCTGGAAAAAACCGACACCGCCCGCGGCGCCGCGCTGCTGATGCGCAACCGTCTGCTCAGGATGTAAGTCCCTCCGGGAAGGAATTTGACAAAATCCCGGAGACGGTATATATTTATCTTTATATGGATTTTGAATCTGCGCGGGAGTTGAAAAATGAATTTCGATCCGGAAAAAATCTACTGGCAGGCACATCGGGGCGGCGGCGGATATGAGGCGCCCGACAATACGCTCTATGCCATGGAATACGGCTGGAAGCTCGGCGGCATTCCCGAGGCCGATATCCGGGTGACCGCCGATCAAGAGGTGATCTGTCTGCATGACAATACGCTGGCCCGCACCACCGATGCGCCGGAAGAACTGGCCGGCCGGCCCGTCGGCGAACTGACCCTGGCACAGATACGGCGTTTCGACGCTTCCCGGAAATTCCGGTCCGATCTGGCCGGGCAGCATATCCCGACCGTGCGGGAGGTGTTCGAACGCATGAAGTCCGATTCTTCCCGGCTGCTGTATGCCGACATCAAGAACTACGATGCGGAACGGTTCCCCGTCCTGCTGGAAAAATTCATCGCGCTGGTCCGGGAATATGATCTGACCGACCGGATCATCGTGGCGGGCCGCGATTATGAATTGAACTGCCGGTTCAAAAAAGAGCTGCCGGCAATCAAGACCATGCACTGGATCGGTCATGATCCGGCGGAACGTATGGCGGAGTTCCGGCGTCTGGCGGAACGGAATTTCGCGGGGCTGGACATGGTGCAGCTGCATCTTTATATAAAGGAAAATCCGGCGGACGGCTGGATTTACGATCTGCCGGTCGCCGATATCCGCGAAGCGTTCGGGATGCTCGGGACCCGGCTGGAAGTCTTCCCGTTCGGCGCCTTTACGGAGGATGCGGTCCGGACGCTGCTGGAGATCGGGATTCGGCAGTTTGCGACGGATGAACCGTTGCGTTTCAGCCGGACTCTGGAAGCGGTCCGGCGGGGAAAGGCGGGTTGAAATGAAGAGCTTTTTCGGGGCGGGACATGCTTTTCCCGGGGGAGGGGAAGTGATTTTTGCAAAAAAAATCAAAAAATTTTCAAGCCGGCACTGGAAATTTGGCTGCATCCATGCTATATTGATATCCTTGTGCGCACTGAACAGCCTTGATTTGAGAGGCTCGGAGGTGCGTCAGGATATACCGAAACCTGCGTGGCAGCTGGAAAAAGAACTGGAAGCGCTGAAGCGGGATTCGGACAAGAAACTTGCGGAACTGAGCAACGAACGGGATCGTTTGAAGGCCGAAGTGAAGACTCTGCAGGAGGAGAATTCACTGATCCGCAAGGAGCTGATTGAAACTCTTGAAAAATATTCGATGCTGGCCGAGAAGCTCAAGCGCATGGAAAGAAGCGCGGCGGCGGTGATTGAAACCCTGAAGCCTGTTTACAGCGACGTCAGGGCGGATGAAACGGCGGAGTCTCTGAGAACTGTTATGCAAAGCTCAGTAGCATTGGCATCGGCAAGTGCCGTATTCTGCGGGGAAGTGGAAAAAATGCTCCAGCTTCCCGGTGCGGACCCGGTATATGCCGCCAAGCTGAGAGTAATGATAACCGATCTCAAGAGTCTGATCCTGAATGTTGTCCGCTATGATACCGCTCCAGCCGCACCGCGCGGGAAGATTGCCTGCCGGATTCTCAAAGTCGATGAAAAGCTTAAAGCCGCCGTATTTTCCGCCGGGTACCGCAACGGTTTGCGTTCGGGAATGGTGTTGCGTTCGCTCGACGGAAAAGTCTCGTTTCAGATTGTCATGCTGAAGGATTTCACGTCTGCGGGGCTGTTTTTGACCGGAAGTCCGGGCGAGGTCAGTATCGGAATGGAGTTGACGACTTCGAGTGGAAAAACTGCGAGAATGAAATAAAATCGACAGTTCACATACAAACCAGAAACCAAAAAGCGAGAAAGAAAATGGAATTTCGGGCAATTACCAAGTATGTCCGGATATCGCCGTCCAAGGCGAACGAGATTTCCCGTCTGATCCAGGGGAAACCGGTCGTGGAGGCACTGGCGATAGTCGAGATCAGTCCGCGTAAAGCGGCGCGTCTTTTCGCGAAAACGCTGAAAAGTGCGATCGCCAACGCGGAAAATGACGAAAAGAACAGTGTGAAAAAAGAACAGTTGAAGGTTCTGAAAGCGGCCGCCGATCCGGGTCCGATGCTGAAACGCTATCGGCCGAAAGCGCGCGGACAGGCGGGCAGAATCCGGAAACGCACGAGCCACTTCACCGTGGTTCTCACAGAGGCTTAATAGAAAGGGACATGTTGTGGGTCAGAAGGTAAATCCTATCGGGCTTAGATTAGCCCTGAACAAGAACTGGAGTTCCCGCTGGTATGCCGCGAAGGCTAGCTTCGGCGACTGGCTTCATGAAGACCTGAAAATCCGTACTTACATCAAAAAGGCGCACGGACAGGCCGGAATTTCCAGAATCATCATCGAACGTTACAGCAGCAATGTGCGCATTACCATTCAGGCGGGCCGTCCGGGTCTGCTGATCGGGCGCAAGGGAACCGAACTGGAACAGCTTCGCACCGATGTTGCGAAACTGCTGCCGGGCCGGGAAGTGATCCTGGACGTCGTCGAAGTGAAGCGTCCGGAACTGAACGCGCAACTGGTCTCCGAAAGCATTGCGCTGCAGCTGGAAAAACGCATCGGTTTCCGCCGCGCGATGAAGAAAGCGATTCAGACGGCGATGGAAGCCGGCGCGGAAGGGATCAAGATTCAGTGCTCGGGACGTCTGGGCGCGGCGGAACTTGCCCGTACGGAACATTACAAAGAAGGGCGCACGCCCCTTCATACGCTGAAGGCGAACATCGATTACGGTTTTGCCGAAGCGAATACCACGGCCGGAAAGATCGGCGTAAAGGTTTGGATTTGTCACAAAGAAGCCATGGAGGATATGCAAAATGCCATTAATGCCAAAAAGAGTAAAGCACAGAAAGGTGCAGCGCGGCAATAATGCCGGGCTGTCCCAGCGGTGCAACGAGTTAGATTTCGGCGATTTCGGTCTGCAGACCATGGAACGTGCATACCTGACTGCCAGCCAGATCGAGGCGGCGCGTGTGGCCATCACCCGTCACATGAAACGTCATGGCAAAGTCTGGATTCGCGTGTTCCCCTATAAGCCCTATACCAAGAAACCGTTGGAAGTGCGTATGGGTAAAGGAAAAGGCGCGGTGGAATACTGGGTCGCCCCGATCAAGCCCGGCAGAGTGCTGTTCGAAGTCAGCGGCTGTCCGGAAGGTGTTGCGAAGGAAGCGATGAGCCTGGCGGCTTCGAAACTTCCGGTTCGCTGCAAATTTATTATTCGCCACGGCGCAGCCTGAGGCGGAGGGATCAGCGATGAAAAACAAAGTTTCATTCAAAGATATGACGGATGCGGAACTGGACAGCCGGATTGCTGAATTCAAGAAAGAGAAATTCAACTACCGTGCCCAGGCGAAAGCCGGCCAGATTGAAAATCCCGCGAAATTCAAAGAACTGCGGCGGAACATCGCGCGCGTTCTCACGGAAAAGAGACGCAGAGAGCTGGCGGCAGCGGCCGCGGCCCCCGCGGCCAACTGAAAGCTGCTGACAGGAGTAAGAAAACATGACCAGTGCAAACACTGAAAATGTGCGTGGAAATCGCAAAAGCAGAGTCGGACAGGTGGTCAGCGACGTGCAGGATAAAACGATCGTTGTTGAAGTCGAAAGACGCACCTCTCACAAGCGTTATAAAAAAGTAGTCAAATCCCGCAAGCGTTACGCGGCGCATGATGAGACCAACCAGGCGAAAGTCGGGGATGTGGTCCGTATTTCCGAAACCCGGCCGATCAGCAAGAACAAATGCTGGCGCCTGGTGGAAATCATCAGCCGTCCCGAATAATCCGCTTCCAAAGGAGAGTGAATCATGATTCAGATGCAGTCAAGCATGGAAGTGGCGGACAATTCCGGCGCGAAACGGATCGTCACCATTACTATTCTCGGTCAGAAAAGACGATATGCCAGGATCGGCGATATCGTCACCGCGACGGTGAAGGAAGCCATCCCCGGCGGCACCGTCAAGAAGGGCGACGTGGTCAAGGCCGTGATCGTCAGAACCGCTGCGAAGATCGCCCGTCCCGACGGCTCCTATCTTCGTTTCGACCGTAATTCCGCGGTTTTGATCGATGACGAGAAGAATCCGCGCGGAACCCGTATCTTCGGCCCGGTGGCGCGTGAACTTCGGGAAAAGAATTTCATGAAAATTATTTCTTTGGCTCCGGAGGTGCTGTGATGTTTTCGGAAAAATGCGCTAAGAAATACCACGTCAAAAAAGGCGATACCGTTGAAGTGATCAGCGGCGAATGGAAAAAAGAATCCGGCAAGATCGTTGCCGTTCTGAAAAAGAAGGACCGCGTCGTCCTCGAAATGCAGGGGATTCCCCAGGAGAAACTTTCCGCCCGTCTCGGCAAAAGAACTCTGAAGAAATCCCAGGCGAATCCGAAAGGCGGACTCGTCGAACGCGCGGTCTCCGTCCATGTGTCAAACGTCAGGGCGAAAAAAGACTGACACGAACATACTGAGATCGGAGTAAAAATATGGCAGACATGAAAAAGAAGTACAACGAGGAAGTTGTACCGGCCCTGATGAAGAAGATGGGCTACAAAAATGTGATGCAGGTTCCCAAACTGAAAAAGATCGTTCTCAGCATGGGTATCGGCACCAAGATGGAAAAGGATGCGTTCACGGAAGGCAAGAACATTCTTGCGGCGATCTCCGGACAGCTTCCCGTCATTACCAAAGCGAAAAAGAACGTGGCGAATTTCAAGCTGCGCGTCGGCCAGCCGGTCGGCGTGATGGTGACGCTGCGCAGCAACCGCATGTATGAATTTCTCGACCGTTTCGTTCATAACGCTCTTCCGCGTATCCGCGACTTCCGCGGTGTGCCGAAGAAAGGTTTTGACAAGGTCGGCGATTACAACATGGGCATTCAGGATGTTTCGGTTTTCACGGAAATCGACATGGAAAAAATGAAATATCCGATGGGACTTAATCTTACGATTGTCACCAGTGCGCAGACTGATGCCGAGGCAAAAGAGCTGCTCACGCTGATGGAAATGCCGTTCGCGCGCTAACAGGAGAATGTGAAAAATGGCTAAAAAAAGTCTTATCGCCAAGCAGAAGCGCGTTGCTAAATTTTCCGTGAGAAAATACAACCGCTGTCAGGCTTGTGGTCGGCCCAGAGCTTATATGGGCAAGTTCAAACTTTGCAGACTGTGCTTCCGGGAAATGGCTCTGACGGGTCAGATCCCCGGCGTGGTCAAGGCAAGCTGGTAACAAGGAAGGTGGCACAATTATGAGCATGCAGGATCCTATTTCCGATATGTTGACCCGCCTTCGCAACGGCTATATGTCCAAGCAGAAGGAAGTCGCTATTCCCTCCTCCAAACTCAAAGTGGCTATCGCCAAGGTTCTGGAACAGGAAGGATACATCAAAGGTTTTCGTGTCGACGGCGATGTCAAGAAGACGCTCGTGGTCGAGATGAAATACTTCAACCGCCGCTCCGTTGTCGAGGGCATCGAAAGAGTGTCCAAACCCTCCTGCAGACTTTACTGCGGATGCAGGGACATTCCGAAGGTGAAAGACGGTCTCGGACTCGCCATTCTCTCCACCCCGAAGGGAATTTTGAGCGGCAAGGATGCCGAAAAACAAAATGTGGGCGGAGAAATTCTCTGCTACGTCTGGTAAGTGAGGTAAGAAAATGTCTCGTATCGGCATGAAACCCGTTCCCGTTCCCGCGGGAGTGAAAGTCACCATCAGCGGCAAAGAAGTCGTCACCGAAGGCAAGCTGGGCAAAATGAGCCTGACGCTGCCGGAAGCCATCTCCGCGGTGGTGGAAGACAATGAAGTGAAGGTCAGCCGTGTTTCCGATGAGGGCAACAACAAGGCGCTGCACGGATTGTTCCGCAGTCTGATCAAGAACAATATCATCGGCGTGAGCGAAGGCTACAAGAAAGAGCTTCAGATTGTCGGCGTCGGCTACAAAGCCGTGCTGGCCGGCACGAAGCTGACCCTGAGCCTGGGCTATTCCCATGATATCATCTATCCGGTTCCGGAAGGAATCAAGATTCAGATTACCGATGCCACGAAGCTCCAGATTACCGGCGTGGACAAGCAGCTGGTCGGCGAAGTCGCCGCCAGTATCCGCAAGTTCAAAAAGCCCGAGCCCTACAAAGGCAAAGGCGTCCGGTATTCCGACGAGCATGTGGTCATCAAACCCGGCAAGACCAATCAGTAATCATTGAAAGAGGCTATTATGTATAAAACAGCGAAAGAAAAAAGAGTCCGGCGGCACATGCGCCTTCGTCAGAAGGTGAAGGGTGTTGCCAGCCGTCCTCGTCTCGCAGTGAGCTTCACCACCAATAACATGTATGTGCAGTTCATTGACGATGAAGCCGGTCACACGCTTGCCTCCATGTCCACTCTGTCCGCAGCGTTCAAGGCGTTGAACCTGAAACGCAACGTGGCGGCGGCGCAGGCGCTGGGCAAGCTGGCTGCTGAAAAGGCAAAAGAAGCAGGCATTACCGAAGTGGTTTTCGACCGCGGCGGATTGCAGTATCACGGCAAGGTGAAAGCGCTGGCGGAAGCCGCGCGTGAAGCCGGGTTAAAGTTCTGAGGAGCGACCGAGATGGATAAAGAAGAAATCAAAAAAGAAAAGGCGGCGCCGGCGGAAGAACAGCAGGCGCAGGTCACCTATCAGACTTCCGGAACCGAGGAATTCGGCGAGGTGGTTCTGAGCATCAACCGCTGCTCCAAAGTCGTGAAGGGCGGCCGGAATTTCAGTTTCGGCGCGCTGGTTGTGGTCGGCGACCGCAAAGGCAAAGTGGGTTACGGCTACGGCAAGGCGAACGAAGTTTCCGATGCGATCCGCAAAGGCGGAGAAGCGGCGAAGAAGAATATGGTTACGGTTCCCCGCCGGGGCACCACCATTCCGCACTCGGTCATTGCGAAGTTCAGCGGTTCGAAAGTCCTGATCCGTCCGGCCTCGGAAGGAACGGGATTGATCGCGGGCAGCACGCTCCGTGCGGTGCTCGGTCTGGCCGGTGTGGTCGACGTGCTGACGAAATCCCTGGGTTCCAGCAATCCGTCGAATCTGGTGAAAGCGGCGTTCAAGGCGATCGAGCAGATGAATTCCAAGGCGCAGATCCAGGAAAAACTCGGAAAAAACTAATTTTGGAAAGAGAGAATTGAATCATGAAACTGCATGAATTGTCTCCGGCGCCGGGTTCCAAGAAACGCAGAATGCGCGTTGGTCGCGGCGATGGATCGAACTGGGGCGGCACGGCCGGCCGCGGTCACAAGGGACAGAGATCCCGTTCCGGTGCGGCGATCCGGCATCATTTCGAAGGCGGTCAGACTCCGACCTTCCGCCGTCTGCCGAAAGTGGGCTTCAAGCGTCCGTATGTGAAAGTGATTTTCAACGTGGTGAACGTTGCCGCGCTGGAGAAGGCTTTTGAAGCGGGTGCGGAAGTCGATGCCAAGGCGATGCGTCTGGCCGGCATTCTGGGCAAAGCCAAAGCTCCGGTGAAGATTCTCGCGCAGGGAGAGATCACGAAGGCTCTGAAAGTCAAAGCCGACCATTTCTCCGCCGCTGCCAAAGAGAAAATCGAAAAGGCGGGCGGTTCCTGCGAAGTCGTCGCGGCCCGGTAAAAACCACATGGCGCGACGCGCCGGGAAAGAGGTTCCATAAATGTTCAAAGCATTTATCAATTCATTCAAGGTCAAGGAATTGCGCGACCGCATCCTGTTCACGATGGGATTGATCATCCTGTGCCGGGTGGCCGCCAACATTCCTTGTCCCGGCGTTGACATGGCCAATCTGGACAAATACTTCACCCAGCTGGGCTCCGAATCCGCGGCTGCGGGTCAGTTCCTCGGAATGTTCGATCTGTTCAGCGGCGGTGCTCTGCAGAAATTCGCGATCGGTGCGCTCGGGATCATGCCTTACATCTCCGCATCGATCATCATGCAGCTGCTGGTGCCGGTGGTGCCCGCACTGGAAAAGCTGCAGCGCGAAGGCGAAGTCGGTCATGCCAAGATCAACCAGTACACCCGTTACCTGACGATTGTCATCTGCATGATCCAAGGGGCGATGGCCGCAGTGGCCATGACCAATCCCTCCCGTCTGGGACTTCCCGCACCGGCTCTGCCGCTGGTGATGAATCCCGGAGCCGGATTCATCATCATGTCGATGATCATTCTGACGGCCGGAACGATGGTTCTGGTCTGGCTGGGCGAGCGGATTACCGAGCGCGGTATCGGCAACGGTATTTCCATCATCATCACGGCGAACATCATCGAACGTCTGCCGCAGGCGGTGATGGGCGTGGTGGAAATGATGCAGGGCGGTTTCTCCTCCTCCGGAACGCGGTTCCGGCTGGTGCATGTGCTGCTGCTGTTCGTCATCTTTGCGGTCGTTACCGCTTTGACCATCATGCTGACGCAGGGACAGCGCAAGGTGCCCATTCAGATGGCGAAACGGATTCAGGGGAACAAGATTTCCGGCGGAACGACCTATATGCCGCTGAAGGTCAACTTCCCGGGCGTGATGCCGATCATCTTCGCGGGAGCGATTCTGATTTTCCCGCCGGTGATTCTGCAGGCGATTCCGGCACTGCGTTTCCTGGGGGTCTACTTTTCGCATGACAGCTATTCCTACATGTGCATCTACGGCGTGCTGATTCTGGCATTCTCTTATTTCTGGGTGGCGAACATGTTCAACCCGGTGCAGATTTCCGACAATCTGAAGAAAGAGGGCGCTTACATTCCGGGCATCCGGCCGGGGAAACCGACCGCTGATTTTCTGGACAGCACGATGACGAAGGTCACTTTTGCGGGTGCGGTTTTCCTGACGGGTCTGGCGGTATTTCCGATGCTGCTGACTAAATGGCTGAAGATTCCTTATGACATCGCAGCTTTCTTCGGCGGGACCAGTCTGCTGATTATCGTCGGTGTGACGATCGACACTCTCAGTCAGATGGAATCCCACCTGGTGATGCGTCATTATGAGGGATTCCTGCAGCGCGGCCGTTTGAAAAGCCGCCGCGGCTGAAGTCAGCCGACGGGGTCCGTTTTCCGGGTCCCGTCCGACTGCAGGGAGCGGATGTGAAAAGAAAGGTTTTTTCGGGAAGGAACTTGTATTTCCGGGAAAAGGGTCTATATTACCAACTCGAAATGACAATGAAAGAAATTCAAATACACGAGGTGTAAAATGAGCAATGTCTGCGAAATTTGCGGAAAGAAAAAAGTTCAGGGTGCAAGAATCATCCGCAGAGGTCTTGCCAAGAAAAAAGGCGGAATCGGTATGCACGTTGTGAAAGTTTCTCCGCGCACATTCGAACCGAATATCCAGACCGTGCGTGTCGATGACAACGGCACGACCAAAAAGATGAAAGTCTGTACTGCCTGCATTCGCAGCGGCCGGGTGAAAAAAGCCTGCTGACCGTTTTTTGCAGTAATCTTTCTGATTGCACCCGGAATCATTTTTATGAATGGTTCCGGTTTTTTTACCGTTTCAAACCTGAATCATGGAGTCTGATATGAAATTCAATGGAAAAAAATGTCTGAAAATCACCGGAATCGTCGTTGGGATTCTCCTCGTCCTCATCATCGTAGTGCTGCTGACGCTGCCCTGGATCATCAAAGGCGGCATTCAGCATGTCGGACCGATCATCACCGGCGTCCCGATGGAGATCAAGTCGGTCTCCTACAATCCGTTCGAGGGAACTCTCACGATCAAAGATTTCATCGTCGGCAATCCGAGCGGTTATTCCACGCCGTATGCGGTGAAATTGGGCCATCTGCATGTGGATGTCGGCATGACCACGCTGTTCAGCAAGAAACTGCTGATTGAACGAATCGAAGTCAAAGGTGTGGAGCTCAACTACGAAACCTCGGTGCTGAAAAACAACATCCAGGAAATCCAGGACAATGTGAACAAACTGGCCGACGAAGCTAAAAAGTCCGACAAGAAAGAAGAAGCCGCCGCGTCCAAGCCGCTGCAGATCGATTATCTGGAATTGCGCGACATTACAGCCTGGGTGGTGGTGAAAGGGACCAAGGCGCAGGCCCCGCTGATAGTTGCTCCGATCGTCATGACCAAGCTCGGAACCGGTGAAGACGGCGTGACATCGGTCATGGTCATCAACGACGTGCTGGTTTCGATGATGACCAGCGTGACCAAACTGATCGGTGCGGATGCCGCTTTCAAAGCTGTCGGCGATCTCTTCACCGGCAAGAAAGAGGAAAAGAAATAAACAGGGAGCCCGGAGATGGAGACGATCGTTCATCGGGTGCAGTTCTGCGTGGTTGGCGGCGGTCTGGCCGGCATGTGCGCGGCGATCGAGGCTGCGCGGCACGGCATCAAGACCCTGATCATGCAGGAACGTCCGGTTTTCGGCGGCAATGCGTCCGGCGAAATCCGCATGTGGGTCTGCGGGTCCAAATTGGATTTGGAAACCGGCCTGGTGGAGGAATTGCGTCTCGAAAATCTCTATCGCAACACTTATCCGAATTTTTCGGTCTGGGACAGTATTCTGTTCGAGAAGGTGCGTTTTCAGGAGAACCTGATTAGTCTGCTGAACTGTTCCTGTCAGGATGCCGTAACCGAAAACGGCCGCATCAAATCGGTCACCGGCTGGCAGATGACCACGCAGACGTATCACACGGTCGAAGCGGACTATTTTGCCGACTGTTCCGGCGACAGCATACTGGCGCCGTTGACGGGCGCGGAATTCCGGGTCGGCCGCGAGGCAAAATCCGAGTTCGGCGAATCGCTGGCGCAGGATCAGGCGGACCGTCACACGATGGGCATGAGCTGTCTGCTCCAGGCGCGTGAGACCGATTCTCCCAAAAAGTTTATTCCGCCCTCGTGGGCGTATTGTTATCCGGATGAAAAATCGTTTCCGGCCCGCGGGCACAATCTTTCCAAAACGCAGAATTTCTGGTGGCTGGAGTTCGGCGGCGATCAGGATTCGATCCGCGACACGGAAGAGGTCCGGGACGATCTGCTCAAGGCCGCCTTCGGTATCTGGGACCACATCAAAAATCACGGCGACCACGGTGCGGATAACTGGATTCTGGACTGGGTCGGTTTCCTGCCCGGAAAACGCGAAAGCCGCCGCATGCTCGGCGATCATATCCTGACGCAGAACGATATTCAGTCCGGCGGGAAATTCGACGATATCGTCGCCTACGGCGGCTGGCCGATCGACGATCATCATCCCGGCGGGTTCCATCATTTCGGTCAGGCAAACACGTTCATCATGCCGAAGGAATCCTACGGCATTCCGCTGCGCTGCCTGTATTCGCGCAACATCGAAAATCTGTTGTTTGCCGGACGGAACATCAGCTGTTCCCATACCGGGTTGAGCTCGACGCGCGTCATGGCGACCTGCGCCACGCTCGGACAGGCGGTCGGAGCCGCGGTTTATCATGCGGCGAGTCACGGCAATCTCACCCCGCGCGAGACCTGCCGGAAATATATCCGCGACATTCAGCAGACTTTGATGGACGACGACTGCTATCTGCCCGGTCTGACCCGGAAGATCGCCGATCTGAGCGCGACGGCGCAGCTGACCGCCTCGAAGAACGACCCCGAACCGCTGCGGAACGGCAAGGACCGTCCTTCCGCCGATGCGGATAACGCCTGGCATTGCTCCGCGGGCGACTGGGCGGAATACGATTTCGGCGCGGAAACCGAGCTGCATGAGGTCCGGCTGACCTTCGATTCCGACCTCAAACGGCCGCATCTCAATGTTGTGTCCAATTATCGCAGAGAGGTCGAACTTTTCACGCCTCCGGCCACGCTCGTGCGCGAGTTCCATCTGGAAGCGGACGGACAGGAGATTTTCCGGACGCCGGACAATTATCAGCGGCTGGTGCGGATTCCGGTCAAGGTCAAAGCGCGCAGACTGCGTCTGTGCATTGATGCCTTGCGTGAAGGATGTGAAAGCACGCGCATTTTCGCCTTCGAGGCGAAATAAGACAGACCGAAACGATCAGTTCGGCCGGAGGAAATTGGTGATGTCGTCGCCCTGACCGAAACAGGATTCGTAATTGCTTGCGCTTGGCAAGGCGGAAGCAGTAACTTCTGAACCCTGAGCATCCCCTACTTTTCCGTCCGCGCCGACGGAACCGAGGTCGAATCCCGTTTTGTTGAACTTGCCGGGCATCCGGTAAATCAGCGGACGGCCCCAGCCGTCGACGAAATAGCGATTCGCGCCGCTGACTACGGAGGCGGAACTCAAGAGTTTCTGATCAAGATATTTCAGCAGGGTCCCGTTCAAATTGCTGGGAAGGGTTGTCGGAACGGTCAGCAGGGATGGTGTATTCAAGGAAGCTCCCGTCGGCACATAAACATGTCCGTTTTCGGTTTTGAATTGTCCCAGCGCGAGTTCGAGCGCCTTGATGGTGGCCTGCGTTTTGGCTTCGGCGTTTTTGTTGCTGATGAGTCCGAGCACACCGACGGAAATTCCGGCGAGAATCGCGATGATGGCGGCCACGGTGAGGATTTCAACCAGAGTGAAAAGTTTTTTTGTCGGTTTCATAAAGTTTGTCTCCTGATTTTCGGGATATTATACTCTGCCAAAGTGCGGAATGCAAATGAAAAACCGAATAAGAGAAGAAAAAGTTTCATAGGACTTATAGGACCTATACGATTTATAGGAAAACCGCCTGTCGGCAGACCTCACTCCGCGCGAAGGACGTCGATGGGGTTCTGCTGGGCGGCTTTCCAGGCGGGATAAGTGCCGAAGATGATGCCGATGATCGCGGAGATGAGCAGCGCGAGGATGATGAACCAGATCGAAAACGCGACCGGCCAGTTGGCGTATTCGGTGACGATTTTGGCGATGAGCAGTCCGATGCCGACGCCGATGGACCCTCCGATCGAGGTGAGGAAAATGGTTTCGAAGAGGAACTGGCGGATGATGTCGCCTTTCTGGGCGCCGAGGGCGCGGCGGGTGCCGATCTCCTTGCGGCGTTCGTAGACGTTGGCGAGCATGATGTTCATGATGCCGATGCCGCCGACCAGCAGGGAGATGCCGGCAATCGAACTCATGACGATGGCGAAGATGTTCTGGGTCTGTTCGCGCTGTTTGAGAATGTCCAGCGGCACGGTCATCTCCCAGTCCTTGACGTTGTTGTGCTTTTTCGCGAGGTAGGAGGCAATGCGTTTGGAGGTGTAGTCGATGTAGCTGACGTCGAGCACCTTGACGATGAAGGTGTCGTATTCGACGACTTCGAGCATGGTGCGGCGGCCGACGCGCTGGACTGCGGTCTTGCCGAAGATGGCGTCGCTGGCGGCTTTGGTGATGAAGATTCCGCTGTTGGGCGAACCCATGCCTTCGATGGAGGTGCCTTTCTGGTTTTCCAGTACGCCGACGATCACAAAGGCATTGTCGCCGATGCCGATGGCCTTGCCGAGGATGTTGCGTTCGGTGATGGAAAACAGCGCGCGGCGGGCGTCCATGCCGATCACGCAGACATTGCGGTCTCCGTCGAGCGGGGAAAGCCAGCGTCCGCGGGTGACTTCGGACCGGCTTTCCTCGAGAAAATCGAGGGTGACGCCGTAGAGTGCGACGTCCAGCCGGATGGTGCCGCGGAGAATGGCGAGACGTGCGTTGCGGCTGGTGGAAATGGATTTCACATTATCCATGTGCAGAATATGCTGGCGGTCGACCTCGGTGAGACCGTAAGTTTCGAGGTTGCTGTTGTTGGAACTTTCGGATTCGTCCTTGCCGGCGGACGGGGGTTTCCTCGTGGCGATCAGAATTTTGTCCACGCCCATGGATTCGATCTGAGCGAGCGCTTCGCGTTTGGCGCCCTCGGAAATCGAAAGCATGGCGATGACGCTGCCGACGCCGAAAATGATGCCGAGCGAAGTCAGCACGGACCTGATCTTGTGGAGCATCAGGTTGTGGAACGAAAGCCAGAGCGAGTCGCGGAGTTTCATGTTTCGAACTCCTCGGTCCGGTGGTTGACGTTGTCGACAACGCGCCATTTGCGGCCGTTGCGCAGGTAGATCACCCGGTCGTATTCCGGTTCGTACTGGGGATTGTGCGTGACCATGACGATGGTGGTTCCGGCCCGGTGCAGTTCGTGAAAGAGCGCCATGATCTCGTTACCGGTCTTTTCGTCCAGATTCCCGGTCGGTTCGTCCGCCAGAATGAAGGTGGGGTTGTTGACCAGGGAGCGGGCGACGGCCACGCGCTGGCATTCGCCGCCGGAAAGCTGGGTGGGCCGGTGATCCAGCCGGTGCGCCAGCCGGACTCGGGTCGCCATTTCGCGCGAAACCCGGTGGCGGGTGCGGAGGTCGACTCCGGCATACATCATCGGCACTTCGATATTTTCCTGCACGGTCAGGTGCGGAAAGAGATTGAACGACTGAAAGACGAAGCCGATCTTGATGTTGCGGATCGTGGTCAGTTCCCGGTCGGAAAGGGTTTCCACCGCCTGTCCGTCGAGGCGGTAAACGCCGGAGGTGGGTTTGTCCAGCAGTCCGAGGATGTTCAGCAAGGTGGACTTGCCGGAGCCGGAGGACCCCATGATGCCGATGAATTCGCCGCGGCGAATGGAGAAATTGACGCCTTTGAGCACGGGCACGTCCACGGTTCCGGCGTGATAAGTCTTCCGGATGTCATTCAGGTAAAGGGCTTCCGCCGGTGCTGAGGTGCCGTCTGTCATGGCCGTTCAACTGCTTTTGCTCTGGAAGGGCCGGTAGAGGAAGACTTCATCGCCCTCTTTCAGACCTTCTTTGATTTCAACCGCGTTGTCGCTGGAAGCGCCGATCTTCACGTGGACCTTTTCCGGACCGGAGATGGCCTTGCGGTAGACGAGCAGCTGTCCGCCTTCCTCGAAGACCGCCTCGATCGGGATGGAAATAACGTTGTGGAGCGTTCTGGAGACGACTTCCACCTGCACGCTCATGCCGCTGACGATCCGGGGGTCCTGGCCGTCGAAAACGACCACGGTCCGGTAGATTTTCGGGGTGCTTTTGTCCCACGGGATGGTGTGGACCGGGAGCGAGGCGATGGATTCGATGCGGCCTTCGATCTTGATCTGCTGGATGGATTCGGGCGTGATGTAAACCTTGTCGCCGAGACTGACCTTGGAACGGTACTGCTCCGGCAGGTTCACATCCACGATCATCTGACTCATGTCGGGAATGGTGATGATGACCTGTTTGCGGCGTCCGTCCATGCCGACTTTGACTTCGGGGTTGCCCCAGATGCGGTCGGGGTCGCCGTAGGTGACGATGCCGTCGGCGGGGGCGATGAGCTGCATCATGGGAATCCAGGAGGAGTGGCGTTCCAGTTGGCGTTCATTGTTGCGGATCGTGATTTCCAGCCGGTAGATCTGATTGTTTTTCTGCGTCAGCAGCGACTGGGTGCGGACGCGGGTCTTTTCATACCCGAGTTTGGCCTGAGCGAGTTTGTTGCGCAGGTCCTTGAGCTTGTTCGGGTAGGTGTAGCGTTTGAACAGTTTTTTAGCGAGCAGGGCGGAATTGAGTTTGGTCTCGGCGGACGTCACGTTTTTCTGCTCCTTTTCGACGGCGGCCTTGGAGGTCGCCTCGGCATCGGAGTCGGAAAAGATGGTGCCGTCGTAAGATTCCTTGGCGGTATTGTAGGCGGTCCGCGCTTCGGTAAGCGCCCGCTCGGCGTCGTCGACGGCGAGGGTCTGGGTGTCCTTGTCGCGCGGACCTTCCAGCCGGATGTAGCGCTGGTAATCGTCCAGACACTGGGTCACCTTGTCGCGGGCGGTGCGGAGATCTTCCAGATTGGTGCTTTTGAGCACTTCGCGTTCTTCCAAAGCGATGGCCAGGTCTTTTTTGGTCTGCTCGATGGTGAGTTTGTAGTCTTCGACCTTCAGCAGGAGTTCGGCGGTTTCGAATTCGGCGACGATGTCGCCCTTTTTGACCTTGGCGTTTTCATCGACGATCTTGACCAGTTTCGTGTTGAACGGCGCTTCCAGCGCGAGCTTGTGCTTGACTTTGGCGTTGACGCTGCCGCGGAGCATGATGCCGATGGTCATATCGCCGCGCTTGACCGGGTAAATCCGGTCGGGCGATTTGGCTGCGGCTGCGTTTTCCTGCTTTTTCTCCGCCGGCTTCCGGAGATGGAAAAACACTCCGGCGGCTCCGGCTGCGATCAAAACCGGGATCAAAAGCCAGACCTTTCTGCTTTTCAGATTCCAACCGGACATGATTTATTTCCCTTCCGATCCGTCCGCGGATTTCTTTTCGGGGCCGTCCTTGGGTTCGTCCGGATTCAGTTCGCGGGACGCGGGACGTTTTTCCCATCCGGCGCGGTCGCCGAACCAGGTTTCGAAGACCGTTTTGGACTTTGGATTCAGAATGTTGTCGATGGTGAAAAACAGTTTTTGATTTTCCAGTTCCGCCCGGGGCTTGATGTTGAACAGAGTGCCGGAATCGCGCAGGGTTTTGCCGATATCCTGAATGACCGCGGCGTTCTTTTCGGGGTCCATCAGCACGGAATAAGGCGATTTGAGGATGTGGATTTTCATGAAGAAGAGCAGTTGTTTGTTGTTGACCGATTTGGATTTTGCCGTGAAGAGATCGCCGAGCAGCGGGATTTCGCTGAGGATCGGAGTCTTGCGGAGCTGTTCGGTGATCTCGCTGGAATACAGTCCGCCCAGCATGATGATCTCGCCGTCGGCGGCGGTCAGCGTGGTGGAAATGTTGCGGATCGAGACCACGGGGACGGTGCTCTTGGCGTCCTGCGTCTCAAAGGTTTGATAGCGGACCGCGAGCGTGATTTCCGGTTTGATCTCCAGCCGGACGGTGTCGTCGTTGATGATGACCGGCTTGATCGAAAGGTTGATGCCGGTGGTTTTGAATTTGATGTTCTGGGAGACTGCGGTATTGGTCACGGCGGCTTCCGCGTAAGGGATTTCCTCGCCGGTGGTCATTTTGGCGCTGGCGCCGAGGTCGGCGATGATGTTCGGCGACGCGAGGATTTTTGCATCCGTGCTGGTGGCCAGCCAGTTCAGCGCCACCTGCAGCTGCCGGAATCCGCCGTCGGAATAGACTTTGGACACCGGGAAGAAATTGGCGCCTGACATCTGGCCGCTGTTGCTGGATTGTCCCGGCGAATTCAGATTGTAGCCGTAGGTGTCTATGGTGCCGGTCTTGCCGTCTTTTTCCGTATATTGCACTTGAACGTCGCGTTCCTCGCCATTTTCGACCATGATCTCGACGACCTGGGTTTCCACCAGCACCTGCGGGAACGGCTGATCCAGCGCGAGGAGCGCGGCCTTGACCGCTTCGGCCTGATCTTTGAGAATATTGATGACCACGGTGTTCTGTTTTTCCGAGATTTCGACCGTGCCGGCCTCTCCGACCAGCCCCTCGATGGCGTCCTGCGTCTTGTTGTCGGCAGTCATGAACCGCAGCCGGTAAATGATCAGGCACCGTTTCGGGGCCGCCGGTTCGGTGCCGGGGATTTCGTGCACGGAAATATACGGCGGACGGGGCTTGAATTCACGGGTCTGCGTGATGACCGGATTGGTTTCGCCGGAAAACAGCGCCTGCAAGCGTTTGATGACGGCGATCTTACCGGAGTTGGCCGCGGTTTTTTTTGCCGCCTGAGCCAATTCCTTTTCCGCGCGCTCCTTGCCTTTCGGTTCTTTGTCCGCGGGTGCGGCCGCTGTTTCCGCCGCGATCAGGCAGCCGATGGACAATAAGAGCATCCGGCAGAATCTGAAAGGAACCACTGACATTTTTCCAAAACTCTTTCCTTAGTTCATTAACGGTAAATCACTACACAATAGCATAGCACCTTTTTCCGTTTTTTCAAGAAGAAAACCAGAGAAATATCACCAAAAAGTTATTTTCGTGCCGTCGCGGTTCCGCATCGGACGGAAATCCGCCGGGGTGTTCAGGAGAAAATCGCATCGGTTTTTCCTGATTTTTCAGGAAACAGAGTTGATTTTTTTTGAATATGCGCTACAGTTTTATCCGTAGAAACAAACAAAGACACAACAAATGAAAAAGAAACGCAGTCAACAGCAGCGGAGGAACCGGGTTTCCTCCATGGAAGGAATTTTTACCGCCGCCGCGGGCGGGTTCGGTTTTGTGGAAGGCGCCGGACCGAAACCGGTTTTCATTCCCGCGCCGAAAGTGGGACCGGCGGTTACCGGCGACCGCGTATCGGTCCGGATTACGGCCGATGCCGGCAAACGCGACCTGGGGCCGGTCGGAGAGATCACCGCCGTTCTGGAACGGAAGAAAAAATTTGTGGTCGGCGAACTGCTGCCGGGCCGTCTGCTGCGTCCGCTGGACGAACATTTCAACGGACAGGTCAAGATCACCGGCTCGGTGCGCGGCATTCGGGTCGGTGACTGGGTGCGGGTCCGTCTGCTGGACTGCGGCGGCAAATTTACCGAAGCGCTCCGCGGCGAAATCGTGGAAAAAATCGGCGAGACCGGTTCGATCACGGACGATCTGAACGCCGTGGCGGCGGAATTCGACTTGCCGGGACCGTATTCGGAAGCGGACAACCAGGCGGCGGCGAAGCTGGAACCGCTTGAAATCAACCGTGAGGATCTTTCCGACCGCTTCACGGTCACGATCGATCCCGCGGATGCCAGGGATTTCGACGATGCGGTGTCCGTTGCCGACGGCCCGAAAGCGGGAACGGTGGAACTCGGCGTGCATATCGCCGACGTGGCGGCCTGGGTGACTCCGCGCCGGAAATGGGACCGCAAGGCGGCGGACCGCGGTTTTTCCGCTTATCTGCCCGGCAGGTTCCTGCCGATGCTGCCGGAAGCGCTGACCGCGCGGATCAGTCTCCGGGCCGGTGCGGTCTGCCCGGCGCATACCGTTTTGTTCACCGTCCGCGAAAATTCCGGAAAGATTCTTTCGACCCGCCGGTTTCATTCGCTGGTGCGGGTCGACCTGCGGCTCGATTACGATCAGGTGCAGGATTTCATCGAACATCCCCGCCGGAAAGCGGCGGACTGGACCGCCGATCAGCAGACGAAGATATCCCGACTGGTCCGGCTGGTCCGGAAGATGCGCCGGAACCGTATGCTCGCCGAACATCCGCTGGCGATCGAGACCACCGAGGTCCGGGTTCTGTGCGACAGTGCCGCGATGACGCTGACCGGATTGAAACGGAATGTCAGCCGGGAATCCGAACAGCTGATCGAGGAGTGCATGCTGGCGGCCAATTCCGCAGTGGCGGAAGAACTGATCAACCGCCGGGCGGCCGGACTTTACCGGGTTCACGCCGCCCCGCAGGAAGAGAAACTGGACGATTTCAGCCGCGTGCTCCGCTCGGAATTTCATCTCGCTTCCGGCGATCTGACCAGCCGGGAAAACTGCGAGCGTTTTCTGGAACATCTGCCGGACGATCCGCGCAAGCCGGTGATCCTGTCCAATTTTCTGCGGTCGCTTCCCCGGGCCTGTTATGCGGCCGAACCGGGTCTGCATTTCGGACTGGGCAAATACCGTTATTCGCATTTCACCAGTCCGATCCGGCGGTATCCCGACCTGCTCGTGCACCGTCAGCTGTGGGCGCTGGACACCAATGGAAAACTGCTGGGGCGTCAATTTCTGGAGGAGGCGGCTCAGCGCTGCTCGGCGCAGGAGGAACATATCGACAACGCCTTTTTCGCCGCGAACGACCGGCTGAAACTGCATTATCTCCATCAGCAGGAAAACCGGCCGGACCGGGAAATCCCGACGGTTTACGAGGCGGTTATCGCGCGGGTGATGTCCGCCGGACTGCTTTGCAGCATCGACGAACTGGGCATGTTCGGCTTCATTCCGGCAGGCCGGCTGCTGCGGGGAGAAAGCCGTTTCAATGCGCGTTCCCGTCGGTTCCGGGCGAACCGCGGTCATACGCAGTATAAGTGCGGCGACATTCTATATGTGGTGCTGGATTCGCTGGACTTCGTGCGCGGCCGGGCCATGTTCCGGCCGGTTTGACGGGAAAGGATTTGACAGACGATGCCGATTTCGCCGAAAGAAAAATTCATCCTGTTCCTGAAGGGTCCTTTGCCCTGGCTGGCGGGGAATGTGCTGATGTTTATTCTGGCATTTCTTGCGCTTCGGCAATTCTGCAACGTTCCGCAGGACCTGAGCGCGGTCATGCGCGTGTTTTATGCCTGGGCGTTCGCTCTGGCGGCGGGTCTGCTCGCCATCCGGCTGTATCTGCCCGCCGTAGCGGAAAAAATGGTTTCCACGCTGTTGTTTCCGAAAAAATATCTGAGTCGCGCTCCGGTCATGCTCGATCCGATTCGGGGCCTGATCGCTTCCGGCCGTTATTCCGAAGCGGAATCGGCCTTGAAGGATTTGCGGGAGGAGAATCCGGCTCATGCCGAAATCGCATGGATGCTGATGGACCTGTATCAAAACCGGCTGCAGCGTCCCGATCTGGCGTTCGATACCGCAGCGCGGTTCCTTTCCGTCCGGCCCCGGCGTGATTCCGAATTTTATTTCCGGGTGCTGATGGGCGGCGCCGATCTGCTGAACCGGTCCGGCCGGGTCCGGGAACAGATACAGCTGCTGGAGCAGGAACTGAAACGCGGTCAGCTCAACAGTACGGAAACCGGCAGCGTGAATATCCGGTTGAATGCTTTACGGAAACGGTTGTGACAATCATATATGAATGAGGAGTTTGGAATATGTCTGGTATGATCGAAAGCATATTGCGCAATGCCAATGAGAGGGAGATTTCGGATGTGTTTTTGTCTGCGGGGAAAACCCCTGCGATGCGGATTCACGGTCAGGTAGTTCCGCAGGAGGCGTTTGCTCCGGTTTCGGCGGAAGAACTGGACCAGTTCCGGGTTCAGATGCTTTCCCCGGGCAACGAGGCGTTTTATCAGCAGAAGGGGTCGGCCGACTCGTCCGGGACTTTGCCCTCCGGCGAACGGTTCCGTCTCAACTTCTATACCACCGCGTCGGGTCCGGCCGTTGCGATCCGGATGATCTATTCTTCCCGCGATCTCAATTTCAGCACTCTGGAGCTGCCGCCGCCGGTGGAGGCGCTGTCCAAAGAGACCCGCGGTTTGATTCTGGTGACCGGGACCACGGGCAGCGGCAAATCGACCACGATGGCGGCCCTCATCAACGAGATCAACCGGACCAGGAAAAAACATATCCTCACTCTGGAAGACCCGATCGAATATCTGCATCAGGACATCCTTTCCCGGATTTCCCAGCGGGAGATCGATTCCTACACGACCGGATTCGGCGAGGCCATGCGCGGGGCCATGCGCGAAAATCCGGACGTGATCGTCATCGGGGAAATGCGCGATCTGGAAACGGTTTCCGCCGCGGTCAATGCCGCTCTGACCGGCCATCTGGTCATCGCCACACTCCACACTTCCGACACCATTCAGTCCGTCGAGCGTATTCTCAATCTGTATCCGGCGCATTTGCGCGGACAGGCCGCGATCGACCTGAGCATGGCGCTGACCGCGGTGATCTCCCAGCGGCTCATTCCCCGGAAGAATTCGGAGAAGATGATCCCCGCGGTGGAACTGCTGCTGGGGACTCCCACCGTGCGGAAAGCCATTTCGGAGACCAATTACGGTAATCTGGAAGACGCGCTCCGCCGAGGTTCAGGGGTCGGCATGGCCACTTTCAACCGGGCGATTTTCCAGCTTTACAAGGCAGACAAGATCACGCTGGAAGACGCCCGGCTCACCTCCAGCAATCCGGACGAATTCAATCTGCTGATCAAAGGCATGGAAAACGGCGTGGAGTCATTCCGGAGTCAGTACGGCGACGGTAGCGAAACCGGCGACGATTCGTTCGTCGACATGCGTATGCTCCTGCAGATCGCCATGGACAACAAGGCCAGCGATCTGCATCTGACGGTCAATTCCCGCCCGATGCTCCGGTTGAACGGAGAACTGCGGCCGATCGATCTGCCGGTCTTGACCGGTGAGGATATCCAGCGTCTGCTCTACAGCGTCATCTCTCCCCGTCAGCGGATCGAACTGGAGGAAAAACGCGAGTTGGACCTGGCACTTTCCATCCGGCTGAGTAGCTATGATACGCAGATGGCGCGTTTCCGCGTGAACGGCTTTTTCCAGCGCGGTTCGCTCGGCGTGGTCGCCCGGGTGGTCAACACTTCCATCCCGACGCCGGAAACCTTGTCGCTGCCGCCGGTTCTGCTGGACCTGATCACCAAGCGTCAGGGTTTGATTCTGGTGACCGGGCCGACCGGCAGCGGCAAATCCACCACGCTGGCATCCCTGCTGGATCAGATCAACCGGACCCGCAACGCCAAGATCATTACGATCGAAGACCCGATCGAATATGTGCATTTCAACCGTCACTCCATTGTGGAGCAGCGGGAACTGCATTCCGATACGCTGAGTTTCGCTTCCGCCTTGAAATTCGCACTGCGGCAGGACCCCGATGTGATCATGGTCGGCGAAATGCGCGATACGGAAACCATGGCCTCGGCCATTACCGCCGCGGAAACCGGCCATCTGGTCTTCGCCACCGTTCACACCAACAGCGCGCCGCAGACCATCGACCGTATCGTCGACTCTTTCTCCAGTCATCAGCAGAATCAGATCCGTCAGCAGCTGGCCAGCGTGATCCTCGGCGTGATCTCCCAGCGTCTGCTTCAGACCGTCGACCGTCCGGGCCGGGTCGGCGCGTTCGAAGTCATGGTCGGCACTCCGCCGGTCCAGAGCCTCATCCGCGAAGGCAAGACTTTCCAGCTCCAGTCGGTGATCGAGACCAGTTACAAGGACGGCATGATCACTCTGGAAAAATATCTGGAGAATCTGTACAATCAGGGCCGAATCTCCTACGAGGCGACCCGGATGTTCCGTCCGGATTATCAGGTCACGCAGAGTTTCTGATCCCGAAGCGGATTTTTACCGGACAATCCGGTAGAAGTCCAGCTCCGTGCCGCGCCGTACCGGTTTCAGAGAGGAGTTTTTCTCCAGATACGTGCGTTCCGCACAGGACGCTCCGGCAAAATCCGCCGGCAAAGTGGAAAAATCGAAATTTTCCGCATCCAGTTCGATCCGGATATGTTCCACCCCTTCGTCCACTACACGGAACAGCGCCGCATCATGGACCGGCACCAGATCGTAATTGCTCAGGCGAAAACTTTTCCGAGGATCGGGCTCGCGGCCGAACAGCAGCCCATGCAGCTGACGGTCCGGGTAGAGGAAATAGCCGTTGAGCACTTTCGCACCCGCGGCAAAAGCGGCCACCGCGTGAAAATTCTTTTCTCCCAGAAACAGGAACCGGCCGCCGTATTTCAGCTTCGGGGTCTGCCGGACCAGCGGTTCGAGCTTGTTGACCACTTTTACCGGCGCCAGACAGACCGGATTGAAACAGACCGCCGGCAGCAGATTCACCAGCAGAAACGCCGGAAGAAACCACCGCGACCGTTTCAGCAGCAGGTTGCAGATCAGAATGAAAACGGCCAGAATGACCAGCATTGCACTCCCGATGACGAGATTGGAATATTCCGCCGTCAGCCCGTTCCACAGCGGCCGCGCGGACGGAAGCGCCGTCAACAGAACGAACAGCAAGGCCGAACCTTGCGTCAGCCGGCTGACGTTCCATTTGCTTCCTTCCGGCAGGAAGCGTTCCGGCAGACGGGAAAAGATCAGCGCCAGAAAGATCACCTGCGCCAGCGAGAGGGCGGCCGCACAGCGCGGCGGATTGCACCTGTTCCAGAACGTGACCGCCGCCAGCCAGTCGGGCAGACCGATCAGCTGATACACATACACCCAGACGGAAAAGAAGACGAGCGCCCAGCCGATCGGCGATTTTTTCAGTTCCCCGAACCGGAGAAGTCCGATCGCCGCCAGCGGGAAAAGAAGCGACAGCGGTCCCTGCAGCTCGCATTGATTCAGATAACCGACCTTGCCGATGGTCAGCGGCGCCAGCCAGCCCTGCATGATGGTCCACACTCCCATGGTCCCGCCGGACATCCGGCGCAGACCGGGGTAGGCGGTTTCCAGCAGTGCCCGGACCGCATCGGACGCATCGTGCAGCCAGCCGAGCAGCAGCGCCGTGCCGACGAGCGCCGCACACAGCACCGGCAGCAGCACCTGCCATCTTTTCAGCTTGCCGAACAGTCGGTTTTCCGCCAGATAAGCGAACACGATCAGTGCCAGCAGACAGGCCGTCGAAAAGACTCTCGGCATATAAAGCGTCATGACGGAGACAAGTCCGCACCAGGTCATCGCCGCGGCCCAGAGCCAGCGGCGGCGGTCCGATTCGGACCGGATCAGCCGCAAGCAGGCACCTGCGGCGAAACACAGTCCGCCCAGATTCCCCAGCTGCCAGAACGACCAGGCCGCGCACAGCGGCGAAAACGTCAGCGAAAGTCCCAGCAGACCATTGCGGAACGGCGTCTCCGGAAACAGCGTGTTGAGCAGAAACCAGATTCCGAAAAAGCCCGAGAAGATCGGAAACCACCAGTACCACGCCAGCGCGCGGCGCAGGTCGAAACAGTAGAAGCCCCACACGGCCGGACGGAACCAGGTGATCCAGTGCCGGACCGGAATGCCGGTGTCGTGATAGACCGTGAAATCGCGCACAGACATGCCCAGATTCGGGTTGTAGCGGGGGAATTGCGGCGACGCATGATACTGCGCCAGCGCGTTCGGCGTGCCGTGATTGAGGAATTCATCGCAGCGGATTCCCCGGTAGATGCCCGCGAGTTTCCGTTCGCCGGTCAGTTCGATCACTTCCGAAGTGCCGGGAAAAGTTTTCAGCCAGCCCAGCGAGGAGCCGGTGAGACCAAGCGCGGTCAGCAGGATGAACGCCAGCAGCATGCCGCCGGCGAGAAGCCGGACGCGGTTTTTTTTCCGCACTGCAGAAAGTTCGGATTGCGGTCAGCATCGGCGGTCATCTCCTTTGACGGCTCGGCGGTTGTTCGAATCGGAACAATATACATCGGCGGCGCGGGGATTGCAAATTTTTTCCGCGGAAATTCTTCGTGCCGGTTTCCCGCGGGTGATTTTCTGTAAGAAAAGCGCGGATTTTAGCGGAAAAACGCTTGCATTCCGCCGTCCGGAGATTAAATTATCCAGGTACCGGATTTCCGGTGAAAGTATGGGTTGAACTGGTGAAAGCAAGCATTCGCACAAAAATCATGGGAGCGCTGTTTCTGATCGCGCTGCTGTCCTTTACGGCGACCATCTATTATTCGCTCGCCGGCATGCGGCAGATCATGTCCGCCGCGCTGGTTTACGGGGATCGTCAGGGGAAACAGCTGACCCGGGACAGCCGGATCGCTCTGCAGCGGCAAGTCAATTCCGATCTCCGGAACACCGCTTCCAATCAGGCCCGGATCGCCGGTCTCCTGCTTGCAAATATTGCCGACGCGGTCAGCGATGTGGCGGCCGACCTCTCCGCCGGACGGCTTTATTCGGGCGCTGACGATCCGTCACTTTTTCAGCCGTCCGATGCCCGGCCGGAACAGCCGGAGCGGTTCGCGCTTCTGCATCTGCCCGCCGGACTTCCGGAAACGAAACCTTCGAAGGAACAGCTCCGCAAATTCTCCGCCGCGGTCCCGTTTTTGTTTGATTTGCAGAAAAATTCTCCGTTCATCAGTTCGGCCGCGATCATCCTGCCGTCCGGCATTCAGCTCTGCCATCCCTGGCGGCGTCTGGCCGCGGAGTATGACGCCCGCGGACAGGTCTGGTATCGTCAGACCGTGGCCGGCCGGGGAAAAGTCTGCTGGGTGAAAACCGATGACAATACCGTCATCTGCGCCCGGGCCGCGTTCGACGGAGAAACGCTGCTGGGCGTGGTCGCCGCGGAAATACCCGTGGGACGGATCTCGTATCAGGTGACCCGGATGCGGTCGGGTTCGCTTTCGTTCCTGACCGATTCGCAAGGAAAGGTGATCTCGGGCGGCGCAATTCCTGCTCCCGGCGCTTTGCGCGATGTGGAGAAGATCGTCCGGGAGCGGAAAACCGGAGTGTTCCTCCTGAAGAACGACGGCGTGGCGCTGCTGGCGGCTGCCGCTCCCGTGCCGGACTGCGACTGGCATCTGGTAGTCTGCCAGCGGGAAGATCGGGCGCTGAAAAGCATCCGCGAAATGGAAAAGATGCTGGACGACGAACGTCAGATTGCCCAGACAGGATTCGAACGGCGCATCTATGACATGGCGCCGGGTTATGTCGGAATTTCACTGATTCTGCTGGTGCTCATCCTTCTGCTGGGATATTTCCTGGCCAGACAGCTGACCCGGCCGATTTCCACCCTGATGAAAAACGCTCACTCCATCGGCAACGGCCATCTGGACAACAAGATTCATCTGCATACCGGCGACGAACTCGAGCAGCTGGCCAACACCATCAATCAGATGGCGGACGATCTGACCGGTTATATCCGGAACCTGAATCAGGCGGCCAGAGACCGCCAGCGGGTGGAATCGGAACTCCGCACCGCGGCCGAAATCCAGGAATCCATGCTGCCCGAGCCCGTGATGGAACGGCCGGACATCGACCTCTGCGCCGTCATGAAACCCGCCCGGGAAGTCGGCGGCGACCTGTATGATTATGTGTTCATCGACCCGATCCATCTGTTCTTCGTGATCGGCGACGTGTCCGGCAAGGGGATGCCGGCGGCGCTGTTCATGGCCACCGCCAAGACTCTGATGCGCGGCTTTGCCCGCAACGCGCTTTCCCCCGCGGAAGTCCTTCAGCAGACCAACAATTATCTGGAGGAGGGCAACGACAGCTGCATGTTCATCACCGTTTTCTGCGGACTGCTCGACTGTGTCACCGGGGAAGTGGTCTGCTGCAATGCCGGTCACAATCCGCCGATTCGCCTGAAAGCCGACGGCAGAACCTCGGTGCTGCGTCTGCCCGCCGGATTCCCGCTGGGACCGTTCCCGCAGGCCAAGCCCGATTTCTACCCGGAAGAACATCTGCAGCTGGAACCGGGTGAGACGCTGGTGTTTTACACCGACGGCGTCACCGAAGCGCTCAACGAAAAACAGGATTTGTTCGGACCGGACCGGCTTGAACGCGCCCTGAGTGCTTCGGCGGGGCGGAAACCGCTGCGCAGTCTCCTGGATTCTCTGCTGGAAATTCTCTACGGATTCATCGGGAAAGCCAGACAGTCGGACGATCTTACGGTGCTGATGATTCAATACAAGGGAAATGGCAAAAAATGAAACTGGAAACCAAATTCTGCAGTTCACTGGTCAAAGTGATGCCGTCCATAGGGTCGGAAAAGGAGCTTCGTCAAGGCTGCGCGCTGCGCGGCGAACGGTTCTCTTTCCAGCTGGCCTATCGCGTGACGGACCTCTGGCGAGGACTGCTCGAAGTCCGGGCCGAGTCTCCTTTCGGCGATGCGCTGCGCGTTCGGAAAGTCGGACTGGTTCCGGTGGAATACACCGGGCTCAATTTTGACGAAGACATCATTTCCCGCGACCCGGGGCTGTATCCCGACGTGCTTCAGGAACTGGATTCCGACGGGGCTCCGGCTCTGCCGTCGTGGCGTTCGCTCTGGTTTACGGTGGATATCCCTGCGGATTTTCCGGCGGGCGTGTATGAAATCCAGGTGGCGCTGCGGGGATTCTTCCCGGTCAATCAGCGGCCGGAGCCGGTGTATGAGGACTGCGGGACAAGGAAATTCAAACTGGAGGTTCTGGACGCCGTCCTGCCGGAGCAGAAGCTGAAAAACACGCACTGGTTCCATTGCGACTGTCTCGCCACTTATTACCATGTTCCCGTCTTCAGCGAAGAACACTGGAAGATCATCGGCAATTTCATGAAAAACGCGGCGTCCCACGGCATCAATATGATATTGACGCCGGTCTTCACGCCGCCGCTGGATACCCAGGTCGGGAGCGAGCGTCCGACGGTCCAGCTGGTGAAGGTCAGGCTGAACCGGGGCAAATATTCCTTCGATTTCAGCCTGCTGGAACGCTGGATCGCGCTGGCGAAGCGGGTCGGTATCCGGTATTTCGAAATTTCCCATCTGTTCACCCAGTGGGGTGCGGTTTTCACTCCGAAGATCATGGCCGAAGTCAACGGCCGGGAAAAACGCATTTTCGGCTGGGATGTTCCCGCCGGTTCGCCGGAATACCGGAAATTCCTGAACGCGTTTCTGCCGGAACTTGCCGCGTTTCTGAAAAAGAAAAAACTGCAGGACCGCACCTGTTTCCACTGCTCCGACGAGCCGTATGAAGCGCATCTGGAACAGTACAAAGCGGACAAGGCGATCATGACGCGGCATCTGAAAGGATTCCGGATCATGGATGCCCTTTCCCACGTGGAATATTACAAACAGGGCATTGTGACGACTCCCGTGCCGAGCGAAACGCGCCTGGAGGAGTTTCTGGCCGCCGGGATGAAGGAACGCTGGACCTATTACTGCTGCGGTCCGACCACCGTGTATTCCAACCGGTTCATCCACATGCCGTCGTCGCGGAACCGGATTTTCGGAACGCTGCTCTACCGGTATGCGATCGAAGGATTCCTGCACTGGGGATTCAATTTTTATTATTCGGGACTGTCCCGTTATCCGGTCGATCCGTATAAATGCACGGATTCGGGGTATTTCTTCCCCGCGGGCGACGGATTTCTGGTATATCCCGGCAAAAACGGCATGCCGGAAGATTCCATCCGGCACGAGGTGTTCTACGAAGCGCTGCAGGATCAGCGGGCGCTGGAAAAACTCGAATCGCTGATCGGGCGGGAAAAGGTGCTGAAAGAACTGGACCGTCTTGCCCCGAACGGAAAAATGACCATCAGCCAGTATCCCCGCGGCGAGCAGGCGGTGCTGGCCGTGCGGAAAAAAGTCAACGCCCTGCTTCGCGGGGCTTTGAGGAAACATAAAACCACAACCTGACCATCATAACACCAAGGAGGTATGCGATGCAGGAATTTGATGTAATTGTGATCGGCGGAGGTCCCGGCGGTTACGTAGCGGCCATCCGGGCTGCGAAAAACGGTGCGAAAACGGCTTTGATCGAACGCATGGAACTCGGTGGAACCTGTCTGAATATCGGATGTATTCCCACCAAAACTCTGATCGCCGGAGCCGAAGTCTATCGTCAGGCGAAACACGCCGCCGAATTCGGCGTGAAGATCGAAGGCTCCATCACGCCCGACTGGAGTGCGATGATGGAACGCAAGAACAAAGTGATCAAGACCCTCTCCGGCGGCGTCGCCGCTCTGCTGAAGGCCGCCGGCGCCACCGTGTTCCGCGGACAGGCGGTTTTCTCCGGACGCAAGAGCGTGAAGGTCATGAACGGCACGGAAACCGTGGACGAACTGACCGCTCCGAAGATCATCATCGCCACCGGGTCCGAATCGCTGGTCCCCGGCTTCATCCCCCGGCATAAACGGGTCATCACCTCGACCGAACTGCTTTCGATCGACAAGGTGCCGAAATCCCTGCTGATCCTCGGCGGCGGCGTCATCGGCTGCGAATTCGCCTGCCTCTTCGCCGAACTCGGCACCAAAGTCACCATCGCCGAAATGATGGATTCCATCATGCCGCCGGTCGACCGCGAATGTTCCAGAACGGTCGCCGCCCAGATGGAAAAAGCCGGCATCGTCATCAAGACCGGCAAGCCGCTTTCCGACATCAAGGCCACCGACAAGGGTGTCACCGGCAAGATCGGCGATGAAACCGTGTCCGCTGATTACCTGCTGGTCTCCATCGGACGCAAGAACGTGCTGGACGGCCTCAATCTGGCCGTGACCGGCGTCAAGACCACCGAACGCGGCTGGATTCCCGTGGATTCCTGCGGACGGACCAACGTCCCCGGCATTTTCGCGATCGGCGACGCCACCGGCGGCATTCAGCTGGCTCATGCGGCGAGCGCCCAGGGCACCGTGGCGGCGGATGTCGCCTGCGGCAAGAAGAACTCCTACAGCAGTGCGCTGGTTCCGGGATGTATCTTCACTTCGCCCGAAATCGGTTCGCTCGGCAAAACGCAGGAACAGTGCGACAAGGAAGGAATTGAAACCCGCGTCGGAAAATTCCCGTTCGCCGCGCTCGGCAAGGCCATGGCGATCAACGACACCACCGGTTTCTGCAAGATCATCGCCGATGCCAAGACCGATCAGGTCCTCGGCATTCACGTGGTCGGCCCGCATGCCACCGATCTGGTGGCCGAAGCCTGTCCCGCCATGCATCTGGAAATCACCGCCCGCGAACTCGGCAAGGCGATTCATGCCCATCCGACGCTCGGCGAGGCCATGATGGAAGCCGCTCATGCGGTTCACGGCGAATCCGCCCATATTCCGTCCAGAAAGAGAAAGTAACGGCTCGTTCTCCCCGGCCTCGTGCCGGGGAGACGATGCCAATTGCCAGTGATCAGTGATCAGTAATCAGTAGTCAGTAGTCAGTCCTTCGTGCTGATTCGTATTTGTCCGCGTTCTGCCGGACTGTCCGCGGGCGTTTTTCCGCCGGATTCCTCATTTATACCGAAAAAAAACACGAACCGCCTTGAAAATCGAGGGGGAAATGTTATGTTACCAGCGAACTGAAACGAACGGAACATAACGGAACCCGAAAGATGGAACAGCTTGCCATTTTCTGCACCATGCTGGGTGTTTTCGCGATCCTGATGCTGGTCAGTCTGCTTTCCAGCAAACTTTCGGGGATCATCAATATGCCGTGTCTGCTGCTGTTTCTGGCGATCGGACTGGTGGCGGGCAGCGAACTGATCAATTCCCCGCTGCAGAGCGTGACGGTGGTCAGCGGTGCGCTCATGTCCAATTATCTCGGAACGGTTTCGATGGCTTTCATTCTGTTTTCCGGAGGGTTCGACACTCATTTCAAATCCATCCGGCCGGTGTTGTGTCAGGGCGGGATTCTGTCGAGTCTGGGAGTGCTGCTGACCGCGGTGTTTACGGGCGTGTTCGTGTGGTATCTGGCCGGTTGGGCTTTTCCCGACTGGCGCATTTCCCTGCCGTGGTGTCTGCTGCTGGGGGCGATCATTTCATCGACCGATGCGGCGGCAGTGTTTTCGATTTTGCGTTCGAAAAGCGTCAGTCTGAAAGGCGAGCTTCAGCCTTTGCTTGAATTTGAATCGGGCAGCAACGACCCGATGGCGATGCTGCTGACGCTGTTCATGATCGGGCTTATGCTGCATCAGAAGCCGGGGACGGCGGTCACCTGGATTGAATACGCGAAAGTGGTGCCCTGGTTTCTGGTGAAGATGTCGATCGGACTGGCCGCGGGCTATATGCTGGGGAGGGCGGCGGTCTGGCTGTACAACAAGATCGACTTCGATTACAACGGACTCTATTATGCGCTGGGAGTCGTGGTGGTGCTGCTGACCTATGCCGTGGCGGAGGCTGCGGGCGGCAACGGCTTCATGGCGGTCTATGCCGCCGGCATGACTATGGGCAACAGCCGTTTCGTATTCCATAACGGGCTGGGGCGGTTCTATGACGGACTGGCCTGGATCATGCAGGCGCTGCTGTTCACCATGCTGGGGGTGCTGGCGGAACCGACGCAGGTCTGGCAGGCCAAATGGGTCGGACTGGGCGCGGCGGTGTTCCTGATGTTCGCGGCACGCCCGCTGGCGGTGATGATCTGTCTGCTGGGCAGCCGGTTCACGATGCCGGAACGTCTGCTGACCGCGTGGGTGGGGCTGCGCGGCGGTGCGCCGATCATGCTGGCGACCTTTCCGCTGATCGTTCAGCTTCCGCAGGCGGATTTTCTTTTTCACATCGTCTTTTTCATCGTGCTCGCCTCGGTTCTGGTCCAAGGGATGACGATCATGCCGATGGCGCAGCTGCTGAAGCTGGCTGGTCCGCTGCGGAAGACCCTGCGGGTGCCATTGAGTTTCGAGGAAACGGGCGACGCGAATTCGGATTTCCGGGAACTGCCGGTGCCGAAGGAACGGATCGGACAGTCCCTGCAGGAACTCCGGCTGCCCAACGGTGCGCTGGTCCTGCTGATTCGCCGGGAGGATCGTTTTATCGTGCCGCGCGGCAATACATGTCTGGAATCCGGCGATATTCTGACCGTGATGGGAACGCCGGCTGCAATTCGGGAAAGTGAAGAACAGCTGTTCGCAGCCAAAGGATAAGGATGAAAAACAAGGAGGTAAAAACACCCGGAAAAGTATGAATGGACCGGCCAGTGATCTGGCATTTTTCAAGTGAATCAAAACCATCATCGGAAAAACAAGGAACTGTCAAATGCAGAACTTTTTCAAACAACTCTGGCAGATGATCGTCGAGAGCAATCTGCTGAATGTGGTCGGCGCCATTGCCATCCTGCTTATCGGCTGGCTGGTCGCTCTGATTTCGTCCCGGAAGATTTCCTCTGTGATCCACCGGCTGAATGCCCGCAAAACCGTGCTGCCCGACGGCACTGAAGTGCCGCAGATTTCCAATTCGGATACTTTTGCCGGGAAAGTCATTTACTATATCATCATGATTTTCGCCGTGCTGGGCTGCTTTTCCGTATTGAAAATGAATGCGGCGGCGGAACCGCTGAAGGATTTTGCATCCGCGGTTGCAACGTATGCTCCGAACATTGCCGGTGCGCTGCTGCTGGCGGTGATCGCCTGGATCGTGGCCGGCATTGCCCGTTCGATAGTCAGGACTGCCGTGCTGAAAAGCAAACTCAATGAACGTCTGGCCGGTCAGATCGGCACTGTCAATCCGGAAAATGCGGCCGAATATGCAGCCAAAACGGTTTACTATACCGTTTTTCTGTTTTTCCTGCCGGCGATTCTCAGTGCGTTGAAAATTTACGGCATCACTGCTCCGCTGCAGTCGATGTTTGAAAAGGTCCTGACCTACATTCCGAACTTGGTCGCGGCGGCAGCGATTCTGGCGGTCGGTCTGTTTGTGGCGGACATCGTCCGCAAGTCCGTATCCGGTCTGGTCGTGATCAGCCGGCTGAATGCGCTGGGCGAATCTGCGGGCGTGTCCAAACTGTTCGGAAATCAGGGACTGGCCTCGATGGCGAGCATTGTCGCGTATATTCTGGTGGCGATTCCGGTCATCATTTCGGCGCTGACCGCTTTGCAGATCAAAGTGTTGTCGGATTCCGTCGCCGGGTTCTTCAACAAGCTGCTGGATGCCACGGGTGACATCATCGGCGCGGCGCTGATCATCTTTGCCGCGGTCGTGTTCGGCAGTTTTGTCGCTTCGCTGGTCACTCAGCTGACTGCCGCGTTCGGACTGGACCGGTTTGTTGAATCGCTGGGACTCAAATCCGAAGGGAAAGAGACCACCGCTCCTTCCGTGATCGTCGGCAAACTGACGCTGATCACCATTGTGGTGATGGCGCTGCTGGCGGCCTGCGAAATTCTGGAATTCACCCAGCTGGCTGCATTGATCCAGGGCTTTGTCAAGTTCGGCGCCAACGTGCTCCTGAGCATTGTCGTGCTGCTGATCGGCATCTGGCTGGCCAACTTTGCCGCTGACGCGATCAAAGGCAAATGCAGCGATCTGATCACTGCCGGAGTGCGCTGCTGCGTGATCATCTTCACCGCGGCTCTGGCGTTGAGTAACCTGAAGATCGGCGGGTCCATTGTCGAGACCGCGTTTGCGCTGATCCTCGGTGCGGTTTGCGTCGCGGCCGCGCTCGCGTTTGGTCTCGGCGGCCGCGAAGCCGCAGCCCGTCTGCTGGATTCCTGGCTGAACAAGACCGATAAGAAGTAAGAGTGTTTCCGGCGGGATTTTTCCCGTCGCAATTCGATCCGGCCGTCCGGTTTCAATTCTCCGGGCGGCCGGTTTTGTTTTTTTCGGCCTTCTCCGGGGTTTTCTTGATTTTGCAGCTTGCATTTGCCGGTTTTTTATGGTATGTTATACTGCATACTCAGGAATGGAAACGGCTAACACAAGGAGATTGTCTGCTTATGATCCCTTTTATTGATTTGAAAACGCAATACCGGCGCATTGAAGACCAGGTCGATCAGGCCATCAAACGGGTGCTCGAACACGGACAGTATATTCTCGGTCCGGAAGTGGCGGAGCTCGAAAAACAGCTGTCGGAGCTGGCCGGCACGAAATATTGTCTGGCCTGTTCCAACGGCACCGATGCTCTGCTGATGGCTTACCTGGCGCTCGGATTCAAGCCGGGCGACGCCGTTTTCACCACGCCGTTCACTTTTTTCGCCACGGTCGAAATGATCGCTCTGACCGGTGCGACTCCCGTCTTCGTTGACGTCGATCCGGCCACCTACAATATCGACTCCGGAAAACTGCGCGACACCATTCGGAAAGTCAGTTCCGAAGGAAAACTGAAGCCGAAGGCGATCGTGCCGGTGGACATCTTCGGTCAGAGCTGCGATTACGATGCGATTTTCGCCATCGCGCAGGAATTCGGTCTGCCGATCGTGGAAGACGGCGCACAGTCGATGGGCGCGCTCTACAAGGGACGGCGGGTGCCTTCCTTCGGCACCATCGGCTGCACCAGCTTCTTCCCCGCCAAGCCGCTGGGCTGCTACGGCGACGGCGGCGCGGTGTTCACCGACGACAAAGCGCTTTACGACCGCATGTTCTCCATTCTGGTTCACGGCCGCGGCGGCGACAAATATGACAACGTACTGATCGGCCTGAATGCCCGGCTCGACACCATTCAGGCGGCGATCCTGCTTCAGAAACTGACCTTGTTCCGCGAGGAGATCGAATTGCGGCAGACCGTCGCCGCCAACTATGCAAAGGCGCTCGCCGATCTGGTGCAGCTGCCCACGGTGGCGAAAGACTGTGTTTCGGTCTGGGCCCAGTACTGCCCGCGTTCCAAAGATTTTGCCAAAATTCAGGCCGCGCTCAAGGATGCCGGCATTCCGTCCGCCCGGTATTATCCGATTCCGATGCATCTGCTCAAAGCTATGGAATATCTGGGCTATCGGAAAGGCGACATGCCCGTGGCGGAAGCCATCGCCGAAGATATTTTCGCATTGCCGATGCACCCGTATCTGGATGCGGAGACGATCGAACGAATCGGAAAAACCGTACGCAGCGTCCTGTAAGCGTTCGTTTCCGGAAACGGAGGAATGATGTTCGGATTTTACAGAATCGCAACGTGTGTGCCGGTGACCCGCGTGGCCGATCCGGCGTTTAATGCGGAACAGATTCTGAATGTGGCGAAGCAGGCCGCATCGGAACAGTCCTCCGTTCTGTTGTTCCCGGAACTTGCGGTCAGCGCCTATTCCTGCGGCGATCTGTTTCATAACGGAACGCTGCTCAACGGCGTGGAACAGGCGGTCGGGCGCATCTGCCGCGAAACTTCCGATCTGGATTCGATCCTGGCCGTCGGCGCTCCGGTGCGGTATCAGGACCGGCTGTTCAATGCCGCCCTCATTCTCCAGCGCGGGAAGATTCTCGGCATCGTGCCCAAGACTCATCTGCCCAACTACCGCGAATTTTACGAAAAACGCTATTTCTCCTCCGGTTACGGAATTCGGAACGCCTCGGTCGATTTCGCCGGACAGTCCGGCATTCCGTTCGGGACCGGTCTTTTGTTCGATGTCGGTTCCGATCTGCGGATCGGCGCGGAAATCTGCGAGGATATGTGGAGCACGGTGCCGCCGAGTTCGCTGCAGGCGCTCGGTTCGGCCACTGTGCTGCTGAACCTTTCCGCCAGCAATGAACTGGTCGGCAAGGCCGATTACCGCCGCAGTCTGGTCCGGGGCCTGAGCGCCCGCTGCGTCGCAGTCTATGCCTATGCTTCCGCCGGCGTTCATGAATCGACCACCGATATCGTTTGCGGCGGACACTGTCTGGTCGCCGAAAACGGCGCGATCCTGCTGGATTCCGACCGGTTCCAGCGTGAAAACGCCTTTTATCTTGCCGACGTCGACCTGGCCCGCATCAGCGCGGCCCGGCTTGGCGACAGTCCGTATGCGGACAGCGCCGCGACCACGGTTTTCCCGGAATTCAACATCGTGAAAGCGGAGTCGGTTCCGGTCCCCGCACCGGAAAAAATCCGGCGGACTTTTGCCCGCAGACCCTTTGTGCCCTCTTCGGACGAACAGCGCAAAGCGCGCTGCCGCGAGATTTTCGCCATTCAGACGGCCGGTCTGGCCAAGCGCGTGGAGCACACCCATGCGAAAAAGCTGGTGATCGGCATCTCCGGCGGACTGGATTCCACGCTGGCGCTGCTGGTCTGCAGCCGCACCATGGAACTGCTCAAGCGTCCCGCTTCGGACATCGTGGCGATCACCATGCCCGGCTTCGGCACGACCGACCGCACCTACCGCAACGCGGTCAATCTCTGCCGTTCGCTCGGGGCCGAACTGCGCGAGATCAGCATCGCCGAGGCCTGCCGGCAGCATTTCCGCGACATCGGTCACGATGAAAAGGTCCGCGACGTGACCTACGAAAATTCGCAGGCGCGGGAACGCACCCAGATTCTGATGGACGTCGCCAACAGCGAAAACGCGCTGGTGGTCGGCACCGGCGACCTCTCCGAGATCGCAATGGGCTGGTGCACCTACAACGGAGACCACATTTCCATGTATGCGGTGAACTGTTCGATTCCGAAGACCCTGATCCGCTATCTGGTCGCGTTTGCCGCCGACGAGTCCGCTCCGGAAATCCGCAGTCTCCTGTATGACGTGATCGACACGCCGGTGAGTCCCGAATTGCTCCCCGCGGACGAAGCAGGCAAAATCAAGCAGAAGACCGAGGACATCATCGGTCCGTATGAAGTGCATGACTTCTATTTGTATCATTTCTTCAAATACGGCGCCGAACCGGAGAAACTGCTGTTTCTGGCGAAGCGGGCTTTCGAGGACCTCCCGGAAGCGAAACTCAAGGACTATCTGAACACGTTCCTGCGGCGGTTCTTCACGCAGCAGTTCAAGCGGAGCTGTTCCGCGGACGGTCCGAAAGTCGGCACCGTTTCGCTTTCCCCGCGCGGCGACTGGCGCATGCCCTCCGACGCTTCGTTCGCATTGTGGAAAGACCTGCTGTCCTGAGTCCGCTTCCTTGAACCGGACGACGTTTTCGCCTCCCCGCAGAAAGTACGCTGACCGCGGCCGGAAAAATTGTTTTCTTTTCTCCGGAAACAGCTTGACTTTTTCCGGTTCGCAGTTACATTTCCTCTTATCATCAACCAGGCAGAAGACACAGAAGGAGCCGTAATGAAAAGCTACAGACAGGAACTCGTATTCAATCTCCCGGACAAAAAAGCATTCGTCAACATCACTGCCCAGGTCCGCAAGGCTTTGCAGGATTCCGGCATCAAAGAAGGACTGCTGCTGTGCAATGCCATGCACATCACCGCCTCGGTTTTCATCAACGACAACGAATCGGGACTTCATTACGATTACGATCAGTGGCTCGAAAAGCTCGCTCCGCATGAACCGGTGTCCGCCTACCGCCACAATCTGGCCGGAGAGGACAATGCCGACGCGCATCTCAAACGGCAGATCATGGGCCGCGAAGTCGTGGTTGCCGTGACCGGCGGCAAGCTCGATTTCGGTCCGTGGGAACAGATTTTCTACGGAGAATTCGACGGCGGCCGGCGCAAACGCGTGCTGATTAAAATCATCGGAGAATAACCGCCATGAATGGCTGGAACACCGCCCGGGTGCTGGAGCTTTTTTCGGAATGCGCTCAAATCGCCCGACGGATCAAGACCGATCCGAAAATCCAGATCAAGGATGACCGCACCCCGGTTTCCGATGCCGATCAGGCGATCGAGGCTCTGCTGAACCGCGAACTCGGTGCGGAAAATCTGCTCGGCGAAGAGACGTTTCAGCGCCGGGACCATGATGCTTTGATCGACCGGCTGCTGCATGGGAAAATCTGGATCGTCGATCCGATCGATGGCACCGCCAATTTCATCAACCGCCGTCCGCTCTGGGGCATTTCCATCGGTTATGCCGAAAACGGCTCTCTGGTTCGCGGAGGAATCTTCCTGCCCGAACTCGGACAGCTGCTGATCACCGATGACGACGGCCGCGTTCTGCTGGCTGATTCCGGCATGGTCTATCCGGAGGCGGAGGACCTGAAAGACAGGCTCGCTCCGGCGGAATTTCCGAAACGGAATTTCTCTTCGGCCTCCTGCATCAATCTTTCGCAGCTCTTCACCAAAAAAGGCATTTTCAGTGGTCCGCATCCGGTCATCGCGGTCGGTTCCTGCATCTGTTCCGGCATGGACCTGGTGCTGGGGCGCGATGCGGTCTATCTGACCAGCGCCAAACTCTGGGATATGGCCGGCATGCTGCCCAGTCTGGCCGGAATGGGTTTTTACGCGGTTAACCGGAGCGGGCTGAGCGTTCTCGATCTCCGGATCACGTCCGAGCTCTTTCAGCTGGAAGCCGATGCCGCAACTCCGTTCGCTTTGCGGGAACCCCAGTGGATCGGCGTCTCCCGCGAAGCGGTCGAAACGATCATGCCGCTCTGCCGGTTCTGAACGGAGAATGTTCCCATGCTGAAGTGGATGCATCTGGAAAATCTTGCGCTGGTCGAACGGGCCGATATGGAATTCGGTCCGGGATTCAACGTGATCAGCGGCGAAACCGGCGCGGGAAAGTCGGTCATCATGGGCGGTGTAGGGCTGCTGCTCGGGGAACGCGCCGACAAGGGCATGATCCGTTTCGGCGCCGCCCGATGCGAAATTTCCGGCGAATTCGAACTGGACCCCCGTTCGGCGGCCGCGGTCCTGCCGCTGCTGGAGGAAACCGGGATCGCCGCACGTGAAGACAATTTCCTGCTGGTCCGCCGGGTGCTTACCGCCGCTTCCAGCCGCAATTTCCTCAACGACACTCCGGTCACGCTTCAGGTTCTGCACCGGCTCGGCGAACTGCTGGTCGACATTCACGGCGCGAATGAAAATCAGCATTTGCTGAAAGTCCGCAATCAGCTGGACCTGCTGGACCGTTTCGGCCGGCATGAATCCGCTCTGGCGGAAACGAACCGGGTCTGGCAGGCGCTGAACGAGCTCCGGAAAGAACGCGAAGCGTTTGCCGCCTCCATGCCGTCCGCCGAAGAGACCGCGCGTTTCCGTCGCGATGCCGCCGAGATCGAAAAGGCCGCGCCGGAATCCGGCGAGGATGACGCGCTCGCGGAAAAACATGCTCTGGCCGCGCATTCCCGCACCCTGATCGAGCTCGCGCTCAACGCCGCCAATGCCCTCTCCGAATGCGAAGATTCCATTCAGGACCGTCTCGGCACCGTGCGCCGGCTGTTGTCCGATATGGAAAAATGCGACCCTGCCGGGGGAGGCCGGTTCCTGGCCGCGCTCGATGCGGCGTCCGAGGCGGTTTCCGAGCTTTCCGGTTCGCTTTCCGATTACGCCGCTGAGGTGGAGATCGACGAAGGCGCATTTCAGGCGATGGAGGAGCGTCTGCATACGCTTCAGATGCTCAAACGCCGGTATGGTCCGACCCTCGATGACGTGCTGGCGCATCTGGATTTTCTGCGCGAACGGATCGACGCCTACGAGAACGCCGAACAGCGCCGTCAGGATTTCGACCGCCGGGAAAAGACGCTGCGGGAGGAATTGGACGCGGCCTGCGCTGCGCTTTCGGAACGGCGCCATTCCGCCGCCGGGACCATCGCGAAGAAGACCGCCGCCGAATTGCGCAAGCTCGGCTTTGCCAAATCGGAATTCACGGTCCGGCTCACCGCGGCGGAACCCGGTCCGGACGGCGCGGACCAGATCGAATTCATGTTCAGCGCGAATCCCGGCGTGCCGGCGATGCCGCTGCGGAACGTGGCGAGTTCCGGCGAACTTTCCCGCGTGATGCTTGCGCTCAAAACCGTGCTGGCCGAAGCGGATTCCATTCCGATCCTGATCTTCGACGAGATCGACGCCAACATCGGCGGCGAAACCGCGGTCAAAGTCGCCGACGAGATCGCCCAGCTCGCCGCAGAGAAGCAGATTCTCTGCATTTCGCACTTGCCTCAGATCGCCAGCCGCGCCGCCACCCAGTTCAGCGTTTACAAGGAATCGCAGGGCGAAGCGACTTTCGCGCACATCCGCCGGCTCGATCATGCCGGACGTGTGCGGGAGATCGCCCGGATGCTCGGCGGGACCGCCGACGCGGAAAAACTCGCCGGAAAGATGCTCGGACGGAAATAAGAGTCCGTTACTTTTTCACTTCATACCGCCGCGTTTTCGGATTGAATGCCAAAGAGTCGCGGTTTTTGCGGCACCAGTCGGTCATTTCCTCGAAATCCCGGCAGGGGGTCATGGCCAGCAGTTCGACCGGCAGCCATTGACTGTGATGGTTCTTGAGACAATATTCCGGCAGTTTGACCAGGAGCCAGGCAAAGGCCGGAGCATATCCGTTTTTCGCCAGCAGAACGATGGTGTTGACATCGTTGCGGTGATTCGCGTTTTCCCAGATTCGGGCCATGATCTTCTGCCGTTCCTCCTCGGTCAGATGTTTCAGAATGAAGGTTATCATGCTGCTGTTGCAGTATTTCCCCATCAGCATCTGTTCCTTGAGAACGGCGGCAGTCTCCTTTTCCAGACCGAGCTGGACTGCGGTCTGCCAGAATGAGTCCGGATTTTTCTTCAATATCTGCAGGATGTCCGCCTTGTCCGAATCGTCCGCCAGCTGGAGGAAGAGATTGCGGCACAGATATCCGGCCGGACTGTTTTTGTTTTCGTTCATCATCCGTTTGAGGAACGGTTTGTCGGCGGGTTGCACCAGTTGGCGTGCGGCTTCCTGAACCCAGGCGGAATTCGGCGCCCGCCGGACCATTTCCTCGAAACAGTCGTGTCCCAGCGCGGTCAGCGAATTGATGATCCGGGTCCGGAGCCGTTCGGTATTGACGCGCAGCATGGCGACGTTGTCGATATACTTCAGCTTGGCTTCCCGCGAAGCATTCTCCGGCGGCGTGATCAGGTCCAGATACCGCTGGATGAGCGGGGCCGGAATGTTGCCGAATTCCAGGTTTTCGAACAGTTCCCGCAGGGAAACGAATTCGGCCTTCTGCCGTTTCTCCTGATTTTCCTTTTGTTCTTTCAGTTCGGCCAGTTGTTTCCGGATTTCCGTCAGCGCGGCCGTGTTCCGGGCGGATTCGGTTTTCAGTTCGGCGATTTGACGTTCCATGGCCCGGCCGGATTCGGTTGAAGCGCAGCCGCCGGAGATCAGGGCTCCGGCAAGAATGACTCCCGGCAGGATTAAAATTTTGGCGGACATAGGATACCTCCTTTGCTTTATGGTTGAATCGGCACGATCAGGAAAGCGACCAGTTCATGCGGCGCCGGCCTGCCGTCGAGAACCGTCCGGCCGTAGTCACGGCGGGCATCCAGCGCACAGGTCCATTCGCCGAATTCCACGGCCGGATCGGACAGCGTGATCTCCAATACCGCTTCGCTGTTCTCCATTTGGAGCGGCACTTCGGCGCAGATCAGGTGGCCTTTCACTCTCACACGGCTGCGTTCGCCGTTCACCGTGAGCGTGACGGAACCTTCTCCGCCGACCACCGGCAGCACCAGCAAAGCGCGGTTTCCGCGCGGGGCGTTTTTTACCCGGAAACGTTTGACTGCGGCGAAGCGGCTGCCCGCGCCCAGCCAGCCGCCGCGCAGGATCGAGGAGTGGTCGGCGATCAGCCGGTACGGTCCGCCGGGCTGACTCTGCCATTCGTAAGGCGAAGTCTCGAACCGGGTCTGCACGCCGTCCGGCCGGACCGCGGCCGCGATCAGCGGTTCGTATGCCGTGGCATACAGCGTCATGAAGCCGTAGACCAGAAACAGTGCCAGCGCGCCGAGTCCGATGAGCCGCACCCGTATGCTGAAAGGCAGGTGACGGTGCAGCAATCGGGTCAGGAATACGCCGCCGGCGGCCGCCAGCAGCGGCAGGACCGGCACCCGGAAGCGGGCCAGAATGTAGAAGGCGCTGATCGACAAAGCGTAAAGCACGATGAACGCGGTCAGGATCAGAAAACCGGTCCGGCGCCGGAAATAGCCTCGGTAGAAACCGCAGAGCACTCCGGCCAGTCCCAGCATCAGCAGTATGCCGGTCGGCAGAAAACGCACGGTGCGCATGAGCGCGCTTTTCTGCGCGTTCGCCTCGGTGATGTTGTTCGGATAGTCGGCGGCGTCCCAGAACAGCATGACTTTCTGGAACTGCTGTTCGAGGAAGGCCGCAGGCTCTTCCCGGAACCATTGCCACATCCGGCGCGGGATGGAGATTTCCTTTTCTTTGCTCAGCCAGAGTTCATAGGTCTTCGGATACGGGATTTCCAGCCCGGCAGGCGCTCCTTCGGGGTTGTTGCCGAAGGCCAGCACCGCGCCGCCCGCGGTGGAAGGTCCGCAGAGCCGTCCGTTCTGAATCGTGTTGCACGCGGCAAACGGGACTTGGGGCAGCAGGGTGAATGCGAGCAGCAGCGCGGACCGGAGCGCAAAGTTTTTCCAGTTGAATTTCCGCCCTGCGATCCAGAGCAGCACCGGCAGGAAACACCAGGTGTTGCCCCGGGTCAGAATCGAACAGCCCAGCACCAGTCCGGTCGCGATCCAAAGTTTCCGGCTGTCGGGATTCCGCCGCAGACGCAATGCGAGAAAGGCCAGCAGGACGATCCAGAACGCCTGCAGGGTCTCCATCAGGGCATAGGGGGAGAAATAGATCGAAATGGCGCAGAACGCGGCCAGGAGGGCCCCGAAAATCCCCGCTTTGCGTCCGGCGGTCAGCTGCGCGCACAGTCCCGCCAGCAAGACGGAAAGTCCACCCAGCGCCGACTGCACCAGCGCCAGCGGCCAGACTTCGCCCGCCAAGCGGCACAGCGGCAGGAAGACCGCGTAATAAAACGGCTGATAATAGAAATTGTGCGGGAAGATTCCGCGCAGAATGTTGTCCGCCAGGTCCAGATAGGTCTTCATGTCGGTGATCGGCGAGGGGGTCGTGACCGCCGGATCGTTCCGGATCAGTTCCCACGATACGGCGAATCGGATTACGAACGCCGCCAGCGCGATCAGCGGCAGATACGGAAAAACCGTCCCGCCCTTGCGGGAGGAACGGTCGGAAGATGCTTTTTTGAGTTTGGAAGCCTGAGCCTTCAAATCGTCATCAGCTCCTTTTCCTTTTCCGCTGCGAGGTTGTCCAGGTTCTGCGAGTAGGAATCGGTCATCTTCTGGATTTTTTCCAGATGTTTTTTCAGTTCGTCCTCGGTGATTTCGGAGGCTTTCTGAGCTTTTTTAAGTTCTTCGTTGGCATCGCGCCGGGCGTTGCGCAGTTCGACTTTGGCACTTTCCAGCCGGGCCTTGACCTGCTTGGCGAGCGTCATGCGGCGTTCTTCGCTCAGCGGCGGAATGGGCAGCCGGATCACTTTGCCGTCGCTGACCGGGGAAATGCCCAGCGGGGAGGCGATGATGGCTTTTTCCACGGCCTTGACCGCGCTCTGATCCCACGGCTGGATGGTGATCAGCCGGGCTTCGGGAGTGGCCAGACCGGCGATGTCGCGCAGTCTCGTCATGGTGCCGTAATATTCCACCATGATATTTTCCACCAGTGCGGTGGAGGCCTTGCCGGTGCGGATCGCCATCAAGTCGTTTTTCATGGCTTCTTCGGCGTTCATCATTTTTTCTTCCGTCGAATCGAATACATCGCTGACTGCCATTTGAGTTTCTCCTTGTTTTTATGGTTGTTTTATCCTGTGATTTCGTTTTTTCAGCTGACGATGGTGCCGACCGAATAATCTCCGGTCAGAATCTTTCCCAGGGCGCCGGGTTCCGAGAAATTGAACACGATGATATGCAGATCGTTGTCGGCGCACAGCGTGAACGCGGCGGAATCCATCACGCCGTAATGTCCCTCGATCGCCTCGCGGAAAGTCAGGGTCTTGAACTTTTTCGCCATGGGATTTTTCACCGGGTCGGCGGTGTAGATTCCGTTGACCTTGGTCGCTTTCATCACGGCCTGCGCCTTGATTTCGAGCGCGCGCAAAGCGGCCGTGGTGTCGGTGGTGAAATAGGGCGAACCGGTGCCGCAGGCGAAGATGACCAGTTTCCCGGCGGAAAGTTCGGCCAGCGCCTGTTCACGGTCGAATTTTTTGGCGAAAGGCTCCATCGCGACCGCGGAATGCACCGAGCAGGGGACTCCGGCGGCGGTGAAGGCGTCCTTGAGACAGAGCGCGTTCATGGCGGTGGCGAGCATCCCCATGTGGTCGGCGGTGACGCGGTCCATGCCGTTTTTGGAACCGGCCAGTCCGCGCCAGATGTTGCCGGCGCCGACGACCAGCGCGATTTCGACGCCGAGTTTCATTGCCTCCCGTACGCGTGCGACGACCTGTGCGACCGCTTCGGAATCGTAGCCGTGTTCCTGTTTTCCTTTGAGCGCTTCTCCGCTGATTTTCAGCAGAATCCGTTTATAAAGCAGTTTTTTCGCCGCCATTTTGCAGAAAATCCTTTCATTTTCCGGTAAGATACAGCCGGAATGCCGGTTCGTAAAGCGGAGTTTGCAAAAAAAAGGCAATTTTTTGCATTTTTCCCTTCCCGCGCCGAATCGGAGCGGGTGCGGGATCACGGAACGGGGCTGCCGGCAAAACGTTTCATTTCCAGTCGATTCCCAGTTCCGCGGGCAGCATCGCTTTGGCGGCACACTCGGCAAAGACCGATTCCACGCGGTCCAGCAGATATTGACCGCTTTCCGGAATCCGCGTCACGGAAGCGGTCAGTTCGACCGGGGTCAGTTGGGCGGTCATCATCTCGATGCAATACGTGTGTTCCAGCGCGACGGAGAGCGGGCAGCAGAAAACCGGGCTGCCGGAAATCTTGCGGATCATGTCTGTGAACATGTCTCCGTGCGGGGTTTCGGTCACGCCGGAATACAGAACTTCGCCGCAGCCCGAACGGATGTTCCAGGTCCGGTTCAGCTGCCAGAACACCACGCCGTTTTCGCATTCGATCCGGATCATCGGGTCGATGTTGTTCCTGCCGGTATGCGACAGCAGGATCACCAGCGGCAGACCGTCCGCGGTCGTGAACCGCAGGGCGCAGCTGTCAAAGGTTTCGATCGTTTTGCGGGCGCGGTAAAGGGTCCCTTCCACCGCGACGGCGTGCGCGGACTGTTCGAAGGTCTTTCCGGCGAAGAACAATTCCAGATTCAGGTAATGGGCGAAGGCGTTGTTGATCGGCGAATCCAGGATCGGCGTGCCGTCCGCCGCGCGCAGTTTGCCTGCCCAGGAATTGCGGTTGTAATATTTGTCTTCCCTCGGCCAGATGCCGCTGCAGACGATTCGGCGGACCGGTCCGAGGCGTCCCCCGACCAGATACTGCTTGATGAACTGAATCTCGCGAGCGTAGATATGCTGGAACCCGACCGCGACGAAGCGTCCGCCGGAATTCCGTTCCGCTTCGATCATGCGTTTCACCGCCGCGGAGGAACCGGCCGCCGGTTTTTCGACCAGCACGTTCGCTCCGGCCGCCAGTGCCTGCAGCGTCATGGGTTCATGGAATGCGATCCCGGTCGGGATGCAGATCAAATCCAGTTTCCCTTTCATCTCCCCGAACAGCGCGTCCGCGGACGGAAAGATCCGGCTTCCCATGGTCCGCAGCACGGTCAGCTGATCCGGCACCTGTTCCGGATTGATGACTGCCGCGGCGGTAATTTCCGCCAGTCCGCGTTCCGCCAGTTTCCGCAGATAGGCAAAATGTGTGGCTCCGTAGCCGGAAACTCCAATCAGTCCAACTTTCGCTTTCATATAAATTAAATCTCCTCAAAACAGCTTTCAAAATTCTTTCCCGGTCCAGCTCGGATGCCGGTTGAAACTGAACAGCAGGCTGTAATACTTGAACGGCAGCTCGTGTTCGATCAGTTTTTTCGTATGTTCGATCTTGTACCGCAGCATGGCTTCGGTGATGCCCGGACGGTAAATGGCGGAAAAACCCAGCAGGGGATCGGACCGCAGCAGCGTCAGGGCGCGTTCCGCATTGGTCAGTTCGTTCTGTGCGATCGTTTTCATTTTGGCGAGTTTCTTCCGGGCCGTTTCGGGCGTGTACGGCGCCAGATGGAATGAATCCCGGACCGCATAGAACTCCGTCATGCTGCGTGCCGTTTCCAGAAAACCGAGGAACAGACGGCACAAGGACAAATGTGCTTTCAGCGCGGCGCGTTCATGGGCGTCTTTGCCCCGCAGTCCTTCCAGAACGGTCACGCCCTGACGCCAGAACCGGAGCATTTTGGTCAGCGCCCGCAGCATGGCCGGAACTCCGAACGGTTCGGCAAAGGTCAGATCGGTGAAAACCACGGTCCGGTTCCGACTGCCGCAGTAAAAACATTCCGGCAGTTTCTGCGGCTCCCGCAGAAACAGCGGCTGGGCCGGTCCGATGAAAAACGGCCCTTTGAAATAACCCGCGCTCGGACCGGAAAACGGGTGGTAGTCCATCGCATGGTCGAAGGCGCGCCAGGCGCGCAGCACGGCCGGGACGTTTTTTTCGCCGAAATCGCGGGCCGCCAGACGGTTCAGAATCGCGGGCGTTTCTCCAGCGGCGCTCATTCCGGCCAGTTCCTGCGCCAGTCCGCCGTTGTAACCCAGAAATTTCCAGCAGTAGAGCGCGCCGGCGGCGCTCTGACGGATTCCTTCGTATTTGCGCATCCAGCGGGTCAGGGCCGGAACGTAAGGCAGAGAGCAATATTCCAGCGGAGCACCGCTTTCGCATTTGGCCAGGAACGTCTTTTTCCCGCGCCTGACGGCTTTCTGCTGTTTGCGGTACGGTTCCGAAGGTCCCGTGCAGCGGAGCGAATAATCGAAGGCCACGCCCTGCGCGCCTTCCAGCTCATACGCATCGCCGGTGTCGAAATTCGCCATGACGCAGCAATCGTCCGACAATCGGGAGATGAGTTTTTCCGCGCCGATGTCCGACCAGGCGAAAATTCCGTAGTTCCACACCACGAACTTCGCCTCGGGTGAAACCGCATGCACGGCTGCGCCCATCGCGTTGAACATTCCGGCCACGGCGGTCTCGGGTTCCAGTTTCCGGCAGCGCGGACATTCGCACCGTCCGTCTTCGGTTTGCGCGCAGGCAGTATGGCAATGGAGCCAGCCTTCGCAGCCGGAAATCGCCAGAATGCCGCCCAGTTCCGGCACCGCCCCGAAGAGATCGGTCATCTGTTCGGCGTAAAACTGCCGGACCGTCGGATGCGAACAGCACAGAATATACGAATCGGCGGTGCCGACCATCCGGCTGCCGCGCAGTTCCGGCAGACGCCGGAAGACCGGGTGACTGCCGGGCAGCGGCGACAGGTAGAACGACAGATAGACGTCCAATCCGAATCTGGCGGCGGCTTGAACGATACGGTTCAGATCGGCCAGATTCTTTTCCGCTTCGGGATTCCGGAACTCCGGCAGCAGCCGGGAACGGCAGAACACGCTGTAATGAATATTGAGGTGGAATCCGGTATATCCGGCCCGCGCCACGCCGCGCAGGTATCCTTCGGAATACGCCGCCGGGTAATCCAGCGAAAAGGTCGAAACTCCTTTCAGCGCGGGATACGTCAGGGCCGGGTCCATCGCTCCGGAACTGTCCAGAGTTTCCGCCTTCAGAAAGGCCGCACGCCGCAGACACAGCCGGTTCCGTATCCGGTACAGCGCCCGGATGGCGCCGAAAACCGTTTCCGCATCGATCGTGATCCCCGATTTCGCCAGTTCCGCCCGGTAGGTGCGGTTCCGTCCGGAGGGTTTCCGGATTCGGATTTCCACCGGCAGCACCGATGCGCCGGGGCTGGGTGTGTCCGCCAGCAGACGCACCGTATCACTCAAATCCTGCCAGGCCGTCAGCAGACCTTCCGGTCCGGCGGCGTGGTTCCACGTCAGCCCGGCCACGGCGAATTCGCCCCGTTTCGGCTTTGCCTTCCGGTCGGGCGCAACGGCGCCCAGTTCTTCGTTCAGACGGCGGCAGTTCCATTCCCAATGCGGCACTTTCATTTCGTTTTACCTCTCCGAAGTGGTTTCACAGAACCAGTCAAGGGTGTCTTTGAGCCAGACCGCGTGGTCGCGGAACTCGGGATTGCTGACCCAGCCGTTCTGGAGGAGCACGCAGCCGTTCAGAAACGCAGCCCCATCCCGGAGCGAGCAAAGGATGCGCATCCATTGCAGTTTCCAGAGTTCGAAATCCATCGGATGCGCCGCGGAGGAATATTCTCCGTAGTTCTGCAGATACACCCCGTGAAACAGTTTCTTGCCGGTGTTGACCTTGAAGCGATGCAGCAGCGGACCGAATTCCGAGCGCCAGAAGTGTTCGGTCGAGACCCAGCGCCACAAAATGATCCCGTCGATCAGGTCCAGATACGGCGTCACGTCCAGATGATTGACATCCGAATACATGACCACGTAAATTTCCAGCGCGGGATTGGCGGAACGCAGTTTCTTGCGGATGGCCCGCACCAGTTCCGGCGTGGTCGGGTGTCCCGACAGCTGCAGAAAATCATCCAGCACGATTCCGCGGACATTCGGAAAATTCAGCGACATCCGGCTGATGGCTTCCGCTCCGGCGATCGCGTTCCGTTCTCCGTGCGGCAGACCGCAGAGAATCTGTTTCGAGTCCCGGAGATAATTCAGGTTTTCCTCCAGACGTTCCAGCGAGTGCATGCTGTTCATGAATACGGTGTTGTTCATGCCGAAATACCTCGCGGCGCTTTCCAGACTGCAATAGCTTTTGGTGCTGCCGGTGAACGGAACGGGCACTCCGATCTTTTCCTGGGTGTAACCCCACATCCACAATTTGTCGCGCCAACTCATTTTCTGATTCTCCTCACTTTGATCTGATCGTGTTCAACCGTGATTTCGTCCGTGCAGGATTTCCAATGCAGTTTTCCTCCGCGGACCGTCGGCTGTTCCGCTTCCGCTCCGGCCGGATAGGCCAGCGACAGAAATTCCGCTTCTTTCCCTTCCTGGGTGAAAAAGGCCTGCGGCAGAACGACTTTCAGCTGTCCGTGAAAACGGGTGTTGAATATCCGTTCCCTGACTCCTGCCCGGGTCTTGCCGGCCAGCGGGACCAGGTGCAGACAGGTCGTTTCCGGCGGAATCGTTTTCCAGCCGCGGCCGGTCCGGCGGGCATCGGCGACTTTCAGGGTCAGGACGTCATTCATTACGACCGGGCCGCAGCCGCAGAGATCATTCCGCTTCATCGACAGGCCCAGCGCATAAATGCGGGCGGCCGATTTCAGCCGAATCCGGCCCGGTCCCTTATCCAATGCGATACGAAAAACCTTCCGGTTCAGCTGCAGCGGACGCCACTGCCAGGTGTCCGGACGCGACGGCGGCTGCTGGAAAGTCATGCGGAAGGTCTTTCCGTTGACTTCCAGTTCGACCGGGGCGGCGGAACGGGCATAGACATGTACGAACCATTCGCCTTTGAAAGGCTGAGAAAAGGACCATTCCGCCAGGTCTTCCCGGCTCGAAGCCTGATAAACCGGTTCCCGGATGGATTCGGCAATCCGGAGCGAGCCGTCTTTTTCCGCCGTGACCTGCATGCCCTGATCGGCGGTGAACAGCTGGTCGTAACGGCAGTTCCGTCCGGTTCTGATCCGGTCGGAGATCAGGAAATACGGCGGCACTCCGTCCGTTGCTTTGACCATAGTCACGATTCGGCGTCCGCTTTTCAGTCCGGGCCGTCCGCAGGGAATGCCCGAATATCCCGGCGCGCCGAAATAAGAGAGCGCGAATGCCTCGGTGAAGTCCACCGGAACGGAAACGGTCAGACCGTCGCGGCGGATTTCTCCCAGCATGGGACGCACCAGCGAACTGCGCTCGCGGCCCAGTCCGTCTACCAGAATCTGACTGTGATATTCACACATCGGAACCGCCTGCCCGGGATCGGCCAGCAGCCGCAGACCGTTCGCGGTCAACGTCACCGCGCCATATTCCAGATGCGCATGACCGGACTGCTTCGGCGCGGAAACGGTCATCACCGCATCGGCAAATTTCCCGCCGGTGCGCAAAACCGCGTACCCGGTATGGGGAAAGAGCGCGGCGTCGGGCATCGGTCCCCATTGCGGTTCTCTGACCTGCGACGGTTCCCACCAGAGCAGCCCCTGCACGGTGGTCAGTTCGGAAACCGGCCGCGGGACCCGGTTCCAGATTTTCTGCAGCAGCGGGTGATCCGGATACAGGGCCAGCAGACCCGCGGGCAGGCGCATGGCCAGATAATCGCTGTCGCCCAGCGCGGGTGTTTCCGAGCCGCCTTTCCCGGCGGAGAGCGCCAGCCAGGAAAAAACTTTTTTCAAATTGGAATCGAGCAGTTCTGCGCCTTGACCGTTTCGGCGGAGCGAGATCAGGAACGGCATCAGTTCTCCCGCCGGATGCTGGAAATAGGAGAAGCCTTCCTGCGCATCGCCTTCCGGCGCGATCCAGGTGTTCAGCGTGATGAGCGCCAGCCGTTCGGCCGTTTCGCGGAAATCGTTGGGAATGCCCGGTTCTCCCTGCAGCGCGAAACCCATCGGTCCGAGCGAGGCGGCAAAATAAATGGCGTAATTGCCGCTGCCGGGGGAAGTGCCGTAAATTCCGACCGCGTGATGCAGACAGGTCTGCTGTTTGGCGGCCAGCGAATTTTTCAGCAGCATGTTCAAGCCGGGACGTTCGGTTTCCGGAATCAGATCATACAGCCAGTCATACGCGCAGGCGGTGCGGTAGTCGCTGTGCATGACTCCATGCGAACGGCGGTAACGGTCCGCCGCACCCGTCAGGATTTCCATCGCGCGTCTGCCGTATTCGGCTTTGCCGGTGATCTGACGGGCAAAAGCGAGTGAAAACAGCGCATCCAGCCAGTTTTCGCGATAGTAGAGTTCCGCAAAGGCCGGAATATCATACCGTTTCCGGAGCGGATCGCCCGGAATGCGGTCGAGCGAGGCGGCGATTCCCGGATCGTTCAGCCAGACATCGCATTTTTTCAGGAACCGCTGCCAGAAAGTCTTATACGGCTCCCGCGTCAGCCGGGCGCGGATCGCGGGCAGGTCGGCGGCGGTGAACAGCATCCGGGGCCGCGGCAGGGACTTCTGCGGAATCAGAGCGGGACAGTCTTTCACCGGCCGGGCGTCGAGCCTCCCGGCGTCGGAAAGTTTCGCTTCCGACAGTGCCGTCCGGTCGAGCTGCCAGGTTTGAGGACGGCATTCCGGACGCTGGATCGGGACCCAGCGGGGGAAGTAATCCTGCGTGGCCGGAGACTTGGTGACGTTCCGGTGCTTGCCCGTTTTCAAGTCGAATATCCAGATATCGGCCTGACCTTCGCGCGTGGAGGAATAGGCGATTCGGTTTCCGTCGGGCGACCAGGCGGGGTGTCCGCTCCATTCGGCGGTTTCGAATTCGGTCCGCAGGCCGCTGCCGTCCGGAAGCACGCTCATGATGACGGATTTCCCGTCATCGGAAGCGGTGGAAAAAAGGATTCTGCCGTTCCGCCCCCAGTCCGGTTCGCGGACGGCATGGGGCAGGGAGAGTATTTTCCGTTGGCGGATGCCGCGGTCGTCGGACACGTAAAGCTCGAATTTTCCGTCGCGGTCGCTGATGAAAGCCACCGCTTTTCCGTCGGGCGACCAGCAGGGGGAGAGATTGGCCGAGCGGTTCCAGGAGATGTTGCGCAAATTGGTGCCGTCGGCGTTCATTACGTACAGTTCGCAGTTGCTGTTCCGGTCGGAGACGAAGAGAATGCGTTTCCCGTCGGGCGACCAGCGGGGCTGATATTTTTCCCGGGTGAACCTCGTCAGGGCGAAAACCGGACCGCCGTTCCAGTTCATGGCAAACACGTTGTAGGTGTTGCTGAACAGGATCTGTTTTCCCGCGGGCGAAACGTCCGGCGTGTCGAACTGGACCGGACCGCTGCCGCGGTAGCCCGGCCAGAAATTTTCGCCGACGAAATCGGGATGGAGAAATTCTCTGCGTCCGGACCCGTCGGCCCGGATTCCGGCGATGATCCGCACCGGCCGCCCGGAGGAATCCCGGGCATCCGTGCCGTAAACCAGTTCATCCGGTCCTGCGGCCGCGGTCAGCGTCAGCAGCGCCGGCAGAATGTAAAACCACTTCATGATCGGTTTGCCTTTTGCGGTTCAGAAAGTTTCGGTGAAGCGGAAACTTTCCTCTTTCTGCCAGGAACCGGCCTGACGGTGGGCTTCCGGCAGCGCGGTGAAATTCACATATCTGCCGTTACGGGTGAATTTCACTTCGCGGTCGTTACAATACACCTTTTTTACCTTCGGCGCAAATGCTTTTACGTTGATTTTCCGAAGAAATGCACCGGAACGGCGTTCCAGCCGCAATTCGGTCCGCAGCGTTTCTCCGTCCAGGACTGCCCAGGCCTCGACCGCCACGCGGGGATAGGTGATCATCTGGCGGTCGCCGCCGGCTTCGCACGCTTCGAAGAGCACGACATTGCCGACTTTCAAATCTCCGCCTTTGGCCAGCAGATAACGCAGATCGTCCGGCAGCTGTTTCGGGAAACGGGCGCGGTCTTTGCGGCTGATCCGGATCATCTTCAGCCGGGGTTCCAGCGGAGAAGCGTCCGATTTCGGTTCCCGTCCGATGGCGAGAAAATCCACCGTCTGCTTCCATTCCAGCGCGTGCGTGAAACCATACCAGTTTCCGATCGCTTTGCGCACCGGCTGGAGCTTATCCGGAAGAATCACCGACAGGAAATTGCCCGAAGCGCTTTCGGCGATCAGGGTCCGCAGATTCTGGTAATCCGCTTTGTTCTTCACGTCGACCGTTTTCAGCTTCACCGGCTGCGGCTGCGGAATCCAGACGGTCGTCTGGGCGGTCCGGTCCGTCAGGGAGACTCCGGTCTCCGACGCCGTTCCGAATTCGGGCGGACGGGCCGCCGCGCAGAGCCTCGCGGCGTTCAAGCCGGATTCGGCCGTGATCTCCAGTGTGTGATTCCCGGCGGAGAGCGCGACTTTTTTCGCCACGGCCTGCCAGGAGAACCGGTACGGCAGCGAAGTGGTGAACCAGACCGGCGGCATTTCTTTCCCGTCGATCCGGACCTTGACCGAGCTTTTGCCCGCGGCCAGCAGATAGAGATTGTATTCCCCGTCGGCGGCGGTCTTCAGCTGGACCGACTGTTTTTTCAACGGGACGGGAAAAGCGGTCGGAAGCGTGATCTGCGCCGTGTCGCGTTCCAGTCGGATCGTGCTGAACGGGTCCTGCTGCAGCCGGAATTCATACTGGGCGTCGGGCCGCAGCGCCTTGACGGAATCGGCGATCACCAGATAGCCGGGGACTCCGTGCGCGGGGTCGGGCGGCAACACCGCAAAAGAACGGTCCGCACGTTCCACCCGGCCGTGATGCTTCCAGCGGAGCGCATAGGCCGTCGACCGGTTCCAGGCGTCGAAGGCGTCGACGGAAAACAGCACGGCGAACGGAGTGGTGATTTGTGCATCGACCTGACCGGAGCCTCCGTGTTCGCTCGGCGCCGTGCCGTCGATCGTCACGATATTATGCTGAAGTCCGCTTTTGATTCCGTATCCGGGCTCGGTCACGCGCAATACTCCGTCCGCACCCAGCAGGAACGAGCCGACATCCGAATGGGAGTGTCCGCGCGATACGATCGCCTCGGACGCGAACTGCAATGCTTTTTCGCTCCAGTCAGACCGGTAGAGCAGCAGATTCATTTCCGGATAGAAGGCCCAGTTCGGGAAGTTTGCCGGGGAAGCCGTTTTGGTCGGCGGACGGTAATAAACGATTCCGGACAGCGGGTCCGGACTGACTTCCTTTTCCGCTCCGCAGCGTTCCAGCAGTTCGGCGACGGCCGGCGATTCGGGCATCAGAGCGGCCAGCAGCCGCAGCATGTAGAGCGCGGGTTCCTGCAGATTGCAGTCGGCCAGCGGCAGAAAACGGGGCGGCGGTCCGGCGGTGGTCTCCAGAAGCATCCATTCGCCGATTCGGTTCAGATTCGTTCCTTTCACGGTCCGGTATCCCTTGCGTTCCAGCATCAGGATGGCGCTGCCGTTGAGGGTGAAAGGATAATTGGTATAGGCTCCGTGTTCGGTGACCGCGCCGCCGGGGACGACCGCATGATCGAGCATGATCTTCATGGCTTTTGCCGCACGGTCCAACGCGGACCGGTCGAATTCGGGATGTCCGGCGAGGACCGCCAGATACCGGATCGAAAACGGCATATACATGAAGTATCCCCAGTTGCCGAAAATGCCGAATGCCGGAAAGCGTTTCATTTTCGGGTTGGTCCTGATTTCCTTTACGATCTGTTCCTTGAGATATTGGCGGGATTCCGCGCCGAGTCCGGCATATCCCCAGTCGAAGATGAACGGGACATGGTAACCGGCTTTGATCAGATCAATCCGTTTCTGCCGGGCGTCGGTGAGCAGCCGTTCGAGCGAGGCCAGCAGTTCCGGACGGCCCGAAAGCTGCCACGCCAGCGCCAGTTCGCTCAAAGGATCAAGTTTCAGATCGGAAATCTGTCCTTTGACCGGAGCGCCGGAGACCGCTTTGAGTTTGCTGTGCTGTCCGCAGCGGTTCAGCAGCTGCGCATAAGCCCGGGCCGGAACTCCGCCTGCCTTGATTTTCGCCTGCAGAGCGGGAATGTCGGAACCGGAGAACAGCAGATGGGGGTGTTCCGCCGCGGTTGCGGCGACGGCGGAGAACAGCAGAATCAGGATATATCTCATAGACACCTCGGGCAGGTTCAGATTTGATTGAACCGGTTTTGAAACTTGAACAGGACCTGGGAATCACGCCAGTGTTTCAGCATGATCCGACGTTTTTTCCGGAGCTGGTCGGCCAGATCGGGCCCGAACAGGAAAGTGGTTTCCCGGTCCGGCGACGAGGCCAGCGGCAGCAGCGGCTCCCCGCCGTCTTCCAGCAGTTCGATCAGTTTCGCGGCATTGTCGAGTTCATCGCGCATGACCGCTTCGAGGACATCGGAATTGGCCTGCACGCTGTAGCCGATCGTCTTCGCCCGGTCCAGCATAGCCTGGAACTGGCAGCAGTTCCGCAGATTGCGCAGGAAACAGGTCAGACATTCCAGCCGGCGGATGGAATCTTTGATATAAACTTGATCGGCTCCGGCATCGGTCAGCGCCAGACGATAGGATTTTTCCGCCATGGCAAGGCTGGACAGAATCGAGTTCCAGCACATGACGCTCCGTTCGGCTTCCTCGCGGGTCCGGCCCTGATACGGATTGCGCAGACCGTGGATGTTCAGCAGGTCCAGTTCGTAATCCTGCCGGTCCAGCGAATCGAACACATGACGTTTGTAATAAGCCTTTTCTTCTTCGGTCAGCAGTTCCGGCATCGGCACGAAGGGACGGACCAGGAACCTCGCGCTCATGCAGCCGTAAAGCGAAACGCTGTAGTAGAACAGACGCCGCAGGGAGGTGTCGTCCACCCCGCGGTAGAGGTGCTGCCAGGCATCCAGCAGATGATTGGTGTCGTCCAGCTTCATTTCGGCGATCAGTTCCTTCAGGAACAGAATGCGGTCCGTGACTCCGTGCGTCGGCTGACGGCTGAATTTCCGCAGCAGTTCGAAATACACGCCGCCTTTTTTGAACATGATCTGAGTCTGTTCGATGTTGACCACGATCGCGTCGGGCTTGCCGTTGGCGGCATTTTCGAGTTCTTCGAGCATGGAGAGCGGATTTTCATACGCGGCGGGCTTGTCCTGCGGGGGACGCACGAACCAGATGTTTTCCTTGCGCGGATTTCCTTCGTGCGGGATCAGTTTTCCGCTGAAGCACCAGAATCCGAGGTAGGAATTGTACACCAGCGGGTCTTTCGCGGCCAGTCCGCTTTCGAGCGCTTTCAGGAATCCGGTCACGCGGTCTTCCATCGAACGGTTCCGGCAGGCGGCGGGACCGTTTTTGCCCGGATAGGAGTCCTTGTTCCAGCAGAAACTGGTGCCGGAGTCATTGGTCATGAAAATGATGGTGTCCAGACACGGTGCGATTTTGCCGAGTTCGCGGCTGACCTCGCGGTAGAGGTCCAGCACTTCCTCATTGTCCACGCACGGCGCGAAATAGGCACGGCGGCTCCGGAACGGCATGTCGCAGCGCGGACCGCGCCAGTCCGGATGTTCCTCGAAGACCGATTCCGGCAGCCATTGCGGAAAGGCGCCGATCAGACAGCCTTTCAGGCCGATGGAAGCCAGATATTCCGCCCGGCGTTTCAGTTCGTCGTGATTTTTCCGGATGACGTCGGCGGGCAGATGTTTTTTCAGGGCTTCCGGGCAGCAGAACTTGAAGGGGTCGGCGAATACCGCGGTATATTCCGGGTAGAAATCGTAGCCCGGCGCATATTCTCCGTTGTTGTCCAGCTGCCAGCGGGAACGGTCCAGCATGGCGCTGCCCAGATCGACGTGGGTGAATCCGGCTGCTTTGGCGTTGTCCGCCACGGTTTTGAACTGTTCGAAATTCAGTCCGCTGCCCATTGCGGTGTAGCCGGTGAAAAGAATGCTTCTTCTTTCGGTGGAAAAACTCATTTCCTCAATACTCCTGATTTTTCGGTGAAATGCTTGTGGCTCATTACTTCAGCATCTGCCACGGCGCTCCTTCGCGGGTCGTGGTCAGCAGATATTTCGAGGTGGTTCCGGAAATCTTGGTGCCGTCCGGATAGGTGCTGGTCTTGGCATCCACATGACCGTCCAGCCACATGATGTTGACGATTCCGCCGTGCCGGACGCAGAATATCTGGGTGTAGGGAATGATCGGACGGCCTTGGGCGTCGGCCATCAGCAGCGTCGCGGATGCTTCCTTGATCTGGCCGAATTTTCTCATGGGAATCTTGGTGCCGTAGGACCCGCCGTCGAATTTCGTCGCCCACGGCGCGATCAGCGCGTTGTTGCCGTAGGTGAACATCAGCGACATGGAGCCCGAGGTGAGGAAGGACGGTTTGTAGACGGAAGCGGAGCTGAGGTTGACGTAATCGGTAAACGGTTTTTTGCTTTCGTCTTCACAGTACAGCGTGTACCGGCCGCGGGTCGTGGCTTTCTTCTTTGAAATCTTCAGATATTCGACGATTTGAATAAAATGGAATGCCCCGGAATCGGTCCCCGTTTCGGTCGGATCGATCGGCATGATCCAGTCCTGATAATCATTGGAGTAGAACTGATAAACGGTGCCGCACTGTTTCAGATTGTTCTTGCAGGACATTCCCTGTGCGGTCTTTCTCGCCTTGTTCAATGCCGGCAGCAGCATTCCCGCCAGAATCGCTATGATCGCGATCACGACGAGGAGTTCGATGAGGGTGAACAGCACCGATCTTCTTTTTTCGGGTGACGATTGTTTTTTCATGGAAACCTCCGTTTTTTTTGTGTTTTGCTGATTATGAACGAAACTTTCATTTTCCTGATAACTTTGCGGGATCAGAATCCGTTTCCCCTCGGTTTTGCGGAGACAGAGATCGACGGCCGCGCGCCCGATCTCCGGCGCGTCCAGCGGAAATCCGGAAAGCACGGGCAGAATCATCGACGGCAGCGTGTAATCGTCGCTGCACGATACGATGGCGGTATTCTCCGGGATTTTCCATCCCTTTTCCCTGCAGACGAATCCCGCCGCATAGCCCAGCGAATTGGAACTGGCCAGAAAGGCGTCCGGACGGACCGGATTCGATTCCAGCCAGGTGGAAATCTGCTGACTGGCATCTTCCATTACCGAAGCTTTGTAGCCGACATGGGAATCGTGACTCCGGACCGGAATGCGGATCGGCAGCACGGCCGCCGGCAGTCCGGCTTCCCGCATCATTTGCCGGTACCCGGTGTATTCCGCATAGGAGGACGGCCCGGTGAGAGGGTCTTCATAGTTGGCATAGGTGACCAGCACGATCCGGCGGTGTCCCGCTTCGAGCAGCATCCGCGCGGCATCCCGGCCGATCTGTTCACAGTCGCGGGCCACGGCGGACAATCCGGGGCAGACCTGGCCGATCTGGACGACCGGCAGACCGTCGGCGGAGATGCGCCGGTAGATTTCGACATTGGTCTCCTCCTGATTCATAAACGGCGAGGCGATGATGCCGTCCACCTGACGACTCAGCGCCGCTTTGAGGTTGATCCGCTCTTCTTCCAGTGAATCGGAAATATAGACCGCCAGCGAATAATCATTTTCGCGGCAGGCGGTTTGAATGCTGCGCAGCAGCCGCGTGGAGACGCCCCAGGACCCGCCGCCGGTGCAGAGATACGCCAGCAGAAATGATTTGTGCGCATGCAGTCCGCGGGCGATCAGATTCGGCCGGTAATCGGTTTCGCGCACCGCCCGGAGAACTTTCTCCCGGGTCGCCGCCGAAACCCGGATGGTGCCGGGCCGCTGCGACAGCACGACGCTGACCACGCTGCGGGTCACGCCCGCCCGTTCCGCCACATTCGATAACGTCGTCTGCCGTTTCATCCTGAAATCCTGATAAATTGGTGGTGATAAATCGGTTTATCTGATACTATAACCCGACTTTTTCGAAATACAAACGGCAGGACGAAAAAAAAGCGTTTTTTGCGGGAGCCGGGCGGAAGGGGTGAGATGACCGGATACAAAAAAGGCCGGGCAAATGCGCGCGCGAGAACCGGCCGGATGATACGGGATCACCGGCCTGCCGTTCTCGCGCCCCGGCGAAGCAACTCGTTATTTTTCCAGCTTCCAGAGCCAGGTGGAAACTCCGTCCGGAGTCACCTCGATCCGATCCGTATTTTCCCATGTCTTTCCGGTGTAAAGCTCCGTCGCACGAGCCGCTTTTTCCGGCAGCAGAACCGTCAGCGGCTCTCTGCCGACGGCATGAACACAGACAAAGCGGCTGTTGGCATACACGGGACACGCGCGGCTGGTCCAGAGATGGCAGCCGGCGGACTTTGCCAGATCGCGCATGACTTCGGAAGTGATCGTATCCTCGGTCCGGAAGACGTATGCGGATTTCCAGCCGACCATGTCTTTCCGGCCGACTCCCGGGGTGCCATATGCAATGCCGCAGGTCTTTTCCACATTGGCGGGGTCCCAGCGGCCGCTGGAATTGATGGCGCAGCCATAGACCCACAGCACGGTTCGTCCGGAATTGAGGACTTTTTCCCGAAGCAGAGCCATTTTCGGCTCCGGCAGGAAAAACGGATGACACAGCACGATGAAACGGAAACGTCCGAGATCGATTTTTTCCAAGTCGCGGAACGAGCACGTTTCATAAGGCAGACCGGCGGCGCCCAGGGCCTGGATCGGATACGTGTGGAACGTGCCGGCCCGCTCGTTGAGGTCGTTGACCAGCAGCAGATTTTCGGGATCGATCACCACCAGAGTTTCCGCGACCGGACGGACCGGACAGCTGATCTCCCGTTCATAGATTTCCCGGCTGGCCCGCAGCGCGTCGTAAACTTCCTGATGCTGATAAAAACCGCCCCACATATCGAACCACCAGACCGAATCGCCCTGAATCAGAGCCATTGAGGAATCGCGTTCGATGCCCGCGGCAATGCGTTTCGGACTGGTCCAGCCGTTGCCGGAACCGAAAGTGAATTTTTTGGACAGGTCGCCGCCGTCGGTGTTCCTGTCCCACACCAGATCGTCCGAATCGACCGCCGGCGCGGGCAGGGTGCAGCAGTCGGACATGACGCGGTTGTAGCACCAGCATTTCTGGTCGAATTCCTGCAGCATGCGTTTGCCGTGGAGCGAAATGGTCTCGTGGACCGTGGCGCTGGTGCTGCCTTCTCCGATGGCGTATTGGATGACCGGCGCGATTACGAAATCCAGATCGGGATTTCCGAGCAGCCGTTCATAGTCCAGATGACACGCATTCATGGTCCAGGGAGCGAAACAGTAGCCGAAGAAGCAGCCCAGTTCGACCTGATCGGGAATGACCTTGCGCGCTTCCTGCAGGAAAAATCCGACCGTATCGACATTGAATTCGGAGCAGAACCGCAGATAATCGATGACATCCTGATCTTTTTCGGGCGTGCGGAACAGACCGTATCCGTTGGGGAACACCGCTTCATAGGCGCCGCCCGTCGGGTCGTTGCCGTTGTAATAGCTGCCTTTGTCGCGGAGGCCGGTGCAAAAATCATACGAGCCGGAATCGCGCCGCATCCGGCCGGGAATGTCGGAGGGTTCCATGCCGTGTTCCCGCTGCCATTTCCGGTAGGCGGCGAGACGGTAGATACTCTCCTCGGACCTCGACCGGTCGTGCCATTCGGTGGCGCCGCCGCAGCCGAGCACATACGCCTCGATCCGGTCGCCGTATTTTTCCTGCGCGTGCTTCATCACGGTGCGCATGTATTCGGAGGTGTCCTTGCGCCAGATTTCCGAAGCGCTGATCTTGCCCAGTTCATAGAAGGAATCGTAACGCACTCCGAACGCGCCGAGATACCTCGTCCACCAGTGCGGCGTGTTCAGGTCCAGCATGCAGAGGAAACGGGCGTCCGGCACCACGGAGATCACATCGTCGAATTGACGGTCGAAAGCATCCAGGTCGTAGACTCCGTTCCATTTCCATACGGGCGGGTATTGGGTATAGGGGAATCCCAGCGAGTTGGCGGTGTTGGAGATCATGACGTTGTGGACGGTGATCCCGACTTCCTGCCGAAATCTTTTCCGGGTTTCCAGTTCGGGCCAGAAGGAACGATAGGCGTAATAGTGCTTTTTGGTTTCACGCATTTTTCAAATCTTTCCGGATACAGTTCAATCCTCGTCGCCCCAGAACAGCCTGAAACCGAGGCTCTGTGCCTTGGCCTGCGCCAGATAGGTGGCGGGATAGGCTTTGCTCGGCCAGCCGGTGGACGGGCTGATCGTTTCGAGCGAGGTTTTGTGCGGATAATGGTTCTTGGAATATTCCACGTGTCCGTCGAGCATCAGCATGTTGAATCCCTGTCCGTGGGCGTTGTAGAAGTTCTGCGTGGCATACTGGATCCGGGTGGAGGCGATGTCGTCGGCCATGGACAATACCTGAGAGAGATGCCGGAGCCGGTCGAGTTTTTTGCTGTTGGAATTCAGATAATTGAGCGGGACGCTGTTTCTCATCGGGTAAACGTGCTCATTGGCTCCATAGCTGTAGATCACGGTCGCGGAATTGGAGGAACCGTTGTAGTACCACGGCCTCAACGTTGTATTGGTGGCGATATACCCGGTCCGGCAAATAAATACGGGGCAGGTCATGGCGCTGTTCCGGCCGTAGGGCAGCCGGAGTTCATTGATGATCGAAACGTGGAGGTCGGCAATCTGCCCGGTCTCTTCGAAGCACAGTTTCGGCAGATAACCGTTGTTGCCGGACGCATACATATTGATGCCGGTTCCGAGGGATTTCAGGTTGTTGACACAGGATATCTTCATGCCGGACTGTCGGGCGGCGTTCAGCGCCGGCAGCAGCATCCCTGCCAGGATCGCGATGATGGCGATCACGACGAGGAGTTCTATCAGCGTAAAACGGGCTGTTTTACGCTTCAGGTATGAGGTATGAGAGAGGGGAGAGGAGGTATCCTTTCGGCAAAGCCGATACTGATCACCGAAAACTGATTTCTGATTGTCTGAGTTATGATCCTCCGTCGCTTTTCGAGCTGTGGAGGACAAGGGGATGAAAGATGAAAACTTGTTCATGTCCTGTTTCCTTTCTGCTTTTGGTTTATTTTGCTTTTTCAAAACGAATGCAGTCCACGAAAGTCCGGTCCCGGCTGTCCTTGAGCCATTTCTTCTGGAAATAAATGCTGCCGATGTAAACCGACATATCGGAATTCAGCTCCGCGGAACCGATCTTGAATTCACCGTATTTCTTGCCGTTGATGTCCTTGGCGGGGATGCTGGTGCCGCAAACCCGTTTTTTCCGTTTCCAGTCATGGACGCCGCAGGCGAGGTAATCGGCCTTTTCGGCTTCCAGCCGGACCCGGAGGATAATGTCGACTTTCTTCTTCGGAAAAGCTTTTGGGATGGGGTAGGAAAGATACCAGGAAAGTTTGCCTTCCTGATAGGCGGCGGAACCGTCGGTCGCTTCTGGGTCCTTGATCAGTCCGGTGCCGGACCCCTTCCACAACAGTTTGAAATCCTTGTCCTGCACCGTGAACGGGAGCACGAACAGTTTGCCGAAACTGTCCATGCCGTTTTTCCCGCCACGGTGTAGGTCGGCTGCCAGCAGGAAACCTGCCACTGCTTGCCGTCATGACGCATCCGGAAGAAATCCAGCATCATCACATTGTCTTTCAGCGGCAGACGGTCCCGCGGGATGGCGATGAACAGGGTCCACGACCGGTCGGTGGGCACCGAAACGGTCCGCGCCTGGAAATCGTATTCGTTCGAGCTCATCACATCGTTGATATTCTGGAGAATAATGCCGGTCGGCTTGCTGCCTTTCTGCGGACTGTGCGCAAAGTGATACAGCGGGTAATTCCCGTCGGCGGTGAAGAAGAATTCCACATTTTCGGTCCAGATTCCGTTGTCCAGCCACGGCTTGCGGTTTTCTTCGAATTTGAGGTAGAGAAACTTGGAATCGATCAGCGCTTTCACCGAAGCGGTGCTGCCGATGTCCTTGCCGTCGAATCCCAGCCATTTTTCCGTAGTTTCCGCCTGAGACCAGTCGGCTTTCTGCGGATCGCCGCCGGCGCCGTCCGGAATCGGGGACAGGGTGATCGACCGCGGCGGAATTTCTTTCTGTTTCAGGTAGAGTTCGTATTCGCGGCGTCCCTGCAGCGCGGGTTTCCAAATGGCATCGATAAACCGTTTCAGACGTTCCTTTTCCTCCGGCGTTTTCACCAGAGTCTGCGCCTTGTCGATCAGTTTCTGGAGCTGGGCGATCCGCTGCGGGGAACCGAGTTTCCAGTTCATATCGCGATCCCACAGCCGGGTCGGCCACCACGGACTGATGCCCCGTCCGCCGGGTCCGAGCGGCTGGTTCGGATTTTGATACCATTCTTTCGGGGTGAATCCGGGAGCCCAGGCCGCATTTTCGATGATTTTGTAAAACTGTTTCATCAGCGCACCGGCCGCACCGTAATAGCGGTCGAAAAATTCGCTGATGATCTGATTCGGATTCAGCGAGGAATCGTAGGCCAGTTTCGCGATCACATAGGCTTCCAGATAATTTTCCGGCATTTCGCATTCGGAGAAAATTCCTTTGACGCCCGCTTTGACAAATTCTTTCATGTGTTCCGCGGCTTTCCACGGGTAGAACAGCGGAAACGTCTTGTAGCGTCCGAAATGCGTTCTGGAATCGTGTCCCGGACCGTAAACGTAGAGCCAGAGAGTCAGGGGGGCTTTTTTGGCTTTCATGGCTTTGCCCCAGCGTTCCAGATTTTCCAGATTTTTCCGGCAGATGCCCGGATGCCACCATGCATAATTGACCAGACACAATTCCGAAGAGACCCCGTCGGGAATGCCCAGTTTTTCCGGATAAGGCAGCGTTTCGCCGTAGGCCAGCGTGGAAATGCCGGCTTTCGCATCGGGCTCCAGTTCTCTGATCTTGGCGGCGATGTCGCCGGCAAAACGGAATTTCGTATAGGAAAAATCCCCCGCAGATGCGAATTTCCGGCAGAGTTCACACTTGCAGAACATGCCGCTGTCGTTCCCTTCGTACGGATAGTAGTAGGGTTTGCCGGGGAAGCGCGGCATCAGATTTCTTTCCGGGGAGATGGTGCCGGCAATGTTCATCCAGCCGCCCCGCACGTTCTTTCCGTGATAGTAGGTCAGGGCTTCGCGGGCATAATATTCGATGGTGCCCGGATTGCTGTAACACAGCTGCGGCGGCAGATTCACGTCGCCCGGGTAGCGCTTTTCCAGAAACGGTCCGGCCGTGGCCGCTTTGCCCGCATAACCCTGCGCAAACATTTCCGGACGTTTTCCCTTGAACGACCCGGCCAGATTCGGATCGTGGGCTTTTCCCCAGTGGGTGAAGTAGATGCTGTAGGTGTTGTGATTGGTTTTCGCATACGTCACGCTCGAACGCCAGCGCAGCTTCCACAGATCGTGGTCCCGCCGCGTTTTCTTGATTTTGTGCCCCGTATGAAACAGATCGTCGTAGATGTCCCGGAACGCATCCATTTTGGACGCAAACCGGCGGTCTTTTTCCTTGACCGACAAGGTGCTGCGTTTCGTATAAGTGGTATCCAGCGGGTCGATTCCGTAGAACCGCACCCCGCAGTAATCTTCCAGAAAATCATACACGGCGAAAAGCGAGCCTTTCCAATGATAATTGACCGGCGGGAAGGTGCCGGATTTCCGGTAATCGACTTTGCCGTAATCGGCCGTGTCGCCGCCGGTCAGCAGAATTTCGCCCGGACGGAACCGGATGACGCTGGCTTCCTCCTGAATGGTTTGATTTTCTCCCCCGATCCGGATTACGGTCTTGACCGCGTCCGAACTTTTTTTCGTCACGATCGGCAGTTCCGCGCCCGTGATCAGCTTGATGTGATGCTGGAGCTCGAACGCGCCCAGCTGCGCGCTTTTCGTGGCCGGCTGACTGAGCTGAATTTCCGCCTCCGGCTTGCCGTCCCGCACCAGCACCACATCCCCGAATGCCGAAAGACAGAGTGCCATGAAGACCGCCGCAATTCCCGTTCGTCCGACTGTCGCTGTGTTTTTCATTTTTCCTCCCTTTCCTCCGTTGAAATCCCTTATCCGATTCGAATCATTTTCAATTCCGTCCGGTCGAAACTCATGCGACCGTGCCGATGGTCCTTCCCTCGACCATCGGTAAGAACAGCAGTTCCCGCGACGGCTGCATCGGATGCAGCCCCAGACAATATTGGGCGCTCAGAATTCCCATCTGTTTCAGCGGCACCGGAAAATACGCCAGATCGGGCGCCAGCTGCAAAAACGGCTCGGTGTCGTCGCCGCACGCCAGCAGAGAAATATCGCGCGGCACCGACCACTGATGACGCAGGAAACACGCATATGCGCCATACGCCAGATTGCTCGATGCGGTGATCAGTGCGCTCGGCCGCTTCCGGGCCCGGATCAGCCTTTCGGTCTGTTCGGCGGCATTCTGCATCAGACTCGCTTTGCTGATGTCGCTGTCCAGCGGATAAACGGTCAGCTTGACGCCGCTTTCGGCAATCCCGTCGCGGATTCCCTGCATCAGTGCCCGGTTGTTGCCGCCGGCCACCGGGTCGGTGTAATTGGAAAAGATCATGACCCCGATCTGCCGATGGCCTTTCCCCGCCAGGGTCCGGACTGCTTCCAGCCCGATCTTCCGGTAGTCGCGTCCGATCATCGGCAGCTCGGGCCAGAAATCCGCCAGCAGCTGGACAATGGGAATGTTCCGCTGGCGCAGCAGCCGGTAGACCGCCTGATTGTCCGCTCCGTTTTTCAGCTGGGGGATGGTGATGATCCCGTCCAGCTGACTGACGTGGGAAGATTCCAGATTCCGTTTTTCTTCCGTGAGAGAACCCGAAGGATAAACGATGATATCGTAATCATACTGCGAACACACCTCGCGAATGCCCTGAAGGATACCGGTCTGCAAATACCAGTTGCTGGTCCGGTAAAAGAATCCCAGCAGATAGGATTTCCGCGACTGCATGGCCCGTGCCGTGATATTGGGCACATAATGGCATTCCCGGGCGATCCGCAGAATCCGCTGCCTCGTTTCGGCGGCAAGGTGGACGTTGGTGTTCTTTTTGGAAAACACCGTGCTCACCGACCCGACCGAAACGCCGGCCAGTCTGGCTACTTCCTTGATCGTTATGGCATGTCCCATGAATAAAATATTCCCTAATGAAACGTTTCATTAGTAAATATAACACCGATTCCGCGTTTTTCAAACCGGACAAATTTTTTTTCGACAAAAAAGCCGGATTCCGGAGACATGCCACATTCCACGTCCGTTCGCCGAAGTGAAATTTGTGCTCGGATGAAGACGATTACCGTTTCTTATGGAGAAAATTGTGCAATATCATCTGATGGATGCGGCACGATCATGCGTCCGCACGGCTGAATCTTCAGATACGCAAATACATCGCAAGTTCAGTACCCGGGTTTCGCACCGTCCGGAAGCAGTTTTCTGCGTTTCTTCAAGGGGAAGAATGTTTTTCGGTCAAGATCAGGCTGGGGACCGTCTGGCCGGTGCGGATGAAAAGTTCCGTATAACGGCTTTCCACCCGTTCGCCGCGTTCCGCCGCAAGGAACATCGGCCAGAAAGATTCCGCGATGTTTTCCGGATTGTTGGTGATGGTGGTCGGTTCCGGAGCATGGCGCTCGTTGTAATCGTCGCTGCTGAAAACCGCCAGGTCCCGGCCGGGACGGAGATGGTGTTTCCTGCACCACGGGTAGAGCCGTTCGAGTGCCGTGCCCGGCGCGATCAGCGCTTCCGGCGGAGGATTCGAGTTCATCATCCGGTCCATCCCGACTTCCAGATTCTCATACCAGTCCGTGCAGTGGAACACCCAGTCCGGATCGACCCGCAGGCCGTTTTCGGCCATCAGCCGGTAATAATCCAGCAGACGGCGCATCTGAATCGGATACAGATACATGTCATTGCCGCCGTAATGCAGGTAACCGATCCGCCGGTAGCCTCGTTTGAACAGGTAATCCATCTGCCGGACGGTCATGTCGGGCGCGTCGCGCATCGCCGGGACCACCTGTTCGTTGTGACGCGGCAGCAGTTCCAGACAGATTCTCATGCGGTTTTTCAGTTCGCGGGCGAAATCCGGCTGCGCCGCCCCGAACACGATCGCCCTGGAAATCCCCGACCCGACCAGTTCCTCCGCCAGTTTGCCCGGCGGACGGATTCCCGCATTTTCGATCGTGAGTTTCCGATTTTCGGTCCGTGCGCATTCCCGCAGTTTGCGAAAAAGCTTTCCGACGAAGCCGCTGCCGTTCAGTTCGCTCAGCTGCCAGTGCAGCAGCCGGATTTCATCGGAACGTTCCGCCGGGACGATGCGGTAAATCCCGCGGTACGGATCGATTCGGATCAGTCCTGCCTTCCGAAGGTCCTGCAGAATCTGACAGACCGCCAGCTGACCGGCGCCGGTTTTTTTCATGATGGTCCGGACTCCCGGCAGCCGCGCGCCGTCCGGCAGCGGCAGCAGTGCGTTCATCAGGTAATCCGTCACGTGATCGGCTTTCAATTTGCGAATTCCGGTTTTCGTTTTCATTCCCGCATCTCCCTGCCTTTGCCGGTTAATATAGCGCCGAATCAGTACATTGTCAACTGTACTGATTTGTGTATTGATTTCTGTTTTTCATTAAAAATCCAAAGTTTTTTCCCGATCCCATCGTTGTCAAAAAAAGTTCTGTGGAATATAATAAAGACAGTTTTCATGGAGAGTCGAATTTAAAAACGGAGGATGATCATGTCAACGCGCCCGGATAATACCGCATCATCGGCTGGCCGGAAATTTTTTACTTTGATAGAATTGCTCGTCGTGATAGGAATCATCGCGATTCTGGCGGCGATGCTGCTGCCTGCTTTGAACAAGGCGAAAAACGCGGCTCATACCACCGGATGTCTCAGCAATCTCAAGCAGCTGGGATTCGGGATGGCGCAGTACGTTCAGGACAACCGGGAATGGCTGCAATGGTGCGCGATGATCACCAGCGGGGACGATTACTGCTGGCCCTATGCACTTTCCCAGTCGCTGAATTTCAAAGGGAACTGGAAACGATCCGGTAACAGCGGCAACGGCTGGTCCGCCGGAGCAACGTCGGCGCAAAAGAAACTTTTCATCTGCGGCGCAGTCAAAAAAGGGGCGGAATACAAGGGGCTCGGCTACCGGCAGTATTCTTTTATCGGCCACAGAGGATATGGAGAAAATCCCTCCGGCAGTTATAAATACTATTTTCCCCGGCGTTTGTCTCATACGACCAGACCGTCTGAACGGCTGGTGATTGCGGACGGTTCCAATGCCGATTACCAAAATGCCTTCAACAGTGCGATGAACCGGCATAACGGCGGCATCAATATCCTTTTTGCCGACAGTCATGCCGGTAATGTGAGCCGGTTGAATTTCAATTCGAAATATGATGTTCTGCGCTGGAATGAAACTCCCAATATCGGAAAGTGAGTTGATAAAATGAAAACAATTTTTATTTTGACCGTGATTTCCGCATCGATGTTTCTTGCTGCCGGTGAACAGCCGGTCGTCGGCTGGGATTTCGACCAACTGGAAAACGGCGCTGCCGTTTCCCTGGACGGAAAACAGAAGGCGGCAGTCGTCCGGAGCGAACATGTCGCAGCGGTTCCGGGGAAGCTCGGCAAGGCCGTGAGCATCCGGGGCGAATACAAAGGCAGCCGCGCCGGAGCGCTGACCGCAAAGGATTTCAAATTCGATTTTTCCAAACCGTTCACAGCGGAAGTGCTGGTCAAGTTCGACGGAGGGATCGACCGGAAACTGCGGCGCGAGATATTCAGCTTGGCGGATGCGGAACACGGTCCCGGCATCCGATTTTCCTTATACTACAGCGCGCTGGAATTTTCCACGGGCGATGGGAAGAAAAAGGACGTGGTCCGGACCGCCGGGTCCACCTTGACTGTCACGTCGGAACAATGGCACCTGCTGACCGTCACTTACGACGGGAAAAAGATTACGCTCTATTGCGACGGCGTCGCGGCGGCGGAAAAGGAGATGACGATTCAGCCTGCCGTAAAAACGAAATCGCTTTCCATCGGGAGTTACAAAAACGGGCTGGCCTATCCGCTGATGGGCGCGGTGGACGAGCTGACATTCTGTGACGTCTGCAAAACCCCGGCGCAGGTCGCGGAACGACATCTGGCGATATTCGGGGAATGACGCCCGGAATTGGAAAAAATCTCAGAATCAGGCGAAAGGATTGATAGGATGTCTGCCCTGCGTTTCATTTTCGGAATGTTTTTTCTTTCAATGCTGTGCGTCGGCGCGGAGCCCGCGGCGAAAGCCGTGCTGGTTGAAGACGGTGAGATCAGACTGGACGGCGTGCTGGACGAAGCGGTTTGGAAGAAAGCGGAGAAATACGGCAATTTCACGGTATTCCGGCATCCGGAGACCAGAGCATCCGAACAGACTTCCTTTCAGGTTGCGGCATCGAAAACCGGGCTTTATTTCGCGTTCGAGGTGACAGACCGTGAGATGGTTTCGTCATACAGAAATTTCGACGACGCCATCGACCGGGAAGACGTCATTGAACTGTTCATCACCGCGGACGACCCGATCCCGGACGATCCCAACGTGCACAGCTGCCGGCAGCTGCTGTTCAGTCCGGCGGGGGTCCGGGCCGATCTGTCCTGGCTGGGCGGGGTCAGCGACCGTAAATGGACTTCCGACTGGAAGGTTGCCGTCAAAAGGACAGCCGACGGCTTCACCGCCGAACTTTATCTGCCGTATTACGCGCTGGAAATGGTCAATGTGCGCGTACGGCGTTTCCATTTCAATATCGCCCGCGAAAACACGGTCGGCGGCGGCAGGCGCGAACTTTCGGTCTGGAATCCGACACCCCGGTTCACCGACCTGAATCATTTTGCGGCACTGGAACTGCCGTTTACCGATTTTTCCGCGTATCGCTGGCAGACTGGCGGACTGGAACTAAAGACGGTTCCCTCGGCGAACGGCACGATGCAGGTGCTGACCGGTACGATCTCCGGCAAGACGTCCGGCGTGATTTCCCTGCAGGCCACGGCGCGGCGCGAGGGGAAGATCGCGGCGTTCAGCCGGGGCGGCGTCAACATCAAGGACGAGACGCCGACACCGTTCACGCTGCCGCTGCAGCCGGGCGCATCCGGCAACTATCAGGTCACGATTACCGGCCGGACCAAAACCGGCAAGGTGCTGCATCAGGTCTGCGAACTCACCCTGGATGCGGTGCCGTTTAAAATCAGTCTCGGCAATCCGGTTTACCGGAAGAGCATTTTCCCCGATCAGGAGGATAAGACGGTATGTGTGAGCATTGACTATCAGACGAAGGAGGCGAAACTGCTCGAAGGCGTGAAGACCGTGTTCACCGTGACCGACGCCGCAGGGAAAACCATTGCGGAGGGAAGCCGCGATTCCGGCGCGGTCCGCACCTTCACGGCGGATGCCTCGAAATGGCTCCCCGGCAAATATTCGGTAACGGTCACGAGTTCCGGTTCCGCCGCCCTGAGCGGCACGCTGAGCGAAACAATCCGCGTTCTGGCGCCGCCCGAAAAGGGAAACAGTGTCCGGCTGGGCCGGGGCAGGGAAGTGTATCTCAACGGCAAACCGTTCTTCCCCCGCGGATTTCTGGACGGGGACAACCGCAATGCGGAGTTCTTCAAGGAAATGAGCGAAGCCGGGTACAACGTCGTCCACTTCTACACGCTCAACCAGATGAAGCCCGAGACGATCCGGTTTATTCTGGATGAAGCGCAGAAGCACAATCTGAAAGTCTTCTGCTATCCTTATTACCGCTGCAAAGTGAGTTCATTCGGATTCCGTCCGGTCAAATCGAAAGTCAATGCACCGTCCCTGCTGCCGGAAGCCTGGGATTGGATGAAGGAGATGGTTAATGAAGTCAAAAATCATCCGGCGTTCCTCGGCTGGTATCTGAGCGACGAACCCAAAGGCGCAAAATTCTGCGCGGAATTGCGGAAAGTCTACCGCTTCCTGCGGGAACTTGATCCGCACCATCCGGTGATCAATCTGGATATGACCGCCGAAGGATGCATTGGGAAATGCGAAGGCTATGCCGACATCCAGATACTGGACATGTATCCGCATCCGCTGACCAACGGCGGCTGGCAGCGGAGCATGGCTTCGGTGCTTCACAGCATGAAACTGGTGAACGACGGAGTCGCACCGCATGGCGCATGGCTGTGTCCCGAGGCTTTCAAGCCTGGCAAGGCGGAATACCGTTCGGTTACTTACCGGGAAATCCGCTGTCTTGTCTTCGGCGGCATCGTGAATGGCGCGACCGGAATCGTGCCTTACAAGATCGGCGATCCCCGAACCAGGTATTATCATAACGAAAACAACAGCGGCATCTTCGAAACGCCGGACATGCATCTGGGGTATCTGAAAGGGATCGGCCCGGAACTGAAAGCGCTGGAAGGTGTGCTGCTGGAACCGAAACGCCTGCCGATGGAAAGCAGTTCCGGACACGTCATCGTCATGCGCAAGAAACATAAGGGCAAAGAGTTTATCTTCGCCGTCAACACCATGCCCGACACCCTCGACTGCACCCTGACCGGCCCGGGGCTGCCGGACGGTCGATACCGTGTGCTCGGCGAAAACCGCACGGTCGAGGTCAGAAACGGCAAACTGAACGATTCGTTTGTCGGCTATATGACGCATATTTACACCAATGATGCCGATTATCCGGCCCCGGTCGATATCGCCGCGCTCGAAGGGGAGATCGCCAAAGTGGACGTCATCGCCCGGAAGGCAGCCGAAAATTTGCCGCCGGAACCGGCGAAAAAGAAGAAAGCGGCCAAGGCCAAAGTCAGGAAAAAATGAGGAAATGCCAGAATCCGTCACCGGCCTATTGCCGAGTCGGATTGCTGCAAGCACGAAACACCCCGGAAAGTGAAAATATCATGAATCAAAATCCGCCGCTCGTCCATTTCGTCGAATGGAAAAAAGTTAACGATGCCGATCTCGAAACGGTCCTGAACGATCTCCGGTCGTGGGGCGTGACGGACATCGTCGCCCACCCCGTCTGGGGTCTGCGCGACCGGAACGAATCCGGCTATATGGATAAGATCGCGCGTCTGATCGCGAAAACCGGACTGAATACCCCGGCGTGTCACGCATTCTGGGGCCCTTCTTACGATCTTTCTCAGTCCGATGAAGCCCGCCGCCGCGAGGCGATGCGGGAACACGCCCGGTTTCTGCGTCAGCTCGCCCCGCTGGGGGTCAGGACCTATACCCTGCATCTCGGCGGGGCGGGAGTGAACTCGTCCGAGCTCAAATGGCAGCAGATCCGCCGGAGCGTGGACGAACTGCTGCCCGCCGCCGAGGAGACCGGGATCGCCCTCGCGCTCGAAAACAGCGCCGAACCGATGGACGATCTCCGCCGTCTGGCCGAACTCGGAAAAGAGTATGACCATCCCCGGATCGGGTTCTGTTTTGACACCGGCCATGCCAACTGTTACGCCGCGGACGGACTTTTCCCCATGCTCGCACTGATGCGCGAAAACATCGTGACCTGTCACCTGCACGACAACCACGGTTCGTTCGACGACCACAACCCGCCGGGCGGCGGCAATATCGACTGGACGGCGCTCATCCCCGCCCTGAAGGAATGTCCGCGGCTGTTCCACGCGGAAACCGAGTCCGGCGACTGGAGCAAAACCGCCTGGGAGCGGTTCGTCCAAGTCTGGAAATGAACTGCGGCGTTCATTCTCCATTGGAAACTTTCTCCTCTTCGCAGAATCGTCCGGGCTTTTTTTCTCTTTTTTTGCTTCTTCAACTTGCTTTTATGCAATTTGACAGTACATTTTTTGATATTGGAATCAGGGTTATTCAATAGGGAATCAAATCACTCTGCGGTTCAGGAAAGGATTTATCATGGGTTTTATCATCAACGCGGCGGAAAAGGGCGCGGCACTGCATAATTTCTGGAACAATATGCACTTTCATCCGACCGACGCCGTGGAGGATATGTGGGGAAAACAAATCCTCGATCAGGTTGCGGCAGACCAGATCGCGCAGTATGTCCGGCTTTACACGATGTTCGATGATATCGTGACCCGGGATGAAACGGGGAAGCTCGTCTTCGATTTTTCCGATCAGGACAAACGGCTGGACTATATGGTTTCCAAGGGCTTCAAGATACTGCTCTGCTTCAACTTCATGCCGGTCGTGATGGCAAAAACGCCGACCGAACTTTCCGGAAGACGCTACAAGGACAAGCATTTCTGCCGCTCGAATCCGGCCGATTACAACGAGTGGAAACTTCTCTGTTACACGCAGGCGAAGCATCTCATCGACCGCTACGGCGAAGAGGAGATCGCCTCCTGGCGGTTCCACTGCTGGAACGAGCCCGATCTTCCTTTCTGGATCTGCCCGAAATTCTTCTCCGAATGCACCCCCGAGGAACAGGAATACAAGATGAGCGAGTACTGCAAACTGTTCGATTATTTCGAGGCGGGAGTTCACGAAGCCTCGCCCCGCATTCAGGCGGGCGGACCCTCGTGCGGACACAGCAAGGAGTTTTTCGAATACGTCATGAAGCACGTTGCCGGCGGCCGGAACTTCGTCACGGGCGCCAAAGGGACCCGGATCGACTTCGTGTCGATGCACTGCTACAGTTCCATCCCGCAGGATGTCCACGATCCATACCGCTTCAAAGTGGCGCCGGAAAGCATCGTCCAGCAGTATAAGACCTACCGCTCGATCATGGAAAAATACGGCCTCGGCGACAAGCCCGCGATCATCGACGAATGGGCTGCGGCCGCCGAAGGGTATCGCGGCATCGCCGAAGACCCCCGGATGCGCTTCCGCGAAACGGAGTATTATGCCGCCTTTTACTTCCGGCTGCTGGACCTGATGAGCCGACTGCCGCTGCCGCCGGAGCGGATGATGATCTGTCTCTCCGGACAGGACCGCAACACCCGCGACTTCGACGGTCACCGGACGTTTTTCACCGCCCGCGGCTGGAAGAAACCCTTGTACAACGCTTTTGTCATGGCGGCGCGCCTGGGCGGGGAACGGCTGGCCGTGGAGGGGGACTTCCCGAAAAACTGCGGCGTCATCGCCACGCGGAGCGGGGACGGACGGATCACCGTGGCTCTTTACAACCACGAATCCGATTTCGGGCGCGAGGGGGAGAACGCTCCCGAACCTCTCCGGTTGACTGTCCGTTCCCTGCCGAAAAAATACCGGGTGGAGCGGCGGCGGATCGATCAGGTTTTCAGCAATGCGTTTACGGCCTGGAGCCGGCTCGGTTCTCCGGCGGAACCGACCGTTTGGGAGCGCGAACAGATTTCTCGCCGTTCCGGACTGGAAAAATACCGGCCCGACGAAACGGGTTCCGAAAACTGGAACGGGGAAATCCTGCTGCTGCCCAATTCCGTCGAACTGCTGGAATTCGTTTCCGAATAAAACCCCGAGTGTTTCATCCCGCCGCGATTATGCGGACCGGATTCAATCTTTTCGCGAAAACTGCCCGGCGGAAAGGTTTTTTTTACGGTAGGCCAGCGGGGAACAGTCGTAATGCGCGAGGAAACAGTGATTGAAATACATGGGGTCGCAGAATCCGCAATCGGCGGCGATCTCGTAGATTTTCTTCTGTGAATGGACAAGCTGTTCGCAGGCGGATTTCAGCCTGAGATCGATCAGGAACTGCGCGGGGGTGATCGTATAGTATTTTTTCCATTCGCGGTAGAAAGTCCGCCGGGTCATGCCGTGCTTTTTCAGGAGCGGCGCGAGGGTGATCGGTTCGCTGTAATGAATCTGAAAATAATTGGAGATCAGGAAAATGCGTTCATCGGGCAATTCGGCTTTTTCCGGACCTTTTTCAAAGGCGGAGATCATCGCTTCCTGCGCGAGCTCGATGGCGAGCCAGTCCAGCCGGTCCGCCACGCCCGGACACTGCAGGCGGGAGAAACAGTTTTTGATCCGCAGGAAAGTATCGTTGAATGAAGGCGTGAATTCGAAATCGCAGTTGCGGAGATGGAAATTCTCGATTTGCGGCTTTGCCTCGGCAGAATAGACGAAAAAAAGTTCCTCCTGACAGCTGCTCACGACCGAATCAAGCACGTTTCCGGGGCGGATCAGCCCCATGTGAGGAACGTGTCCGCTCGAACGGTGCAGAACGCCGTTCACTTTGGTGGTCGTAAACGGTTTTTCCCGTTTCAGGACGAAGCAGAGGTAATACCGGGTAATCCGGTTATGCCGATGAACCCACTCGTTTTTCGGACGGAACCCGATGGTTTCGATTTTCAAGGGGAAATCCAGATATCGCCGGATGTTACGCAAGTCAAAGGTCATGTTTTCCATCGTGGCTCCGTTTTGGCGCAATAACGCAATTTTTTGTCGCATTCGCCCATTGTATTTTCATTGATTTGAATATAATTTACACTTGATCTTCCAAATAGCAAGCATGGATCCGGAAAAACAATAAAACAGGAGCGAAAAAACAATGGCACAGAAAAGATCCGTCCGTAAACCGGTCAGGAATTTCACCTTGATCGAACTTCTCGTGGTGATTGCGATCATCGCGATCCTTGCCGCGATGCTGCTGCCGGCGCTGAACCGCGCAAGGGAACAGGCCAGAAAGATCAAGTGCATCGCCAATTTGAAACAGGTCGTCACGGCGGCTATGCATTATATCGGCGATTACAATGAATATCTGGCTTGCGGCACGGATTCCTGGCTGCCGCCGCTGAGCGAGGACTCCGGCTATCTGCCGAAAGAAACCAATGCCGGACTCTGTCCTTCCCGTCCGCCGGAAAAATTTCAGGACCGCTGGAAGATTTACGGCGGACGCTTGACCGCCAGCACGCCGCCCGGAGTGAGAAAAACGGTGAAGATCGGCACCCTGAACTATCAGTTCCTCCTGCTCAGAAAACTCCGTTATCCGGGGATGTACATGCAGTACGGCGATTCCAAAGTGAAAGCTCAGAGTTCGATGCTGCAGACTGCCGCGCCCGAAATGTCGCAGACCGGCAGTCATTTTTACCTGGGACATTCCAAACGGTGCAACTTCGCTTTCCTCGACGGACACGTGGAAGGTCTGGACCGCCTAGGATTTCTGGACAAGGGAAAACGCGAATACACCACTTCCGGCAATATCACGCTGTATTATCTGGATGAGATGGGAATCGAACGGTCCAAATGGTTTGCCAAGCAGTAAACGGAGAAACGGACCGGTAATTGATGGAATGTCCGGCAACGTTCCGGTCCGGAGGTGAAAACGGTGATGAGGAACGTCTCCATTTTGACCCGATAACGCGGTTTTTGTTGCATTCCGCTATTGTATTTTTGACGATGCGAGTATAGTTTACCGCTGTTACAGCAAATCAACGGAGGAATCAATCGAAAATGAATGCGATATCCAACGGCGTGCTCAATATCCTTGAATTCGGGGCGAAAGGCGACGGCGTCACCGACGACACGGAGGCCATTCAGACGGCAATAGACCTGACCGCAAAACGGGGCGGCGGAAAAATCTTCTTCCCCTATACCCGGGAAGGTTACCGGATCGCGCGTCCCGCCTCGGAACCGTCCCGCGCACAGCTGGTCATCCCGCCGGGATGCCACAATATCCAGCTGGAAGGGGAGATGCCCTGCCGGATGCTGAACTCATACATGGTGCGTCCGCCATCGCCGCAGCTCGGCATTCTCAAAGGAACGTCATTCCCGCTGCGGTGCGACAATACGCGGCTCTTTTCCGACTGGGATGCGCCGGAGGAACACGACCCTGAAGCGCGTCCGTGGTCCCTGCTGGGCTGTGAGGCCGGGACCTCGCTGGCGGGCAAGTTCAGCGTTGCGATGTTTTCGCTCCGCAATCTGGAATTTCGCGCGAAGCTGAACCCGGAGAAGATGTATCCGACGCAGAGCGCGGCGAATCTGCAGAATATCGCCCGGATCAACATTCAGGATTCGCAGTTCTGTCTGTCTTTGAACGTCGGGGATCATGAATCGGGCAAATGTCTGCAGCCGAATCCGTGCCATACGGCGGGTCTGATCGCGTCCGGCGACCAGAACGACAACAATGTGCTGCGGAACGTCGCGGCGCAAGGGTTCCGCTACGGATTCGTCTTCGGCGAACATGTGGTGGCGGATTATCTTTACGTGCACAACTGCGAGCAGGGGATCGTGTTCCACGACTCGTCGCATTTGAGTTTCATCCAGCACGTGGTGGCGCAGCACGATCAGAAGATTCTCGCCACGACGGAAACGGCGCTTTTCGGAATGCGCAAAGGTCCGTGCTACGTGGAGATCGGCAGCGTCGATTTCGAACCGGGCGGACCCAAATACAAGCCCGAAGTTTCCAATATGACCCACGGCGTCTGGGACCCGGAAAACCGGCTCCACGGTTCGCTTCGTTACCACATGGGCTATCCGGTCGGCAAAGACTGGTTCCCCGTCGAAGGCGGCAAATTCTTCAAAACCGAGGTGTTTGCATCATGAAAAAAAATCTTTTCCTCATCTTGATGGCGGCATACGCGGTCCTGTTCGGACAGGAAATGCTGAAAAACAGCAGTTTCGACCAGAAAAACATCTGGCAGGATGCCGGATTAAGCCAGCCGGCGGGACATTTTGCCGGTTCGAAATTCACCGAGGACAAGACTTGGAACAACTGCCTGAAACTGGAACTGAAAAAACTCGCCAACGGCCAGGTCGGCGCCGTGCTGCTGATCGGCAAAGACGGCAAAAAAGTCGGGTTCGCCGCCAAACCGGAAACCACTTACGAATTCAGTTTAGAAGCTAAAGGGACCGTTCCCGGCGTGACCACCGCCGCGATGCTGTATCATAACGACGATCCCGCCTGGAAGTCCGGCGCGTCGAAACGGGTGAAGACCACGCTGGGCAATTTCCGCACGCCCGCGGAATGGACGAAATTCCGCGGCACATTCCGCACCGGAAGCGATACGGTCCGCGCCGCGCTGGTTCTTCAGTTCTGGGCGAACCGGGAAATGGCGAAGAAATGGAAACCCGGACAATATCTCCTGGTGGACAACGTTTCGATCAAGGAACGGAAGGCCGTTGTGACCGAACCGGCCGCCGGGGCGCCGCAGAATGCCGCTGCCGTCCCCGCTTTCCTCGCGGGTGACCCGAACACGTTCGGACAGGACATCCCGTTCGAAGTCCGGTCCGAGGACGGCAATGCGGTCGTGACCGCCACGCTTCCCGATTCCACGCCGAAAAAGACGGTCGCCGCCAACGGCAGCGGAATCTGGGCCGATGACGTGGTGGAAGTGTTTTTTCTCCCACGGTCATGTCTTCCGCCAGTTCGTGCTGGCGTCGGGCGGAGGCAGATATTCGCGCGACGGACAGAAAGAACTGAAAAACTACACGAATTGGAAAGGCTCGGTCGAGGGGCGGAAATTCACGTTCGTAATCCCGTGGAAACTCATCGGTTTCGATCCGCAGCCGGGGACGGCGCTGAAATTCAACATCGGCGCCCAGTTCGGCGGGAAAACGCATTTCCTGCCGCCGGTGACCGGGAATCTTCATGACGTTCAGCGCTATCCGCTGCTGATCTTCGGTCCACTGGAAGAATACTTGAAAAAACAGTGTCCGGGAGCGGAACAGTTCGCCTCGCTGCCCGTGCCGGAAGCGGTCGGGAAAATGCGCGCAATGAAGCAGACGGCGGCATTGAAGAAATCCGGCAAGGCGCCGTTTGCCGCGGCGAGATTTTCACCCGTGCACGGCTTCTCGCTGCCGCTGGAAATCACCGGGGAAAATATCCTCGATCCGGCCCGGACGATCGAGCTTACGGCGCTGGTGAACGAGCACAAAATCCTGCCGCTGGCGATTCTGAACCGGACGGGGAAGACCGAGACCTATCGGATCGTGGTCCGCAACACCGATCCGAAGGACGAGATCGACCGCAACGGTTTGGACGGCGGCTTCGACGGGATCACGCTCCGGGAAGCGCTGTCCGTAAAGGATTCCGATGCGGTGGGCGCAGGCCGGATCTTCGATCCGCTGCCGAAGATGAACGAGGCGCAGACTCTGACGGTGAAACCGGGCGCGGTGCGGCTCTGCTGGATCACATTCGACTGCGTCAAGGCCGGGACGTTCCGCGGCGTGATCCGGATCATTCCGCTGGGAGAGCCGGCTCAGATGAAACGGTATCAATACTCCGGGGAAATGCGGGATTATCCGCTGACGCTGAAAGTGCTGGACCATGCGCTGAAACCGCTCAGAGCCGACGGGCTCTGGGGGCCCTCTCAGGTTTCGGAAAACTTCTTCCGGGCGCATCAGGATATCGCGCCGGGCGAAATCATGCTCAGCCCGTGGATGTTCTCCTCGATCCGGTTCGACGGAGAGGGCAAGGTGACCGGGCGATCGGACAAACTGGCGGAAAGAATCCGCACCTGGCACGGATGGTTCCGGAACC
>Ga0079305_1000501_pt1 | contig 82085 bp, 59 predicted proteins | sample LMS_cellobiose_e_FD_79183 | JGI IMG/M metagenome (GOLD analysis project Ga0079305, IMG submission 79183) | Rumen-fistulated moose microbial communities from Alaska, USA - LMS_cellobiose_enrichment | ecosystem: Host-associated > Mammals > Digestive system > Stomach > Rumen fluid ...
CCACTACTACAACCATGACCGTATCAAACTGAGACTAAAAGGAAAGAGTCCGGTGCAATACCGAACTCTTTACCAATAGACTTTTTAATGTTAAACCGTCCAACTTTTGGGGTTCACATCAAATCAGTCACCCACTTTTTATTTGGCTACATCTGCGATTAGAGGACCAGTTCGTTGCCGACCTTGCGGGCACGGTCGGGCTTGTCCAGGTCGATGCCTGTGGCCAGGCCGATTTCGACCAGCAGGTTCCAACCGGCGCAGAGATAAGCATAGGGAGTCAGTTCGCCGCAATCGGGAACGATGACCGTGGGGAAAGGAGTCTGATGAGTCGAGAGAGCAATCACCTTGCAGCCGACACCCTTTTCAAGCACTTCCTGGAACTTCTCGATTTCAGCTTCGATGGGATCGATGACAAACACGATGTCGCAGGGCTTCATCACTTCCTCGATGCCGTGGACGGCATAGGTGCCCTCCAGAAAATCGGATTTGCGACGGGTGATTTCGTTGGTCTTGAGGGTCAGCTCTTCGGCTACACCGTCGTTGTAGCCCGAGAAATAGATGGTTTCGGCACCGATGGCAGCCTTGACGATGTCTTTGGGAATCTCCAGGGTCAGGGCCTTTTCCAGCTGGGCAGGCAGGGCCTTGAGGGCAGCCGTCTTGTCTTCGCCCTTGATGTGCCAGAGGATGGATTCATAGAAGAGGGTCTGCTCGATGACGCTCTTGGTGGCGGCTACAGCCTGTTCCCAACCGCAGTTGAGCACGTGGGTGGCATGGCACTGCTTGGAGAGCATGGTGTCCTCACAGGCGGTCAGACCGAATACATCCTTCTTGCCGGCTTCGGTCAGCTTCTTGGCCAGCAGGATGACCTCCTTGGTGCGGCCCGAGTTGGAAGCGCAATAGACGGTGTATTTCGACAGGTCGTATTCATAAGACTGGCGGCTGCCATCGGTCTGGATGTTCAGATCCAGGCCCCAGCGTTTTGCTTTTCGCATGGCGTTCTTGGCCGGGAAGATACGGCTCGATCCCTCGCCCGTCAGGAAGAGGCGGCCGCTGCGCCGGATGATTTCTGCCACTTCACGCGTGACACTCGGATCGAATTTGCGGACCGTGTCCACAGTTCCCATCATTTCCTGCACCAGGCAGTACTTTGCATAATTCTTGTCAGTAAGGTTCATACTAAATGCGTTTATAGAGTTTGGAGATGTCGTCGTTGAAGACAGCCGTCTGCTCACGGATCTGCTGGATGAAGCCATCCTTCTCGATCGGCTTGATGGCTGCCAGCATTTCTTCGTCGTTGCGGTAGGTGGCACGACGGTAGATGTTATCGTAGTCCTTCTTGCGGGAGATGTAAACCTGGTCGCAGACATACTGCTGGAGTTCGCGACCGCGGTCGAGCACCATTTTCCACTGCTCATTGGTGATGTGGTCGGTCTCGAGCAGGTAGCACAGCGACAGGTAGGCATGGCGCAGCTTGTCGATGTCGTATTTTTCCCAGATTTCGTCGTAACGGTGATGGATGGCGTCCCAGGAGTCGAGCACACCCGAGCGGATGTCGGCAATCAAGGCATCCAGGTCGCGCGTCATCATGAGCTGGCCGCCCAGGTTGCTCCAGCCCTTTTCGCGACGGTCTTCCTGCACAGCCTCCACCATGTCGCCAAAACTGGCCTTGGGATGGTCCTGCATGTATTTCATCACGTTTTTGACGGCATAGTAGGTGAGCATGTCGGCATAGGCGTGATAGGCTTCCCACACTTTGAGAATGCGCACGCGGCGCTTGCCTTTCTCCATGTTTTCGCCGAAGATGTCCAGCGCGGCCACCACGGAGCGGTCGCCCTCGAGAATCTTCTGTCCCATTTCGCGCAGTTCCTTGTGCGACAAACCCTCGGTGCTGCGGCCCTCTTTCTTGAGCCAGGCCTTGGCCGTCCACACTTCGAGCAGTTTGCGACCCTGGATCACCTCTTCCATGCTGTCGGGGGCATAGGTGTCAAACTCGATGTGCTGGAACTTGCGTTTGCGTTTGTCGCGCTTGTTGTACTTCCACGAGTTGCGTGCCAGGGCATACATGTTGTACATCCACCAGAAGGCAGGCATGACCTCCAGTTCGTTGTGGTGGATATTGTTGTTGACCAGCGAGAAAGGCAGGGTGATATCCATTTCACTGGGATAGTCGGCCTTGCTCAGCATGGTGTATGAAGCGAAACGACAGGAGTGCTTCACACTGGAGCACAGACCCGGCCAGAAACCTCGGCCGGCCTGGATTTCGTTGTCGTTGGTGCGGCTGTTGTGGTTGGAGCCGATGGTGGCACCGGCGGCGATATTGGTCTGACCCATCAGCACGGCAGCCACCAGGAAGGAGTTGTTGTGGTGTTGCTCGTGGGCCGGGAAAATCAGGTTGTTGAGCACCTCGCAACAAGAGATGGTCGAGTTGTCGCCCAGGAAGGAGTGGATCAGACGGGCTCCATATTTGAGGTTGGAGTTGTTGCCCATGACAAAGCGCACGGCAATGCAGGAATAGAAAATGTGGCAGCCATAGCCGACGATGCCGTTGACCAGCACCACCCCCTCGCCGATCTGGGTCGGCTCCTCCAGGGAGGAATTGACAGTGATGTTCTTCAGCTTGCTGGCGCCTTTGATATAGCAGGAATCGCCGATTTTCACATCCTTGATGATGGCTGAGTTCTTGACCACGCAATCCTGCCCCACCGTGCCATAATAGCCGCGACGGCTGTCATAGCGGCGCTGTGTCAACTCCGAGAGTTTGGCCTGCAGTTCGCTGTCGTCGATGAATTTGGCACTCAGATAGGCATCGGCGGCGATCATGCCGTCGAAAGGATAGACGCAACGGGTGCCCGTCTCATTCATCACATCCAGACAGATGCGAACCTCCGGATCTTCCCCGTCCTTGATGATGCCGTTGCCGAATTTGGCATGGTTGGTCACGCACATTTCCTGAACATTGAACAGGATGCAGCGGTCGCCGATGATGTAGTGCGACAGATAGTGGACATCGTGCACGGCCACATAGTCGCCGATGTCGCAGGAATCGATCAGACTGTTGGTGATACCCACCTTAAGACGCAGGTCGTGGTACTGCAGCAGGCCGTCCGAGACAGCTCCGATGCGCACCATGCCGTAGAATTTGTTGTTCTTGAGCTGACGGGGATCGAAGATGTCCGTCACAAAGATGTTGTCCCAGTTGTCGGAAGTGTTGTTGTTCTTGACCAGGCGCTCGATTTCGTCGGAATGAAGGTGGCGCCAACCGCCGGCAGGTTTTTTGGCCTGCTTGTTGCGAAGATAGTACTCATCCTTGCCCGCGGGCAGGTAGGGACTTTCGATAAACGGCGTCCGCTGCGACGGACCGGACAACAGGGTGACGGTATTTTCCATAATATAAACAATTTGGGCGGACCGGCCACGACAAATAGTTAATTCACTGTCTGTCTTGACTTAGTCCGCCGCAAAAATACATATTTCATCCAAAAAATGAACAGAAGGGAATAAAATATTATCAAAATTTTTATCCCCACCCCATGCTACTGGCAAACGATGGTGTAGCTCTTACCCGGCTTGGTCATGAAATCGACCGTGTAATACTTTTTCTGGGGCAGTCCGGGCAGCGGCCGTTCGGCGAAGTTTTCCACCTTGCCGGCAGCCACCGTATGGAACAGGGCGTTGGGATTCTCGCCCTGGGCCGTGCGTGCCGTGGCACCTTTCACCTTGACAGGCACTTCGGTGCGCAGACGGCAGTTGCCGCCCTTTTCCGAATGGATCACCGCATGGCTCAAGCGGCCGTCCTTCCATGTCAGGTCTATGGTGAAACCGCCCCGGGCCTTGATGCCCGTGATGCTACCTTCGGGCCATACCGTGGGCAGGGCAGGCAGGAGCTGGATAAAGCCGGCGTGGCTCTGCATGAGCATTTCGATGACACCGGCCGTGTAACCGAAGTTACCGTCGATCTGGAAGGGCGGATGGGCATCCAGCAGGTTGGGATAGACACCGCCGCCCGATGTGCGGCGCGTGCCGAAACCGACCGGGCTGAACAGGTTCTTGACGATGATATTGGCATGGTCGCCGTCCAGCAGACGGGCCCAGAGATTGATCTTCCAGCCCATCGACCAGCCGGTGGCCTCGTCGCCGCGCAGTTCCAGGGTGCGCATGGTGGCACGGAACAGGTCGGGAGTGGCGTCATAGCTGATCTGGTTGCCCGGATGCAGGCCGTAGAGATGCGATACATGGCGGTGATGCGGTTCGGCCTCGCCGAAGTCCTGCTGCCATTCCTGCAACTGGCCGCGCGATCCGATGCGGAAAGGCAGGAGCTTGACCGTCTGGTCCTGCAACTGACGGCGGAAGTCCTCGTCCACACCCAGGATCTCGGAAGCCTCGATGGTGTGGGCAAAAAGCTCGCGGATCAGCGTCATGTCCATGGTGCTGCCCATACTGATGGCCGATTTCAGGAAGCGGCCTCTCCCATCGACAGCCCCGCTGGGTACGATGAAGGTGTTTTCGGGCGAATTGCTCACCGGAGTCACCAGATAGCCCTGGCCGTTGTCGACCAGCCAGTCGGTGAAGAACTCGGCAGCGCCTTTGATGACGGGATAAGCTTCCTGCTCAAGGAAGGTGCGGTCGCCGGTGAAGAGATAGTGTTCCCAGAAATGGGCACTCAGCCAGGCGCTGGCCATGGGCCAGTAGGAAGAAGTGGGCGTACCGTCGTTGGGATGCGTCTCGCGCCAGATGGACGTATTGTGATGGGCCACCCAGCCGTTTCGGCCATACATGTCGCGGGCCGTGACCTTGCCCGACTCGGCTAGTTCCTTGATCATCTGGAAGAAGGGCTCGGCGCATTCACTGAGGTTGGCCGGCTCGGCGGGCCAGTAGTTCATTTCGGCATTGATATTCAGTGTGTAGCCGCAGTTCCACGAAGGCATGGTCTTGTCGTTCCACATACCCTGCAGGTTCATAGCCTGGCCGCCGGGGCGCGAAGCGCTGATCATCAGATAGCGGCCATATTGGAACATCAGTGTCACCAGTCCGTTGTCGTAGGTGTTGTAGAATTCGCAGATACGTTCGTCGGTGGGCAACTGCAAGGCCTTTTCGGGCGCCGGCATCGTGAATTTGACGCGGTCGAAGAGGTTCTTGTAGTCAGTCTGATGGGCTTTCATCATCGTGCTGTAGCTCTTGGCCGAAGCGGCAGCCAGGGCGGCATCGGCCAGGGCGGCGGCATCCTTGCCTTCGCGCGAGGGGCTCTTGTCCCAACCGTTGAAGCTGGTGGCCGAGGCCAAAACGAAGACGACCTCGTCGGCACCGCTCACATGCAGGTTGCGGCTGGCCGGATTGCGCTGGCTCACAGCAGGATTGTCTTCGATGGCAATAGTGGCGCCTGGGGCGATGGCCTTCAGACGGGTTTCAAAGTAGGTGCCCAGCCCGTTGATCTGGTCGCCGTAGAGCAGGTTGTCCTGATACTTGCGGCTACCGTCGGCGAAATACAGTTCCGGATGGCGGCCTTCGGCTTTCCAGCCACGAATCATGGCATCATTGCGACGCTGGCCGTGACCAGGAGCCTGACCGCTCATATACACTTCGTCGCCCTCCACTTTGTAGGTCGTAGTCGGCTTGTGGGTAGAACTCAGACTGATGCTCACATCGACCGATTTGGGCCGGTCGGCCGAGATCTTCATGACGATGACATCGTCGGGATGGGAGGCGAAAATCTCGCGGGTGTAATGTACGCCGTTCTGTGTGTAGGTGACGCGCATCACAGCCGAGGCGATGTCCAGTTCGCGACGGTAGTCGGTGATTTCGCCCTGCACGTGGTTGGTCACATGCCAGTCACCCAGCGGCTGGTAATTCTCGTGCAGACGGCCCAGCCAATGGTACTGTACCAGATCGTAGGCTTCTGTGTACTTGCCTTCGAGCAACAGTCCCACCACCTTCTCGTAGGTGGGTGTGACATCGTGAACCTTCCATACCGTGGCCGGTTCGCCGCTGTAGAGCGTGTTGTCGTTCAGACGGATCAGTTCCTGGGTGGCATTGCCATAGACCATGGCCCCCAGGTGTCCGTTGCCGATGGGCAAGGCCTGGTTCCAGTCGGCCGCAGGCGTGTTGTACCACAAGGTGCAGTCGGCCGCCTTCAACCCAATGACAGTTCCCAAAAGGAACAGTGTCGTCATCATGTAAGTCAGTTTCTTCATTATAGTTGCATTTAATAGATGAGTATTCCAGTAACAGCTGCCGCAATCAGCGTCCAGATGGGATTGACCTTCTTCCACACGGCCACGAAGCAGACGCCTGCAATGACCATGCTGGTCCAGTCGAAGAAAGTCTCCCGGTTCATAAACAGCAGAGCCGTGGCAGCGATCAGCCCCACCAGCATGGGACGCATCCAGGCCAGCGCGGAGGTCATGAAGCGGTTGTTTCTGATCTTCTTATAGAATATGGTGATAAGCAGCATGATCGTGAGTGGCGGCAGACAGCAGGCCGTCGTGGCCAGCAGCGAGCCCCAGACATTGCCCGTGACCGTATAGCCCACATAGGTGGCGCAGTTGATGGCAATCGGGCCGGGGGTCATCTGCGAGACGGCGATGATGTCGGTGAGCTGGGCCTGGCTGATCCAACCCCGCTGCAGCACGATCTCGTTGTGGATGAGCGTGATCATCGGATAGCCTCCGCCAAAGCCGAAGAAGCCGATTTTCAGATAGGAGAGGAACAGCTGCAGATAGATCATGGCCGCGGAGATTTATCGGTGTCGCCACCGGTGTCCTCCTTGCCGGAGGCAGGCTTTTCCACAAAGACCAGCACAATGCCCAGCAGGGCACCAAGCATGAGCAGCAGCACAGGCGACACACCCAGCAGGGCGATGACGGCCATGGCGGCCACGGCCAGCAGGATCTGTGGCACATTCAGCTTCTGGATCATTCTCACACAGGGTACGGCAATCAGGGCCACCACACAGGGACGGATGCCCTTGAAGGCGGCGTTGACCACCTCGTTGTCGCGAAAACCGGTCAGATACATGGCAATCATCAGGATGATGAAAAAAGAAGGCAGCACCAGCCCGATGACAGCGGCCAGCGCGCCCCACCAGCCTCCGACCCGATAGCCCACAAAGACTGCCGTGTTGAGCGAGAAGGGACCGGGCGCCGACTGTGCCAGGGTGAACTGGTCGAAGAACTCTTCCCGCTCGAACCAGCGATGATGGTCCACGACCTCGCGCTCGATGAGCGAAATCATGGCATAACCGCTGCCGAAGGTAAAAGCACCTATCTTGAAAAACGTCCAGAACAACTGCCAGATCATAGCATCCTCATAATCGGCAGCGAATTTAATGAAACAGCGCTGTCCGACCTCAAAGATTGATGATAAATAATCTAAATCCGGGCAGGATTATTTGAGAAATCCCTGTCGGCGCAGTGCGTCGATGAAAACCGTGGAGAAATGTTCGTTGTCTTTTTTCGTGTAGCGCAGGTCGCAGAACACCTGGGCCAGGTTGTCCTTGTGGTTGATGTCGACATAGTGCCGGTTGGCCGGAAGATTCTCCTTGGCCTCGTGCAGACGGTCGATATCGGCCGCCGAATAGGGATGGTAGTACTCCTCATGGACGATGGCTTCCAGGGGCAGGCGCTCGCTCACCGAAGGCGCCTCTTTGGGCCAGCCCAGGGTGATGGTGGTGAGCGGAACCACCAAGGGCGGCAGTTGCAGGCAGTCGATGATCTGGCCGACATTGTAGGTGGTGGTACCCAGATAGCAGATGCCCAAGCCTTTGGCCTCGGCGGCCACACACAGGGTCTGGGCGGCGATGATGGTGTCGATACCTGCATAGACCAGCGACTGGACATTGTCGAAACCCGGGCAGGCCTGACGCTGCCGGCACCACTGGCTGTAGCGGCTGACATCGGCGCAGAAGGTGAGCACCACGGGGGCCGACAGCACCTGGGGCTGGTTGAAATGGGCCGGGGCCAGCGCCTCACGGCCTTCGCGACTGCGCGTCACCACCACGCTGTAGAGCTGCATATTGCCCGTGTTGGAGGCTTGGAAGGCGGCTTCGAACAACTCCCTGAGCAGGGCGTCGTCCACCGGACGGTCGTCGTAAACGCGCACGGTGCCTCTGTTTTTCAGTGTTTCTGTCATCATCTGTCCAATTTGAGGGCGAAGGTAATAAATTTCACACTAAAATAAGGCCGGCTTGTTGAGCATCTGCGAGATTATTGCTATTATTGCATTTCCAAACTCCACACACGCATGAACCCGCAAACCTTTACCAAAGAGGAAATTCAGGAGGCGACCCTGGCCTATTTCAACGGCGACGAACTGGCCACCAAGGTATGGATCTCCAAGTATGCACTGAAAGATTCTTACGGCAATTACTACGAAAAGAGCCCCCGCGACATGCACTGGCGCCTGGCCAACGAAATCGCGCGCATCGAACGGCAGTACCCGCATCCCCTGACGGCGCAGCAGCTGTTCGACCTGTTCGACCATTTCCGCTACCTCATTCCGCAGGGCAGTCCCATGACCGGCATCGGCAACAATTTCCAGATTGCCTCGCTGTCCAACTGCTTTGTCATCGGCAGCGACGGGGAGAACGCCGATTCCTACGGGGCCATCATGAAGACCGACGAGGAGCAGATCCAGCTCATGAAACGCCGCGGCGGTGTGGGGCACGACCTGTCGGGCATCCGGCCCAAAGGCTCGCCTGTGAAGAATGCCGCCCTCACCTCGACGGGCATTGTGCCCTTTATGGAGCGCTATTCAAACAGCACCCGCGAGGTGGCCCAGGACGGCCGGCGCGGCGCCCTGATGCTGTCCATCTCCATCCAGCATCCCGATGCCGAAGACTTCATCGATGCCAAGACCAGCCTGGACAAGGTGACCGGAGCCAACATCTCGGTCAGGGTGAGCGACGAGTTCATGCGGGCCGTCATCGAAGACAAGCATTACATACAGCAATACCCCACCGGCAGCGACCATCCGCTCTATACTCAGGAGATCCATGCCAAGACCTTGTGGAACAAAATCATCCACAATGCCTGGCAATCGGCCGAGCCGGGCGTACTGTTCTGGGACACCATCATCCGCGAATCCCTGCCCGACTGCTATGCCGATGAGGGTTTCCGTACCATTTCGACCAACCCCTGCGGCGAGATTCCCCTCTGCCCCTACGACAGCTGCCGCCTGCTGGCCATCAACCTGTATTCTTACGTCAAGCATCCCTTCACGCCCCAGGCCAGTTTCGACTTCGACCTGTTCAAGGCCCACGTGGGCATCGCCCAGCGCGTCATGGACGATATCATCGACCTGGAGACCGAGAAGATAGACCAGATCCTGGCCAAAATTGCATCCGACCCCGAAAGCGACAGCATCAAGCGCACCGAGCGCGAAGTATGGGAGAAAATCCGTGCCAAGACGCTGCAGGGCCGCCGCACCGGCATCGGCATCACGGCCGAAGGCGACATGCTGGCCGCCCTGGGCTTGCGCTACGGCACAACCGAAGCCTCCGACCAGGCCGAACTGGTCCACAAGACGCTGGCCATCGCCGCTTATCGCAGTTCGGCCCGCCTGGCCGCCGACCGCGGCGCTTTCCCCATCTATGACGCCGACAAGGAAAAACGCAATCCCTTCCTGCGCCGCCTGTTCGAGGCCGATCCGCAGCTCAAGGATGAAATCGCCGTCCACGGCCGGCGCAACATCGCCTGCCTGACCATCGCCCCCACGGGCACCACCAGCCTCATGTCGCAGACCACCTCGGGCATCGAGCCGGCTTTCATGCTGGTCTATAAACGCCGGCGCAAGATCAACGCTGCCGAGGACGCCAGCCATTTCGACTTTGCCGACGACAACGGCGAGAAATGGGAGGAGTTCATCGTCTTCCACGACAAGTTCAAAGCCTGGATGCAGGCCAACGGCTACGATCCCGACCGCCATTACGAGCCCGAAGAACTCAATGCCATCATCGAGCGCTCACCCTACTTCGGCGCCACTTCCAAAGATGTGGACTGGCTGCAGAAAGTGCGCATGCAGGGACGCATCCAGAAATGGGTCGACCATTCCATCAGCGTCACCATCAACCTGCCCGCCGATGTGAGCGAAGAACTGGTCAACACCCTCTACATGGAAGCCTGGCGCTGTGGCTGCAAAGGCTGCACGGTCTACCGCGACGGTTCCCGCGCCGGCGTGCTGGTTTCCGTCACCGAGGGCAAGAAAGAAGAACCGGCCGCCATTCCGGTGGCCCATACGCTGGTCCGTCCCAAGGAACTCGAAGCCGACGTGCTGCGCTTCCAGAACAACAAGGAGAAATGGATCGCCTTCATCGGCCTGCAGAACGGCCGTCCCTACGAGATCTTCACCGGTATCCAGGACGATGACGACGGCATCGCCCTGCCCAAGAACGTCACCCACGGCAAGATCATCAAGAACGTCGATGAGAACGGCAAGCGCTACGACTTCCAGTTTTCCAACCGCCGCGGCTACAAGACCACGGTCGAAGGTCTCTCGGACAAGTTCAATCCCGAATACTGGAACTATGCCAAGCTGATTTCCGGTGTGCTGCGCTACGGTATGCCCATCGACCAGGTGCTCAAACTGGTGGGCAGTCTGGAGTTGGACAGCCGCTCGATCAACACCTGGAAAAACGGCGTGGAGCGCGCCTTGAAGAACTACCTGCCCGACGGCATCATCAAAGGCGAAGTCTGCCCCAATTGCGGCGGACAACTCGTCAAGCAGGAAGGTTGCACCCACTGCTCCAACTGCGAGTATTCCAAATGTGGATAAGCGCTAGAAAGCGTAAACGATGATCTGATACATCATCACGGCCGTGCAAATGAGCTTGATGCCCGTGCCGAAAAGGAAGCCCAGGAAGGTGCCCAGCGCCGCCTTGATCGAGCCTCCGGGGGTATTGTTGGCCAACAGCAGTTCGAAAAGGAAAGCGCCGGCCAGCGCAAAGACAATCATCATTACCGGCGAAATGAACATGCCGACCAGCAGGCCGATGGTGGCGCCCCAGCTGCCCTTTTTCGAGCCGCCGGTCATTTTGGTGAAGTAGGCCGGCACCACATAATCCATGACGGTGATAACGGCCACGATGACCAGCCAGACGAGCAAGGCGGTGAGTGAAAGGGGAGATCCGTGGGCATCGGTGCCGCCGCCCCAGAGATAAATGAGCAGCATGCCTACCCAGCTCAACGGCGGCCCGGCGATACCCGGAACGATGCTGCCGATGATACCGATGATGCCAAACAGGATGGCGGCAACGGCGATGGCGGTTTCCATAAAACTAGACGGCAGGAGCTGCGGCAGCCTTGGCTGTACCGGCCGTGGCAGCTTTCATTTCGGCGGGAGTATCCTGCAGCATGGCGCAGGTACCGTTGAACTTGGCGTGAGGCTCGACCACCAGCGTGGCAATCTTGATATCGCCGTTGACCGAAGCGGTCGATTTGAGCACCAGCACTTCCGAAACCTTCACTTCACCCTCGACACGGCCCACGATCTCGGCGTTCATGCAGGTGAGTTTGCCTTTCATCAGGCCGCTGTGGCCGATGACCACCTTGCCCTGGCAGATCATTTCGCCGTCAATCTCGCCGTCCACGCGGAAGTCGTTCTCGGCGATGATGGAGCCGACAATGCGGGTCCCTGTTGCAATGGTATTGTGGACCACACCGCTGGCGATTGCTTTTTCCTTAGTCATATGTTGTAGTATTTATTTCGTAAAAAACTGATGCAAAGATAATAAGTTGACGGCAAAGATAACTATTTTTGCAAGCGGAAAATCACTTTTGTCACTTTTTTCACCCCGAAATGGACTACATCGCCCTGAACGACATGCGATTCTACGGCTTCCACGGCTGCCTTCCCCAGGAAAGAAAGACAGGCGGCTACTATGTAGTGCACCTCAAACTCTACATGGACCTGCAGCCGGCCGGACGCAGCGACCGCCTCGAAGACACGGTCGACTATGCCGAGGTCTATGAGCGCATCAAAGCCATCATGCAGCAGCCGGTCAATCTTATCGAGCACCTGGCCGAAAGAATCTGCACCGACCTGCGCGAGCGCTACGTCCAAGTCAGACAAATCGACATCAGGATTGTCAAGCAGCATCCCCCGATTTCGGGTGAAATGGGTAGCAGTGAAGTGTTTTTGTCGCGTTAAAGGCATATTTTCAGTCCAAAAACCTTGTTTTCTCCATTTTATTACTACTTTTGCCGCCCCGTTTTTGCCAATTCGGGACAATCCAAGTGACGCGGATTTAGAAAATTCTTCCCATCCAAGTGATTCGGATTTTGAAAACAAGAACACTTTTAAAGGCGCAAAGTGAAAAATGAAGAACAAGTATTATCATCTGATTGAGCAAACTTTCGAGTTTCCCAACGACGAGTTTTCCATCGAAGACGACAGCCTGCAGTGGTATGGCATCCCCTTGATGGACATCATCAAGCAGTACGGAACCCCGCTCAGGATCTTCTATCTGCCCAAAATCTCGCAAAACATCCAACGGGCCAAGAAGATGTTCAACGTGGCCATGGCCAAGGCCGATTACGAGGGCAACTACGGCTATTGCTACTGCACCAAGAGTTCGCATTTTTCCTTTGTACTGGACGAGGTGCTCAAGCAGAATGTCAACCTGGAGACTTCTTCGGCCTTCGATATCAACCTCATCGAGACCTTGTATGAAGAAGGCAAGATAGACAAGGAGAAGTTCATCCTTTGCAACGGATTCAAGCGCCCGCAGTATATCGAAAACATCCAAAGGCTCATCACCAACGGGTTTGTCAACACCATGCCCATCCTGGACAACAAGTTCGAGCTCGACCAGTTGCTCAAGGATTTCGACCAGGAATTCCAGATCGGCATCCGCATCGCTTCGGAAGAAGAACCGAAGTTCGACTTCTACACTTCCCGACTGGGCATCCGCTACAACGACATCATACCTTATTATCTGAACGGCATCAAACCGCTGAAGAACGTCAAGCTGAAAATGCTGCATTTCTTCATCAATACCGGCATCAAGGACACCGCCTACTACTGGAACGAATTGACCAAGGCCGTTGAGCTGTATTGCGAACTCAAGCAGTACTGCCCCGACCTGGACAGCCTCAACATCGGCGGCGGCTTCCCCATCCAATGCTCGCTCGACGCCGATTTCGACTACGAGTACATGGCCGAGGAAATCGTAGCCCAGATCAAGAGTATCTGCAACCACAACGACACGCGCGAACCGCACATCTTCACCGAGTTCGGCTCGTTCACCGTGGGCGAGAGCGGCGCCATGCTCTACTCCATCGTCAACCAGAAGCAGCAGAACGACCGTGAGTTGTGGAACATGATCGACTCCTCGTTCATCACCACCCTGCCCGACACCTGGGCCATCGACCAGCGCTTCATCCAGCTGGCCGTCAACAACTGGGATTCGGAATACCAGCGCGTCCACCTGGGCGGCCTCACCTGCGACAGCGAGGACTTCTACAACTCGGAGGCCCACTCCAATGCCGTGTATCTGCCCAAGATCCTGCCCGACCGCGAGCAGTACATCGGATTTTTCCACTGCGGTGCCTACCAGGAAGCCCTGAGCGGCTACGGCGGCATCCAGCACTGCCTCATCCCCTCGCCCAAGATGGTGCTCATCGACGTGGACGAGGAAGGCGAATACTACACCAAGCTCTTTGCCAAGGAGCAGAGCTACAAAGCCATGTTGAAAATCCTGGGCTACTGATGGGCGACAAGCGGGTAGTGATACAGACGCTGGGCTGCAAGCTCAACTTTGCCGAGAGCGCAGCCATGATGCAGCAGCTGGAAAAGGCCGGCTACCGCCAGGTGCCCATGGGCCAGCCGGCCGAAGTCTGCCTCATCAACACCTGCTCGGTCACCGGCACCGCCGACCAGAAAGACCGTCAGGCCATCCATCGCATCATCCGCGAATACCCCGAAGCCTTTGTCATCGTCGCGGGCTGCTATGCCCAGTTGCGCCCCCAGGAGGTGGCCGCCATCCCCGGCGTGAGCTTGGTGCTCGGGGCCGACTTCAAGACCGACCTGCTGCCTTATATCCAAGAAGGACGGCAGGAGGCTGCCTGCATCCTCACCACCGCCAACCAGGATATTGCCCGCTTCCTGCCCGCCTGTGCCCGGGGCGACCGCACCCGCTGTTTTCTGAAGGTACAGGACGGCTGCGACTACTTCTGTTCCTATTGCACCGTGCCTTTTGCCCGCGGCCGCAGCCGCAATCCGTCGATCGAATCTCTGACAGAGCAGGCCCGCCAGGCCGCCCTGCAGGGCGCCAGGGAGATTGTGCTGACGGGCGTCAACATCGGCACTTTCGGTCGCAGCGACGGCAGCAATTTCCTTCAACTCATCGAGGCCCTGGATCAGGTCGAAGGCATCGAACGCTACCGCATCTCCTCGCTCGAACCCGACCTGCTCAGCGATGAAATCATCCGCTTTGTGGCCTCCTCCCGGCATTTTGCCCCGCACTTCCACCTGCCGCTGCAGTCGGGCGACGACGAGGTGCTCTCACTAATGCGCCGTCACTACCGCCGCGAGCTCTTTGCCGACCGGGTGGCCCGCATCAAAGAAGAGATGCCGCACGCCTTTATCGGGGTGGATGTCATCGTGGGCATGCGGGGCGAGACACCTGAACGCTTCGACTCCTCGGCCCGGTTCCTGGCCGGTCTGCCCATTTCCCAGCTGCATGTGTTCAGCTACTCCGAGCGTCCGGGCACCCAGGCCCTGAAAATAGACTATAAGGTGTCGGCGGCCGAAAAGAAACGCCGCAGCGACCTGTTGCACGCCCTCTCCGAAGAGAAACGCCTGGCCTTCTACCGCTCACAGACCGGCCGGCCGCTCCAGGTGCTCTTTGAGCACGGCAACAAAAAAGGCCTCATGTCGGGCTTTTCCGAAAACTATGTCCGCGTCGAGGCCCCCTGGCGCGCCGACTGGGAAAACACCGTCCAAACCCTCACGACCGGCACCCTCAATCCCGCCGGTTCCGCGCTGAGTACCGCCACCTCCGCTCCCCTCCTCTAAGACTTCACAATTTACGAAGCGTAAAACATGAAGTCACCATACGCCCATAAAAAAAACAAAAGAAAACTACGGCTAATTCAGAAAAAAGCCGTATATTTGTGCGCAACATACAGACACAGATGAAGCCCAATAAGGAATACGGAATCACAGGGGTGACGAATACACACGAACTCAGGGAAACACAGAGTTACTATGGCATCAGGAAGTCCATAGAAGAAGGCTCTATGGTCCGTCTGAAACATGGCGTGTATGCATCTCCGGAATCTTTGGCAGACACAATGATTGACATTGAGTATGTGGTGCCGGGAGGGGTGCTGTGTCTGTTTTCCGCATGGTCGCATTACGGCCTGACCACCCAAATCCCCGATGCATTTTACGTAGCGGTCGAGAAGCACAGAAAGGTGGTGGTCCCGCATTTTCCGCCTGTCAAACTGTGCTATTGGGAGCAAAAGTACTATGAAATGGGCGTGATAGAAGCCGAGGTCTCAAATCACCGGGTGAGAGTTTACGACTTGGAAAAATCAGTATGCGATGCAGTGAAGTTCCGCAACAAGATTGGACCGGACGTCGCAGCAGAAGTACTGAAAACCTACCTTTCCCGAAAAGACCGTAACATTGCCCGCCTCATGTCCTATGCCCGTCAGATGCGCGTTGCAAACACAATGAAAAACCACTTGGAAATACTTTTACCATAGCATTGTCCTTTGCACCCTACATCAAACCACAACGGGGCGTATCGCTTTTGAAATGAATAAATTTCAAGCGACTGTTTGTCAGTTCGGGAAAAAGCATTACCTTTGCGCCGCTCTTTTGGGGGCATTAGTGTTATTCATTTTCTAAATCATTAATTTATGAACAGTTACGAAACCGTTTTCATTTTAACTCCCGTTTTGTCTGAAGCACAGATGAAGGAAACGGTAGAAGGTTTCAAGGCCCTGCTCACGGCAGAAGGCTCTGAAATCGTGCACGAAGAAAATTGGGGCCTGCGCAAACTGGAATATGCTATCCAGAAAAAGACCACAGGCTTCTATCAGCTGATTGAGTTCAAAGCCAATCCTGATGTAGTTGCCAAGCTGGAAACCAGCTTCCGCCGTTCGGAACATGTGCTCCGCTTCCTGGTATTGAAACAGGATAAGTTCTTTGCCCAGTACGCAGAGAAGAGAAGAAGTCTGAAAAAATCAAATGAAGTAAAGGAGAACTAAGTTATGGCACAGAATCCCAACGAAGTAAGATATCTCGTCCCCCCGACGGTAGATACGAAGAAGAAAAAATACTGCCGCTTCAAAAAGAACGGCATCAAGTTCATCGACTATAAGGATCCCGAATTCCTGAAGAAATTCCTGAACGAACAGGGCAAACTGCTGCCCCGCCGCATCACCGGTACTTCCCTGAAATACCAGCGCAAGGTCGCCCAGGCCGTCAAACGTGCCCGTCACCTCGCTTTGCTGCCTTATGTAACCGATTTAATGAAGTAAGACTATGGAAATTATACTGAAAGAAGACGTCGTCAATCTCGGCTATAAAGATGACATTGTCAAGGTAAAAGACGGTTACGGCCGCAATTATCTGATTCCGCAGGGCAAGGCTGTCATCGCTACCGAATCGGCCAAGAAGGTACTGGCTGAGGCTCAGCGCCAGCGCGCCCACAAGATCGAGAAACTGAAAAATGATGCTCAGGAAATGGCTGCCAAGCTGGCTGCCGTCGAAGGTCTGACCATCGCTGCCAAGGCCAGCGAGAACGGCAAGATCTTCGGTTCCGTCACCAATGTCCAGGTAGCTGAAGCTCTGGAGAAGCAGAGTCTGACCGTCGATCGCAAGTCGATTGTCATGGAGCCTGTCAAGGAGCTGGGTGCCGCCAAGGCCGTTGTCAAACTCTACAAGGAAATCCACGCCGAAGTTGCCTTCACCGTGGTAGCCGAAGAGGAATAAGACTTTTCAAGCCTTATCATACCATCAACCTCGGGTTCGCCATGAATCCGGGGTTGTTTTTTTGCGGGCAAGCGGCAAAAAAACAACCCCCTTTTACTATCTAAACCGAAGCTGGTCGAAAGTCTTTTTCCCTTTGAGGAAGAAGTCGAGCGTGGAGATGCCCGGATAGATTTCGGGGATGCGGTGCTGGCAGGCGCGATTCTGAATCTCGGCTCGCTTGGGCTGCATCAAGGGCTTCATCTGCCGGTAGGCACGACGGGCTTTGAAAACAGCTGCAAAGTTCTTGGTTTCCCCCTTGAGCAGGAAAAACAGAGCGGCCACCATGTCGAGCACCCAACGCTGCCACATGACACTCCGCAACCTTTCCGCTGGCAGGTTCTTGTAGAGCATCAGCAGATTGTTGCGGAAGTTGAGGAAGGTCTTGCGCGGGTTCTGCACATTCAGCGTGCCGCCACCCAGATGAAAGACGTGGCTCTGGGGCAGGCAGACCAGCCGCCGACCGGCCAGACGCAGCCGCCAGCAAAGGTCGATCTCTTCCATGTGGGCAAAGAAGTCGGCATCCAGGCCGCCAGCCTGCAGATAGTCTTCACGCCGGATCATCAGGCAGGCACCCGTAGCCCAAAAAATATCGATGGGCGTGTCGTACTGGCCCCGGTCTTCCTCGACCAGCGACTGGATACGGCCCCGGCAGAAGGGATAGCCCAGACGGTCGATAAAACCGCCGGCCGCCCCGGCATGCTCGAAACAGTTGCGATGGCGGTCGCTCAAAATCTTGGGTTGGCAGGCAGCCACCTCGGGATGGGCATCCATATATGCCACCAACGGCGCAAGCCAGTCTTTGGCCACTTCAATATCGGAATTGAGCAGCACCACATACTCGGCCTCCACCGCCTCGACGGCCCGATTGTAGCCCTCGGCAAAACCGTAGTTGCGGTCCAGCAGGACCAGCCTGAGATCGGGATATTGCTGCTGCAGCCAGGCAACAGAGTTGTCGGTCGAACCATTGTCGGCCACGATGACCTCAGCACCGGGAAGCTGCGTGCGCGAGAGCACCGACGGCAGGTAGCGCTCCATCAGCGCCTGTCCGTTCCAATTGAGTATGATGACTGCAACTTTCTCCATATTAGAGACTGATTGTATAAAGCACGATCGAATAGGGTTCTACCGCCAGGGTGGCTTTGTTCTTGAGTTTGACCGTTTCCGTCACGGGGGCCACGGGCTGGGCCTCGAAACCGTTCTCATCGTCGGGCTGTCCCTTGATGATTGTCTTGGTCACGCCCTTGAATCCGCCGAAAAGCGACAGGTCGATGGTGGCCTTGGCCGCGTTTTCCCCGGCGTTGCAAACTTTCAGGAAGAGTTGGCGCGACTGGGTGTCCAGCACCACCGACTGGCCGAGCAGGTGATCGTCGGGACGGTCGAAGACGACGCAATCGCCATAATAATAGTCACCGCTCGACTGGCCGAACATCTGCTGCACATAATAGCTACAGGTAAGATAGGGACGCTCGTTGTCGAAGTAGATCAGGTCGGGGTTCCAGTTGTTGGTGTTTTTGCGGGCGAACAGCGGCGCATACGACGTCATGGCAACCACATCGGCATTGCGTTCCACATGCAGCAGATAGAGGCCTTCGGCCAGCGCGTCGATAAGCTTCTTGTCCTTGGCGGCGTATTCTCCCAGATAGACCTTGGTCTTGCGGTCGCGCGGATAGTTGTCGTACTGACGGCTGGTCAGGAAGTAGTTGCGCGGTTCGTAGTAATGCTCGTCGAGGATGGGCACTTCAAGCGCTGTGGCGAATTTCCAACCTCTCTCATAGTCTCCGTTGCCGGGGTGGGAACCGGGGCCGGCGGTACCGACAATCACTATTTCAGGATACTTGGCGCGTACTTGGTCATATATGAATTTGAAGCGTTCCTCAAACTCGGGGGTGATCTTTTCCTCGTTTCCAAGGCCCAGGTATTTCAGGTTGAAAGGCTCTGGGTGACCAGCCTCGGCACGCAGCCTGCCCCACTTGGAATCGGCGGGACCGTTGGCCCACTCGATCAGGTCGAGCGCCTCGTCGGCCCACTCCTGCATGTCCTCCATGGGAATGGCATCCTGGGCCTGGCCGCGCATGCTCCAGCCGCCATTGGTACCCTGGCAGCTCACGCCGCAGGGCAGAATGGGCAGCGGCTCCATGCCGACATCCTCGCAGAACTGGAAATACTCATAATAACCCATTTCCATGCTCTGGTGGTAGCCCCAGGTGTTCTTGATGCCGCGACGGGTTTCGCGCGGACCCACCGTGGTCTTCCAGCGGTAGGTGTCCCAGAAACCGTCCCCGCCGCCGTGTACCACGCAGCCACCGGGGAAACGCATGAACTTGGGATGCAAATCGGCCAAAGCCTGAGCCAGATCCTTGCGCAGACCATGGCCCTTGTAGGTATCCTGCGGGAAAAGAGACACCATGTCAATATCCAGCACACCGGTGGTGAGTGAGAGCAACTGCAGCGAGGCGCGCTCACAGTCCTCGCCGGCTGTCAGTGTATATTCATATTTTTTCCATTGGCTACCGGACACCAGGAAGGTCGTATCGGCAATGGCACGGGCCGGGCTGCGGAAACCCTGACCGGGAGCGGTCAGCACCACACGGACCTGCTTGTCCTTGCCGTCGGGATTGCGCAGGAACACCGAAAAATCGTATTTGTCACCACCCTTCAACAAGATGCCGTCATAGCCGTTATTCTGAATGCCCACGCCCGTCCAGCCGTTGTAATCGTAGTAATGGCCCACGCGCTCAATGGTCAGGTGCATGTAGTTGGGATTGTTGGGGTGGATGGGATCCTGCTGCCTGGGTTCGATATAACCCAGAGAGTGACCGGGACGCACCGTCCGCCATGCCGTGCCGGGTCCCCATCCGTCCCGTTCCGAGGGACTGAATTCAAAGGAACCGTTTTGGACAAGTTCGGCACACAGACCGCCGTCGGCCGAGGAACTGATATCTTCAAAGAAGATGCCGATAAGTTCATTACTGATTTTCTTGCCGCCGGCAGGTGCCTTGACGGGCTTGGCGGCAACGGCTCCCAAAGTGGCCGCTGCAAGCAATGCAAGCGTGACGATTTTTCTGTTCATGACAATCATTCATTGGTCAGCACAAAAATAGTCAAATTATTTGGCTCACGTTTTACCGCATTATTTTTACGGGAGAAATTTGTTTTTTGAAGATAATGACTAACTTTGCGGTCGTATAAGGTATTCAGCAAATATTAAAAACCACGATAATGAAAAAGTTCTTCACTGCACTTGTCAAGCATCTCGGTTCCATCGTCGTCCTGGCCGGTGTCGCCGTGCTGGCCATCGCCCAGTTCAGCAACACGCTCCAGAACACCCATCTTTTCATCGCCGGTGCCCTGTTTATCATCGGTATTGTAGCCGAGGTCATCATCAACAAGAAAGTCATCTGAAATATTTCATCCGGTATTTCACTTTAACAAGGAAGGAAAAACAATTTTTCTTCCTTTTTTTGTCTGTACCGACCACCCCATGTCTATGAAAATTATTCGACGCCTTTTGCCCCTGCTGCTTGCCTGGCTGCTGTGGCTGCCGCTCCCGGCCGCCGACATGCAGATACGGCCCTATGTCACCGCCACGCATTTTGCCAGCGATGACGAGATGCTGCAGGGCAACATCACCTGGATGCTGCAGGATGGTCGGGGCATGGTGTGGATCGGCTCGTTCAACGGCTTGAACAAATACGACGGCTACGAGTGGGAAAAGTTCAAATCTTATCCCGACCGCAATTCCATTTTGCGTTCCAACCGCATCAACCTTTTCTGGGAAAACTCGCTGGGCGACTTTTATTGCGATGCCGGCAGCCGTCTCTACCATTTCGATGTGGACAAAAGGCTGTTCTCCGATATCCAGCAGGTCATCGAAGACAAGTATCACCTGAGCCCACACATCACGAGGGGGTATGCCCTTTCCAACCATCACAGCTACTTGATTGGCGATAGAGGCGAGTGCTTCCGCATCAACGATGAACGCCCCGAAGATGATATCCAGCTCCTGGATTTTCACACATCTCGTTCAGATCTGATTTTTAACGTGTTCCAAGACAGCCATGGCCGTGAATGGATACTCTCCAGCGAGGGCACCTGGTGCAACGGCCTGTCGGAAGTCTTCAGCAAAAGACCTCTTCGTTTCTGGATGGAAAAAGACGATGAAGTCTGGCTCACTTCGGCCGACGGCAGGACACTGGCCATCTGGTCTTATGCCACCGGCAAAACCGTTTACTACGATTTTATCAACGAAAACGGCTATGTCTATGAACAGCAAGTCGTGGGTGACAGTCTGCTGTACGTGGCTTCGGGCGACGGGCTCTGGCAGGTGACCGTCAAAACCGGGCAGCCAGATGTCCAACCCACCATGAGCCGACTGACCGGACTGGTATTCCAACATTTCTACGTCACTCAACGAGGAGTCATTTGGGGACTGACCCCCGATATGGAAATCTTTCGCGTCGATCCGCAAGCGGGCCGGAATCCGGAAATCAAACAGATCGACCGTCCCGCCGACCATAGCTTCAGCGATTCACGTGTACAGTTCCACGAGGATGCCAACGGGTATTGCTGGATGTTCTGCTTTGACAACAGCGATGTACTCTACTACAACGAATCTTCCGGCCGACTGGAGCGGCCCCTGCTCTCCCACGATATTTCATCGCAAAAAACCTACGGTTTCTTTATTGACCGGCAAGGGGAAGTCTGGTACCGGGGACGCCACCATGTCGATTTGCTGCAGATTCACGACGAGCCCTTCAAATTGTTGGACGGCCCCAGCGACAACGAAGTCCGCAGCCTGCTCGTTGACAGTCGCGAAAGGCTGTGGATCGGCATCAGGGACAAGGGCGTTCTGTGCCTCGACCGCAATTATGTCCCCATCGACAGTTTCATGATAGACGGCACCGCCTACTGTTTTATGGAAGACAGCCATGCAAACCTGTGGATCGGCAGCAAAGAGGGAGGAGTGTACGTGGTGCCCGGAGGCGATTTGGGCAACAAATCCCAAATAAGGAACTATCGGCACAAAGAAAACGACCCCAATTCCCTCAGCTCCGACAATGTCTATCAGATTGTCGAAGACAGCTACGGACAGATTTGGGTCGCTACCTTCGGGGGCGGCATCTGCCTGTTTAAGGACGGCGTTTTCCATCATCAATCCAACCGCCTGGGCTACAGCTCGCAGCTGCCCGAAACAGTGCGCTGCCTGCACGAAGTAAGACCGGGTGTTTTCATGGTGGGGGCCCGCAACGGATTGTTCCTGTTCGACAACCGTTTCGATACACCGGAAAACATCCACATGCTGCATTATACCAAGCAAGCTCACGACCTGAACAGTCTGCCCGACAACGACATCATGAACATCATGGTGACCGAAGACAGCATGATTGTGCTGACCACCAACAGCGGAGGTATCTGCCGGGTGATCACGCCGCTCGACCGACTTCTCAGTGAGCCGCTTCGTTTTGAATCGTTCACCAAGAACGACGGCCTGGCCAGTGATGTAGCCTATGCAGCCCTGGAAGATACCCAAAATTATATATGGGTGGTCAGCGGGCAGGCCCTGTCACGGCTGCAAAGAGGGTTCACCGAGGCCGACCCCACTCGCAAGTCTTCCTCTGTCAGCATTTTCGATGTGACATCCTTTCCCGAAAAGACGTCCTTCTCCGAAGCATTGCCCGTCATGTCAGGCAACCGGCTGATACTGGGCACTATGAACGGCCTTTTCATCGTAGAGACAGACAAGATGCCGTCCAATGTCTATCTACCGCCGCTCATTGTCGAAAACCTGTCGCTAAACGATGCCGAGAGCGATGACAACCGTTCCGCCACCATCCGGTTTACCGCCCTGGACTACCGCGACAAGCGTCATTTGAAATATGCTTACCGACTGGATAATGTGGATCGACAATGGAACATCACCTCCAACACGGCGGTCACCTACGTCAATCTGCCGGTCGGCCGGCACACCTTCCATGTACGTTCGACCAATGCCGACGGACTGTGGATCGACAACGAACAGACGCTGACGCTCTATGTGAAGCCCCGCTTCTTTGAAACCTGGGTCGGCCGTGCTTTGCTGCTGGTTGCTGCCATCATCCTCCTGTACACCGTATCCTATTACATCGGTCGTGTCTATCGGCTGCGTCATGCCCTGACCGAGGAACAGGAGAGCACCAACACCAAACTGCGCTTTTTCACCGACATCAGTCACGAGTTGCGCACACCGCTCACACTGATCGACGGCCCGGTGAGCGAAGTGCTCGAAGACCAGACCCTGTCGGATCAGTCGCGCTACTACCTGGAAGTGGTCCAAAAGAACGTGCGCCGGCTGCTCAACCTGGTCAACCAGATCCTCGACTTCCGCAAGCTCCAGAACCACAAAATGACCCTGTTGGTTGAAGAAATCTCCCTCCGCCCCTTCCTGGAAGGCATCATGGAAAACTTCCGCGAATTGGCCCGCGACCACCAAATCGACTTCACCCTCGACTGTGCCGGAGACCTGCCTTCGCTCTGGGCCGATCGCGACAAACTGGAAAAAATCTGCTTCAATCTCCTTTCCAACGCCTTCAAATACACAGACAACGGCAAGGCCATCACACTCAAGGCCGGCACTGCCTCCCATGGCGGCAAAGAAGAAATTGTCATCACGGTGTCCGACCAGGGCAAGGGCATTCGCAAGGAAGACATCGACAAACTCTTCCAGCGCTTTGAGACCATCATGCAGAACAACCTGTTCAAGCCTTCTTCGGGCATCGGCCTGGCCCTGGTCAAACAGCTTGTCGAGCTGCACCATGCCCGTATAGAGGTCGAGAGCGAACCGGGTCGTGGCAGCGACTTCATCCTTGTATTCAAGGCAGGGAAACACCATTTCGAGCAGGACCAGAACGTGCAGTTTCGCATAGCAGACAGCCCGCTGCCGCAGGAGACTTTGCCCGAGATGGCCTTGGACGAAGCACAAGCGGAAGAGACCGATTCCGTCAAGGTGCTGGTGGTTGAAGACAACGACGAACTGCGTGATTTCATCTCCAAAATCCTAAGTGCCGACTATCAGGTGCTGACCGCCACCGACGGCCAGGAAGGACTGACCATCGGCAAACAGCAGTGGCCCGACCTGATCATCACCGATATCATGATGCCGCGCATGGATGGTTTCGAGATGATCCGTCACCTGAAGGAAGACCCCGATCTTTACGCCGTTCCCATCATTGCACTCACGGCCAAGGGAGCCATGGACGACAAGATCCATGGCATCGAGATGGGGGTCGACGACTATGTGCTCAAACCTTTTAGCTCGGCCTACCTGAAAGCCCGTGTTGCCGCCCTCATCGAGCAGCGCAAACGCCTGCAACGGCATTTCATGGACTTGCTCAGCCAAGGGGGCAACGCACTCACCCGCCGCAGCCTGGAGCCCGAAATGCCCGACATCACCCCGGCCGACGAACTATTTATCCAGGATGTCATGGCCTTTATCGAGAAAAACATCGACAACGCCGAACTCACCATCGACGAGTTTGCCGATGCCATGAAAATGGGGCGTACCGTGTTCTACAACAAGATCAAGTCGACCCTGGGCCTGACGCCCATCGACTTTGTCCAGGAGATGCGTATCAAACGGGCCGTGCAGCTGATGAAAAGCAGCGATTTCACCATTGCCGAAATCGCTTACCAGACCGGTTTCAACGATCCTAAGTATTTCAGCCGCAGCTTCAAGAAACACATGAACGCCACGCCTTCGGAATACATCAAGAAATTGCAGGCCGACAAAAAATGAAGAGCGCAGCTTCATCAACGAAACCACGCTCTCTCTACCAACCTTTATTTACAACTATAAAACTGCTTTCAATACACAAACGCCATTGTTGGCGACAATCTTCGCGATGAAAAAACGCTCGGTCAATTCCCGGCGTACATTGTTTTCCAATTCAAACTGGCCGACCAGACGTCCGGTCACCGAGTACAGCGAAACCTGGGCCCTACCCTCGAATCCGCTGGCCACGATAGCGTTGCCGTCATATATGGCATCCAGCCTGTCGGCCGTCTTAGTCTGAATGCCGTCCACGAAAGGGACATTGGAAACAAGGCCCAGCGTACCATACATATTGACGGCCCGCACGCGGTAATCGGTAGCCTGCGTGCCGTCGGCCACAGGGTAGGAAGTCTCGGTCGTGAAGGCTTTGAACGCTCCCTGATAGAGCACTTCGTAGCAAATAGCCTGAGGCTCTTTGGTCCATACGATATTGTTGCCTTCGATGGTCACCTGCGGGGCAGGCAATTCGACGGTAATTTCATAAGGATTCCAGCCGTCACTGCCGCTGAGCACGGTGCGGACAGTCAGGGCGTCGGCCTCTTCCTTGGTCAGGACAGCCTTGGCCGTGCAGGTCTCTTCGGGATTGCTCTCAGTGCCGCCACGCCAGTACCAGGTGTTGCGACCCTTCAGACTGACAGGATTGCCCTGGTAGTTCATCGTGTTGTATTCGGCAAATACCACAGGCAGACCTCCCATGTGGTTGATCCAGCCGGCCGTTGCAAAAGTGACATCTTTCGACAGGGTGGAATTGATGAACGAGGCTCTGGGGTAGTTGTGCCAGGGACGGCCGAAATAATTGTTCGTGCGCATCGTGCCGGGCTTGCTCGACACAATGTCGCAATTGCGGAAGACATAGCCGTATTTCACACCGGCGCCATGTGAGGGAGCCACGATGACCGAACCGTTGCGGCACAGGGCGATGGTGCAGCTGTCGAGTACCATGTCGCCCGAGCAATAGATGAAATCGACAGCGCCCTCGATATAGCAACGGCGGGCGTAATGACGGTGCTCGTCACTACCCGTCTGCCAGGTGTCCTGATAGCTCTTCAGCTTGGCATTGAAAATGGTGAAGCGGTCGGCGTAGCTACCCAGGGCCAAAGCCTGCGGGCCAGCCTGGTTGTCGTAGCCCCAGGAATCGATGACCGTCATGTTGTGCAGGTAGAAATTGGGAGCGTTTGCCACCAAGACCGGTCCCTGCCCTTCGGCATCGGCGAAATTGGCATTGTCGCGTTCATGACCGCCATTCGAAGTGATGGAAAACTTCAACACCGTCTTCTCGGGATCTTCACCTACCAGGGAAATATAGGGCTGTGTCTTGCTGGCGCGGACCAGTTCGACATACTCACCGTTCTTGACAAATATCAGCCAGGGCTGGGTGCGGTTTTGAGGAGCGGCTTTGACGGCGGCACGGATGCTGGTGTAGTCGCCACTGCCGTCGGCTGCCACGATGGCATCGAAAACCTTGGCCGCGGGAGCCACCGTTGTGAAAGTGTAGGTACCGCCCTTGATGGGCTGCTGGCCGTTCTTGGTCAGATAGGCACCGTCCTTGATGACCAGGGTGTAGGTAGTGGCATAGCGCAACTGACCGGGCTTGATAATGGCATAGCTGCCGGTAACAGTAGCCTGGGGCAACAACTCCCCGTTCAAAAAGCAACTATCCGAACCATTGATCAATGCCTCATCACTCTGCAGCACAATCTGCGAATTCACCGCCACATTCTGCTGCCCGTTGGTCGGAGCCTTGGGATAGACCGGGACGGCAGCCTCCACTCTCAGGGAAGCTGTCACAGCCATCAGACCGATCAACATCATAGTATAATTACCGAATCTCATACCTTGTTTATTAGATAGCGTACAAAAGTACAGGCAAAACAGGAGCCAAAAGGTGGATTTTCTCACAAAAAAAGGGGACGGATTATCCGTCCCCTCATTTTTTAGATATCAGGTCGTTTATTTGACCAGAACTTTCTTACCGTTGATGATATAGAGACCCGGCTGGGTAGCTTCCATCACACGACGGCCCATCAGATCGAAGATCATTTCCTTGGTCTCAGCCTTCGGAGTGATAATGGCAACGGGTTTGGCTTCGGCAATCAAGAAGATGTTCTTGACATAGACACCATAGACGTCAAAGAAACGGTTGGTGTCGTAGCCGCTGTTGACATCAGGAATCAAACGCACATAAACCAGTTCTTTGTTGGCGGTGTTATCCAGCTTGACATCGTAGTGAGTATAGCCGCCGGTGGTGGCAATCGTGTCGGGAGCGCTTTCCCAACTACTGCCGTCGTACGAATACTGAACCTTGTAGTTATAGTGGCCCATGTAGGTACGCTTGATATCGAAGCTATACTGGATGTCACCCTTGTAAGCCTTGGTGCTGACAGCAGTCTGCCAGTAGAAGCCCTGATCCTTATAATAGGCCGAGCTGTCCATTGAATTGTCGGGGTTCTTATACTCCGTACCATCGCCACTGTTCGTGCAGCGCAGCCACGTTACAGCCGACTGAGGATCAGCGTCGCCGCGGATCCAGTAGCCACTGGTCCAGGGAGCATCGGGATAAAGGGTATAGTACAGATCCAGGGTGGGAACAATCGTATCGGAATACTTGTCGCTCAGCCAGTCGGCAGGACGCTGCTGGGTGGCGCTGCTCTTGGTCAGATCGAAGTCCCAACCGCAGATGTAGTCCTTGGCTTCGAATTCGAGCTCGATGGCCAGGTTCTTGTTCATGGTGATCATGAACTCGGGAGCATAGTAGAACTCACCGGCATTGTCGCTACCCATGATGAATTCCAGCACCATGTTGGTCTGGGCGGTAACAACCACTTCTTCGCCCTCTTCGTAGAGGTTGCCGTCACGAGCGGGGCTGACAGCGAACGTGCCACCACCCTTGCAAGTGATTTCCAGCGAATACATATTCATCTTTTCGAAGACAGCCAGAACGGTCAGATCGCCGGTCATTTCGAAAGTATATTCAGCGTCGGTGCTGAGCTGTGTACCAGTGGCATCAACCCACTTGACAAACTTGTAACCGTAGTTCTTGACTGCTTTCAGGGTAACTTGGTTGCCACCGGGAACCATGCCCGAAGGGCCACTGACCACACCGGCCAAAGAATCGACATTGGCAGCCAAGCCCTGAGTCAGGGTGTACAGGCCGCTAACTTCAACCAACCATTCGGTATCACCCAGGACACTGCCTTCCGTACCCTTGCCTTCCAGAGCAGAATAGCCTTTGTACAAAGTAAAATCGGCATTGGCAGCATCGGCGAAAGCACTGGCGGGAGTTGCCAGACCCAGGTCGGTAAGCGTATAGTTGTTGGCGATTTCAGCATCGCCCAGATCTTCGTTCCAAACAGGGATCTGCCAGCCTTCAATCAGGTTGTTCTTGACAGTAACCGTCCAGTAACCGGCCCTTACGTCCCACAGCTTGCCGGCAGACTTGCCGTCGGGGCAAAGGATGACATTGTCGGTAAAGGTCATGACCGAGCCTTCGCCTGTAGCATTGCCGGAAACATTGTTGATGGTGCGGTTGGCATCGCGGCAGCCAGAGTACATCGTGTTGTGGGTGAAGATAAATTCGAAGGTGTGTTCGGTAGCAGCTCTGGGGTTATAGAAGCATTCCATACCTTCGTTGCCATAGAGCGTCGATTCGTTGATAACCCATTTCCAAATAGGAGTGGTGTGCCAAGACATGTTCCAGTTGCCGGTGTTCAGATTGCGCAATACACAATTCTGGAATTCCACCAGTTCCAGAGCAGTTGTGGCGGCATCTCCGCCAAGATAGAATGTGCAGCGGCTGACATTCTGCAGAGTGGTGTTGACAAAACGGATGTGCTTGATGTGACCCGTCGGAGTGAAGTTGAACAGATAGGAGGCACCGTCACCGATGGTCACACCATCGTAGGTGATACCGCCATCGACACCGCCGCCACGGATTTCACCCGTCAGGAAGACTTCGCAGGTGTCGGCAAAAGCCTTGACCGTGATGCACTTGCCAGTGGGCAGATCCTGGTTGGCATAGGTACCGCTGTAAAGCAGCAGGACATCGCCGTCGGCAGCGCCTGCGTATGCGGTAGCATAATCGGCAGGGCTCTCAACAGTGATGTTGGCAGCAGAAGCAAACATTGCTACTGCAAACGAACAAACTAAAAGAGTAATTTTCTTCATGTTCAAATAATTTATTGGTTAAACATAGGAAATTCTAGTGGCCCAAAGATACGTCTCCTTCCACAGGAAGGGGTGGATTTTTTATGGGGATTGGTGCAATTTTTTCACCGTTACGTTTTATCCACCCGGACGATTTGTCCACCTATTTCATAAAAAAATACACCTGCGCATGTACGCGTGCGAGGTATCTTTGCCCACGAAAGAAACAAGCGTATGAAAAAACATCTACTCTCTTCGCTTTTCATTGGTATCATCACCGCAGTGCTGCCCGTCTGGGCCGACAATCTGCCCGCCTTTCCCGGGGCCGAAGGCCACGGCCGCTACACCACCACCGGCGGACGGGGAGGTTATGTCTATCATGTCACCAACCTCGATGACGATGAAAACAATCCCACATTCGGATCGTTGCGCTATTATATCAACAAAAACGAAACCCGCACCATCGTGTTCGATGTTTCGGGAACCATTTTCCTGAAAGCCGGACTCAACATCAACAACGGCAACCTGACCATTGCCGGCCAGACCGCTCCGGGTGACGGCATCTGCCTGGCAGGTGAACCGGTGCACGTCAACGCTAACAACGTCATCATCCGCTTCATGCGTTTCCGTATGGGCGACACCGACCCCAACCAGGAAGACGATGCCCTGGGTGGACGCTTCATCAAAAACATCATCATCGACCACTGTTCCTGCTCATGGAGCGTGGATGAGTGCGTTTCGTTCTACGGCGATGAAAACCTGAGCCTCCAATGGTGCATCATCAGCGAAAGTCTGCGCCACTCCAACCACGAGAAAGGCAACCACGGCTACGGCGGCATCTGGGGCGGGGCCAACACGTCCTTCCACCACAACCTGCTGGCCCATCACAGCAGCCGTACCCCGCGCATCGGCAGCGGTTCCAGCACAGCCGGCCGTGAAAAGGTGGATCTGCGCAACAACGTCATCTACAACTATGGGATGGTCGTGGGCTGTTACGGTGCCGAGGGCATGGATGCCAACTTCGTCAACTGCTACTACAAGCCCGGCCCTTCGACCAAGACCAATAACAACCGCCGCAGCATGATCATCGGCATCGGTCCCAACAACGACGATGCCGCCCGGCCCAAATGGGGCAAGTACTATGTGAGCGGCAACTGGTGTTCGTCGCTGAGCGACACCTACAAGACTCCGACCGACAGTTACGAAAAACTCACCTGCCAGGACAACTGGCGCTACGGGGTGGCCAACAACATCGACGGTGCCACCTCGGCCGAAATAGCCGCCATGAAACTCAGTGAGCCCCTGGATCCCGGCACGGTGACCACCCACAGTGCCCAGGTAGCCTTCGAAAAAGTGTTGGCCACGGCAGGCTGCTCGCTCAAGCGCGACATCATCGATGAGCGCATCGTGCGTGAAACACGTGGCGGTACGGCCACCTTCATGGGTAGCTACAGCCAGGTGGGCGGCATCATCGACAGCCAGAACGACCTCAAGCCCTCCGGTGCCGGCAGCGACTGGAGCGCCTGGCCCACACTCGAAAGCGTCGAAGCCCCCAAGGACACCGACCAGGACGGCATGCCCGATGAGTGGGAAGAAGCCAACGGCTTGAACGCCCGCGATCCGCGCGACCGCAACAAGACCGACCTCTCCGACATCGGCTATACCAACCTGGAAGTCTATCTCCACAGCCTGGTGGCCCACATCGTGGCCCAGGAACTCTCCGACTATGAATATGTCACGGGCAATGGTGTCAACGACCTGCCTTCGGCCATCCATACGCCCACACAAGGCAGCGACAGCCAGGACGTCGTATGGCACGACCTGACGGGCCGCATCGTGCTGAATCCCACCCAGCCGGGCATTTACCTGAGTCGCCACCAAAAGATGATAATTCGATAACAAAAACAATAACCCTATGCAAATCAAGCTTTTCCAAAAAAGAAGCCAATGGAGATGCCTGACAGCAGTCGCTCTGATGCTTGCGATGGGCAGTTGCAAAGACCACATGGCCGAATACTATGAACGGCCCACCTGGATCAAAGGCAACTGCTACGAAGTGTTGGACAAGGCAGGCAACTATTCCATTTTCCTCAAAGGTATCGACCTGGCCGGTTTCCACGACATGGTCGACGGCAAGAGCATCCTAACGGTCATGGCACCCAACGACGAGGCCTTCAAGGTGTATCTGCGCGAACAGGGCCTGGGCAGCATCGAAGAGATGGATTCCGTCGAGTTGGACAAACTCATCGGCTTCCATCTGATGTACTATGCCTACAGTGCCGACAAACTCATCAATTTCCGCCCCGAAGAAGGCGACGATGTCACCGACGAGGAGAAGAAAATCAATGCGGGCCTGTACTACAAGCACCGCACCAAGAGCAAGGATGCCAATACCACGGAATATGATTTCCGGCGCGACCTGGATGTGACCATCTACCATCGCGAGCGTTTCCTGCCGGTCTTCTCCCAGCAGTATTTCGACACCCGTCAGCTCAATGCCGCCGAAAACTACCACTATTTCTTCCCGGATGTCGAGTGGAATCCCACCCAGATTGGCTACAATGTGGCCGGTGCGGCGGTGACCGAGGGCAACCAGATCACCAGCAACGGCTATGTCCATGCCATCGACCACGTGCTCAAGCCGCTCAACACGATTTACACAGAGTTGAAGAACGACAGCAACTTCAGCCAGTTCCTGACGCTCTACAAGAAGAAGGAGACCTTTGCCTACGATGCCGACCTCACGCAGGAATACGGCAACGGCACCCGCCTGTATCAGCACCTGTTCAACAGCCCGATGCCCAACATCGCCTGCGAATGGCCCAGCACCGACTATTCGCGCCTGACGGAGAATTCCTCGGTCGGCTACACCATTTTCGCCCCCACCAACCAGGCCATGGAGTCGTTCTTCAACGGCTACTGGGCCAAGGGCGGCTATGCCAGCCTGAGCCAGGTAAGCACCGAATCGGTCGAACGCCTGCTCTACAACTGCGTCTATCAAGGCGCCAAGGACGGCAACAACTACGACGGTCAGCTGGCCTGGCCCGAGAACCTGCGCAAAGGCGAGGTGATCAACAGCTATGATGCCGTCATCAAAGTCGATCTCGATGCCGTGCCGCAGAAATACCGCATCCTCTGCAACAACGGTCTGCTCTACGGCTGCGAGGAACTGGCCGTGCCCACCATGTTCGCTGCCGTGACCGGTCCTGCCTACCAGTACCGCGACTACAGCTACTATCTGTTCATGCTCAAATCGCTGGGCGATTTGCAGAACTCGCTCTGGAGCGACCAGGTACAACTGCTGGCCCTGATTCCCTCCAACGATCAGATCACGGGGGCCAACATCAGCTACAACAGCCGCAACAACTACCTGGAACGCGACAACAAGGCCCTGGGCAACGATGTGCTCAACGGCACCGCCTACGCCCACCTGGTCGATCTGTCAGCTTGCACCGGCACCGACACCGAGTTGGATGCCACAGGCGCCAAAACACAGGTGTTCAAAGCCTTCTCGCCCGACTACACCTTCTATTGGTATGTGATGAACGGCAAGATCACCAACAGCTTCCGCTTCAACGAGCGCATCTATCCCATCCAGAAGACCGACGACGAGCTGTTTGTCACCTTCACCGAACTGCCCTCCTACACCGAAGACGGACGGTGGAGCAACGGACATGCCTACTCGTACGACGGCTCACTGTTTACCGGCCTCCCCAAGGAGACCACCTACAGCAAGTTCCAGCAGATGATGCAAAACAACCGCATAGACAACACTTTGCCTTATTATGCTTTTGTCAACCTGCTGATCGAGGCCTCCATGTACAATGGTGCCAACTTCAACTTCACCGAAGCCGCCGAAAGCTACCTGATGCTCATCCCCGGCAACCAGGCCGTCTTTGACGCCATCCAGGGCGGCAGCCTGCCCGGTCTCAACTTCGATGCCGCCGCCTACGCCGGCGGTGCCGACATCTTCGAATGCTGCTCGGTACGCGACACCGGGCTCGACAGCCTGCAGATGTATCTCAAGGAATATTTCGTACCCCTGTCATCGGCCGGTATCACCAACTATCCCTACCTGGGCTGGGGTGAAACCACCACCAAGGGAATGCAAACGGCCAACACCATCGAAATCTATGACGAGAACACCGGCAAAGTCTCCTATCAGTCGGTCAAGGTGGTCGTCACCGACCAGGGCGACAAGCTCACGGTCAAGCTGCTCGACGGCGACAAGACCATCGATTTCTGCGGTGACTATCATTACTTGCCCTTCGTCTTCGAAGACGGCTGTGTCCAATTTATTAACGGTATGTTCTGATGCGTATGAAAAAGATATTTGCTATCCTGATCCTGTCACTGACACTGGCTTTGTCTGCTTCTGCGCAGAAGATGCTGACCGGACATGTCTATGAGCTGTTCGACGGCCACCGCGAAGAGGCCATCGGCGTCAACATCTCGTTCCGTAACAGCCAGAACCGTATCATCGACGGTACGGTGACCAACTACAACGGCGAATACAGCCTGCGCGTACCCGAAGGCCGGGGCGAAATGACCGTGGTCTTTTCCTACATCGGTATGAAGACGCAGACCATTCCCTACACGGGCCAGACCACCCTGGACGTGGTCATGGAAGAAGATTCCAAGACCCTGAGCGATGTGGTCATCTCCGTCAAGCGCGAACAAAAGAACGAAATGGGTATCACCCTGCGTGAACAGACGGCCGCCACGGAGCGTATCTCCATGAGCGAAATCATTGAATTTTCGCCAGTCACATCGGTCGAAGAAGCCCTGCAGGGCCAACTGGCCGGTGTCGATATCCTGGCCAGCGGCGACCCGGGTGCCCGCAACTCGATCCGTATCCGCGGTACCGCCACCCTGAACACCAGTGCCGACCCGCTCATTGTCATCAACGGCGTGCCCTATTCGACCGACATTGACGACAGCTTCGACTTTGCCACCGCCAACAACGAAGACTACGCCGCCATGCTGAACCTCTCGCCCTTCGACATCGAATCGATCGAAGTGCTGAAAGATGCTGCCTCGACGGCCATCTACGGTACGGCCGGCGCCAACGGTGTGCTGCTCATCACCACCAAGACCGGCGAACGGGGCCGTCCGCGCTTCACCTTCTCCTCGAAGTTCACGGCCAAGTATGAGCCGGCCTCCATCCCCATGCTCAACGGTAAGGAATATGTCTCCTTCATCGAGGATGCCGTCTGGAACACGGCCAATGCCAAGGGTGTCTCGACCAGTGCCTCCCTGCTGCAACTGCTGTACGACACGCCCGAAATCAACTTCAACAAGGAGTGGCGCTATTTCAACGAATACAACGTCAATACCGACTGGCTCTCGACCGTGGTGCAGGATGCCTACACCTTCGACCACAACTTCTCCATGTCGGGCGGCGGTGAAAAGGCCACCTACCGTTTCAGCCTGGCCTACATGGACGAGGATGGTACGACCGTCGGCACCAATCTGAGCCGCTTCTCCACCTCCCTGAACATCGGCTACCGCTTCAGTGACAAGCTGCGGGTGGATGCCGACCTGTCGTTTGCCCAGACGGGCAAAGAGGCCAACTGGACCGACCGCGTGCGTTCGGAAGCCATGCTCAAGATGCCTAACAAGAGTCCCTACTGGATAGACGATGTCACCCTGGAGCCCACCAACCGCTACTTCGGCCGTCAGAATGCCGAGGAGTTTCAGGGCGCTTTCACCGGCTCACGCAACTTCCATCCCATCGCCATGGCGCGCGACAGCTACAACAACAGCGCCCAGCAGGAAGAGAAGATGAACTTCCGGCTCAACTACGACATCATTCCCGGCCTCACCTATACGGCCTACGTCTCCATGAAGTTCCTGACCATCAAGAACCGCGCCTTCCTGCCGCAAAGCGCCACCGGTGTGACGATGGACAACACCTACGCCAACCGCAGTACCGACGCCTACAGCGACAACCTGGCCCTGCAGACCGAAAACAAGCTCATCTTCCGCCGCAACTGGGACGAGCTGCACAACCTGGTCCTGACGGGGGTATGGCGCACGAGCGACAACGAGACGAGCAACTACACCAGTACCATCTACGGGGCCGCCTCGCAGCATGCCTCCGACCCCTCGACCAACGGTGCCGTCGTGGAGCGCGGCTCGGGTGCTTCGCAAGTCCGCTCGGTGAGTGGTATCGGCGGATTGAACTACACCTTCATGAACCGGTACATCGTTTCGGGTACGGTCAACTTCGAAGGCAAATCGTCGCTGGGTAAGTCCAACCGCTGGGGCCTGTTCCCCTCGGTGGGTCTGGCATGGCACATGAAGGAAGAAGACTTCCTGCAGGACAAAGATTGGCTCAGTTCGCTCAAGCTGCGTACCAGCTATGGCCAGAGCGGTGCCGCTCCCTCGGGTGCCGCTCCCTACATGGGCAAGTACTCTTCCCTGGGCGACGGCTATCGCGACAATCCATCGATCGTCCCCATCTCCATCCAGCTCAACAACCTCAAATGGCAGACGGCCAGCGAATATGATGCCGGTATCGATATCGGTCTGTTCGAAGAACGGCTCACCTCTACCTTTGATATATATTACAAATACACCACCGACCTGTTGCAGCGCAATGTCTCGATTCCGACCACCATCGGCTACAACTCGCGCAACAACACCATCGCCTACTACAACTCGGGCGAGATGAGCAACACGGGTTGGGAATTCCGCATCGATTACACCCTGCTGCAGGAAAAAGACTGGAACGTCAAACTCAACTACAACATCGCCCGCAACATCAACCGCATCGAGAAGTTGCCGACCAACCTGCCCGAAAGCACCTACTCGCTGGCCAACGGCAACTATGCCCGACGCATCATCGAGGGCGCTCCCGTAGGCAGCTTCTTCGGCTACCGCTACCTGGGTGTCTATGACACCACGGTCGAAACCTATGCCCGCGATGCCAAAGGCAACGTGATGACCGACCTCCAGGGCAAGCCCATTGTCATGAAGAACGGCTCCTATGTCTGCTTCCCGGGCGACGCCAAATACGAGGACGTCAATCACGACGGTGTCATCAACGAGAACGATATCGTTTACCTGGGCAACTCCAACCCGGTGGTCACCGGTGGCGGCGGCTTCACAGTCAAATACAAGAAGTTGTCGCTCAACACCTTCTTCCACTACCGTCTGGGACAGAAAATCATCAACCAGGCCCGCATGAACAGCGAATCGATGTACGGCACCGACAACCAGAGTCTGGCCGTGCTCAAGCGCTGGCGCAGCCCGGGCGACGACACGGACATCCCCCGCGCCCTGTGGAAATACGGTCTCAACTACCTGGGCAGCGACCGTTTTGTCGAAGACTGCTCCTTCCTGCGTCTGAAGACCGTCTCCCTGTCGTACAGCCTGCCCAGGGAACTGTGCAGCCGGCTCAGCCTGAACAGCGTGACGGCCTATATCACCGCCTACGACCTGTTCACCTGGACCAACTACACAGGCCAGGACCCCGAAGTGACCTTGCCCTCGAATGTGACCAGTATCGCCATGGATACGGCGCAGACTCCGCCGAGCAAGCGTATTTCCGCCGGTATAACCATCAATTTCTAAAGGAGGACTTAAGCTATGAAGAAAATCAGATCATATATCATCGCTATGACGGCTGCCGTCCTGATGACGACAGGCAGCACCAGCTGCACGAAATGGCTTGAGGTCTATCCTCAGAACGACCAGGTGAGCGACTACTACTGGACCAACAAGGAAGAAGTGGAAGCCATGTTGAACGGCTGCTACTATTACTACCGCGAGATGGTCACCACCAAACTTATCCCGCTCGGAGAGCTCCGTGCCGGGCATATCTTCAGCCGCGGTGCCTATTCCAGCGTGCAGGAATTCCGTGTCAAGGAAAACCAGGACATCTGCAACTGGGGTCCCTTCTACGAAGTGATCAACGTAGCCAACGGGGTGCTGGCCAATGCCGAGAAAGCATATCAAGTAGATTACACCTATGATGAGAACATGCTCAATGCCCATAAGGCCGAAGCCTATTTCCTGCGTGCCCTGACCTACTTCTATCTGGTGCGCAACTGGCGCGAGGTGCCGCTCATCCTGCAACCCTACGAGACGGATGCCCAGGACTACTACTTCCCCCAGGCCACCGAACAGCAGGTCATCGCCCAAATCAAGGAAGACCTGAAGACCGCCATCGAATCGGGGGCTGCCAAGGAGTATTACAACAAGACGTGGGAAAACAAGGGCCGCGCCACCAAATGGGCCATGCTGGCCCTGATGGCCGATGTCTGCCTGTGGAACGGCGACTATGCCGAATGCGAGCGCTATTGCGACATGCTGCTCAACGCCACTTCGCCCTATGCTCCCAGTTTCCTTTCGACACCTTCCCACGGATCGTGGTTCTCGATCTTCAATCCGGGCAACAGCAACGAGTCGATTCTCGAGCTCCAGTGGAACGAAGAAGACGAACAGCTCAACACGCTGCCCGTCCTGTTCGAGGAAACCGGCAACGGCAGGGTCTATGCCTACAGCCAGCGCATGACCGAGCTCTTTATCCAGGAATGCGCCTATACCGACTCGCATCACGGCGAGTATGTACGCTCCATGTACGGTGGTTTCCATATCCAGACGCCTTCGGCCTACCTGGCAGCCACCACGGGCTACTGCTGGAAATACTACGGCTCGCAGGTGCTCACCGAAAAGCGTACGTCGGAGCATTACGATCCCAACTTCATCCTCTACCGGGTGGCCGAAGTCATCCTGATGAAGGCCGAAGCCCTGGTCATGCAGGGTGAGGGTCGCTATGCCGAAGCTGTGGCGCTGATCAACAAGGTACACAACCGTTCCAACCTGGGCGATGTCACCATCGACCCGGCCGGAACCAATGAAATAGAACTGCTCAGCTGCCTGCTCGACGAGCGGGCCACGGAATTTGCCGGCGAGGCGAAAGCCTGGTACGACATGCTGCGCATGGGCCGTCGCGACAACTACAAGTACAAAGAGACCTTCATCACCGCCCGCCTGTTGGACTTCAACAAGCAGGCCAGCACCAGCTGGTTCCGCGCCGTGTTGTCGGACAACAACTCCCTGTACTTGCCCGTCTATGACAAAGAGCTGGAAAACAATCCGCTGCTCCACCAGAACCCCTATTATGAATAAGCCATTTTGCTCAATGATTATGAATAAGACACTGTTGAAAAATATCCTGGCTTCGGCCCTTCTGCTGACCCTCTGGGGCTGCAAGGACCCCTATGCAGGGCAGATGTTCGTGCTGGACGACGGCGATGACACGAAAATCACCAACATCGCCTATCTCGAAAAGCATATCGAAGACTATTCGCTCTTCCTGGAGTTTCTCGACGCAGCCGACTATTACAACGCCCTGAACGATGCCAGCACCACCGTCACGCTCTTCGCCCCCGACAACGAGGCCATGAGGGCGTTCATGGAGTTGAAGGGCATCTCGTCCTTCGATGAGTTGGACCGGGAATACTCCCGTCAGGTGGTACAGGTACATGTCATCAAAACCAGTCTGTCGGAAAACTCCTTCATCCAGTTCACCAACGAAGGCAGCATCAGCACGCCCACCCTGTTCGGCGATTATCTGACCCTGGGTTACGGCTACCTGGACACCGATGTCGATGACGTCGAACTGGCCAACATGACCCCGCAGGACACCTTGTCGATCTATATCAACAACATGTCCCAAGTCAGGGAGATGGCCCACCAGACCGTCAACGGCATGGTCTATCGACTGGGCGGTGTGATCAGGCCGCTCATTGAAAACGTGGTCGAAAAAATGAAAGACTACGGAGAATACAAGCTCTTCTTGGAAGCCATCGAGGCCGCCGGCATGACCGACCTGTTGGAAATCACCGCCGACACGGTCGAACAGGCCATGGGCCAGACCACCATCAATGCAGTCAACTACACCGTGTTTGCCGTTGACGATGCCACCTACGCCCAGGCCGGCATCCACTCTTTGGATGAACTGGAAACATGGTTGGGCGCCCGCGATGCCGACGGCAAGACCGGCATCAGCCGCAGCGACAGTGCCAGTGTGATCCATCGCTACGTCAGCTATCACATCCTGGACGGAGCCAACAACAAGGCAACGCTGACCTACAGCGCCGACCCCACCGCCGTCAAGACCTACGACACCCGCGAAACGGGCGAGATCATCACCCTGCAGACGCTCGTTGGCCAGACCTTTATCAACGGAACCGACGGCTGCGGATTTGTCCATTCCGACATCAAGGCCTGCAACGGCTACATTCACAAGATCGACGGCATCATGCCCATCTGGAGCCCGGCTCCGAGCGAAGTCATCTGGGACTTCTGCAACAGCCCCGACATCATCACCCTGGTCAACGCCTATGGTGCCGACAACAGTCTGGGCATGCTCTACAGCACTCCCTCCGATGCCGCCGAATACAGAATCGACCTCTCGACCGGCAACAAGTACGGCACCATCACCTCTTTCAAATATTCGGTGGCCTCGCCCAAGAGTTCCTGGCTCAAGGTCGGTTTCTGGAAGATCAAGGCCAACACGGATACCTCGGTCGACTATGAGAATGATTTGAATGCCTATCTGAACAACCTGTTCATTGTCAACCTGGGCTACACGGGTTGGGTGGAGTTCAAGACCCCGACCCTGGTCAAGGGAAAATACCGCGTTGAGTTCTATTACGCCGGAGCCAAGGCATTGGCCTCCAAATTCTATGGTCAGGGCAGTCTGGTCAAGTTCACGCTCGACGACTACCTGAAAAACTACTATGTCTGGAAAGGTTGGGACAGCAAGCAACAGGCTGTCACGGGCGAGACGCTTTTCGAGAAGGTCATCTTCGACAAGACTTCCAGCCACACACTGAAAGCCATCTTGATGGACGCCAACGCCACAAGCAACGCCAACTACCGTCAGATGTGGGATTACATCAAGTTTGTGCCCATTGATTAGAAAACTATCGGATTATGAAAAAACATACCTTCCTTATGATGCTTGCCACCGCAGCCATGGCTTTGGTGACAAGTTCCTGTCAGGACAGCTGGAGCGACCACTATGGCCAGCAGGAGTTCAATGCTGACAGCCAGACGGACATTTACCAGGGAACCCTGCAGGAGTTCCTGGCCTCCCATCAGGAATTCAGTGCCCAAAGCAAGTTGTTTGCCGCTGCCGGCGTCTTCGACAAGATGGAAGCCGGGCAGGAATACACTGTGCTGGTTTACGACAACAGCCTGCTGGAAGCCAGTCCCTATGCCACCCAGGCCGACTATGCCGGCTACTGCATCAGCGATATTGCCCTGGCGCCCGCCGACATGAAAGACGGGCTGGGCATCTCCACCTGGTATGGCAAGAACCTGTGGATTTCGGTCACGGCCGATGGCAAGACCTATGTCAACAACGGTCTGCTGAGCCGGGTATTCCGCACCCAGGATGCATTCATCTATGAAATCGGCGACCACCTGCTGACGGTCACGCCCTCGGTTTATGACCAGATCATGCAACTGGACGATGCCGAGTATTCGACCTTCAAGCAGTTGGTCAAAGACTACGAACGCATCTGGTTCGATGCCGACAAGTGCACGCCTGCCGGCACCAACGAACAGGGCAACACCATCTATGCCGACTCTGCCAAGGGCTGGACCGTCAAAAACACCTTGATGGACCGTTACACTGAAGACGGCCAGGAAATGTGGAACATGCGCAGCGAAAGCTACAACACCACCGTATTGGTTCCCTCCAACGCCGTCATCAAGGAAGCCCTCGACACCGCTCTGGCCAAGGTGCCCCGCTACCTGGGTCGCGCCGCCACCTCCGTCGATCGTGCCAAATTTGAGAAATGGATCGTCCGGGCCTGCTTCATCGACCGCCGCCTCAGCGCCGAGGAAATCACCGGCACCGACGATATCGACTGCGTGGGCGGCTATATGAAAGACACCCTGGAAGGCACCAAGTTCAGCCATGCCGACGCGGCCATGTGGCGACCCACCGTCCAGAAGGTCCGCACCGCCGACATGATCCAGGCCAGCAACGGCAACCTGTTCTTCATCGACTGGATGAAAGTGCCCAACAACGTCATCATCTACCGTCTCAAGAGCCGTTTCTACGAACTCTGGAACAACATGACCACCGATCAGCGCAACCAGTATTTCCGCTGGAAACACTGGATCGACCCGATGATCATCAACGACGCACAGGGATCCTTCGAACTGACGCCGACCATGCCCACCATGTACTATCATGTGTTGACCGCCATTCCCGACGACACGGCCCGCAAGGCCAAGCTCTACAACACCGAGCCGGTCATCTGCAGCGTCACCTACGACGGCACGCTCTATTTGGAAAACAACCCGCGCGGACAGCGCATCAAGGAATGCTTCATCCCCGCCGGCGAATACTACCTGCGCATGGGATTCAAGCACAGCCTGCTGTACTCGCTGAGCATCCAGTTCAACGACACGCTGCTCATCAAGGACATGGTGATGTATGCCCAGGGCAGTAACTACCACTTCGACCGTGGATCGGTTTCGGTGGTCGACAACTATGGTGAATCGTCCATCGGCTATCCCGAAGGCTACAACTGGCACGACTGGTCGTCGCTGAGCGAGAAAGCCCAGGCCTACGATACCGACGGCTATCAGGTCGGCATAGTCAATGTCAAAAAAGACGGCAATTTCACCATCACCGTCTCCTCTTCGGATATGTACTACCTATATACTTACGGCGCTGACCGCAACACCTCCAACGTCAATCAGCTGATGATGTACCACTGGTGCCTGCGTCCGACAAAAAACAACTACTAATATGAGAAGAACTCTTGCTTTTGTCATCATATCACTGCTGGGTGTGGCTTCCATGCTGGCCCAGGGCTTTGTGCTGAGCACAAAGGTTGTCGATACCAAGGGCCAGGGGCTCCAGGGTGTCATGGTGGAATCGACCGGTGCCGAAGCTTCGGCCTTCAGCGATGAATCCGGTCGGGTCGAACTGAAAATGACCGTACCGCAAGCCATCGTCAGAATCTCCCTGAGCGGTTACTACAGCGTCGAACTGCCGGTCAGTGAAAGCAATCAGCCGGCTCATGTCACGTTGATTCCCGAGAATTGGAAAAACTACACCCAAGGGGCCTCGCTCAACAAGAAAGACATGGCCCAGGCCATGAACATCGACATGGCCATCCAGGGCAAGATCCCCGGCTTACAGACCGTACAGAAAAGCGGAATGCCCGCCGAAGGCGCCTATCTGAACATCGGCGGTTTGCACTCCCTGTATGCCGAGAACACGCCCCTGATCGTGGTGAACGGTGTGCCCTATCTCAACGACACCGAAGTATCGACGGCCATCAACGGCTACAGCCGCAGCCTGTTTGCCGCCCTCAACATCTATGACATCCGCAACATCACCCTGCTCACCGGGGCCGAGGCTGCCCAGTATGGCAGTCTGGGATCCAACGGGGTGCTGGTCATCGAGACCGAGCGGGCCACCAGCGACAATCTCGACACCCGGATCTCCTTCTCCGGCCAGTACGGTATGCATATGAAAGGCCGCAGCGTGGATGTACTCGATGCCGACGGCTACAAGAACTACCTCCGATCGGTCGGTCTGGGACGCTACGGTTCGATGAACGCCCTCACGACCGATTATCCCTTCCTGCAGACCTCGACCGACTATCCGACGGCCTATATCTTCAACAACAACACCGACTGGCAGAACGAAATCTACCACTCGGCCTTCCTCACCAACAACGTATTCCGCGTCGAAGGCGGTGACGAAGTGGCCAAATACAACATGAGTGTGGGCTATTCCTCCGACGGTGGCATCATCTCGGGCACCAAGACCGAACGCTACCACACCCTGCTCAACTCCAACATCATGGTGAGCCGCAAGGTGGATATCTTCACATCGGTGGGATTGTCCTACATGAACAGCCGCCTGCAGGAACAAGGCATGAGCGAGGAGACCAACCCCATGCTGGCCGCCTGGTACAAGATGCCGGTGTTGAGCCCCTACTTCGCGGGCAACGACGGCAAGCTGACCAACACTTTTGCCACCTACGACTTCTCCAACATCAACGACTATCCGCTGTTCCCCTACGAGAACGTAAGCAACCCCACGGCCATCGTCAAGACCCTCGAAGCCGGCGACAAGATCTATGATGTAAACATCAACATGGGACTCAACTACCAGGTACTCGACTACCTGAAACTGACCGGCACCTTCAACCGCCAGTACCGCTATGTCGAAGAAAACCTGTTTATTCCCGGTGTGAGCAACCAGGCCATCTATCCGCAGTTCTACGGCATCGGCCGCAACACGGTACGCAAGGCCGTGTCGGAGCGCAGCAATTCCTACTACGGACTGAATGCCGCCTACCGCAACATATTCGACCAGATCCACGAACTGCGTGCCGATGTGGGCGCCCGCATCATGACCACCTCCTCGGAGTATGACATGTCGAGCGGCTACAATACGGCCAACGACTTCTACAAGACCCTGGACAAGACCACCGACGAGGAAAATTCCGACGGTTATATCAATCTCTGGACCTGGGCCAACTACTACCTGCGCGGCGGTTACACCTGGAACCGTCTCGTGGATGCCAGTCTGAGCCTGACGCTCGACGGCAGCTCGGTAAGCGGCAACGATGCACCGCTCTACTACTTCTATCCGGCCGGTGCGCTCAAATTGATGGCCGCCAACCTGGGTGTCATGCCCGACTGGGTCAACACCCTCGATGTGCAGGTATCCGCTGCCTTGAGCGGCAACAGCCGTTTCTCGAGCAACTACGCCAAGAACTACTACACCAGCGCCAACTTCTTCACGATGGGTTCGATCATCCGGGGCGACATCCCCAACACCCTGCTTGAACCCGAGAAGCAGCGCCAGCTCACCGCCGGGGTGACAGCCAGTCTGCTGGGCCACCGCCTGCAACTGGGCGCCGATGTCCACGACACCTATGCCTACGACCTGATCATCCCGCGGGCCATTTCGAGTGTCTATGCATCGGACAACTACTATGAGAATGCCGCAGCCGTCTCGACCAAGGGCGTGACTGTGAGCCTTCGGATCACGCCGGTGGAGACCCGCCGTTTCAGCTGGACCCTGGGCGGCAACCTGACGGCCAACCGCAGCCTGGTCGAAGACCTGGGCGGGCAGGACTACCTCGACATCACATACGACGCGCTGTCGCAGGGCGAAGACATGGTGATCCGCCTGAAAGTAGGCGAAGCCCCCTACCAGTTCTACGGCTACGCCACCGACGGCATCTATGCCACGACGGCCCAGGCCCAGGCCGACAACCTGACGGGCACGAAAGGGGCCAAGTTCCAGGCCGGTGATGTCCGCTTCATCGACCATCACAGCGACGGTTTCATCAACGAGCAGGACAAGGTGCTGCTGGGCAGTACCCGGCCCGACTGCTTCGGTTCCTTCTTTACCCACTTGCGCTACGGCCAGATTGGCCTCAACGCCCAGTTCAACTACAGCTTGGGCGGCAAGATCTACAATGCGGTCCGCCGCCACCTGGAATCGATGGACAACTTCTACAACCAGGCCCAGTCTGTCAGGAACCGCTGGCAGATGGAAGGACAGCACACCGACATGCCTCGCGCCGCCTACGGCGATCCCAGTGGCAACAACCTGTTTTCCGACCGCTGGGTGGAAGATGCCAGCTATCTCAAACTGGGCAGCCTCACGCTGAGCTACAGCATCGAGCACCCGATCGCCAACTTCTTCCGTTCGGGCGAACTGTGGGTCTCGGCTGAAAACCTGCTCACCTGGACCAACTACCTGGGCAACGATCCGGAAACATCCTACAGCTACGGCGACGCCCTCTACGGCATCGACTATGCCAAGATACCGCAGCCCCGCACTGTCAAACTCGGTTTTAATTTGAATTTCTAAGGCTTATGAAAAAGATATTGTTACCTGTCATCGCCCTTACCCTGGCTCTGGGGTGCAATTCCTGCCGGGATATGTTCCTGACCGATCCCGACGACATCATCAACGTGGACGACTACATCAGCCAGGACGATGAAATGTACAAAGGTTTCCTGGGCATCATGACCCGCATGCAGCAGGCCGCCGACCATTCCATCATCCTGACGGATACCCGCGGCGACTATTTCCAGGTGACCGCCAATGCGCCGCTGGAGTTGCAGAAGATCTACACCTACGATCCCACCGACGGCAACTCCTATGCCGATCCCGCCCCCTATTATGCCATTGTCATTGCCTGCAACGACTATATCGACAAGATGAAGGCCTATCGGGAAAAAACGGGTGAAAACATGGACGAAAAGGCCATCAACCATTTCAATGCCCTCATCAGCAGCACCATCCGTCTGAAAGTCTGGGCCTACCTAAAAATGGGCTCCATCTACGGACAGGCCGTCTGGTTTGACGACCCGCTGGAAGAGAAAAAAGAGCTGAGCGACAGCGAGACCTTTACCCTTTGCAATATGAGCCAGTTGGTGGACAAGTGCCTCGACCTGCTCGACAAAGGCCTGGTGCTCTATCGCGACCAGAACATCTCCTCCCAGCTCATCATGGACTGGGCCGCCTGGATCAACGAAGAGGACGTCACCGACAACTACACCCACTGGCAGTACATGATACCCCCTTACCTGACGCTGCGCTGCGAGCTGCTGCTGTGGCGGGGCAATCCCGAAGACTATCTCTGGGTGCGCGACACGGTGATCAAATACCTCTACAAAGTGCATCAGGGCACCATCAACGATGGCATCGAAGTGGCCTACAACGACTGGCGCTACGCCTGCAACATCCCTATCCGCACGGGTGCCGACAACCTGTATGCCACCGAATACTACCGTATGTTCTACAACGAACTGTACAATGCCAGCAACTTCACCAACTTCTACCAGGTGATTACCGGCATCATGTACGATTACGAACATCACCAGACCAACCACATCATCGAGTATTTCTGCCCGCGTACGCCCGGCAAGTACTATCTGCGACCTTCAAACTACGCCATTGGCAAATACAACCAGTCCGACCTGCGCAGCCTGACCCAGCGCAACAACATGGATATCATCGACGGTGACACCTGCTTCTGCAAGTATTACTATCACCGCGGCGAGTGGCTGCGTACCCGCATCGTCGAGATCCAGCCCGTCATTCCCCTGTTCCGCGGCCACGACTACCATTTCTACCTGGCCGAAGCCGAAAACCATCTGGGCAACTGGCACCAGGCCGAAGTGATCATGAACAACGGTGTGACCAACGAATTTGCTGACAAGATCCTGCCTTCGTACTGGGCCTTTGAATACAATTCCTGGTTCTGCCCCGGCGGCGGTTATGGCGATATCGGCGTAGCCTCCTGTGCCTACGGCAACACCCACGATTTCCCGATGGGTATCTACGACTGGCTCACCAAGACCAAGAGCACCTATCCCGACGGCCTGTATCACAACAGCAAGGACGAGACCTTCGACGAGGCCGCCCGCATGCGCGAATACGACCTGCTCATCATGGACGAAGCCCTGTCGGAGTATGCCGGTGAAGGCCGGGCCTATGCCTACGTATGCCGCATGGCCGAGCGCTATGGCGCCGCTGCCGTGGTCGATCGCATCGCCGACAAATACAAGAACACGCCCTACTACGAAAAGGTCCGTTCGGCCATCCTGGCTGGCGACTATTGGGTGAAATGGGATCTGAAAACCGACGATTTAAACAACAACTGATATGAAAAGAATCTTTACTCTGTTTCTGTCACTGCTGGTCCTGCTGCCTGCGCTCCAGGCCACGCTCAGCACCACGCGCATCGTCCCGACCGACGGATCGGTCAATGTCGATATCAATGCCCGTGTCATCGTGATGTTCGACAAAAACATCGAGGTCCTGAATGGCGGCTGCACGCTGAACGGAGAGGCGTTGACGCCCTCCATCGCCAACAAGATGGCCACCTTCATCCTGCCCTGTCTGGACTATTCCACCACCTATACCTTCGTGGCGCCGGCCGCTGCCTTCTCTGAGAAAGGCAACACGGCCAATGCTTCAACCGAGGTAAGGTTCAGCTTTACCACCAAGGCCCGCACCCAGCCCGAGGCCCGGCTGTTCGACGCCATCGTCGCCCCCGACGGCAGCGGTGACTACACCAGTGTGCAGGAGGCCATCAACAAGGCCCCTGAAAACCAGACCAAGCCCTGGCTCATTTTTGTCCGCAAGGGTGTCTATAACGGTGTATTGCGCATCCCCTCCTCAAAGCCCTACATCCATCTGATCGGGGAAGATGTCGACAGTACTGTCATCCAGGAAAAGATCTGCTGCGACTTTCTGGTCGATGGCGGCTATACCGGCTCGAGAGATCCTGAATTCGTAGCCCAGTGGAAAGCCTATGTCGATCAGTTTGCCACCGGCCGGGTGAAGAACTCGCAAGGGCAGGATCCCATGGCCTACATCGACGCCAAGAACTTCTACAGCGAGAACATCACCTACAACAACCGCTGGGGTTCGGAAGACCGCGACTATCCCCAGGCCCTGGCCATCCGCTGTCTGAAAGACCGCACCGCCTTCTATCACTGCCGCGCCCTGAGCTATCAGGACACCTGGCGCACCCCCGACGGAGACGGCAGCCGCCAGTACATCAAGGACTGCTACATCGAAGGCAATGTCGATTTCATCTATGGTGACGGCGACGCCTTCTTCGAAAACTGTCAAATCAACATCATCAAGAACCACAAGCCCACCGAAGAAGCCGGCTGGATCGTGGCTCCCTCGCATAGTGGCACCACTTGGGGCTATGTCTTCAAAGACTGTCGCCTGACATCCGAGGTGGCCGGCGACTCCATCTACCTGGGTCGTGCCTGGATTGCCTCCCCCAAGACTGTATTCATCAATCTGGAATTGGACGATAAAATCTATCTGCGTCCTGAAGGTTGGGACAGCCACTTCGGCAACGCCATCCCCATCATCTTTGCCGATTGGCACACCCACTATGCCAACGGTGAGATGGTCGATCTGAGCCAGCGCAACAACTGGTACTGGTATCTCAGGGACGTAGGCGACACCATCCAAGGCTATGCCAAGCAATACATCTCCGACGAGGAAGCCGCACAGTACACTTTCAATCGTGTCATTCCTGCCAGTGACGGCTGGCGGCCCGACCTGATGGCCGAGCGGCTGCCTGCCCCCGTGCTCAATCTGGTGGGCGGCACCACCGTCAAGTGGGAAGCTGTTCCCTTTGCCATCTGCTACGAAGTGCGCAAGAACGGCGACTTTGTCTGCTTCACCACCGAGACCAGCTATACCGCCGACGATGCCAATGCCCGCTATCAGGTGCTGGCCGTCAACGAATGGGGCGGCCGCGGCAACCTGTCCGACTATGCCACCGCACTGCATCAGACCACTATGGGCAATGCCGTGCTCCTGGCCACGGAGTACTACGATCTGACCGGCCGCCGTATCAGCCTCGACGACAATACCGGCCGCCGGCAACTTGTCCTGTGCAAGACCGTCTGGTCTGACGGCAAAGTCCAGGTCGAGAAACAGATCCGCTAGTCCGGGTCAATCCGCATATAAGAAATCCGCCGAAGAAGCAGCTGCTCCTCCGGCGGATTCTCATTTCTGTGTGGCAAACGATCAATACTCTCCATTCTCACCACGCGGAGCCACCAGCTTGTAGCCCTTGCCGTGGATGTTCATGATCTGGATGCCCGGATCATCCTTCAGGTGCTTGCGCAGTTTGGTGATATATACATCCATGCTGCGGGCGTTGAAATAGGAATTCTCTCCCCAGATGGTCATCAGGGCGTAGTTGCGCTCCAGGATCTGGTTCTGGTGGCTGCAGAGCAGGGTGAGCAGTTCGCATTCCTTGGTGGTCAGGCGGGTGGTCGGACCATCCTTGAGCGTGAGCAGCTGCTTGGGCACGTCAAATGCGAAGTTGCCGATCTGGTAGAAGGTGACCTCCTTGGTCTTTTTACCCTTGATACGGCGCATGATGGCCTCGATACGGAACAGCAGTTCCTCCATGCTGAAAGGTTTGGTCAGGTAGTCGTCGCAACCCAGTTTGAAACCGTTCAGGATATCTTCCTTCATATTCTTGGCGGTCAAGAAGATGATGGGCACCTCGGAGTTCATCATGTGAATCTCCTGAGCCAGGGTGAAACCATCCTTCTTCGGCATCATGATGTCCAGGATGCACAGATCGTACTTGGTTTTCTGGAAAGCTTTGTAGCCTTGTTCACCATCAAGCAGCAGGTCCACATTGTAGCCCTTTGCCTGCAGATACTCGCACAACAGGAAACCCAGGTTTCCGTCGTCCTCGCACAACATCAGTTGAAGTCTTTCTTCTGTCATAGCTGTAAATTTTAGATAAGTGGTAAATGTATAATGAAAGTAGTTCCTTTTCCGAATTCGCTTTCCACGCGGATATCCCCGTCATGCTGACGGATGACCTGGCGGACATAGGCCAGGCCCAGGCCGAAGCCTTTGACATTGTGCACATTGCCCGATGACACACGGAAGAAGCGGTCGAATATCTTACGGCGATCGTCCTTGCGGATGCCGATGCCGTTGTCGCTGACCTTGATCTCCAACATATCCTGCAGCCAGGCCGTGGAGATTCTCAACTGCAACGGACGTTCGGGATCGCGATACTTGTAGGCATTGTCGAGCAAATTGAAGATGACATTGGTCAAACTGAGTTCATCGCCGAACACCACAGCTTTTTCGGCCTGGAGATTTGTTTCCAGGCGACCACCCGACTGTTCTACCTTCAAGGTGAAGGTGTCGGCCACAGAACGGATGACCTGGTTCATATCCAGTTCGACCATCTTGTTGGAAGCATGACGCGTCTGATCAAACATGGATAGTTGCAGCACCTTTTCAATCAAAAGGTTCAGGCGTTTGCTTTCATCCGAGATGACATTGATAATGTGTTCGTTGGCCGAAGCCGGACGCTGCACATCCTTGTCGTTCAACATCTGGGAGGCCAGCAAAATGCTCGAAACCGGAGTCTTCAGCTCGTGGGTCATGTTGCTGACAAAGTCGTTTTTCATATCCGACAACTTGCGCTGACGCCAGAGGGTCGAAACCACATAGACAGCCGTGAACAACAGAATCAGGCTGAGGATGACCGTCGGGATGAAGGTCATCAGAGGATTGTGGATATAACCCTTGCGAGAGGGTATATACAGATAGAGCATGGCCCGGGTGTCGCCCAGATCGTTCGGGAACAGCAGTTCGACATAATCGGGGAGCCCCACCTGCTCGGGAATGCCATCGCTGGCATGGACCACTTCGCCGTCCTTGTCCACTACCTGGTAATAGAAAGGAACGGCATCCAGCCCGTTTTCCACCAACTCGGAACGGAGGTAATCTTCTAATTTTTTATAATTTATCCGCTGCGAAACAGGGGAAGAACTAGCCTGATAGAGGATCTCCAACACCACATTGTTTAACAAATCCTGTTGGCTGAGATAGCGCTCCTTCAATACTTTTTCATCAATGCTATTTTCGGCATCCGCGCCCTTGTAAGCGTCCGACGAAGACATGTCCGGCTGCCAGATGGCAGAATGATATTCCAAGGTCGGAGGCATCAGACGGGAAGGATCGGTCAGCGACCGGTTCTTTCTGGTCATGGCCAGCACATAGGCCGAGGAACGGATGGACAACATCTCCCGGTCACGGTCGCTCAGCTCTTTTTCCAAGTAACGACGGGATTCGTCGCGTTCCAGCAAATAAGAAACCTGGGCCAGACTGCGTTGCACGGCATCGTCGAAAGCTTCGGTCTGTATGGAGATCAACGACGACACATAAACAATCTGCAGACCGATCAAAGCCACAAAGGTGACAGTCAGCAGCGCGATCAATGCCCAGATGGTTTTCTTTTTCATGTCGCAAATATAAGCGATGGATTTTATATTTCTAAGCCATAAAAGAGATTTAATCAAAACAAAAATGTTAATTCACAATTGACAGCAAATGAAAGCAATTTTCATAATAAACAAGAAAAGGGTATGGCGCTGATTGCCATACCCTTTCACTTAATATCAAGAAAAAATTCCTTATTCCTTGTCTTGCTGCTGGGCTTCGTATTCCTTCAGGAGTTTGTCCTGGACATCGGCCGGAACCAGTTCGTAGGAAGCAAACTTCATGGTGAAGGAAGCACGGCCGCCCGAAATCGAGCTCAGAGAGGTCGAGTAGTCGGACATCTCTTTCAAAGGAACCTTGGCGGAGAGTTTTTCCAGACCCTTTTCGCTGTGCATACCCATGATCATGGCACGACGGCCCTGCAGGTCGCTCATGACATCACCCATGCGGTCGCTGGGTACCAGCACCTCGACATCGTAGATCGGTTCGAGCACCTTGGGACCAGCCTCCTTGAAGGCCTGGCTGAAGGCGTTACGACCGGCCAGCATGAAGGAGATTTCGTTGGAATCGACCGGATGCATCTTGCCGTCATAGACAATGACACGGATGTCGCGGGCATAGGAACCCGTGAGCGGGCCCTGTTCCATGCGCTGCATGATACCCTTCTGGATGGCGGGGATGAAGCGGGCGTCGATGGCACCGCCGACGATACTGTTCACAAAGACCAGCTTGCCGCCCCATTCGAGCGGGAATTCGTCCACACCCTTGACACTCATCTTGAATTCCTGGTTGCCAAAGCGGAAGACATCGGGATTGGGCATACCCTCGGTGTAAGGTTCGATGATGAGGTGAACCTCGCCGAACTGGCCCGAACCGCCCGACTGCTTCTTGTGACGATAGTCGGCACGGGCAGCCTTGGTGATGGTCTCGCGGTAAGGAATCTTGGGTTCGAGGAATTCGATGGGCAGCTTGTCCTGGTTTTCGACCGTCCACTTGAGCGTGCGCAGGTGGAACTCACCCTGGCCGTGCAGGATGGTCTGCTTGAGTTCTCTCGACTGTTCGATGATATAGGTGGGATCCTCTTCGCGGATACGGTTCATGATGGACATCATCTTTTCCATATCGGCCTCGTTGACCGGCTTGACGGCACGACGATACTTGGGATCGGGATATTTGATGAAGTTGAACTTGTGGTCGGCACCCTTGCCGTTGAGGGTGTTGCCCGTCTTGACATCTTTCAGCTTGACGGTGACACCCAGGTCGCCGGCTTTCAACTCGGTCACCTGCGTACGGTTCGAACCGGAGGCGCAGAAGATCTGGGCCAGACGCTCCTTGGAACCGCGGTCGGCGTTGACCAGGTCGTCGCCTTCGTGCAGCGTGCCGCTGATTACCTTGAAATAGTTGACTTCACCGATATGCGGCTCGACAGTGGTCTTGAAGAAGAAGATGCTGGCAGCGGCGCTGTCGCTGTTGTAGGGCACTTCCTTGCCGTCGCTGTCCTTCAGGGCCTCGACATCGGCGGGCGAAGGAGCGACATCACCCAGGAATTCCATCAGGCGGCGCACACCCATGTCTTTCTGGGCGGAAACGCAGAATACCGGGCAGATGCCACGGGCGATCAAACCTTTGCGGATACCTTCGCGGACATCCTCCATGCTCAGGTCGCCTTCTTCGAAATATTTCTCCATCAGGGCCTCGTCGTTCTCAGCGGCAGCCTCCACCAGGGCGGCATGCAGCTCTTCGGCCTTGGCCTGCTGGTCGGCGGGAATATCGTCGATCTGGGGCGTGCCACCTTCAGGCTTCCAAGTGAGGCGCTTCATGAGCAGGACGTCGATCACCTGGTTGAAACCCGTACCGGCATTGACCGGATACTGCACCTTGACCACCTGGCCGCCGTATGCAACGTGGAGCTGTTCGACAACGGCTTCGTAGTCGATCTGGTCGCGGTCGAGCTGGTTGACGGCAAACACGACAGGCTTGTTGTAGGTTTCAGCATTACGGAAAGCATTCATCGTGCCACCGTCCAGACCATACTGGCCATTGACCAGGATGACGGCCGTTTCGGAGACATTCAGCGCCGTGACAGCACCGCCGACAAAGTCGTCGGCACCCGGGCAGTCGATGAAATTGAGCTTCTTGCCGTTCCATTCTACAAAGAACGGTGTAGAAAAGACGGAATAACCATATTCCTGTTCTACCATGGAATAGTCGCATACCGTGTTCTTGGCTTCGACAGTTCCGCGACGTTTGATGGTTCCACCCTCGAGAAGCATGGCTTCAGCGAGAGTGGTTTTTCCAGATCCAGACGCACCGATGATAGCGATGTTTCTGATTTCAGAGGTTTGATAAGTCTTCATAAATCGTATTGTTATTGTATAGATTGTTGCTTTGGAGGCAGGGCCCGAAAAAGTGGCGCAAGTTAGTAATAAAGAAGGGAAACTGCAACATTAATTATATCTTTGCCCGGAAAATAATCTGATGGACACTTCCGGTCTGTACATACACGTTCCTTTCTGCCGGCGCAAATGTGGCTACTGCGACTTCTACTCCAAGGTCGCCGCCCCGCTCATTGACGCCTATCCCGCCGCCTTGGAAGCCGAAATGGAGGAAAGCCGCCACTACCTGCCCTCACCGGCGGAGCGGCCGCAACTGGCCACGGTCTATCTGGGAGGAGGCACGCCGTCCCTGCTCAGTGCCGGTCAGTTGAAGGCTGTTTTCGATGCCGTCGACCGCTGGTTCGATCTCACGCCCGAGGCGGAAATCACCCTGGAAGCCAACCCCGACGACCTCTCCGAGGAATACCTGGCTTCCCTGGAAGGCCTGCCCGTCAACCGCATCAGCATCGGCATCCAGAGTTTCATCGACAGTGAACTGGCCTTCATCGGGCGGCGTCACGATGCCCGCCGCGCCATCGAGGCCGTCCGCCGCTGCCAGGCCATGGGCTACGACAATCTCAGCATCGACCTGATGATGGCCCTGCCCGGACAGACGATGGAAAGTTTCGGCCAAAGCCTCTCGCAGGCACTTGACCTGGGCGTGCAGCACATCTCCGCCTACCTGCTCAGCCTCGAACCCGGGGTACCGCTCCACCGCGCCCTGCAGCAGGGCCGCTGGCAAGAAGCCGGCGAAGAGCTGTCGACGGCCATGTACCGACGGCTCCATGAACGACTCACTGCAAGCGGTTACGAGCATTATGAAGTGTCCAATTTCGCCCGGCCGGGATTCCGCTCCCGGCACAACTCCGCCTATTGGCAAGGCCGCCCCTACCTGGGGCTGGGCCCCTCGGCCCACAGTTTCGACGGACAAAACAGGCGTTGGAACGCCCCCGATCTGACGGCCTATCTCCGGGGCGATTTCCAACGACAGTCAGACCATCCCAATCGCACGGAACGCTACAATGAACTGGTGATGGTACGGCTGCGCTGTTTGGAAGGCATCAGCCTCGATGAGTTGCGGCAGACGCTCGGCCAGGACCTGCACGACGCCTGCCTGGCCGCCGCGCAAAAATGGATTGAGGCCGGAAATATGCACATCAAAGACGGCCGCCTTGTCATCGACCCCGACAGCTGGATCGTTTCCGATGAAATCATCCGCGACCTGATGCTGGTCTAAACTAACGAAATCTCAGATTTTTCCTTTCAGGCGGAGATAGATCTGCCTGACGGCCCAGGCATCCAGGGCGGCATACTGCTGCTGGGCCTCGGTGAGTTCCTCGGCTTCCCAGTTGGAGAGACGCTGCGCTTTGGAAATCCGCAGGCCGAACAGGATGGCATAGATTTTCTGCAAACTCATCTCCTCGATGCCATAGTCCCTGACCATCGATTGCAGCTCGACCACTCCCTGGGGGGCAAGGCCGGGACAGACAGCCCGGAGTTGGTGGAAATCGTCCTTGGACGACAGCCCCACCTTGGTTACCTTGGGGGTGTTGAAAAGATCGGCCAGGATTTTCGGAAAGGGATGGCCGGCCAGCCGGACAAGCCAGCATTCGTCGGCCGTTGCCAGCTGAATGAGCGACACCCGGCTACGGGTGCCACGCACAAACACCGGTTTGGACTCGGTGTCGAAACCGATCAGCGGCTCACGCAGCCAGGCGGCGGCCACCTCCGAAGGGATTGCGTCGGCCTCATAAAGATGTATGCGGCCCGTAAACTTCTCAAGAGGCAGATCCTGCAGCGTTTCCTTGTCGATTGTCGGCTGATAGTCCATTAGGGTTTGCTGATGCTCGTTTATGTTGGGAGAACGGGTACAAAAGTACAAATTATTCATCTTGAAACGTGAAGGATTTGCCAAAATAAAACACTATCTTTGTCGATTGACTCCACTCCGTTTTTCGGAGTTTTAATAACGACATCCAAGCAAGCCGATCATGACAGCCAAGAAGAAAAGGACGAAATCACTGATAGACAGAATTCGTGAAATCAATTTCGCCGAGATTATCAAAAACGACAAAGCCTACTTCATTACAGGCCTGACGCTGGTCGTATTGATGCTCTATCTGAGCGTGGCACTCATCTCATTCTTCTTCACCGGGGCCGCCGACCAGAGCATTGTGGGCAATCTCAGCCTGGGGCAGCTCAAAAGGGCCGCGCCGACGGGCAACTGGGCCGGCACATTCGGCGCCTGGCTGTCGAACATCATCATGAACAAATGGTTTGGCGTGTCATCGCTGCTGCTGGCCTTCTACGGTCTGCTGGCCTCCTTCCGCCTGATGCGGGTCAAGACCGTTTCGCTGGGCAAATGGTTTGTCTATTGCCTGTTCATGTTTTTCTGGCTGTCGGTCTTCTTCGGCTTCTTCTTCTCCGGCCAACAGCAGCTTGTCTTCCTGGGCGGCGCCTACGGCTGGCACATCAGCCAATGGCTGTGCCTGCAGGCCGGCGCTGTGGGCACCATACTGATCCTGGTCGTCACGCTGGTGATTTTCCTCATTTTCGTCTTCCAGAATACCATTCCCTTCATTCGCAGGATGCTGCAGCTGTCCTTTATCGACGACCTCAAGGAAAAGAGAGCCGCCCGGCGGGAAGAGCGGCAGTGGCGCAAAGAGCAGGAACGGGAAGAGGCCGAGCGCGAGCAGGCCGAACGTGAAGAGGCCGAACGTCAGGAGCAGGAAGAAAGCGAGGAGCCTGAAACCGAGCCGGAGCCTCCGACACAGGAGCCCCAGCCCGCTGCCGAGCCCATCACCATTACCGGGGAGCAGGGCATCGAGACCACCATTGAAGTGGCCAAGGGCGAAGACACCCCCGCCGACAGCGACGAAGAGCCGGTCAACGTGCCCACAGCCGTCGACGACCACTACGACGCCCTCAAGGAACTGGGGCCCTACGATCCGACGGCCGACCTGCACAGCTTCCGCAATCCGCCGGCCCGCCTGCTCAAGGAAGGCAGCGACGACGCCCCCACCATCAACCGGCGCGAGCATGAGGAAAACCAGCACAAAATCCTCGACGTGCTGCAGAGTTTCGGCATCCGCGTCCAGAGCATCCACGCCACCGTGGGCCCGACCGTCACCCTCTACGAAATCGTTCCCGAAGCCGGCATCCGCATTTCCAAGATCAAGAGCCTTGAAAACGATATCGCCCTGAGCCTTTCGGCCCTGGGCATCCGTATCATCGCACCCATCCCCGGCAAAGGCACCATCGGCATCGAAGTGCCGAGCCGCAATCCGAGTGTCGTCTATATGCGCGGCCTGATCCAGTCCAAGAAATTCCAGGAAAGCAAATACGACCTGCCGGTTGTGCTGGGCAAGACCATCATGAACGAAGTGTTCGCCTTCGACCTGTGCAAGATGCCTCACCTGCTGGTAGCCGGTGCCACCGGCCAGGGCAAGTCGGTAGGTCTGAACGCCATCATCACTTCCCTGCTCTACAAGAAGCACCCGGCCGAGCTCAAGATCGTGCTGGTCGATCCGAAAATGGTCGAGTTCAGCATCTACAAAGATATCGAAAACCATTATCTGGCCAAGATACCCGGCGATGGCAAGGCCATCATCACCGATTCCGACAAGGTGATCCAGACCCTGCAGTCGCTCACCGTCGAGATGGACGACCGCTACCGCCTGCTGAGCATGGCCACCTGCCGCAACATCAAGGAATACAACGAAAAGTTCAAGCAGCGCAAGCTGAATCCCGAAAAGGGTCACCACTTCATGCCTTACATCGTCATCATCATCGATGAGTTCGGCGACCTGATCATGACGGCCGGCAAGGAGATCGAACTGCCCATCGCCCGCATCGCCCAGAAGGCCCGCGCCGTAGGCATGCACATGATCATCGCCACCCAGCGCCCGACGACCAACATCATCACCGGCACCATCAAGGCCAACTTCCCGGCCCGATTGGCCTTCCGAGTCACTTCCCAGATCGACTCGCGCACCATCCTGGATGCCAGCGGCGCCCAGCAGCTCATCGGCAAGGGCGACGCCCTCTTCTCGCAGGGCAGCGACCTGACCCGTATCCAGTGTACCTTTGTCGATACGCCCGAAGTGGAAGAAGTGGTCCATTTCATCGCCGACCAGCGAGGCTATCCCCATGCCTTCGAACTGCCCGAGTATGTACCGGAAGGCGGCGGAGGTGCTGTAGGCGACCTGGACGGCGGCGCACGCGACGCCCTCTTCGAGGAAGCCGCCCGCCTGGTAGTGCTCCAGCAGCAGGGTTCCACCTCCTACATCCAGCGCAAGTTCTCCATCGGCTTCAACAGGGCCGGCCGCATCATGGACCAGTTGCAGGTGGCCGGCATCGTGGGCCCGGCCGAAGGCAGCAAACCCCGCCAGGTACTTATCGACAGCGAGATGCAGCTCGACATGCTGCTCAACAGTATGAAATAGTATAAAAAGGAAGGGGTGAGAACCGCCGATGAAGAGACTGCGATTCATAGTGCTGATCTGTCTGTCCTGTCTGACGGCCCGGGCCGAGACAGGTGCCTACGTCTATGAATTCCTCCGGCTGCCCGTCGCTACGGTGGCCGCCGGTCTGGGCGGCAACACTGTGGCCAGTCCGGAAGCCGATCCCGACCTGTTCTACCACAATCCCGCCCTGCTCAGTCCCGACCAGTCAGGCATCCTGTCGCTGGGCTACATGAACTATGCGGCCGACATCCATTTCGGCCATGCCGCCTACAGCCGCCGCATCAACGACCACAGTGCCTGGACGGCGGGGGCCCGCTATCTCGACTACGGGCAGATCGAAGGTTACGACCACCACAATGTCTCACTGGGGCAGGTCCATGCCAAGGACATGGCTTTCACAGGGGGCTATGCCTTCCTGCTCAACGACTCCTGGCGAGGCGGCATCAACGCCCACCTGGTCTATTCCCTGCTCGATGAATACACCTCAGTGGGCATGGCCGTTGACCTGGGTGTGTACTATATGAAACCTGAAAACGGCTTGTGGGCCGGTCTGAGCATCAAGAGCCTGGGCTCCCAGTTCAGCGCCTACGACGAGCACTACGAAGCCCTGCCCTGGGATGTGCAGATAGGCCTGAGCAAGCAACTGGAGCATGCCCCCTTCCGCCTGTCGCTCACCGCACAAGGCTTCGACCGCTGGACATCATCGCACTACGACAACGACAGCCGTTCCCGAATCAAGGAAGAGAAACCGGTACGGCAGGTCTTGAGCCATCTGCTGCTGGGCGTGGAGCTGCTGCCCGGCGACAACTTCCACCTGGCCCTGGGCTACAATCCGGGACGGCGCTACGAGCTGGCCATCGAGCAACGGTCCATGCTGAGCGGTTTTTCGGCCGCCTTCAGTTTTCAGGTCAAAAAGATGCGACTGGGTGCCTCCTACGCCAAGTATCACCAGTCAGGCAACAGCCTGCAAATGAACTTTTCCACCCAATTACCCACCAAATAGCCCTATGGACCGAAAAATCTCCATCGCCATTGACGGCTTCTCTTCCTGCGGCAAGAGCACCATGGCCAAAAGCCTGGCCAAAAGGCTGTCATATATTTATATAGACACCGGCGCCATGTACCGGGCCGTCACGCTCTATGCCCTGCGCGAGGGCCTGCTCCGCGACGGACAGCTCGACGAGGAAGGCCTGAAAGCCAGGCTGGATGAGATCGACATCCGCTTCTGCTGCAACAGCCAGGGACTGTCTCAGGTATATCTCGACGGGGAGAATGTCGAAGGCCAGATCCGCGGCATGGCCGTATCGAACGGGGTGAGCATCGTGGCCCAGGTGCCGGCCGTCCGCGAAAAGATGGTCCTGCTCCAGCGGCAGATAGCCGCCCGCAAAGGCACGGTGATGGACGGCCGCGACATCGGCACGGTGGTGCTGCCCGATGCCGAGCTAAAGATATTTGTCACGGCCCAGGCCCGCGTCAGGGCCCAGCGCCGCTACGACGAGCTCAAGGCCAAAGGCCAGGAAGCCAGCTTCGACGAGATCGTGAAAAACATCGAGATGCGCGACCAGATGGACCTAAACCGAGCCGTTAGCCCGCTGCGCCAGGCACCCGATGCCCTGATGCTCGACAACAGCTTCATGACGCTCGAAGAGCAGGATGCCTGGTTGAACGAAAAAGTCGAGGAGGTGCTCCATGGCAACCGTTGAGATAGACAAGCACTCGGGATTCTGCGGCGGGGTGGTCAATGCCATCCGCAAGGCCGAAGACCAGCTGGCTGAGCACCGTCAGTTGTACTGCCTGGGCGATATCGTCCACAATTCGACCGAGGTGGAGCGCCTGCGCCGCAAGGGGCTGCACACGGTAAACCGCGACCAGCTGGACAGCCTGCACGACACCCGCTTGCTGTTGCGCGCCCACGGTGAGCCGCCCGCCACCTACCAGACCGCCCGGCAACACCGTATCGAGCTGATCGATGCCACCTGCCCGGTGGTGCTGCACTTGCAAAAACGCATCAAAAAGATGTACGAAAGCCGGGGGCCTGAGACCCAGCTGCTCATCTTCGGCAAGGCCGGCCACGCCGAGGTGAACGGCCTGGTGGGACAGACCCGCGACACGGCCGTTGTCATCGAAAAGCCCGAAGACCTCGACCAGGTGGATTTCGGCCGGCCCATCGTGCTGTTTTCCCAGACCACCAAGTCGGAACAGGACTACCACCGCCTCATCGACATGATTCAAAAGCGGATGACGCCGGGCGTTTCGTTCGAAAGCTACGACACCATCTGCCGGCAGTTTGCCAACCGGCTGCCCCAGGTGCAGCGTTTCGCCGCCGACCACGACTGTCTGGTCTTTGTGAGCGACGACAAGAGCTCCAACGGCAAAGCCCTGTTCAAAGCCTGCCAGGCCACCAATCCCGATTCATATTTCGTATCGGGGCCCGGCGATTTGCAAGCCCCCTGGTTCAAAGGCAAGGAAAAGATAGGCATCAGCGGGGCCACTTCCACCCCTACCTGGCTCATGGAGCAAGTGAGAAACCGTATCGAGACCCTCACAAAGGCATAACCCAAAAGAGATTATTTTTTCGACAGGCTGTCAAAATAGGTGTCCAGCAAATCCTGGGCGGCACGGAAAGCCGTGATTTCACTGCCCAGCACCTGTTGCTGCTTGGCCTCCATCATCGATTCGATCAGAGGATTGCGATAGAAATTGTTGCGCAGCGCCTCGTCGATGGTTTCCTGCATCCAGTACTTGTCCTGACGGTGGCGACGGGCCTCGAAAGTGCCGTTGTCGCGACACAGGGCAATATGGTCCTCGACCATCTTGATCACCTCCTTGACACCGTCCAGGGTCTTGGCCGAATAGGTAAGCACCTGGGGACGGACGCCCGATTCAGGCATGGGAAATAGGAAGAGCGCGTTGCGGTAGTTGGAGGCAGCCAGGCGGGCCCGCTGCAGGTTGTCGCCGTCGGCTTTGTTGATGGCGATGCCGTCAGACATTTCCATGATGCCGCGCTTGATGCCCTGCAACTCGTCGCCGGCCCCGGCAATCTGGATGAGCAGGAAGAAATCGACCATCGAATGGACCGCTATCTCCGACTGACCCACACCCACCGTCTCGACAAAGATGGTGTCGAATCCGGCCGCCTCGCAAAGCACAATGGTCTCACGCGTCTTGCGGGCCACGCCGCCCAGCGAACCGCCCGAAGGGGAAGGCCGGATAAAGGCGTCGGGCTGCACGGAAAGCTGCTCCATGCGGGTCTTGTCGCCCAGGATGCTACCCCGGCTGCGTTCGCTGCTCGGGTCGATGGCCAGCACGGCCAGCTTGCGTCCCTGGCGCAACAGTTCCATGCCGAACGCCTCGATGGAAGTACTCTTGCCCGCACCCGGCACGCCGGTGATGCCCCAGCGCTCCGAATGGCCGGCATAAGGCAGACATTTCTCGATGATTTCGGCGGCCATCTGCTGATGACGGGGCAGCGAGCTCTCGATCATGGTGACAGCCTGGCTGAGAATCACCTTGTTGCCGGCAAGGATGCCTTCGACAAACTCGCCGACCGTATATTCATGACGGTTCACCCGTCGCCGGTAGGGATTGACATCCGGCAGACGTTCCACGCCGGAATTGACCGTCAGTCCTTGGTACTGTTCCTCGTTTTCGGGATGATGCATCAGTGGACGATATTGGCATTGACCGTGATCCGCTTGACAGGCTGGGCGGGATCGTTGGTGATCACCTCCACGTAATAGCGGATGCCCGACTGCAGATCTTTGGTGTTCAGTTCGATTTTGATGGTCGCCGATTTACCCGGCTGTATTTCCTTCTTGTCCGACTTGAGCGTCAACTGCGACACCTGGCTGCTCAGCTTGCGGATCTTCAAGGGAGCCTCGCCATCGTTGGTCAGCAGGATCTCGGTGGTGTGGGGGCCGTCGGCCTTGACTTCACCGAAATTGACCGTACTGCGCGAATAATTGGCCACCGGCAGCTTGCCGCCGGCACGCAGGCTGGAGAAATCCTCCACCAGGTTGGCCGTGACCGTGATCTTGCCCGACGATTCGGTGGCCGTCTTGCCATGGATATAGAAATAGTCTTCGCGATGGCCGAAATCCCTGGCCTCGGCGCTGATATAATTGACCGTGACAATGGCCATGCCGCCGGCCGGTATTTCCGAATTGGAGACCGACACCCTCATGTGGGCGGGCACCTGGCTGAAACTGATTGTCATGGGGCGTTCGGCGTTGTTGTAGATGGGGATGGACCGGGAAGCGATGCCACCGATGCGGACATCATCCAGGGCCAGGGTCGTCGTTTTCAGACGCAGCAGCCCGAACGCTTTGGGATAGGTCGATTCGGGAGAGTTTTCCCGAGGAATGACCGACCCGCGGATGGTGAGCGAATAGGTCGGATGCAGGATGGAGTTGCTATAGACGGTGATGGTCTTGTTGAAGTTGCCAGGACGGCCTTCGGTGTTGTAGGCCACCTCGATGCGGCCCGTCTGGCCCGGGGCCACCGGCTCGCGGGTAAAGCTGGGCGTGGTGCAGCCGCAGCTGGCTGTGGCGCGGCGGATCTCCAGGGGCATGTCGCCCGTATTGGTAAACTCGAAAGTACAGGTTACTTTGCCGTCTTCCTTGACTGTACCGAAATCGTGGACATTCTCCGCGAACGAGATATCAGGCCCTTCGGCCAGGGCAACGGCGGCACTGCCCAAAAGGCAGAGCATCATCAGACTCAGACGCAGCGTTTTCATTATGCTTCTTTTTTTACGTAGTGGACAAACGAATAAGGATAGGGCTCAGCCTCGAAATGGTCTTCCCGCTCGGCTTCCTTCCAGACCGATATATCGATTTCAGGGAAGAAGGCATCGGCCTCGAAATCGTGATGGATCCAGGTGATGTAGAGCGAATTGACCCATTCCATCGCCTGCCGGTAGATCATGGCACCGCCAATGAAGAAAATCTTGTCCTCCCCCTGGCAGAGATCCATCACCTCGGCAAAGGAGTGCGCCGTCTCGCAGCCGGGGAACTGCTCCTCGTCGGGGCTCATCACGATGTTGCGACGATGCGGCAGGGCACCCTTGGGCAGCGAGAAAAAGGTGTTGCGACCCATGATGACCGTATGGCCCGAAGTCACTGCCTTGAAATGCTTCAGATCTTCCGGCAGGTGGCACAGCAGGCCGTTGTTGCGGCCTATGGCGTTGTTGCGGGCGACTGCCACGATAGATGCTATTTCCATAGTGTCAATATTTCAGTTGCTGGACATACTGGATAAACTTGTCGGCCGTGTTGAGATCGGCCTCCTTTTCGCCGGCCGAGACCACTTTGGTCTTGTAGTGTTTGGTAGGCCGCGAGATGATCAGCACGGCATCGTCGGTCAGCTTTTTCTGGGCCACGGTGCGCTGCTTGTAGACCATGCCGCCGCCGATGTTGATCGGGTTCTTGGAGACATCTTCGGGATGGCGGCCCCAGACGGCGATATGTCCCTGGTCGGTGAAGGCCTGCTTGCCGGGATGGAAATTGACACCCGTCACAAACTGCACCTTGCCGCCTTTCTTGGCAAAGGCCTCCACGATGGCCCAGCGCTCATGGTCCTTCATCGTGACACGGATCAGGATATCGACTTTTTTCTCCCCGTAGGGCACACCCTTGGCCAGCATTTCGGCCACGGCACCGCCCTTGATTTTTCTCACGCTCACATCGCGGCCTTCGGTAGCCGTCAGCTTGACAATCTGCTCACCGTCCCAGAGGTTGTAGCCGCCCAGGCCCACGGTCGAGCCCACTTTGTATTCGTCACAGCCATAGCCGGCAGCCTGCATCGCATCGGTAGGATACCAATGGGCCGTGGCCAGTTCCAGCTGGGGCTGTTTCTTGCTGTAGACATCGATCGAGCCGCTGTGGTTGAAATAGATACGCAGGGCCATATACATGTTTTCGATGGCCGGGCCGTGATGGCCGATCCGGCGGTACTGGTCGCCGTCGGCAACGGAAATCTCACTGAGCTGCACGCTGTCGGAGCGCCAGAACAGGCTCACATCGGTCTGGGCCGACAGCCACAGGGGCAGGGCCGGCAGCACAGCCATCAGAAGGGTCTTGAACGGGTTTTTCATACGCATTTCTATAATGGACTGCGCAAAATTACTCAATACAATGACAATAGCAAAATACCACCCGAAAACATACGCTGTCATTATGACATCAAAACCAGGTAAATATCTGTCATAATGACACTTTGATGGTTTTCAAAGAACGGCGGGAGGGCGATGTGGCACAAGTCCGCGGACAGGCCCGGTTTTTGCTGTGAAGGGAAAAGCCCGCCCGCAGCGGGTAGCAAAAAGAAAGAAAGGAGAACACAGTATATGAACAACAACTATCAGAACTACCAGACACAAGGCCAGAGCCAGCATCCCAATCTGGACCAGTTTGCCGTCAACCTGAACGAACGGGCCCGCAGCGGCAAGCTCGACCCGGTCATCGGCCGTGACGAGGAAATCCGCCGGATATTGCAGATCCTGAGCCGAAGGACCAAGAACAATCCTATCCTGATCGGCGAACCCGGTACGGGCAAGACGGCCATTGCCGAAGGGCTGGCCCATCGTATCGTGCGGGGCGACGTGCCCGAAAACCTGAAGACCAAGCAGGTCTATTCCCTCGACATGGGAGCCCTGATTGCAGGCGCCAAGTACAAAGGCGAATTCGAGGAAAGGCTGAAAGGCGTCGTCAGCGAAGTCATCCAGGCCGACGGCGAAATCATCCTTTTCATCGATGAAATCCATACCCTGGTCGGTGCCGGTGCCAGCGAAGGCGCCATGGATGCCGCCAACATCCTGAAGCCCGCCCTGGCCCGTGGCGAACTGAGGGCCGTGGGTGCCACCACCCTCAACGAGTACCAGAAATATTTCGAAAAAGACAAGGCCCTGGAAAGACGGTTCCAGCCCGTCATGGTCGATGAGCCCGACGAGGCCGATGCCATCTCCATCCTCAGGGGCCTGAAGGAGAAATACGAGAACCACCACCGCATCCGGATCAAAGACGAAGCGGTGATTGCCGCCGTGCAGCTGTCGCAGCGTTACATCAGCGACCGTTTCCTGCCCGACAAGGCCATCGACCTGATGGACGAAGCCGCCGCCCGTCTGCGGCTGCAGTCTGACTCCGTGCCGGAAGAACTCGACGAGACCGTACGCCGGATCCGCCAGCTCGAAATCGAGCGGGCCGCCATCAAGCGTGAAAAAGACGAGCTCAAGCTCCAGCACATCGACGAGGAACTCAAATCCCTGCGCGACAAGGAGAGCCGCATGCGCGGCGACTGGGAAAAGGAAAAACAGCACATCGACCATATTCAGCAGCTCAAGCGTGACATCGAACAGTTGCGTTTCGAAGCCGACCGGGCCGAAAGGGAAGGCAACTACGGCCGGGTGGCCGAAATCCGCTACGGCAAGATCCGCCAGGCCGAAGAGCAGATCGCCCGCGAGAGCGAGGAACTCAAGCAGCAGCAAAACGGCCATCGCATGATCAAGGAAGAGGTCGATGCCGAGGATATCGCCGATGTCGTATCGCGTTGGACGGGCATTCCCGTGAGCCGGATGATGCAAAGCGAGCGCGACAAGTTGCTCCACCTCGAAGAGGAACTGCACCGCCGGGTCATCGGACAGGATGAAGCCATCACGGCCATCGCCGACGCCGTGCGACGGAGCCGGGCCGGGCTGCAAGATCCCAAGCGGCCCATCGGTTCGTTCATCTTTCTGGGCAGCACCGGCGTGGGCAAGACCGAACTGGCCAAGGCCCTGGCCGAATACCTGTTCGACGATGAGAACATGATGACGCGTATCGATATGTCGGAATACCAGGAGAAATTCTCGGTGACCCGGCTCATCGGTTCGCCTCCAGGCTATGTAGGCTACGACGAGGGCGGACAACTGACCGAGGCCGTGCGGCGCAAACCCTACTCGGTGGTTTTGTTCGATGAAATCGAGAAAGCGCACCCCGATGTGTTCAACATCCTGCTGCAAGTGCTCGACGACGGACGGCTTACCGACAACAAGGGCCGGACGGTCAACTTCAAGAACACCATCATCATCATGACCTCCAACCTGGGTTCCAACCTCATCCAGGAACGTTTCGAAAAGATGAACGAAGGCAACCGTGAGGAAGTGATGCAGCAGACGCAGCAGGAGATTTTCGAGATGCTCAAACGCACCATACGGCCCGAGTTCCTGAACCGTATCGACGAAATCATCATGTTCAGCCCGCTAACCGAGGACAACATCCGTGAAATCGTCCGCCTGCAGATCGACCGTCTGGCCGCCCAGCTCAAGGAGCAAGGCCTGCAGCTCAAGGCCAGCGAGCGCGCCGTCGATTACCTGGCCGATGCCGGTTACGATCCGCAGTTCGGTGCCCGTCCCGTCAAGCGGCTGATACAAAGGGAAATCCTCAACCAGTTGTCGAAAGCCCTGCTGTCGGGCGAGGTGGACAAAGGCCAGGACATCACCATCGATGTCGAAAAAGGCAACATCGTCTTCCGGCACTGAGCCGCAGCCCGTCCAGCCAGACATCCCAGTCTCGGCCGGACATAGACAAAGGCGAGTCCCGCTGTGCGGGGCCCGCCTTTTTTCTTCGGTGAAATCGATGATTATTCTGCCAGCAGGGCCGCTTCGGCCTGATGCACCCGGTCGAACCCGAAACCTTCGGCCAGGGCCTTCATGCGGGCAGCCACGGCCTCGTTGCAGAGGTTGCCGATACTGCCCTCGTGGGTGTGGCACACCTGGCGGTCGGTCTTGAACTGGCCGGCTTCGATTTCCAGGCCGACCTGACGGTAGGCATCACGGAAGGGCACGCCCTGCAGCACCCGCTTGTTCACCTCTTCGACGCTAAACAGATAGAGATACTTGTCATCGTCGAGGATATGTTCGTTCACCTTCAGGTGCGACAGCATCACGGCCGTCATGTCCAGGCAGTCGCACAGTTCGTCGAAGGCCGGCAGGAACAGCTCCTTGATGGTCTGGTAGTCGCGGAAATAGCCCGAGGGCAGGTTCCGGACTATGCCCGAAATATCTTCCGGCAGCGACTGCAGCCGGTTGCATTTGGAGCGGGTCAGTTCGAAGACGTCGGGGTTTTTCTTGTGGGGCATGATGCTCGAGCCCGTGGTGAACTCGGCCGGAAGCGTGATGAAACCGAAATTCTGCGAGTTGAACAGGCAGGCGTCGAAAGCCAGCTTGGAGAGCGTACCGGCAATCGAAGCCAGGGCAAACGCCACGCTGCGTTCCATCTTGCCGCGGCCCATCTGGGCATAGACCACGTTGTAATTCATGTCGTCGAAGCCTAGCAACTCGGTGGTGAGGCGGCGGTTCAAGGGGAAGGACGAGCCATAGCCGGCCGCCGAGCCCAGGGGGTTACGGTTGCAGATGCGGTAGGCCGCCTGCAACAACTGTACATCATCGACTAGCGACTCGGCATAGGCGCCAAACCACAAGCCGAACGACGAGGGCATGGCTATCTGCAAGTGGGTGTAGCCGGGCATGAGCACGGCCTTGTAGCGCTCGCTCTGGGCCTGCAACACATCGAAGAGATTCTGCACCGAATGCAGCACTTTCTCGATCCGGGCGCGCGTGAACAGGCGCAAATCCAGCAGCACCTGGTCGTTGCGCGAGCGGCCGCTGTGGATTTTCTTGCCCACCTCGCCCAGAGAGCGCGTCAGTTGCAACTCAACCTGTGAATGGACATCCTCCACCCCTTCCTCGATTTTGAACTCTCCAGCCTGAATCTGGGCATGGACACGGCGCAGCCCCTCGAGCAGGACAGGCAGGTTTTCCTTTTCAATTAGGCCGATGGAGGCCAGCATCGTGACATGGGCCATCGAACCCAGCACATCGTAGGGAGCCAGGTACATGTCCATTTCCGGGTCGCGACCGACGGTAAAACGTTCGATATCGCGATCGACAATCGTGTTCTTCTGCCAAAGCTTGTTCATAGCACACAGTTTTAATATGGCCAGGCCGCCAGCGTGTCGGCCAGCTTTTCCAGTCCTTCCTGCAGGGGTTTGGCCAGCATGCCCTTGAGCATGAAGGGCAGGTCGGCCCGCAGAGTAAGTTTCATATAGCTGCTGGAGGGATCCTTTTCCTTGAGTTGTATCCAGAAGGTGAAAGGCACCGGCGACTGCTCGGTCTCCAGCTTGATGGTCTTGTGGGGTTCACGCTCGACGACACGCAGGCTGATCTGCCCGACGCCGGCCATGTTGACCCGGAAGCTGACCGTGTCGCGATCGTAGCTCAGGTCGCTCACTTTGTCCGATGGAATCAGGCCCTCGACCTGCTGCAGATGGCTCAGGTCGGACAAGGTGTCGAAGACGGCCCGCTGGGGCGAGGCGACCGGTTTGACTTGGCTCACGAAATCTGTCATGACAGCTGGTACTTAGTCGGCATGCCAGGCCGCCGGATCCTGACGCCATTCGCGCAGGGTGGCCATGTCGCCGTCGTTGATGTAATGGATTTCAAGGGCGGCCTCCAGGATGCTCTCATAGTTGCAGAGCGTGGTGAGCTCGACGCCGGCTTCACGGAATTTCTCCGTGGCCACAGGGAAACTGTAGGTAAACGATGCCAGCATGCCCAGCACCTGGGCGCCGGCCTGGCGCAGGGCCTCGACGGCTTTCAGACTGCTCGAACCGGTCGATACGAGGTCTTCGATGACCACCACCTTGGCGCCCGGCTGCAAGTCGCCCTCGACGGTGTTGCCCAGCCCGTGGTCCTTGGGCGAGGAACGGACATAGACAAAGGGCAGGTGCAGTTCTTCGGCCACCAGGGCTCCCTGGGCGATGGCACCCGTAGCCACACCGGCAATGACGGTGGCCTCGGGATATTTTTCCAGCACCAACCTGGCAAGCTCCAGCTTGACAAAACTGCGCAGCTCGGGGAAGGATAGGGTCTTGCGGTTGTCGCAATAGATGGGCGACTTCCAGCCGCTGGCCCATGTGAAGGGCTGGGCGGGCTGCAGTTTCACCGCCTTGATGGCAAGCATCTTCTCGGCAAAGATTCTCTCAACAGTCTTCATATTTTTCTCCATGTTTCGAAGTACAAAGGTAGTCATATCACCTCACTCCCACAACACGTCAGGCCAAAGCAAGGGCAAAAAAACTCAGCTGGCGGCAGCCGGCCTCCCGAAGACTCCGGGCCGAGGCCAGCATCGTGGCCCCCGTGGTGAGCACGTCGTCCACCAGCAGCACATGACGGCCAGAAACCAATTCCGGACGGACGGCCACAAAGGCATCCTGCATATTGAGCTGGCGGTCCCACGGGCCCTTGCGTGTCTGGGTACGGGTTTCCAGCTTCCGTCCCAAAGCCTCTGTCTCCACCGGCAGGCCCGAGCACTTGCCCAAGGCCTGTGCAATGAGGTGGCTCTGGTTGTAGCCGCGCTGCCGCAAGCGGGCCGGATGCAGGGGCACGGGCACAATCAGGTCCATTCCATCGAAAAAACTCCGCTCCTTCAGCTCCTGCGCGGCGAGTGTTCCCAGGTAGGTAGCCAGACGCTTGTCGCCATGGTATTTGAATTGTTCGAAGAGGCGTTGTACCGACGATTCCTTCAGATAACGGAAGGTGGCATACGCCTTGTCGAAAGGCAGGCGGTCGGCCAGCCGCTCGCAAGCCTCGTTGCGGCGGAAGTCCTCGAAACGGGTACGGGGAAGATGGTAGCGGCAGGCCGTGCAAAGGCAGGCTTCCCCACCTGTCAGCAGGCTGCCGCAGACCGGGCACAAGGGCGGATAGATCAAATCCAGGAATCGTCCAAGGAAGGCAGGCATTTGCGGGCGATTTCAGGTTCAAAACCCCGGCTGTAGGCAAAGCGCAGCAGTTTGGCCGACATCTCGGCCGGCGAAGAGGCGCGCAAGCTGCGACGCTTGCTGTCGAGCAGGGTCTGGAGTGTTTTTCGGTATTCATCTTCCGGAAGGGATGCCAGAGCCTCCCGTATCACCGGATCGGCGACTTTCTTCAGGCGCAGGGCCTGGCGGATCTTCAGACGGCCCCAGCGGGCAAAACGCAGCTGGTCGAGGGCATAGGCACGGGCATAGCGGGCCTCGTCCAGATAGCCTTCTGCCTGCAGATGGGCCAGCAGCCGGTCGGTCTGTTCCGGGCTCAGGCCGAAAGGAGCCAGTTTGGCCAGGATCTCGCTGCGGCAGTGTTCTGCGCGCGAGCACAGGGCGGCCGCCCGGCCGAGGGCCTGGGCGTAACTGTCTTCTTCGGTGGGCCGGGCGGCCGGCCTGACGGCCCGGATCATCCGGTCGCGGCCCGAGATGTCACGGCGAAGTTCCACCGGGTCATAGCCCGAAGCGACAAACAAGTCGCGGGTTTCCGGCCCCAGGGCGGCATTGATTTCCACATAAACGGCTCCTCCGGGCGTCAGCACACGCCGGCCCAGGTCGGCCAGGGCGCGGTAGAAGACCAGCGCATCGTCGTCGGGCACAAACAGGGCCAGGTGCGACTCATAGTCGAGCACGTGACGGGCCATTTGGGCCGCCTCCGAGCGGCAGACATAAGGCGGATTGCTCACAATCAGGTCGTATTTCTTTTTGAGCCGGGAGGCAGGGACATGCAACATATCCACCTCATGGAAGTCCACCTTTACACCCATTTTATCGGCATTTTCCCGGGCCAGGGCCAGGGCTTCGGGCAGGATGTCCCACGCCTCGACACGCATCTGTCTGAGGCGCTCGGCCAGGGTCACGGCCAGGCAACCGCTGCCGGTGCCGGCATCCAGCAGCCTGCCCCGGCGGAAGGTTTCCTGCTTGATGATCCACTCGGCCAGTTCTTCGGTTTCGGGACGGGGAATCAACACCGGGGCACGTACCAGGAAATCGCGCCCGTAGAACTCGCAACTGCCCAGGATGTACTGGATGGGCTCGCCGGCTTGCAGCCGTTGCAAGGCCTGAGGCCAGCCTAAAGTTTGCGCAGTCGGCGAAAAACTCCTACCTTTGGCGTTGATATGGCGGTCGAGCATGCGGTACATGACTCTGATCTCATCGACAGAGTATTGGTCGCACAAAACTTCCTCCATTTTCCGAAGAAATGTTTCCATAACATCTTTTTAAGACTACAAAAATAATGAACTCTGAGCAAACCACCAACAGGGAAGCGCAATTTTTTATGCAACGTTGTCTGCAACTGGCCGCAAACGGCCTTGCGACAACCGCTCCCAACCCCATGGTGGGGGCCGTTGTGGTGCACAAGGGCCGCATCATCGGCGAAGGCTGGCACCGGCAGGCGGGCCTGCCCCACGCCGAGCCGCAGGCCATTGCCTCGGTCAAGCACCCGGAACTGCTCGCAGAGTCCACCCTATACGTCTCGCTCGAGCCCTGCGCCCACTACGGCAAGACACCGCCCTGCGCCGATTTGATTGTTGAAAAGCGGATCCCCCGCGTAGTGATCGGCTGCCTCGACCCCTTTCCCGCCGTCAGCGGCAAAGGCCTGCAAAAATTGCAGCAAGCCGGTATCGACACCGTGGTAGGGGTCGAAGAGCAGGCCTGCCGGTGGCTCAACCGGCGCTTTTTCCGCTATCACCTGAGCCATCGCCCCTACATCATCCTGAAATGGGCCCAGAGCCAGGACGGTTTCATCGACCGCCGGCGCGAAAATCAGAGCCAGGGGCCGGCCCGGTTTTCCACCCCTTTCACCGCCATGGCGGTCCACCAGCTGCGGACCCAGTGCGACGCCGTCATGGTGGGTACCCGCACCGCCTTGATGGACAACCCGGCCCTTACCTGCCGTCTGTGGCCCGCACAGCACCAGCCACTGCGCATCGTGCTCGACCGGGAGACCGCCCTGCCCGCCCATCTGCAGCTGCTTGACGACAGCTGCCCCACCCTGGTCTTCAACGAAAAGCTCGACCGTCGGCAGGGCAACACCGAGTGGATCCCTCTTTACCGGCTGGAAGATATTCTCGACCATCTCTACAGCCGCCAGGTACAGAGCCTGCTCGTCGAAGGAGGCAGCCGGCTGCACCAATCCTTCATCGACCAGGGGCTCTGGGACGAAATACGCATTGAAACCTCGCCCGACAGGCTGGGCAGCGGCCACCGGGCCGCCCGACTGCCACAGGAAATCGCCGACGGCAAATGCCTTAAAACCAGCTGGCAACCCGCCGACAGCAGAAATATTGTCACCACCTACACGCGCGAAGTGCTGTAACTCTATGTTGTTATTGAAAAACTTCGTACCTTTGCCTCTCATTAGCAAGCGCAGGTTCATCAGATGAAAAACTTGTCACATATCTTACACCGTCATCAAGCCGCAGCCCTGGTCTGCAGCCTGGTGCTTCCCCTGATTCTCGGCCTGGCCGCCTGCAACGAGGACCGCGACACGCAGTACCAGGGAGCCGAGCTCACCTATTTCGGTTTCGACTCCTTTCCGGCCTTTGCCGACTACAAGTTCTACGTGGACAACGTCAGCCACCGCATCTACAACCTCGACTCCTTCCCCTACCGGTCCAAAGTCGATTCGATGTTTCCCAGGCTGACGGCCGTCACTTCCTCGAAAATCCTGATCGACGACCAGGAATGGAACGGCAAATCCTGCCTCGACTGGAGCCACAGCCCGGTGTCGCTGGTCAATGTCTCTTCCGACAAGAAATACACCGCCAGCTATCAGGTCTATGTCAATGTCCATCAGCTCGACCCCGACTCCATGCAGGTCAAGGCGGTCAGCCACGGCTACCCGGCCGGGGAAGGACGGCAGACGGTGCTGCGCACAGCCGACGGCTGGCTCAGCTTCTTTGCCCAGACCGACGGCAGCGTGAAAGCCTGGTCATCGGCCGATGCCAGGACCTGGACCGCCCAAACGGATCCCACCGGCCTCAGCGGGCAGTTGCTCGTCGAGACCCTTTGCGCCCTGCGCGACACGTTCTACCTGGCCAATGCCGCCGGGACCCTCTTTTCGAGCGCTGATGCCCTTACGTGGACAACCGTAGCCGGGACAGAAAAGGTACTCGCCCTGTTCGGTCCGATGGGCGGGCGCAAGTATCTGACCAACGACGCGCTCATCGGCATGGTGGCCGGCGACGACGGCAAGCCTTGTTTCGCCCGCTTTGAAGGGAGCTGGACCAAAGGTGACACCGTGCCCGACAGCTTCCCCCGCGAAGGCTTTGCCCTGGCACAGAGCCAGACGGTCACCGGGGTGGCCTTCAGCCTCCTGACCGGTGGACTGACCGCCGGCGGCGACTACGCCACGGGGCTGTGGTCCACCATGGACGGTCTGTACTGGGCCCGGCTGGCCGAGCCTGCCGACGAAATCTGCCAGCGCAATGAAGCCGCCATCTTCTATTACGACGACCGGCTCTATCTCTGGGGTGGTGAGCGCGACGGCGCCACCGACACAAAACTCTACGTGTCCGACAACCACGGACTGGCATGGGAAGCAGCGCCCGACAAGCAGCAGTTCCAGGCCATCACGGAAGGAATTTACGGCCACCGCATTCTGGTGGAAGACGATTATATCCGGATCTTCGGCGGAAAATCCGGCACAGCCACGGCAACTGTCTGGGAAGCATATCTGAACCAGGCGCTTTTCTAAAAAAATGCAAAACGACGCCACAAACAGGGGTGTTGTGCGTCTAATGATTAGAGAGCGTTATTTGAAAAATTTGCTTGCCGACAAAATGAAACAAGGATTTATGCGTTTATATCGAGTGATGAACATTCGACGCTTATTTCTTTGTCTGTTGCTGACTGGCTGCAGCATGGCTGTCTCAGCACAAGGTTACCGCATGGAAATCGGTGCGGCCGGCGGTGTCGCCTCGTATATCGGGGACGCAAACACCACCTTGCTGGCCAACCCCCGTCCGGCGGGTTCTGCCTTGTACCGCTACAACCTGAACCGCCGGTTTGCCCTCAAGGCAGACCTCGGTCTGGCTCAGATTGCCGGTTCGACAGCGGGACGGAGCACCAGCTATCCCAACGGGGTGGAGATGGACTTCCAACGCTGGATAGCGGACGGCAGCCTGCAGATGGAATTCAACTTTTACGAGTTCGGCGCTCCGGACTATCTGCCCGGCTCGAGTCGTTGGTCGCCCTACGTGGCGGCCGGTCTCGGCCTGACAGGTTACAAGTCCGACAAAACACGTGTCAGCGGGAGCCTGCCTCTGGGCATCGGCCTGAAGTACAAGCTGCCCTGCCGCCTGAACATCGGACTGGAGTTTTCCCATCGCCTCAGTTTCACCGACCGTCTGGACTATTCCAGCCAGGGAGGTGACTGGCAGTTGGACGATCCCTGGATCGCCCGCAGCGACTGGAACAAAAACAAGGACGGCTACACCACCGTCAAGATTTTTATCACTTACGACTTCTTCTACATAGGATCGAGTTGTTACAAGGAATAAGCGAGAAAGTGAGCTTTAAAGAACAGATAGACATGAACCGCCTGCCGCGTCACATCGCCATTGTGATGGACGGCAACGGCCGTTGGGCCAAAAAGCAGGGCAAGCAGCGCGTCTTCGGCCATGCCGAAGGGGTGGAGTCGGTCCGGAGCATCATCGAGACGGCCCGCACCATCGGCATTTCCTATCTCACCCTCTATACTTTCTCGACCGAAAACTTCAGTCGCCCCCAGGAGGAGGTCAAGGCGCTAATGCAACTGATGGTCAAGGCCATCGATGAAGAGACGGAAAAACTCATTGCCAACGACATCCGCTGCGTGGTGGCCGGCGACCTGGACCGGCTCGACGCCGACATCAAGGCCCGGGTCGAGGACTTCGTCCGTCGCACCGCCGGCGGCCGTTCGCTCACCGTCTGCCTGGCACTGAGCTATTCCTCACGCTGGGAGATCGCCCGGGCAGCCGCCCTGCTGGCCCGCGACGCCATGGACGGAAAGATCCGCCCCGAAGACATCGACGAGACGGTGTTTGCCTCCCGCCTGGCCACGGCCGGCATCCCCGATCCCGACCTGCTCATCCGCACGGGCGGCGAACAACGCATCAGCAACTATCTGCTGTGGCAGGCCGCCTATTCGGAGTTGTACTTCACCGCCACCCCCTGGCCGGAATTCCGCGAAGAAGCCCTTTACGAGGCCATCGCCGACTACCAGAAGCGCGAAAGGCGGTTTGGCAAGACCAGTGAACAAATCAAAGATAATGCAGCTGAGTAAACGACATATCGGTCTCCTGTTGATGGCATGGTGCTGTCTGACGGCCTGGGCGCAGACCAGCCCGCAGATCTACTATTCCTCGCCCCGCGAGTACGCCATCGCCGACATTGCCGTCGAAGGCATCGACAACTACGAAGACTATGTCCTGATAGGCATCTCCGGCCTGTCGGTCGGGCAGCGCATCCGCGTGCCGGGCGATGACATCACCGATGCCCTCAAACGCTTCTGGCGACACGGGCTGTTTTCCGACGTACAGATCCTGGCCGACAAGATCGAAGGCGACCAGATCTGGCTGCGCTTCAAGCTGGCTCCCCGCCCTCGCATCTCGGCCGTCAACTACAACGGCATGAAAAAGGGTGAGCGCGAAGACCTCGAAGCCCGGCTCAACATGGTCGTGGGCAACCAGATCACCCCCAACCTCATCAGCCGTGCCGAGACGCTCATCAAGAAATACTACGACGACAAGGGATTCAAGAACGCCGAAGTGTCGGTCGTGCAACGCGACGACCACGGGCAGGACAACCAGGTCATCGTCGACATCAACGTCGACAAGCACGACAAGGTGAAGGTCAACCAGCTCATCATCGAGGGCAACGACGCATTTACCGACAGCCGTGTGGACCGCATCATGAAGAAGACCAACCAGAAAGGCCGGCTCATCAACCTGTTCCGCAGCAAGAAGTTCGTCGACAAGGATTTCGCCGAAGACAAATTCAACCTCATCCAGAAATACAACGAGTACGGCTACCGCGATGCCATGATCCTCGAAGACTCGGTCTATCGCTTCGACAAGAACCATGTCAACGTCTATCTCAAGGTCGATGAAGGCCGCCAGTATTTCATCCGCGACATCACATGGGTCGGCAATACGGTCTATAGCAGTGATTTCCTCGACGAGGTGCTGCAAATAGAAAAAGGCGATGTCTACAACCAGAAACGGCTGAACAAACGCCTCAACACCGACGAGGACGAGGCGGTGGCCAACCTCTACATGGACAACGGCTACCTGTTCTTCCATGTCGAGCCCGTCGAGGTGGGCGCCGAAGGCGACTCGATCGACCTGGAGATGAGAGTATACGAAGGCAAGCAGGCCACCATCTCGCGCATTGAGATCAGCGGCAACGACCGACTCTACGAGCATGTCATCCGCCGCGAGCTCTACATCAAGCCCGGCCAGCTGTTCAACAAGACGGCCCTGATGCGTTCGGCCCGTGAAATCGTCCAGACCGGTCATTTCGACGCCGAGAACATGGGTATCAACCCCATCCCCAACTACGAAGACGGCACGGTCGATATCGATCTGAGCCTCAACCCCAAGGCCAACGACCAGGTGGAATTCTCCCTGGGCTACGGCTCAACGGGTGTCATCGGCTCCATCAGCTTCAAATTCACCAACTTCTCCATCCGCAACCTGCTCAACATGGGCTCCTACAAGCATCTGCTGCCTCAGGGCGACGGCGAGACGCTCACCTTGACAGGTCGCACCAACGGACGCTACTACCAGTCGTACAGCTTCTCGTTTACCGAGCCCTGGCTGGGCGGCAAGCGGCCCAACTCGCTCCAGCTGGGAGTCTTCTATTCCTACCAGACGGGCGTCAGCGACCGCTACTACCGCAACATGTACAACAACTACATGAACTATTACAGCTACTACGGCATGGGCGGTTACGACTACACCAACTACTACGAGATGGAGGCCGACCCCAACAAGTTCATCAAGCTCTGGGGCGGATCGGTGGGCATCGCCCAGCGACTGACCTGGCCCGACGACTATTTCCAGCTCTATACCGAACTGGCCTTCCAGCAGTACCTGCTGCGCGACTGGCCCTGGTTTGTCATCAGCAACGGCAAGAGCAACGACTTCCACCTGGGTATGACGCTGAGCCGCAACTCCATCGACAACCCGCTCTATCCCCACCAGGGATCCACCTTCTCCCTGTCGCTGAGCCTGGCTCCGCCCTATTCGCTCTTCGACGGCCGCACCGACGAAGACTATGCCCAGATGACCAGCGAAGAGCTGATGCTCTGGCAGGAGAGCTACAAGCTGCGCTTCAACAGCCGCACCTTCACCCCCCTGTCGACCGACCGCAAGCTGGTGCTGGCAACCCGCTTCGACATCGGACTGCTGGATTCGTACAACAAATATAAAAAGACTCCCTTCGGCGCCTTCTACATGGGCGGTGACGGCATGACGGGCTATTCGAGCACCTATGCCTACGACATCGTCGCCCTCAGAGGCTACGGCAACGGCGACCTGGGCGTGGGCTACCTCTATGAACGCATGGGACTGGAGCTGCGCTATCCGCTGGTGATGGAGGGCAGCACCACCATCTACGCCAGCGCTTTTGTCGAGGGAGGCAACCTGTGGAACAACCTGCGCGACTACTCGCCCTTCCAGCTGAAGCGCTCGGCCGGCGTCGGTGTCCGTGTCTTCCTGCCCATGCTCGGCCTGTTGGGTGTGGACTGGGCCTACGGCTTCGACAAGGTCAGCGGCGACACAGGCAAGCACCACGGCGGAGAGTTCCACTTTGTACTCGGACAAGAATTCTAACCCCTAAATAAGACAGCTATGAAAAAATTCATGTTATTGACCGCTTGCATCATTTGCAGCTCGATCATCGGATTCGCACAGAAGTATGCTCTTATCGATATGGAATACATCTTCTCGCGTATTCCCGCTTACGAAATGGCCAACGACCAGTTGAACCAGGTTTCCAAGAAATGGCAGGCCGAGGTGGATGCCCTGACCAAGCAGGCCAAGGACCTGTTCACCCAGTACCAGGCCGAAATGGTCTATCTCTCCGACGAGATGAAGAAGACCAAGGAAAAAGAAATCCTGGCCAAGGAAAAGGAAGCCGCCGACCTGAACCGCAAGTATTTCGGTTCGGAAGGTGAACTCTACAAAAAACGCGAAAGCCTGCTTTCACCCATCCAGGACGAAATCTACAACGCCGTCAAGGAACTGTCCGAAGAAAAGGGCTACGTGCTCATCCTCGACCGCGCTTCGGGGGTGAACATTGTCTATGCCTCCCCCTCGATCGACATCAGCGACGCTGTACTCAAAAAATTGGGATACTGATAATTATGTTTAACTAACAACCCATAAAACCATGTTCAAGAAAATTGTATTGACGCTGTGCCTGTTGCTGCCGATGATGGCCTTCGCACAGGAATTCGGTTACTTCAACAGAAACGAGGTCTTCCAGTCCATGCCTGAGACCCAGGAAGCCATCAAGAAACTCGACCAGCTGGCCAAGACGCTCGAAGACGAGCTGCTCATGCTGCGTACCGAATACCAGAAGAAAGGCTCCGATTTCGTGGCTCAGCGCGACAGTCTGCCCGAATCCATCCGCGTCCGCCGCATGACCGAGATCCAGGAACTGGAACAGCGCATCCAGGCCTTCTACCAGTCTTCGCAGGAAGACCTCAACAAGAAGGAGCAGGAGCTCATCCAGCCCATCAACGAAAAACTGGTGGCCGCCGTCAAAGCTGTCGGCGACGAACAGGGTCTGGTCTATATCTTCGACATTTCCACACCCAGTACGCTGATGTACTATTCGCCGTCGAAATGCAAAGATGTCACCGCAGCCATACGGACCAAACTCGGATTGAAATAAATTGGGACCCATCGGCGTTTTCGACTCTGGCTACGGAGGTCTGACCATCCTGGAAGAATTCCAGCGCCAGCTGCCCGGATACGACTATCTCTATCTGGGGGATAACGCCCGTACGCCCTACGGCAACCGTTCGTTCAACGTCGTTTACGAATACACCTTGGAAGCAGTGCGCTACCTGTTGGGCAGCGGCTGCCCCCTGGTCATTTTAGCCTGCAACACGGCCTCGGCCAAGGCCCTGCGCAGCATCCAGCAAAACGACCTGCCCGCCCTGGCGCCCGACAGCCGGGTGCTGGGCATCCTGCGTCCCACGGTCGAAGCGGTGGGCCGCATCACCCGCTCGGGCCATGTGGGGCTGCTCGGCACGCAAGGCACCGTGCAGTCGGGATCCTATGCCATCGAAATCAGCAAATTCCATCCCGAGATCCAGCTCACCTCCCTGGCCTGCCCCATGTGGGTGCCGCTGGTGGAATGCGGCGAGCACAACTCGCCCGGGGCCGACTTTTTCGTGGCCCAATACCTCGACCGGCTTTTTGCCGCCGATCCGCAGATCGACACCCTCATCCTGGGCTGTACCCATTACCCCCTGCTACTGCCCAAGATCAGGCAGCACACCCCCCGCGGGCTCAACATCATCACCCAGGGCCCGCTGGTGGCCGCCAGCCTGGCCGACTACCTCCGCCGGCATCCCGAGATCGAGAGCCGTTGCAGCCGGGGCGGCCAGACACGCTACCTGACCACCGAGGCATCCCGTAAGTTTGAGGAAATGGCTTCGGTTTTCACCCAAAAGAAAATCTCCGCCCATCAGATCAGCCTGATCTGAAACTATCTGAAATTGCGCTGACGCATGGCCTCGAAGGTAAGTATGGCCGTCGAGACCGAGACATTGAGCGAGTCGATGAGCCCGCGCATGGGTATTTTGATGCGGGCGTCGGCATGGTCCAGCCAGAAGGGGCTCAAGCCGTCGGCTTCGGTGCCCATCACCACAGCCGAAGGCCCCCGGAAATCCTGCTCATGATACCACGAGGAAGCCTGCAATTCGGCAGCATAGGCCTTGATGCCCTTTTGGTGCATCCACGAGAGCGCCTCCTCCGAAGAGCAGACGGCCACCGGCACCGAAAACAGGCAGCCGATGCTGGAGCGTACCACATTGGGGTTGTAGATGTCGGTCAGGGGGTCGCACACAACGACGGCATCGGCCCGGGCCGCGTCGGCCGTACGCAGGATGGCGCCCAGGTTGCCGGGCTTCTCGACAGCTTCCAGCACAATCAGGAAAGGATTGTCGGAGAGTGTCAGATCGTCCAGGCGGTGCGACTTTGCCCGGAGCAGGGCCAGCACTCCGTCGGAGCCTTCGCGGTAGGCCAGCTTTTCAAACACCCCCCGGGTCAGCCCCACACAGCGCGACTCGGGCACGCGCTGGAGCAAATCCCGGTAGTCGCTCCTGGCATAGAGTTCCTCACAGACAAACAGCTGCTCGGGCTGGTAGCCGTTGCCCAGCGCAATGGTGATTTCGCGGGCCCCTTCGACCACGGCCAGCTGCTGTTCGCGCCGCTCGCGGGCCTTGCCCTGCAAGCGCACCAGCTGCTTGATTTTCGGATTCTGCCAACTGCTGATCAGCTCCATCTTCGATGCTCTTTCCAATTACCGCTGCGAAGGTAATGATTTCTTCCCACATTTGGATATAAATAAGGAATGCCGTACCTTTGTTCCAAATGCGCCTGACGCATTTGAGACGAACTGAAATACACAGACAATGAAGAAATTCAAGCTACTTAACAACATCTGCGGATGGGTGGCTTTTGCCATTGCAGCCGTCACCTATCTGCTCACCATCGAACCCACTGCCAGTTTCTGGGATTGCGGCGAATTCATTTCGGCCGCCTACAAGCTCGACGTAGGCCATCCGCCAGGAGCCCCCTTCTTCATGCTCACCGGCCGTATGTTCGCCCACTTCGCTTCCTCGCCCGAGACGGTGGCCAAGTGTATCAATGCCATGTCGGCACTGTTCAGTGCCCTGACCATCCTGTTCCTGTTCTGGACCATCACCCATCTGGCCCGGAAAATCGTCTTCAAGGATCCCGAAAACCCGAGCCTGGGACAGATGATTGCCACCCTGGGCGCCGGCATGGTGGGCGCGCTGGCCTATACCTTCTCCGACACCTTCTGGTTCTCGGCCGTCGAAGGGGAAGTCTATGCCTATTCGTCGCTGTTCACGGCCGTGGTGTTCTGGGCCATCCTCAAATGGGAAGACTGTGCCGAACAGCCGCATTCGGCCCGCTGGATCATCTTTATTGCCTACATGATGGGCCTGTCCATCGGTGTGCACCTGCTCAACTTGCTTTGCATCCCCGCCCTGGTACTGGTCTATTACTATAAAAAATCGGCCAAGGCCACGCTGAAGGGCTCGTTGCTGGCCTTGCTGGGCTCCTTTGCCCTGATAGCCGTCATCCTCTACGGCGTTGTGCCTGGCTTTGTCAACATGGCCGGCTGGGCCGACCTGTTGTTTGTCAACGTGCTGGGCTGCCACTTCAACACGGGGGCCATCCTCTATATCGTCCTGGTGATGGCCTGCATGGCCTGGGGCCTGTGGGAAACCTATCGCGGACAGAGCGAGATGCGCATGCGCCTGGCCTTCTGCCTGAACATCATTTTGGTGGGTATCCCCTTCTTCGGCTACAAGCCGCTGGTGTGGGTGGTACTTTGCGGCGCTGTCATTTTCCTGGCATTCAAGTGGAAGAAGCTCAATGCCTCGCTCATCAACGTGACGCTGCTCTGCCTCATGGTGATGCTCATCGGCTATTCGTCCTACGGCCTGACGGTGATCCGTTCGAACGCCCAGCCGCCCATGGACCAGAACTCGCCCGACAACATGTTCACCCTGGAGCGCTACCTCAACCGTGAACAATATGGCGAGACCCCGCTCTTCTACGGCCAGACCTTCGCTTCACAGATCAAGTGGAAGCGCCAGGGCAACAACTGCATTCCGCAGTATGAGAAGCGCGGCCCGGTCTGGGACAAAAAGGCCAAGGCCAGTCCCGACGAGAAGGATCGCTATGTGATTTCGGGCTACAACGAGCGCCCCATCATGGCCGACGAGCTGAACATGTTCTTCCCGCGCATGTACTCCTCCCGCGCCGATCATGTGGAAGCCTACAAAGCCTGGTCGGGATTCAAAGGCAAGAAAGTGATCTACGACCATTGCGGTCAGAAGGAGACTATTGTCATGCCGACCATGGCCGACAACCTGCGCTTCTTCTTCTCCTACCAGATCAACTACATGTACTGGCGCTATTTCATGTGGAACTTCTCCGGACGCCAGAACGACATCCAGGGCACCATGGGCGAGATCAACGCCGGCAACTGGATCACCGGCATCAAGTTTGTCGACAAGGCGCTGGTGGGCGATCTGGACAACATGCCCCAGGAGCTGAAGGACAACAAAGGCTACAACCGCTATTATCTGCTGCCGTTGCTGCTGGGCATCATCGGCCTTCTGGCACAGGCCTATGCCGGCAAGAAGGGCATCCAGGGATTCTGGATCACCTTCTTCCTGTTCTTCATGACCGGCCTGGCCATCGTGCTCTACCTGAACCAGACCCCCAACCAGCCCCGTGAGCGTGACTATGCCTACGCCGGCTCATTCTATGCTTTCTGCATCTGGATCGGCCTGGCTGTACCGGCCCTGGCCAAGTGGCTGGGCAAGGTGCTGCCCGAGCATGTCTCCGCCATCGTTGTGAGCGTGCTGTGTCTGGGCGTGCCCGCTCTGATGGGTGCCCAAAACTGGGACGACCACG
>Ga0079305_1000503_pt1 | contig 81776 bp, 81 predicted proteins | sample LMS_cellobiose_e_FD_79183 | JGI IMG/M metagenome (GOLD analysis project Ga0079305, IMG submission 79183) | Rumen-fistulated moose microbial communities from Alaska, USA - LMS_cellobiose_enrichment | ecosystem: Host-associated > Mammals > Digestive system > Stomach > Rumen fluid ...
AAAAGCCTGCGCCATCCTGCGGGAGGGCGCGGGGTCGCAGTTCGATCCGGAGCTGACGCGGCTGTTTTTGAAGAGCCTGGGCGAGACCGCCCCTGCGGAAAAATCAGAGCGGGAATGCGCCTGCGATACTGCGTCGGGATAGAAAGGAGCGTGCCCATGATGACCGAGAACGCTGTTTTTCAAAACGCGGGAGGCAATATCTGCCGCAGGTGTATCAACCGGAAATATCATACGAACCTCAAGCGATCGGATTGTCTTTACGGGATCGGCTATCCCTGTGTCTGTGCAAGCTGCGGCACGGTCCAGAACATTGTCACCGGCCTGCGCCTGCTCGGAAGAATCAAGCTGCTGGTTCGATAAGGAGAATCGGCGGATGGCGGACTGTTCCGCATCAATCGCGGCGCGGTGAAAAACCTGAGAGTGTCAGCGGTGAGGCCTATGCGTTGTGCAGCGGATATTACAGCGAAGCCATCGCGGCTTAGCGGCTTATATGAATCCCGGAGGTCGGATCGAGAACTGCCGTTCCGACAGCACGGTTTCCGCAGCGGCAACCGGTGGCGCTGCCAAAATCGACGGCGTCGTGAGGCACAACTATGAAAATACGATAACGAACTGATATCATAATGCGATGGCTGAGGGCGAAATCAGAGCCGTGGAGGGCGCGGACGCCGACACCGCCAAGGGCCTCTTCGCTGTGGACTTCGCGGACAAATCGGGATTTGACGGCTTCGACTTCTCCAACATCTGGTACATGGGCGCTGACGCCCCAAACTACGGGTCTTCATGACGAGATCTCCGCCTGGACGGAGCTGGAGGCGACCCTGGCAGTCGGCGGCGATATCCTTCTGACCGCCGACGCGCCCCCAAAAATCCGTTCCGGGCGTCCGCACTGACCGTCCTCTCCGGCGTTACCGCGACGCTGGACTTAAGCGGCCATACGGTGGACAGAGGCTATACGGAGCAGGGCTTTGACGGCAGCGTCGTCAGAATCAGCGGTACGCTGCCCCTTATGGACAGCGACCCCGCGATGCCTGGCGTCATCACCGGCGGATTTTCCGACCGGTACGGCGGCGCGTACGTCGCTTCGACCTACAGCGGCCACGGCGGGAAAACAAACGTCCCCGGCGGTGCGGCTGTCACGGGCAACACGGGGAACGGCGCGGACAGCGAAGTCACTGCTCACGCCGTGTTTTTTGCCGAATCTGCGCCTGCTTCCGCTTTTTTTGCCGCTCATCTTGATTTTCGCTTTTCATAGCGATATAATCCATATCGCAGTAAGCTTTGTATCATTTTACAGGAAGGAAACATTCGATGAGAAATCTGGAAAAAGATGAGATCGAGATGGCGGCGCGGCGTGAAGCCATGCTGAAAGAGGGCTTTCATTTATTTGCGGAAAAGGGTATCGAGGCTGTTTCCATGCAGGAGGTCGCAAAGGCCTGCGACCTGGGGATCGCCACGCTGTACCGCTATTACAATACAAAACTTGCGCTGGTGATCGCTATCGCCGTGCGGCAATGGAACGATTACAAGGAATATATAAGCTTGCAGCGCAAAGAAAAGCATGTATACGAAATGACTGCTGCTCAGGAGCTGGACTTTTATCTGGATTTTTATATTGACCTTTACCGGGAGCATAAGGATTTCCTGTGTTTCAACCAGAATTTCAACAATTTTGTCCAGCATGAGGGCGCAACGCCGGAGCAGCTTCGTCCGTACGTGGAGTCGATCAACGTTTTGGCCCGTTTGTTCGACGAACTGTACGAAAAAGGCCGGAAGGACGGGACAATACGCACCGATCTCTCGAGGGAGAGGATGTTCGCCTCCACAAGCCATATCATGCTGGCGGTGATCGTGCGCTATGCGCAGGGACTTCTGTTCTCCGGGGATGATGAAGTGGATATGACCGAGGAAATCCTGATGGTCAAGCGCATGATCCTGCGCGAATTCGTCGCCGTTTGACGGGTCCGCCGTGAGACGGCGACATTCTTTCGGCAGATTGTGATAGAAACATTATCATAATAAATGAGATATCTTTGTAAGGAGGGATCCCTATGTTGGAAGCAAAACCGGCGAATAAAGTGCTGTTCCTGCTGCTGGCACTGTGTATCGTGCTGGCGCTTCTGCCGGTGACGGCGATGGCGGCAGCCCCGGTGGAGGCCGGGCAGGGCTTTTCGGTGACCAGTTCCACCAGCGGCACGACGACCACCTTCACCATGACTGGCGGCGCGATTACGAACAACAGCGCGACCGGCAGCGGCGGCGGAGTGAATTTGAGCGGCAGCAGCACTTTCACCATGACCGACGGCACGATCGACCGCAACAAGGCTGCCTTGGGCGGCGGCGTGGACGTGGGCAGCTACGGCACGTTCCGGATCAGCGGCAGCCCGGTGGTCACCGGCAATACGGAGGGCAGCAAGACAAGCAACGGCGAACAGGGCCTCCGCCGCTGCGGGCGATACCGTCACCCTGACCGTTACGCCGGACACGGGCTATGAGCTGGACACCCTGACCGTGACGCAGGGCGAAACTGCGGTGACCGTGGAGAACAATCAATTCACCATGCCAGACGGGGATGTGACCGTGACGGCCATCAAGACCGACACCTATTCTGTTGCCATGGTCCCCTCCAAGTCCGGGCGGCAGGTCTGGTGCGTCATCACCGACAAATACGGAAACAGCGTGACGAGCGAGATCGCCACGCTGACCATGGAGCCATAGAGCAATCAAGCGCCGGGGAGAGGAATGACCCTCTCCCCGGCGTTGTCGTTAAAATGAACCACCCGGCCTGTTTTGAAAGCTCTTGCGGGATTCCATTGTTGCCATGGTTATTTTCCGTGACCGGTAAGGGGGTGTTTCAGGTGCCAAAACCATGGGTGTGTGTTTTGCCGCGTTGCAACGAAAGAGCAGCGCTTGCTTGAGAAGCAGGAAACCGCGCCCCGGTTTCCCATGAAAATGAAAAATCGAGTGTTCATAACCTCAAATCAGTTATGAACACTCGATATGGTCCGAGTGGCGAGACTTGAACTCACGGCCTCTTGACCCCCAGTCAAGCGCGCTACCAACTGCGCCACACCCGGATATTCGGCTTTTCGCTGTGCGGCGGGCGGTGTTTCGGCGTGCCCTGCCTCGTCAGCCTAACTAAAATAACACATCTGATCGCAGATTGCAAGCACAAAATTCAAATTCCTTTCCCTTTTTGAAAAAATAAGAGAACAGACGCTTGCATTCCGCAAAAAACTATGCTATCATATGACCCTGCGATATAGCGCGGCGGCGCCGCGTGGAAGAATTTGTTGGAGGTAGTCCCCGATGTATATGTTTGTTGTGATCCTGCAGGTGCTGTGCGGTCTGTTTGTGATCGCGGCCGTCCTGTTCCAGTCCGGCAAGTCCGCCGGCCTCTCCGGCGCGATCGGCGGCATGGCCGATTCCTTCATGGCGAAAAACAAGGCAAAGTCCTTTGACGCGAAGCTCGCCCGCGCGACCAAGTGGATCGGCGCGGTGTTCATCGTGCTGACCCTGATCCTGAACATCATCTGACCAAACCGCGAAGGCGGGCCGGCAGGCCCGCCTTTTTGCTTTTTGTGCGCTCGGTGCGCCGCTCATTTTCATGTTGCTTTTTCCAAAGAGTTGCATTACAATAATATGCAACATTCTAATGGACAAACGGACGGACGGACACGATGGAGAGCAAGAAACTGGAAGCGCTGCTGATGGCGGTCGACCTCGGCAGCTTCACCAAGGCGGCGGAGGTGCTCGGCTACACGCAGTCGGGACTGACGCATATGATGAACTCTCTCGAGCGGGAGATCGGTTTCCCTCTGCTGGAGCGCGGGCGCCACGGCGTGCGCCTGACGGAGGAGGGCGAGCGGATCGCGCCCGCGGTGCGCGAGTTCCTGCGCGCGAACGCGGAGCTGGACAATGCGATCATGCAGATCAGCGCCTCGCGCAGCGAGACGATCCACGTCGCGGCCTACGCCAGCATGGCGATGCATTGGCTGTCGGCGATCATCCAGCGCTTTCGCGCCGAGAACCCGACCGTTGACGTGGACATCCGCATGGCCGACCACGTGGACGCGCCCTACACTCTGCTCAGCCAGGAGAAGATGGACGTGATCTTCGTCAGCCGGCAGGAGCCGGGGCCTTACGACTGGGTGCACCTCAAGGACGACACGATGTACGCCGTCCTGCCGCCGGACTATCCGGTCGGAGGGCGGACGGCTTTTCCTCTGCGAGAGTTCGACGGAAAGGAATTCCTGATGCCCGCGCAGGGCTTTGACCGGGACATTCTCCGCATCTTCGACCGCGAGGGCATCCGCCCGAACGTGCGGCCGACCGTGCTGGACGATGCAGCGGTCGTGAATATGGTGGCGCACGGGCTGGGCATCAGCATGATGACGGCGCTGACGCTGCGCGGCCGCGCCGATCACGTGCAGACGCTGCCGGTGGAGCCGGCGGCTTCGCGCGAGCTGGGGCTCGCGGTGCGCTCGCTGGCCGATGCGCCGGCCAGGCTCAAGCGCTTCATCGCCTGCACGCAGGAGATGGTGCCGGAGCTGTCGGAGGAATAAACGAAAAACGGGCCGTCCGACCGTGGAACGGATCGGGACGCGGCCTTTATCGATGAGGATCATATGCTTTCATTTCACACCGTGACGCAGCGCGACCTGGGTCGCCTGCGCAGCTATTATAAGAACTGTACCTATCGCCTGTGCGAGTATTCGGCGCTGGTGAAGATCATGTGGCGCGAGCATCTGCACCCCTGCTGCGCCGAGGCGGCGGGCTGCCTGATCGTGTGCAACAACATCGACGGGAAGCTTTGCTTCGACTATCCGACCCCGGGGCCGGACGGCGACGAGGACGCGGCGCTCGACGAGATCGAGACGTTCTGTATGGAAAAGGGTATCCCGCTGTCGATCTCGGTGGTGCCGGCAGAGAAGGCGTCGAAGCTGCTCGCGCGCTATCCGCGCTTCCGGCTGACGAACCTGCGTTCGTGGCGCGATTACCTCTACGATGCCGACGCGATGCGCGACTTCCCCGGGCGGCACTATTCGGGTCAGCGCAACCACGTCAACAAGTTCCGCAAGCTCTATCCCGATGCGGTCTTCCGCGTGCTCGGCAGGGAGGATTTCCCGCTGATCGAGCGGTTCTGGACGGATTATGAGGCGGAATTCACGAAAGAGTCGATGAAGGCGAAGCGCGACCTGCGCCTGTCCAAGCAGATGCTGCGTCTGGCGGGACGCTGCGGCTTCTGCGTCGGCGGCATGGAGCTGGACGGGAAGCTGCTTTCCCTCTCCATGGCGGAGCGCTGCGGCGAGACGCTGATGATCCACATCGAAAAGGCGCTCTACAGTTACGAGGGTGTCTACCCGACGACGGTGCAGGAATTCGCCCGCCATTTTGCGGGGGATGGTGTGCGCTGGCTCAACCGCGAGGACGACGCGGACGACAAGGGCCTGCGCACCTCGAAGCTGCAATATCTGCCGGCGCTGCTCGCGGAGAAATACTGCTTCGACGTGGAGAACGAGCTGTGGGCACTGCCTGCGATCCCGACGATCCGGACGGAGCGGCTGATGCTCTCGGCCTTCACGGAGCGGGACAAGCCCGCCTACAACGCGCTCTGCCTCGACGACGCGCGCAACCGCTACTGGGGCTACGATTACCGCAGCGACCTGAAGGGCGAGCTGACGGAGGACTATTTCCTGAACGTGACGCGTGAGGATTTCGCGGCAAAGCGCGCGGTAAATTTTGCGATCCGGCTGGACGGGAAGTGCATCGGCGAGGCGGTGCTCTACCGCTTCGACGGGCGCGGCGGTGCGGAGCTTGGCTGCCGCATCGCGCCGGAATACGCGGGCTTCGACTACGGGACGGAGGCATTCCGTGCAGTCGCGGAGTGGGGCCTCTACCAGCTCCAGCTCAGCCACGTGGTGGCGAAGTGCTACAGGGAGAACGCGGCGTCGTACCGGATGCTGTCGTCCTGCATGCGCCGCACGGGCGAGGACGAGACGTTTTTCTATTTCAACAAGGAAGTATGAGCTTCATCAGGCAATACGAGAGCAGGGCGGCGCGTACGCGCCGCCCTGCCTTTTTTGCTGCTCGGTCGGGGCTGCCTCTCATAGCGATCGGGGCGGCCGGTCTGCATCAGGAGATAGTCGATGCCGACACCGCAGTAAGCGGCAAGCCTGACGAGCAATTCGTCCGTGAGCGGCTGGGTCCCGGTCTCAAGATAGCTGTATTTTCGCTGTGTGATACCGATCGCGGAGGCGATCTGTTGCTGCGTCAGATCATGATCCTCGCGCAGATCTTTGATTCTGTTCTGCATGACAACCTCGCTTTACGTCGGGTGAAACGGTTAGTTTACTATACCTCAGATAATAGTTATCTATTGGCTTTTCGATAAATATTATCAAAATAAAGACGACCGCATTCGTGCGGAAAAAGAAAAAACCAGCGGGTGCATGAGAGCGTGTTCGCTGCATATGGACGAGGCCTCCGGAGATACTAAGAAAAACGGATCTCCGGAGGTTTTTTATGATGGAGACGCTGTCCCGAAACTTCGAGCGCGACGCCGCGCGGTTCGACGCCCTGCTGGGCGTGGACCGCTGCTTCGACGTGGTCGCCCGCGACCTGCGCGCCGGAGAGCGGCGCTGCCGCCTCTGGACGATCGACGGTTACGGCGACGACGCGGTGCTTGAGCGGATGATCGGCTTCTGGCTGTCGCTCCGTTCGACCGAAGCGGCGCGCACGATGGAGGATTTCATCGTGCGCTTCGTGACCTTCGGGGAGGTCACGGCGGAGCGCGACGTCGACAGGATCGTGACGGAGGTGTTCCTCGGCAAGACGCTGCTGCTGGCTGAGGGCTTCGACGCCGTCGCGCTGATCGACGCCAAGGAATACCCTGCGCGCGGCGTGGAGGAGCCATCCTCCGGCAAGGTGCTGCGCGGCGCGCACGACGGCTTCATCGAGACGCTCGTGGTCAACGCGGCGCTGCTGCGCCGCCGCATCCGCGACCCGCAGCTGACGCTCGAGAGCCACCGCATCAGCGAGCGCTCGCGCACGGACGCGGTGCTGTGCTATCTGGAGGGGCGCGTGGACCGCGCGCTGCTCGACGAGGTGCGGCGCAAGCTGGCGGAGGTCGACATCCGCTCGGTGGCGATGAGCCAGGAGAGCGTGGCGGAGGCGATGATGGCGCGTCAATGGTGGAACCCGCTGCCCAAGGTGCGCTATACCGAGCGGCCCGACGTCGCCACCGCCTGCATCATGGAGGGCAGCATCGTCCTGCTGGTGGACAATTCGCCCGCGGCGATGATCCTGCCGACGCGCTTCTGGGACTTCGTGCAGGAGGCGAACGATTTTTATTTTCCCCCGCTGATCGGCAGCTATCTGCGCGTGCTGCGCTATGCGGTGTTCTTCCTCACGCTGTTCATCACGCCCGTGTGGTATGCCGTCGTCAAGACCGGCAGCACACAGGGCGCGCTGCACTTTCTCGCCATCGCGGAGGATTACGAGGTGCCGCTGCTCGCGCAGCTGCTGCTGGCGGAGTTCATCGTGGATCTCATCAAGCTGGTGTCGCTCAACACGCCCTCGGTGTTCAGCAACTCGTTTTCGATGATCGGGGCGCTGGTGCTGGGCGATTTCGCCGTGCAGGCGCACTGGCTGGTGCCGGAGGTGCTGGCATATATGGCCTTTGTCGCCATCGCGAACTTCGCCCAGCCGAGCTATGAGCTGGGCTACGCCTTCAAGCTGATGCGGCTCATGCTGCTGCTGCTTGTCGGCGCGCTGGATTGGCTGGGTCTCGCGCTCGGCTGCGTGCTGATCGCCGTCCTGCTCGCCACGGCGAAGCCCATCGCAGGCAGGGGCTACCTGTATCCGCTGATCCCCTTCGACCGGCAAGCGCTGCGCGCGCTGCTGCTGCGCCGCCCGATCAGTCGCGAGAACACATGACACGCAAGGGCCGCCGCAAGGCGGCCCTTGTTTTTCCTGCGCGCATCGGGTATAATATTCGCATCAGCAACAACAGCTTCCGGAAAGGAGCACGCTTATGCAGTTCAAATATGATCCGAAGGCGGGCGGTTTTCAGTTCAAGACGGGCGCGCAGGGACAGAGCGTGCCGCGCGAGAAGAAGCCCGGCAAGGGCCTCGGGAAGGGCGGAGGCATTGCGATCAACCTGTTGGTGACGGCGGTCGTCGGTCTCGTCTACTTCTATCTCTCGCTGCCGGCGCTCAACCTGCAGGCAGAGGAGTTTTACGGCTTCGTCTTCCTGCTGTGCCTGGTCTACTGCGTCTGCGCGGCGCTGACCTCCGGGTTCCGCAGCCAGAACGCGAAGGACTACTGGCAGTTTGTCCGAAAGCAGTGCCGCATCCCGTTTTTCCTCGCGATCGCGCTGCTGCTCACGGCGCTGATCGGCTCGATGACGTCGTGGGTGCTGTTCCGCGCGGACGATTATCAGCAGCTGCTGACCGTCGAGCAGGGCGACTTTGCCAGCGAGGTCGACGAGATCTCCTACGACCAGATCCCGATGCTCGACCGTGACAGCGCGATGAAGCTGGGCGACCGCAAGCTCGGCGAGCTGGCGGACATGGTCTCGCAGTTCGAGGTCGCGAGCGATTATACGCAGATCAACTATCAGGGCCGCCCGGTGCGCGTGACGCCGCTGCGTTACGGCGACCTCATCAAGTGGCTCAACAACCGCGCCTCCGGCCTGCCGGCCTACCTCGTGATCGACATGGTGACGCAGAATGTGGAGGTCGTGCGCCTGAACGAGGGCATGAAGTACACCACGGCGGAGCACTTCTCCCGCAACCTCTACCGCCATCTGCGCTTCCGCTATCCGACCATGATGTTTGAGGAGCCCATCTTCGAGATCGACGAGGACGGCACGCCCTGGTGGGTCTGCGCCCGCCGCGAGAAGACGATCGGCCTGTTCGGCGGCGTCAACAACCGCGGCGCGGTGCTCGTGAACGCGATCACCGGCGCGAGCGAATACCTCGAGCAGGTGCCCGCCTGGGTCGACCACGTCTACTCGGCGGAGCTCATCATCCAGCAGTACGATTACTACGGCAAGTATCACAACGGCTTCTGGAACTCGATCTTCGGCCAGCGCGACGTGACCGTGACGACGGACGGCTACAACTATCTCGCCAGCGGGGACGATATCTGGCTCTACACGGGCGTGACGAGCGTCGGCGGAGACGAGAGCAACATCGGCTTCCTGCTGTCCAACCAGCGCACGAAGCAGACGCACTATTACGCCGTCGCCGGTGCGGAGGAATTTTCCGCGATGGGCAGCGCCGAGGGTCAGGTGCAGCACCTGAACTACCGGGCGACGTTCCCGCTGCTGCTGAACATCGCCGATCAGCCGACCTATTTCATGGCGCTCAAGGACGCGGCGCAGCTCGTGAAGCTCTACGCCATGGTCAACGTGAGTCAGTATCAGATCGTCGCCACCGGCGCCACAGTGATGGAATGCGAGCAGAACTACCGCGACATGCTGCACAAGAACCGCCTCATCAGCGACGCGCAGGCGGAGCTCTCCGGCGAGCGGGGCGAGGTGCACGAGCGCACCGGCACGATCGCGGAGATCCGCACGGCGGTCGTGGGCGGGAACTCCGTGTACTTCCTGCGCCTGAGCGGTGAGCAGACCTTTGCCTTCCGGGCCGACGCGTCCGTGACGCCGTATGCCCCGCTGCTGAACGTCGGCGATCGGGTGACGATCGGCTATCGCGACGCGGACGTCGGGCAGTACTGGACGGATGCGTACGAGCTGCGGCTTGGATGAAATCCAATCATCGTTTGTATAAAACAAACAAATAATCTCGCGCAGGGCGTCCGGCAAATGGACGCCCTGCAATAATTTTAATGAGTGTATTCAAAAACAGGAAATGCTTTTCGTGGGAAAGCGGCTTGTGAAACGCGGAAAAAAGTGATACGCTTTGCCTGTCGGTGGATCAACCGCAAGATCCTGCACAACGGGATCAATTTTATGAGGAGGCGTTGTCACCAATGAATGCTTACATTGAGAGAGTTCTTGCCGCGACCCGCGCCAAGAATCCGAACGAGCCCGAATTCCTCCAGACCGTCGAAGAGGTCCTGACCTCCATCGAGCCGGTCATCAATGCCCATCCCGAGTATGAGAAGGTCTGCCTGCTTGAGCGCATGGTGGAGCCCGAGCGTGCGATCGAGTTCCGCGTCGTTTGGATGGACGACAATCTCCAGTATCACGTCAACCGCGGCTACCGCGTGCAGTACAACGCGGCGCTTGGCCCCTACAAGGGCGGTCTGCGTTTCGATCCGTCCGTCAACCTGTCCATCATCAAGTTCCTCGGCTTCGAGCAGATCTTCAAGGATGCGCTGACCGGCCTTCCCATCGGCGGCTGCAAGGGCGGCTCCGACTTTGATCCCCGCGGCCGCAGCGACGGCGAAGTCATGCGCTTCTGCCAGGCCTTCATGACCGAGCTCTATCGCCACATCGGCCCGGATATCGACAGCCCCGCGGGCGACGTCGGCGTCGGCGGCCGTGAGATCGGCTACCTGTACGGCCAGTATCGCCGCATCATGGGCGTTTCCGGCCTGGGCGCTCTGACCGGCAAGGACGTCAAGACCGGCGGTTCCATCCTCCGTCCGGAGGCCACCGGCTTCGGCGCGGTCTACTATCTCTGCGAAGTCCTCAAGCACGACGGCGAGGACATCAAGGGCAAGCGCATCGCCATCTCCGGCTACGGCAACGTGGGCTGGGGCATCATGAAGAAGGCTGCCATGCTCGGCGCGAAGGTCACCTACTTCGCCGGCCCCGACGGCTACATCCACGATCCTGACGGCGTCGTCACCGACGAGAAGCTCAACTTCATCCTCGAGATGCGCGCCAAGGATCCGATGCACTGCAAGCCCTATGCCGAGAAGTTCGGCTGCGAGTTCGTCGAGGGCAAGAAGTGCTGGGGCGTCAAGGACGTTGACGTTTACATGCCCGCCGCCACGCAGAACGACGTCCGTATGGAGTCTGCGAAGCTCATCGCGGAGTCCGGCGTCAAGTACTACATCGAAGTCGCCAACATGCCCACCACGAACGACGCGCTGGAGTTCCTGAAGGGCCAGAAGCACATCACCGTCGCTCCGTCCAAGGCGGTCAACGCCTGCGGCGTCGCGGTCTCCGAGCTTGAGATGGCGCAGAACGCGCAGCGTCTGTACTGGACGGCCGAGGAGGTCGACACCAAGATGCACGGCATCATGAAGAACATCTACAAGGCCTCTGCCGACGCCGCCGAGCGTTACGGCCTGGGCTACGATCTGGTCGCGGGCGCCAACATCGCCGGCTTCCAGAGAGTCGCGGATGCCATGATGTGCCAGGGCGTGTTCTAAGCAAACGACCCCACAAAAAAAGAGACAGGCGTCAGCCTGTCTCTTTTTTTGCCTTTTTTGCCCGGCGGAGGCGGCGAGATTCCTTTTGACTATTGCGCCGCCTTGTGATACACTTTTTTCATCAAAGAAAAAGGAATGCCTATGGAATTCTACACCCTTGCGAGCTCGTCGGCCGGGAACGCCGCGCTGCTGATCGCGGGCGGGACGACCGTGCTGATCGACGCGGGGATCTCCGCGCGCCGCATCGCGCAGGCGCTGCACGCGCTCGGCGTGGAGCCGGCCGCGCTGGACGCTGTGCTCATCACCCATGAGCACAGCGACCATGTCAAGGGCCTTGCAACGCTGACGAAGCATTGGCGCGGCCCGGTCTACGCCAGCCGCGGCACCGCGCGCTGTCTGCCCTGCGCGCCGGAGCAGCGATGCGCCTTTTCCTCGGGCGATGCGTTCGACCTCGGCGCGCTGCGCGTGCAGAGCTTCCGCACCTCGCACGACGCGACGGACAGCGTGGGCTACCGCTTCGACTGCGAGGAGGGCTCGCTCGGCATCCTGACGGACACGGGCTTTGTGACCGAGGAGGCGGAGCAGGTGCTCGACGGCGCGGAGCTGCTGCTGCTCGAGGCGAACCATGACGTCGACATGCTGCGCGGCGGGCCGTATCCCTATTATCTGAAAGAGCGCATCCTCGGCCCGCGCGGCCACCTCTCCAACGACGCGGCGGCGGAATTTGCCGTCCGCTGCGCCGAGCGCGGCACGCGGGACGTTGTGCTCGCTCACCTGAGCGCGGAGAACAATACGCCCGTGCTTGCGGAATACACCGTGGCGCGTGCGCTGCAGCGCGGCGGATACGACGTGCATCTCGGCGTCGCGCCGCGCGACGCGGTCGGCGCGCGGCATATCTGCGCGCGGACGCGCCGTTAGGAAGGGCGGGGCAGCATGCAGAAGATCATGATCCTTTGCGTCGGCAGGCTCAAGGAGCGATTCTATGCCGACGCCTGCGCGGAATATCAGAAGCGGCTGACGCGCCGCTTTGAGCTGACGGTGGTCGAGCTGCCGGAGGAGCGTCTGCCGGACGCGCCGTCCGCGGCGCAGATCGAGGCGGCGCTCGCCAAAGAGGCGGTGCACATCGAGGAGAAGCTGCCCCGCGCAGGCGCGGTGATCGCGCTGTGCGTGGAGGGGCGGCTGCTTTCCAGCGAGCAGCTTTCCGAGACGCTGGAGGGCTTTGCGCTCCGCGGCGTGCCGCAGCTGACGTTTCTCGTCGGCGGCAGCTTCGGGCTGCATGAGCGCGTCAAGGCGCGCGCCGACCTGAAGCTGTCCATGTCACCGATGACGTTTCCGCACCATCTGGCGCGCGTGATGCTGCTCGAGCAGCTCTACCGCGCGGGCCAGATCGCGGACGGGACGAAATATCACAAATAAGGAGGGAGCCGCATGCCGGACGAACCGAAGCTGACCTGGGGCAGAGAGCCCCGCGACCTGATGGAGCACTGGCCGAGACAGGCGGACGGCACGCCGGAGGAGCCTGTGTTCCTCACCGACGTGATGGAGGCGGATTCCGAGGCGGATCTGCTGATCTCGCTGCTGCGCTCGTACGACATCCCGGTGATGAAGCGCTACGAGCGCGACGGGACGCTCGGCCGGGTGGTGCTGGGCTTCTCGGGTTACGGCGCGCGGCTGTATGTGCCGCAGTCGATGCTGGAGGATGCGCAAAACCTGATACAGCCCGTGGACGACACGGAGATCATCGACCAGGAGGACAAGTGATGGACTATCGCAAAGAATACGAACGCTGGCTTGCCTCGCCGGCGCTGAGCGAGGATGAGCGCGCGGAGCTCGCGGCGATCGCGGGCGACGAGAAGGAGATCGAAGCCCGCTTCTACGGGCCGCTGGAGTTCGGCACTGCGGGCCTGCGCGGCACGATGGCGGTCGGCCTGCACAACATGAACGAGCACGTCATCCGCTGGGCGACGCAGGGCTTTGCCGACGTGATCGCCGCAGAGGGCGAGGAGGCGAAGCAGCGCGGTATTGCCATTTGCATGGACTGCCGCAATCACAGCTACGATTTTGCGAAGGCGGCGGCCTGCGTCATGGCGGCCAACGGCATCCGCGTGCGCCTGTTCGAGGCGCTGCGCCCCACGCCGGAGCTGTCGTTCGCGGTGCGGGAATACGGCTGCCAGGCGGGCATCAACGTCACCGCCAGCCATAACCCGAAGGAATACAACGGCTATAAGGTCTACTGGGCGGACGGTGCGCAGCTCCCGCCCCAGCATGCCGACGCCATCGCCAGGCGCCTGGAACAGATCGACATTTTCACCGGCGTCAGGACGATGGACTATGACGAGGCCGTGGCCGCGGGCAGGATCACCCTGCTCGGCGAGGACTGCGACCGCCGCTTCATGGCGAACGTCATGGCCATGGTGAACGACTATGAGAGCGTCGCCAAGGTGGCGGACACGTTCAAGCTGGTCTACACGCCGTTCCACGGCTGCGGCCACAAGCTGGTGCCCGAGGCGCTGACGAAGCTCGGCATCAAGCATCTGCTTTGCGTACCCGAGCAGATGGTCATTGACGGCAATTTCCCGACCGTGATCTCTCCCAACCCGGAGAATCCGGAGGGGTTCGCGCTCGCGATCGAGCTTGCGCGCAAGAACGACGTCGATTTCATCCTCGGCACCGATCCGGACAGTGACCGCGTCGGCATCATGGTGCGCGACGCGAGCGGCGAGTACCGTCCGGTCACCGGCAACCAGACGGGCGTGCTGCTGCTCGACTATCTGATCGGCGCGATGCGCCGCGCCGGCAAGCTGCCGGCGAATGCCGCCGCGCTCAAGACCATCGTCACGACCGAGATGGCGCGCAAGGTGGCCGAGAGCAACGGCGTTGCCTGCTATGATACGTTCACCGGTTTCAAGTTCATGGCCGAGAAAATGGGTCAGCTCGAGGGCGAGGGGAAGAACACCGTCATCTTCTCGTACGAGGAGTCCTACGGCTATATGCTTGGCCACTACGTGCGCGATAAGGACGCGGTCACCGCCTCGATGCTGCTCACCGAGATGGCCGCCTGGTATGCCGCGCAGGGCATGACGCTTTTCGACGCGCTGCAGGCGCTGTTCGAGAAATACGGCTGGTACGGTGAGAAGACCCACAACCTCGTCATGCCGGGCCTCGACGGGCTGGAGAAGATGACCGCCCTGATGGCTGGCCTGCGCGCCGCCCCGCCGACGGAGATCGCGGGCGTCCGCGTCGTCGGCCGCCGCGACTATCAGACCGGTACGGAGACCGACGTTCTGACCGGCGCGGTCAGCGAGATCGAGCTCAAGGGATCGAACGTGCTGCGCTTCGCGCTGGAGGACGGCACGGTGATCCTGGTGCGCCCCTCCGGCACGGAGCCGAAGATCAAGGTCTACCTCCTCACACAGGGGAAGGACGCGGCCGAGCGCGACGAGCGCCTCGCCCAGTACTCCGCCTGGGTGGAGACGCTGAAAAAGTGACCGAGCGCGAAAAAACGCGCCGCCCGTATCGGGCGGCGCGTTTTTTGTTCTTCGTCATCCGACCTGAAGCTGGCGCTGCGGCTCCGGTTCGTATTCCACGGCGCGGATCTGCGCACCGAGCGCGCGGAGCTTGCCGATGATGTCCTCATAGCCGCGCTCGATATACTGCACGTTTGCGATCTCGCTCACGCCGTCGGCTGCGAGGGCGGCGATCACCATGGCGGCGCCGGCGCGCAGGTCGAACGCCTGCACGGAGGCGGCGGTGAGTTTTTCAACGCCTTCGACGACGGCGGTGCGCCCCTCGACGCGCACCTGCGCGCCCATGCGGTTCAGCTCGCCCACGTAGCGGTAGCGGTTGTCCCACACTCCCTCGGTGACGGTGCTGGTGCCCTCCGCAAGCGAGAGCGCCACCGTGATCTGCGGCTGCATATCAGTCGGAAAACCGGGGTAGGGCAGGGTCTTGACGTTCGCGCGCTGAAGCCGGCCGCTGCGGCGGACGAGCAGGGTGTCGTCCTCCTCGATGACCTCCACGCCCATCTCCTGCAGCTTGGCGGTGATGCAGTCCATATGCTTCGGGATGATGCCGCGCACGAGCACCTCGCCGCCGGCGGCGGCGACGGCCGCCATATAGGTGCCGGCCTCGATCTGGTCGGGGATGATCGCGTACGTGCCGCCGTGGAGCGCCTCCACGCCGGAGATGCGGATCGTGTCGGTGCCGGCGCCGCGGATGTTCGCGCCCATGGAGTTGAGGAAGTTCGCCAGGTCAACGATGTGCGGCTCCTTGGCGGCGTTCTCGATCGTGGTGTTTCCCTCGGCCAGCGCGGCGGCCATCATGATGTTCATCGTCGCGCCGACGGAGACAACGTCCAGATAGACGGAGGCGCCCTTCATGCGTCCGCCGGACGCCGTCGCGCAGATAAAGTCGCCCTCGCGCACGTCGGCGCCCATCGCGGCAAAGCCCTTCACGTGCTGGTCGATCGGGCGGACGCCGCCGAAGTTGCATCCGCCGGGCATCGAGACCTCGGCCTTGCCGAAGCGGCCGAGCAGCGCGCCGATCAGATAGTAGGAGGCACGGATCTTGTGCGCCAGCTCCTGCGGGACCTGCGTGGTGCGGATGTGCCGCGCGTCGATCTCAACGTCGGTCGGGTTGAGGAAGCGGACGGTGGCGCCGAGCCGCTCCAGAATCTGCAGCAGCACCGTCACGTCCAGGATCTGAGGGATGTTTTCGATGCGGCACACGCCGTCCACCAGGAGCGCTGCGGGAATGATGGCGACGGCCGCGTTTTTTGCGCCGCTGATATGGACCTCGCCGGAGAGCGGATGCCCGCCTTCCACGATATACTTAACCATGCAAAAACCTCTTTCGGGTGATCGAAGCTATTATTCACATAACGCGAAACAAGTATACCAAGAAAAATGAAAAAGTGCAATCCATAGATCGGAAAAAACATGAAAATTTTGGGGAATCCCGATCACTCACGAGAGACCTCTCCGGTAACATAGTTGACATAATAATTTCCTGCATCGGTCACGATGCGCCATGCCGGCACGAGCGACAGGGCAGTGGAGGCCGTGCTTTGCAGCAGGTATCCGTTCCGGATCGCGCGGATCTCGGTGCAGACGGTGCCGCTGACGGTGCTGTAGTCCAGAAAACGGGTGAGCGCGGAGATTGCATCCACGCCTTCGGAGGCCTCTGCGGGAGCGGCGGAGGGCAGAAACGTGCCGTTTGCGGCGGTCAGGTGTCCGTCGGAGAAGGTGAGGCGCAGCTCCGCGTTGAACACCGGTCCGTCGTCCAGCGTCCGGATGCCGACCGCGTCGCCGCTGTTTCCCGGCGGCAGCGCGGTTTGCTGCGCATAGCCGAAGGCGGCGAAGAGCGACGTGCAGAATGCCTGCGGATCATCGACCGTCAGGTCGAGCGCAGCCTCGACCGCCCCGCCGGCGCGCAGCAGGCAGGAGCCGTGTGCGTTCTGGTAGCGGTAGATGCCGCCGCCGGCAGCGAGCGCGGCGGCGTCCTCGCCGAGCAGCGCGCGCGCAAAGGCGGCTTCCGCCGCCAGGTCGCGCGCGTGGTGGATCGTGCCGAGGCGTGTCTCGCCGGGCAGCAGCGCCGGAGAGAGCGCGATCCCGCTGCGTTCGCAGAGCGCGACCAGTTGATCGACCGAGCGCTCATAGGCGGCGCGCTTCTGCGCGCTGCGGTCGAGGCGAAGAAAGAGCAGAAAGGCGTTTACGATCAGCAGGATCACGATCACGGTGCTCTTGAGACCCGAGGTCTTCATCCGGCCGCCTCCTTCCCGCGATTCAAAACGATGACGGCGTTTGCATACGTCTCTGCGGCGGAACCGGATGCAGCGAAGACGTCGTAATCCGCCAGCCAGACCGGCGGCGCGGCGTCGCCATCGTCGGCGTAGGCGACGGTCAGCTCTGCGCCCGCCTGTTCCCGGGCAATGGCGGCCGCCATGCGCAGCGGCGGCAGCGGTGTGTCTGTGGAGGTGAGCGTATAGCGCCGCACGCGAAGAGAGAAGGCGGTGATGCTGTTTCCCTCCACGGAAAAGACCGCCGCGTGGGATCCGTCGGAAAAGCGGATGGGCGTGCCTCCGCACATGAAGTCAAAGGTGACGGTGTATCCACCGCCGCCGCCCTCGGCGGAGCTGAGGTACAGCGCGGCGCTGCCCGGGATGTCCTGCAGGAGCGCTGCGGCCAGCTTCTGTGCGGCGGAGACCGCCTCGACGAGCGTGGGCGTCCCGTCCGCGGCGGAGACGTGGTAGACCGATCCCGTGCCTGCCTCCGCGCCCTGATAATCGACCCTGCCGTTCGAATGAAAATGCAGCGTGCTCGAGGCCTCGCGCACGATCACCGTGCCGCTGGATTCCGTGAAGCGCGCGGCCGTATAGGCGTTGAATTCGGCGCGGCGCAGAAAATCCTCCACAGCGCTTTCCGTCAGCGCGTTCGAAACCTCAAGCGTGCCGCGGGCGGGCGGCGTGCGCAGGACCAGTGTGAGCGGCGAGAGCGACGCGTACGCGTCGCCGAGCGCGAAGGCGAAGTCGGCGCCGTTGCCGTCGAACGACGCGAGGAGCGTCTCGAGCGCCGCGCTGCGCGCCGCGGTCGAGAAGCGGAAGCATTGTCCGCCGCCGTTCTGCACGTAGAGCGTCGCGCCCTGCTCGTCTGTGGGGCAGAGCAGCATGCGGCGCACGTCGGAAACGCCCGTTTCGGGCGGCGCGACGCCAAGCAGATGCGCCAGGATCTCCAGCGGGATCCCGGTCGTAAAATCACAATAGATGCTCGGGCCGCGCAGCGCGTCCAGAAACCCTGCGGTGCTGACGGAGGCCGAGGCGTAGGCGGAGCCGAGTGCCTCGCCCAAAAATGTGCCGACGCGCCCGAAGTTGTCGCTGAGGGTGGTTGCGTTTTCCTCACCGTAGCGTGCAAAGTCGTTCGTGAAGACCATGCGCACCGGGAAAACGAACTCCGTCAGCTCGCTTTCGCCGCTGTCGGCGTTCGCCTCGGCGCGGGTGAGGCGCTGCTGCACGAGAGAGATCAGGCTCTGGTCGGAAAACGGCCCGAAGATCGGCATGCTTGTGAGCAGAAACAGCGCCGAGAGCGTGAGCAGAAGGATGGCAAGGTTCTGCAGCCGGTTTACTGCGGATTTACTCATAGGCGGCCTCCCCGGCGGTCGGCTGCGAGATCGGCAGCTCCAGGCGCACCGTCGTGCCCGGGCCGGGCCGGTCGACCAGCGTGAGCGAACCGTTGTGCCGCTGGACGATCTCCGTAGCGATGGAGAGGCCGAGGCCCGTGCCGCCGGACTCGCGCGAGCGCGCCTTGTCCACGCGGTAGAAGCGCTCGAAGATGCGCGGGCGGTCGGCTTCCGGAATGCCGATGCCGTCGTCCGCCACCTCCATCCACACCCGTTCGCCGACCGTGCCGGCGGTGACGCAGATGTGTCCTCCGTCGGGCGTGTATTTGATGGCGTTGCCGAGGACGTTGAGCATGACCTGCTCGATCCGGCCGCGGTCGCCCAGGATGAGCGGCAGGTCGGCGGGATAGTCGCGCTTGAGCTCGTGACCGCGGCGCTGCGCCTCCAGCGCGACGGCGCGGAGCACCGCGTCGATCGCCTCGCCGAAGGAAAAGCGCGCCATCGTCATCTCAGTCTTGCCGGAATCGAGCCGTGAGAGCGTCAGCAGATCCTGCACGATGTGGGTCATGCGGTCGGTCTCGCTGATGACGATGTCCAGAAAGCTGTTTTCCGTTTCACGCGGCAGGTCGCCGTTCGCGTCGCGGATCGTCTCGGCATAGGAGCGGACGTTGGTCAGGGGGGTGCGCAGCTCGTGGGATACGTTGGCCACGAATTCGCGCCGCCGCTCCTCGGTCTTGCGGTGCTCGGTCACGTCGTGCACCACGATGAGCACGCCGCCGCTCTCCTCATCCGAAAAGGGAGCGAAGTACAGCTCGACCGAGCGGCTGCCCACCGTCAGCTCGGATTCGATATAGTCGTCCCGCTGCAAACTCATCACGCGGGAGAAGGGGCACACCGGCTCGAACAGCTCCGCGTACACGCACTCGCCCGGCGAACGATCGAGCAGAACGGCGGCGGCGGGATTGCAGTGGATCAGCGTCTGTGCGCGGTCGTAGGCTACAACGCCGTCCGTCATGTGCAGGAAGAGCGTGTCGAGCTTGTTGCGCTCGTTCTCCACCGCCTCGAGCGTCTCGTGGAGCACGCTCGCCATGTCGTTGAAGGTGGTCGTCAGGATGCCGATCTCGTCGTTGGAGTCGACGCTCAGCGTCTCGTTGAAGTCGCCGCCGGCGATCCGCTCGGCGCCCTCGGTCAGCTTTTCGATCGGGTCGATCATGGTCTTTGCAAGCAGAAAGCTCAGCATCACGGACACAAGCAGGCCCACCAGCAGCGCCTGCAGGACGATCAGCAGCAGACGGGAGTTCAGGCTGGAGACCGTGCTGCGGTTGTCGCGGATGTAGATGATGAAGTGGTTGTCCCCGCCGGAGATGGGGATGGCCACGTCCATGTAGTTTGCGGCCACGTCGCTGCTGTCGCCCACGCTGCCGTTGCGCGCGGCTAGCAGGTTCGCCGTCTGCCGGAGCGTGCGCCCGCCCTCCTCGTCGCTGCCGGCAAGGAATTCGCCGGTCTCGGCGTCCAGGATGTAATAATTGCGGCTGCGCGAGTCGATGCCGAGCGTGCCGGCATAGACCTCCATCAGGCTGCGCAGACGCGCGGCGCCGTCCTCCTGCGCGGCCTCGGCGCGCAGCGAGCCCACGAAGTCCTCGTCGCCGAAGGCGCTGCTCATCTGCGAATAGAAGTCGTCGATGTAGAAATTGGTGACGTTGGTCATCAAAAACGCACCCACGACCGCCATCAGCGAGGTGATGAGCAGCAGCAGGATCATGACGAGCTTCATGTGCAGGCTTCGGAACATGGCGCGGGCTCCTTTCTGGAAGACTTGCGTGCGTCGGCGCGTTATTCGCGGTGCGAGAAGTAGTATCCCACGCCGCGGCGGGTGAGGATGAAGACGGGGTTCGCCGGATCGTCCTCGATCTTCTCGCGCAGGCGGCGCACCGTGACGTCGACCGTGCGCGCGTCGTCTCCGACGTAGCCGTAATTCCACACCTGTTCCATCAGCTGGATGCGGGAAAAGACCTTGCCCGGGTGGCTTGCGAGGAAGGTCAGCAGCTCGTATTCGCGCTGCGTGAGGTCGACGGGCGCGCCGTGCTTGTAGACCTGATAGCTGTCGGTATCCACGGCAAGGCCGCCGCCGGCGCTCATCGTGTGCTCCTCCGCGGCCGCGGCGCTGTTCATCGCGGTGCGGCGGATGTTCGCCTTCACGCGCGCCATCAGCTCGCGCATGGAAAAGGGCTTGGTGATGTAATCGTCCGCGCCGATCTCGAGGCCGAGGACCTTGTCTTCCTCCTCCTCGCGCGCGGTCAGGATGATGACGGGCACGTTGTCCCCCTCGTCGCGCAGCGCGCGGCAGACGTCGAAGCCCATCATTTTCGGCATCATCACGTCAAGCAGGATCAGGTCGGGCTTTTCCGCGCGCGCAAGCGCAAGCCCCGCCTCGCCGTCGTAGGCCTCGAGGGTGTCATACCCCTCGCGGCGCAGGTTGAAGCGGATGATGTCCACGATATTCTTCTCGTCCTCGACGATGAGGACGCGCTTTTTCTGTTCCATGTCAGATCTCCTTTCCGCCGCGTCCGCGCAGGGCGTGAACCTTCAGGATGCCGACGACGGTCTTTGCGTCGTCCAGCTCGCCGGAGAGCACGCGCGCGAGCATCTCGTCGAACGGCGTGCGGCACAGGTCGAGGAACTCGTCCTCATCCGGCGCCTGCGCGCCGAAGCGGAGTCCTTCGGCCAGGTAGAGGTGCAGCACCTCGCCGTAGCAGCCGGGGGAGACGATCAGCGTGCCGAGGTCGGTCAGCGTCTCCGGCACGGCGCCGGTCTCTTCGCGCAGCTCGCGCAGGGCGGCCTCGCGCGGATCCTCGCCGTGCTCCAGCTTGCCGGCCGGGATCTCCTCCAGCGTGCGGGAAAACACGTAGCGGTATTGCTTCACGGTCAGCACGCGATCCTGCGCGTCGATCGCCACGATGGCGACGCCGCCGGGGTGCTCGGCCACCTCGCGGATCGAGCGGTGGCCGTTGGGCAGTTCCACCTGGTCGACGCGCAGGCGCAGGATGCGCCCGTCGTATACGATCTCGGAGGAGAGCCGTTTTTCTGTCAAGTCCATGTTCATCCACTCCTGCGCGCGGCAATACGCGGCGCCGTGTTCTGCGCGGCACGGGCCTGCGTTTCCGCCGCCGTGCGGCGGCGGGATGTGTCGAAAACGATAAAATAACCGATACACAGTCATTCTACCATAAAAAAGAAAGAAATGCCACAGGAATTTGAGCGCCCGCCGGAAAGAAAGCGGAAAAAACCGAAAAAACGCGCTTGACTTGATCGGGGAATTGTATTATACTGATCGAGCGTTCACGGAACGGCCCTCCGTCCGGCGCGCAAGTGCATATCCGCTGGTGTAGCTCAGTTGGTAGAGCAGCTGATTCGTAATCAGCAGGTCGCCGGTTCGAGTCCGGCCACCAGCTCCAAAAAAGGAAGACACGCAGAGCGTGTCTTCCTTTTTGCGTTTTCGTTTGTTTACGCGTTCTTCGCGACCGCGACCAGCTTGGTGAAGGCGGCGGGATCGCTGATGGCCATCTCGCTGAGCATCTTGCGGTTGATCGCAACGTTCGCCTGCTTCAGACCGTGCATGAACGTGGAGTAGTTCATGCCGTTGGCCTTGCACGCCGCGGAGATGCGGGTGATCCACAGGGAGCGGAAATCTCTCTTCTTCAGACGGCGGCTGACGTAAGCGTAGGTCAGGGACTTCATGACCTGCTCGTTGGCCATCTTGAAATGCCGGGATTTGTTGCCCCAGTAGCCCTTGGCGAGCTTCAGGGTCTTGTTTCTTCTCTTGCGCGTCATCATCGCGCCCTTAACACGTGCCATATGAATAAGCTCCTTTCAGCGTATCTTCAGATTATTTGTAGGGGATCATCTTGCGGATCGTGGGCTCCTTGGTGGCGTCCGCATAGCCGCCGTGGCGGAGGCGGCGAGTACGCTTCGTGGGCTTCTTCGTCAGGATGTGGCTCTTGAAGGCCTTGGCGACCTTGACCTTGCCGGTCTTGGTCAGGTTGAATCTTTTCTTGGCGCCGCTGTGGCTCTTCAGCTTGGGCATGGTTGATTACTCCTTTTCCTCTGTTTTTTCGTTATTTCCCCGCCTTGGGCGCGAGGAAAATAGACATGCTGCGGCCTTCCATCTTGGGTTCCTTGTCCATCGTGGCGGTTTCGGCCGTCTCGGCGGCAAAACGCAAGAGCAGGTCGCGGCCAATCTCGGTGTGCGCCATCTCGCGGCCGCGGAAGCGGACCGACACCTTGACGCGGTTGCCCTCCGACAGGAACTTCTGGGCATTTTTGAGCTTGGTGTTGAAATCGCCGACGTCGATGCTCGGAGACATCCGAACCTCTTTGATCTCAACGACGTGCTGGTTCTTGCGGGCCTCCTTCTCGCGCTTGCTCTGCTCGAAACGGAACTTTCCGTAATCCATGAGCTTGCACACAGGCGGCTTGGCCTGCGGAGAGATCTTGACCAGGTCCAGTCCCTGCTCGTCGGCGATATGTTGGGCCTGCGCGGCGGACATGATGCCGAGCTGCTCGCCGGTCGCGCCGATCAGGCGGATCTCGCTGTCGCGGATCTCTTCGTTGAGCTGATGCACGATGTTGCTAATACCAAAGCACCCCCATGAAAGTTGATTTGCGCAACAAAAAAGGATGCGGCAGACCGCATCCGTACCAGGAAGAAGGACACCCGAAAGCGTCCCTGCCCATCATTGACCTCTTTGCATTGCTGGAGGTGAGAACGGATGCGCCGTTCTTCTTTGTTTTGCGGGGCTATGGTATCACGCCGCTCCCGCTTTGTCAACTGCAATTTTGCGATTCTTTTGTATATTTTTCCTGCCTCGGGACACACTATGCACGCAGCAGAACCGGGAAAGGAGGTTTTCACCGTGAAGAGCAACCAGAACAACAACCAGAACAACAACCAGGGCGGCCGTCAGACCACCAGAGAGACCGACAACCAGAACAACCAGAACAAGAACAACAAGTAACTCTGCGTTTCCGGAGAAAGGGAAGGGACGCGGCGCCGTGCCGCGTCCCTTCCCTTTCCGGGAGGAAAGCGGAAAAGCGCTTGCCTTTCCGCGCGGTTTATTATATGATACAGCATATCGGCATACTGCGTTTTGACATACGTTGACAGACAGAGGAGTACGTAATCGATGTTCCAGGCGATCGCACTTTGGCTTCACGGCACCATGGCGGGCAGGCTCCTGCTGACGGCGCTGATCTCCATGATCCCGGTGATCGAGCTGCGCGGCGGCGTGCCGGCGGGCGTCGGGCTGGGGCTGCCGATCCCCGCGGCTTTCGCGGCGGCGGTCGTCGGCAACATGATTCCCGTTCCGTTCGTGATCCTGTTCATCCGCAGAATCTTCAAGTGGGTGCGCGTCCACATCCCGCGCCTCGGCGCATTTGTGGACCGCATCGAGCGCCGCGCCTACGAAAAGAGCGCGAACGTCGTGCGTTATCAGGCCTGGGGCCTGCTGCTGTTCGTGGCGATCCCCCTGCCCGGCACGGGCGCGTGGACGGGCGCGCTGATCGCGGCGCTGCTCGACTTGCGGCTGAAGAAGGCCGTGCCGGTGATCTTTGTCGGCGTGCTGATCGCGGGCTTCATCACGACCGCCGTGACCTACGGGGTGAGTGCGCTGCTGTGAAGATCCTGGTGTTGTCTGACTCGCACGGGAGCCTCGCTCCCATGGTGCGCGCGGCGGAGCTGACCCGGCCCGACCGTATCTTCCATCTGGGGGACGGCTGGCGCGACGCCGAGGCGCTCGCCCGCCTTTTTCCGGAGATCCCGCTCGATCAGGTGCCGGGCAACTGCGACCTCGGCCGCAGCGAGAGCGCGGAAAAGCTGCTGACGGTGGCGGGCCGTCGCATCCTGCTCTGCCACGGCCACACGCTGGGCGTCAAGTATGCGCTGACAGCCGCTGTGGCGCGGGCGCGGGAGCGCGGAGCGGACGTGCTGCTTTTCGGCCATACGCACCGCCCGCTTGCGGACATCCGGGACGTCGTGCTGCTCAACCCGGGCAGCATCGGCGCGCCGCGCCGTCCGACCTACGGCCTGCTGGAGCTGGACGGTGAGCGCGCGCTGCCGTCGATCTGCGAATTATCATGAGAAAGGAAGCCTGTCGTCCCATGGCATGGAAAAAGATCCTGTTCAGCCGCGCGTTCGGCGTGGGCATCCTGGCGCTGTGCACGGCGTTCACGCTGTATTGCGCGGCCGGACGGCAGACCGCCGTCCCGACGGACGCGCGGACGCAGTCTGCCGCGCAGCAGACGCAGCCCCTGCCGGCGCCCGATCCGCAGCCGGCGCCGCCGGCGCCTGCGCCGGAACCTGAACCCGAACCCGAACCGGAGCCCGCGGTCACGCTGCCGGCTGAGCGCGTGGAGACCGGAACCGCCGGCGCCAACGCGCCGAGCGACGGCGGCTGGCAGGGCGCGAGCGACGAGGAGCTGCTCGCGTTCCTGGAGGAGCTCGCGGCGCTGCCGCACTATAAGCGCGTGCGCGCGCCGCGCTATCTCAACTACTACGGTTCGCACTGGACGAACGAGCAGATCCTGCGCATCGTGAACACGGACAACGATCTGCTGCCCTTCGAGCAGGCGTGGAACGCGGACGTCGGCCGCGGATCGCTGATCCTCGCGAACAAGTACCACTATCTCGATCGCTACGAGCCGCCCGAGCTCGTGCAGCTGAGCGCGCGCTACGGCACCTGGGGCGCGCTGCAGCGCGAGGCGTACGACGCCTTCGTCGCCATGGTGGACGCCGCGGAGGCGGCGGGCTACCGCATCCAGACCTCGTCGCCCTACCGCAGCTATGCGATCCAGCGCGACCTGTACGCCGCCTATGCCGACCGCAACGGCGCCGCGCGGGCGGACACCTATTCCGCGCGCGCAGGCTACTCCGAGCACCAGCTCGGCCTCGCGGTGGACGTCTGCCAGGTCGGCGGGTACTACGGCGCCTTCGGCAGCACGCCGGACGCTGGCTGGGTCAACGAGCACGCGCACGAATACGGCTTCATCCTGCGCTACGGCGAGGATATGACCTATATCACCGGCTATATCTATGAGCCGTGGCATTTCCGTTATGTCGGGCCGGACGCCGCGGCCTATATCCGCGACAACGGCCTGACCTACGAGGAGTACTACTACTATTACGTTGCCGGCGACGAGACGAGGTGAGCGCGATGGACGGGAAGCTGCTGGGTCAGGCGGTCGGCAAGTTCCTGGCGGGGCTGCTGCTGGTCTCCGCGCTGCTGTTTCTTCCGGCGGGCACGCTGCGGTGGCCGCAGGCGTGGCTGCTGCTGGCGATCCTGTTCGTGCCGATGTTCTGCGCGGGACTCGTGATGTGGAGGAAGGCGCCGGCGCTGCTGCGCAGCCGGCTGGACACGCGGGAGGGCGAGGGCGCGCAGCGCCGTGTGGTCGCCTTCAGCGGCGTCATGTTCCTGGCCGCGTTTCTCCTTGCGGGGCTCAGTTTCCGCTTCGGCTGGCTCCCGCTGCCCGCCTGGGTCTCTTGGGCCGCAGCGGCCGTGTTCCTGCTGGCCTACCTGCTCTATGGAGAGGTGCTGCGCGAGAACGTTTGGCTCTCCCGCACGATCGGCGTGCAGGAGGGGCAGAAGGTCGTCGATACCGGATTATACGGCGTCGTCCGTCACCCGATGTACGCCGCGACCGTGCTGCTGTTCCTTTCGATGCCGCTGGTGCTTTCGTCGGCGCTCTCGTTCGCTGTCATGCTGGCGTATCTTCCGCTGATCGCCGCCCGCATCCGGAACGAGGAACAGGTGCTGGCGCGCGAGCTGGACGGTTATGCCGACTATTGCCGCCGCGTGCGATACCGCCTGATCCCGTACCTTTGGTAAGAATGAAAACGAACGGCGGAGCCGAAGCTCCGCCGTTCGTTTTCATTCCTCGTCCGCGGGGGGCTCCGGCTCCGTCCGGTCGCTCATCGTGGCGACCAGCCGGTGGATCGGCACGCCCTGCTCGTAAAACTTCGCCTCGTAATCGGTCATCACGCCGTTCACACCCTGCGCGTGCAGATCGTCCGTCACCTCGCTGAGCGTGAAGCCGAAGCGCGGGATCTCCTCGAGCGAGAAGGCAAACAGCGGCGCGTTGTCGCTCTTGAAGTGGATCTGTCCGCCGGGAGCGAGCACCTGTCGGTACAGGCGCAGGAAGTTGCCGTGCGTCAGCCGGCGTTTGGCCTGCCGGCTCTTGGGCCAGGGATCGCAGAAGTTGATGTAGATGCGCTCCACCTCGCCGGGGGCGAAGAACGCGGGCAGGCGATCGGCGTTCGCGTCGATGAAAAAGACGTTGTGCAGTCCGGCGCGCTCTGCGCGCTCCATCGCCACCACGATCGCGTCCGGCACGCGTTCGACGGCGATGAGCAGCACGTCCGGCTCGGCGGCCGCGGTCTCCGCTGTGAAGCGGCCCTTTCCGCAGCCGAGCTCGACGCGCACGGAGCGGCAGCCGGGCAGCAGCTCGCGCCAGCGGCCGCGCATGGTCTCCGGTTCGGTGATCTGATAGTCGCCGCAGCGCGCCAGGCGCGGCTGCAAATTCTTCTTTTTTCTCATTCGCATGGGCAAACCCTCACTGTTTCGCTCGCTTTGAGCCTATCATAGCCGAAATCGCCGCGGGAAACAAGCCCAAAATGCCGCGGCGCAGAGATCGTTTCATTTTTAACAAGATGCATCGTTTCTTGCGTGCCGCCGGAAAGGCTTGGAAAAAATGCGGAAAATGATGCGCTGCCTCTTGCAAAAGGGCGTGCCGTTGCATATAATGTAAGCGGCAAAAAACGATGATGGCACTCATCATGATTTGAACAGGAGGAACACAACAATGAAAGTAGCAGTTTTCGGCGCCGGCACCATGGGCAGCGGCATCGCGCAGGTCTTCGCGGCGAAGGGCCACACCGCCCTGATGTACGCCTCGAGCGTCGCGTCCGCGCAGCGCCATAAGGACAAGCTGGACGCCTCTTTGCAGAAGCGCGTCGAGAAGGGCAAGATGACCCAGGAGGCGAAGGACGCCCTGATGGCCAACATCCTCGTTGAGGAGAAGGAAGCCGCGGCGGACGCCGACCTCGTCATCGAGTGCGTCGCCGAGCGCATGGCCACCAAGAAGGAGCTCCTCGGCGAGCTCGATGCCCTGTGCAAGGACACCACCGTCTTTGCGACCAACACCTCGTCCCTCTCCGTCACCGAGATGGGTCTCGGCCTCAAGCACCCGGTCATCGGCATGCACTTCTTCAACCCGGTGCCCAGCATGAAGCTCGTTGAGGTCATCCGCGGCGCCAACACCACGCAGGAGACCTTTGACTTCATCTACAACCTCTCCAAGGAGATCGGCAAGGAGCCGGTCGAGGTCGCCGAGGCGCCCGGCTTCGTCGTCAACAAGATCCTGATTCCGATGATCAACGAGGCCATCGGCCTGGTCGAGACCGGCGTCGCCTCCGTCGAGGATATCGACAAGGCCATGCAGCTCGGCGCGAACCACCCGATGGGCCCCCTCGCCCTCGGCGATTTCATCGGCCTGGACGTTTGCCTCGCCATCATGGACGTGCTCTACACCGAGACCGGCGATCCGAAGTATCGCCCGGCGCTGCTGCTCAAGAAGATGGTGCGCGGCGGCCTGCTCGGCCGCAAGTCCGGCAAGGGCTTCTACGATTACAGCAAGTGACCCGACTGACAGCAACAGGGAAGGGGACGGCCGTCGGCCGTCCCCTTTTTTGCGCTTTTCGGCGGGTTGGTCTTGCGCGGCGGAACGGATTCGGCTATACTGGAAAAAAACGAACGGGAGAGGGAAGCATGAGCCTTTTTTCCAAGCATGACGTGCCGCCGCCGACGGAGGCGCCGGAGTATATCGAGGTCGGGCAGATCGTCAACACGCACGGCGTGCACGGCGAGGTCAAGGTGCAGCCGTGGGACGTGACGGCGGACCGTCTCTGCGGCTTCAAGACCTTCTATCTGGACGGCGTGCCCTTCCGCCCGATCTCCAAGCGCACGCAGGGCGACATGGTGCTCATGAAACTGCCCGAGATCGACGATATGGACGCTGCGGCCGCGCTCAAGACCAAGGTGCTCTCGATCCGTCGGGCGGATGTGCGTCTGCCCAAGGGCGAGCATTTCGATTCCGAGCTGATCGGCATGCGTGTCTACAACTATTTTCCACACAGCTACGTCGGCCAGGTGGTCGAGGTGATGACCTATCCGGCGCATAAGCTCTACCGCGTCAAGGGACCGGAGAAGACGTATCTGATCCCCGCGGTCAAGGACATTTTTGTCACCGATATCAACGAGACCACGCGGGAGATCACCGTGCACATGATCGAGGGGCTGGAGACCGATGAGAATTGACATCATGACCCTGTTTCCGGAGTCGGTGGACGCGATGCTGAACGTGAGCATCCTGGGCCGCGCGCAGGAGCGCGGCCACATCACGATCCGCACCCACCAGATCCGGGACTTCACCACCAACCGACAGATGCAGGTGGACGACTATCCTTACGGCGGCGGCCGCGGCGCGGTCATGCAGGCGGATCCGCTTTACAGGTGCTGGGCGCACGTCTGCGAGCAGGCCGGCTCCCGCGGGCACACGATCTATCTCTCGCCCTGCGGCCGGGTGTTCACGCAGGCGGTTGCCCGCGAGCTCAAGGAGCGGTACGATCATCTGATCCTCGTCTGCGGTCACTACGAGGGCGTGGATCAGCGTTTCCTCGACGAGTGCGTGGATGAGGAGATCTCCATGGGCGATTTCGTCGTCACCGGCGGCGAGATCCCGGCCATGGCGCTGACCGACGCGGTCTGCCGCATGGTGCCGGGCGTCCTGCCGGGGGAGGAGTGCTTCACCGAGGAATCCCATTGGGACGGGCTGCTCGAGTATCCGCAGTACTCCCGGCCCGACGAGTGGCACGGCCGCCGCGTGCCGGAGGTGCTGCTCTCCGGCCACCACGAAAACGTGAAAAAGTGGCGCACGAAGGAGAGCTACAAGCGCACCATGCTGCGCCGCCCGGACCTCTGGGCGAAATTCGACGAGACGAAGCTCACCGCCAAGAGCGAGAAGAAGGTGCTGGCCGAGGCGAAGGCCGAGGCCGCGGCCGAGCGGGCCGGGCAGGAGGCTTCCTCCGCTGGCCTGTGATACAAAATGAAAGGAAGGGACGCGCGCTCCGTCTGGAGCGCGCGTCCCTTCCTTTGCATCGTCTTTTGCCTGCGGGTCACATTTTGCCGCTCAGGGCGCGCTCGAGCCAAATGGAGGCAAACTCCATCGCCTCCGCCAGGCTGCCCTTTTCCGTGCTGCGCACGACGCGGTCGCGCGACCTGAGGTTGGGCGCGGTGAGTTGGAGCTGGATGGAGACGCGCGTGGCGAGCTTGACATCCTTGAGATCCTCGGTGTCGAGCACCTGCATCATCACGATATACTTATCCGCCATCGAGCCGTAGTAGATCAGGTTGTCCACACGGCGCAGCGGGTGGCCGCGGTAGACGAGTCCGGTCGATTCCGCCATAGGGATCGCTCCTTTCGAGGTCGTTTCGATATAAAGGCAGTATACCATGCGCTTGAGCCCTTGTCAATCGCGTTCCGCCCGTCCGGAGACGGGAGCGCGCGGGGAGCCCTTGCCGTTCGCCTGCAAAAAATCGCGGCGGCATGACATTTTGGGCTTGCAATTTCGCACCGGCATGGTATAATGCGCCCGTGGATATAGAGAACACCTATTATCGAAATATAGGCGAAACCAATGAACAAAACGAGATCGCACGCGCTGCGATCATGGGAGCTGTAAAATGAAAGACGTCAACCTTGTGCTCGGCACGATGACCTTTGGGGAGTCGGTGTTTGCGCCCGACGCCGCGGCCTTCGTCAGGGCCTTTCTGGCGGAGGGCTATCGGGAGCTGGACACCGCCTATGTCTACAACGAGGGCCGCTGCGAGCGCATCCTCGGCGAGGTGCTGAAGGAAGTCGGCCCCTGCAGGATCGCCACGAAGGTCAACCCCCGCATCACCGGCCGGCTGGACGGCGCCGCCGCCCGCAGCCAGCTGACCGAGTCGCTCTCGCGTCTCGGCCTTGCCTGCGTGGATACGCTTTATCTGCATTTTCCCGATCCTGCGACGCCGGTGGACTCCGTGCTGGCCGCCTGTGCCGAGCTGCACGAGCAGGGAAAGTTCCGGGAGCTGGGCCTGTCCAATTTCCCCGCCTGGATGGTGGCGGACGTGTGGCACCGCTGCGACCGGCGCGGCTGGGTCAGGCCGACGGTGTTCGAGGGCGTTTACAATCCGCTGGCCCGCCGGGCCGAGACGGAGCTGAACGCCGCGCTGGACGCCTTCGGCATGCGCTTTTACGCCTACAATCCCATGGCGGGCGGGCTGCTCACGGGCCGTTACGCCGGCTTTGAAGACGATCCCGGCGACGGCCGCTTCACCCATCGGCCGAACTACCGCGGCCGCTATTGGAAGAAAAGCTCGTTCGACGCGCTGGAGGTGATCCAAGCCGCCTGCGCGCGCGCCGGCATCACCAGCGTCGAGGGGACCTATCGCTATCTCGCGTTCCACTCCATGCTGCGCGGCGACCGGGGCGACGCGATCCTGATCGGCGCCTCCAGGCTCTCGCATCTGCGGCAGAACATGGCGGCGGTGAAGGGCGGGCCGCTGCCGGCGGAGGTCGTCGCCGCCTTTGAGCAGGCCTGGGACATCGCCCGGGGCGACAGTCCGGACTATTTCACCCTCTACCGCGGCAAAGGCTCCGTGGGCGGGGAGAGCAAGTAACAGAGGAGGCGAGACGATGCTCGATCAACCAAAGGTGTTTGAGGCGCTTGCGCGCAGCGGCGTCACGTTTTTTACCGGTGTGCCCGATTCCTATCTGAACGGCTTTTGCAATTACGCTTTGCGGCATTTTCCCGACCGGAACGTCATCGCCGCCAACGAGGGCAACGCCGTGGCCATCGCCGCCGGGCACTATTTCGCCACCGGCGCGCTGCCGCTGGTGTATATGCAGAACAGCGGCATGGGCAACGCCGTGAACCCGCTGGCAAGCCTTGTCGATCATGACGTGTACGCCGCGCCGATGCTCCTGCTGATCGGCTGGCGCGGTCAGGGCGACACGGAGCCCGATCATCCGCAGCACAGGCTCCAGGGCGAGATCACGCCGGGCCTGCTGGAGCTTATGCACATCCGCTGCGCGATCCTGAAGGACGATGACGAGGACTTTGGCACCGTCGTGAAGGACGCGGCGGCGTACTGCCTGCGGGAGCGCCGGCCTTTCGGCCTGATCGCGCCCAAGGGCGTGATGGCCGATCCGGACAAACCCAACAATGTGGACGACGTCTATCCCATGAGCCGGGAGGAAGCCATCGCCGTCCTGCTGGAGCAGCTTCCGCCGGACACGATCTATGCGGCCACCACCGGCCGCGCCACCCGCGAGCTGTTCTTCCTCCGTGAGCGGCGCGGCGAGGATCTGTCGCACGACTTCCTGAACGTGGGCGCCATGGGCCACGCGTCCTCCGTCGCCCTGGGCGTCGCGCTGGCGCGGCCGGAACGCCGCGTCGCGGTGCTGGACGGCGACGCCGCGGCCATCATGCACCTGGGCGCCATGACGATGGTCAGCAAGCTGTCGGTGCCCAACCTGCTTCACGTGGTGCTCAACAACGGCGCGCACGAGTCCGTCGGCGGACAGCCCTCCGCCGGTCACCGGATCGATTTCACGCAGATCGCCGCGGCCTGCGGCTACGCCACCGTCGGCGGGCCGGTGGAGAGCCGGGCGGCGCTCGTCGCCGCGCTGGCGCAGCTCCGGGATGCCGGGCGGGCCGCGTTTCTCGACGTTCGCATCCACAAGGGCCTGAGCGGCAAGCTGCCGCCGCTGCGCTTCTCCCATCGTGCGGCGATCGACGCGCTGATGGCGGAGCTCGCAGGGCAGGAATAACGCAGGAACAAACAGAGACCCGCCCCCGGCGGGCGCTGCACATTACGCTTCTCAGCCGCGGCTGAGAGAAAGGAAACGATCATGAACAGCATGGACAAAACCAGAGAGTTTCTCAAGACCATCGGCCAGCCTGCGGGCGACGCCTACGACCTGCCCACCTCGGAAAAGCGCTTTGCCGACGGCGGACAGTACCGCTTTGAGGTGCCCGGCATTCAGGGCCCCAAGGTCATGCGCGCGCTGCTGGAGGCGATCGACGGCTACGGCCTCTATCTCCACCGCGTCACCCAGACCCAGGGCATCATGCGCCTGACCGACGAGGAGATCGCCAAGATGGTGGAGCTGGCGCACGAGTGGAAAACCGACCTCATCCTGGCCATCGGCCCCCGCGCCACGACCGACACCTCCGCCTCCGTCCACACGGAGGAGGGCGTCCGCATGGGCTACCGCCTGCGCGGACAGGAGCAGATCGTCCGCGCGGTGGAGGACGTGAAGCGCGCCGCACGCCTCGGCTGCCGGGGCTTCCTGGTCTATGACGAGGGCTGCCTGTGGCTGCTGGGCAAGATGCGCGAGGCCGGCGAGATTCCCGAGGACTGCCATTTCAAGGTCTCCGCGCACACGGGCCACGGCAACCCCTGCTCGGCAAAGCTGCTCGAGAGCATCGGCGCCGATTCGATCAACCCGGTGCGCGACATCCAGCTGCAAATGATGGCTGCCATGCGTCAGGCGATCGACATCCCGCTGGACCTGCATACCGAGAATCCCAAGTCCACCGGCGGCTTCATCCGCCACTATGAGGTGCCAGAGATGGTGCGCGTCGCGGCGCCGATCTACCTCAAGACCGGCGGCTCCGTAGCCGCCACCCACAGCTGGGACAGCACCGAGGACGACGCCCGCAAGCGCGCCAAGCAGTGCTCGCTGGTCAAGCGCATGCTGGACGAATACTATCCGGAGGCCGTCTGGTCGCCCCGCGGCAGCCTGGTCTGACCGCCGCAAACGGGAAAGGACGAAAGACCGACCATGAGACATCACCTGTATCACCCCGATTTTCCCTTCGTCGTGCCGCCGGAGCATTTCGACAAGCACACCGAGCGGGATCTGCTGCAATACTGCCTCGGCGCCGCCATGTATATGCCGGGCTTCCAGGACTTCACGCCCAAGATCCTGGACCGCGCCATGCCGGGCCTGACGACGATGGTTCTTTGCTTTGAGGACGCCTGCCCGATCGAGCGCGTGCCCGAGGCGATGGCGAACGTGCACCACCTGCTCTCCTCGATTGCGGACGCCGTGGACGGCGGCAGCCTCGACCCGGATCACGTCCCGCTGATCTTCGTGCGCGTGCGCGATCTTGCGCAGTTCAAGGCCTTCGGCGAGGGTCTGACCGCGCGTGAGGTGCGCTTCCTCTGCGGCGTCAACTTCCCGAAGTTCAACGCCGAAAACGGATATGAGTACTATGCGTATCTTCAGGACCTGAACGACCGCTTCGGCGAGATCCTTTACGGCATGCCCATCATCGAGGATCCGGACGTCGCCTATAAGGAGAGCCGGATGGCCCAGCTGCTCGGCATCAGGAAGATCCTTGACAAATATCACGACCTGGTGCTCCAGGTGCGCGTCGGCGGCACGGACTTCAGCTCCGTCTTCGGCGTGCGCCGCGGCGTCGATTACAGCCTGTACGATATCATGACCGTCCGCGAGTGCCTGAGCGACATCATGAACGTCTGCGGCCGGAACAACGACTATGTGATCGCCGGCCCGGTGTGGGAGTATTTCCGCGCGCCGAAGGAGCTGATGTTTGAAAAGCTGCCGCCTCACGGCCTTGAGGACTATCTGATCCGGCGCAAGCCCCTCGTGAACAACGAGATCGACGGGCTGCTGCGCGAGGTCATTCTGGACAAGGCCAACGGCTTCGTCGGCCGCACCGTGATCCATCCGACCCACGTGAAGTTTGTCAACGCGCTGATGGCGGTCACGAAGGAGGAGTACGACGACGCCTGCCAGATCCTCGGCACGGGCGGCGGCGTGGTCAAGGGCTCCGGCGGCAATAAGATGAACGAGATCCGGCCCCACACCAACTGGGCCAAAAAGATCCGCAACCGGGCGCGGGCGTTCGGCGTCATCGAGAATGAGGGCGCCTATGTCAAGCTCTTTGCGGTGAATGAGTGACGTCCGCTGCCGCTCCGACGGCGGAAGGGAAGGAGATCCTATGATAGAACTGACCACGCCCATATCGGAGGAGGCCGCGGCCGGCCTGCGGGTGGGCGATACCGTTGCGATCAGCGGCCATATCCTCTGCGGCAGAGACGCCGTCCTGCCGAAGGTGCTCAAGCTGATCGAGGAGGGCAGAGCGGACGAGCTCGGCGTCGACCTGCACGGGCAGGTCGTGTTCCACACGGCGGTGAGCGTCGCCGGTGTGGGACCCACGTCCTCCAACAAGCTGGAGATCGAGAGCAGCATCGCGCCGCTGTCCGCTGCGGGAGTCAAGCTGCATCTCGGCAAGGGCGCGCTGCACCGCGAGACGGTCGAGGCGCTGGCGCGGCACAACGCCGTCTACGCGGTCATCCCGCCGGTGACGGCCCTGCTCGGCGCGAAGACGACGGAGCAGCGCGTGCTTGCCTTTCCGGAGCTGGGCATGGAGGCGCTGTATCTCATCAAGGTCGACCGCTATCCGGCGATCATCGCCGCGGCGCAGGGGGGGAGTATCTATGACGAACGCTGAGATCACCGCCCGCGTGCGGGACGCGCTCGTGGAGGCCGGTTCGACGTTCCGAACGGACAAAAAGGAAGCCTACCGCCGTGCGATCGAGACGGAGAAGGATGACAAGGCACGCTGGGTCCTCGAGACCATTCTGGAGAATGCCAAGACAGCGGAGCGCGACCGCGCCCCGCTGTGCGACGACACGGGCATCCCCCACCTCGTGCTGGAGGTCGGCGGCGAGCGCGCCGTGACGGGGAACATGCTCGGCGCCATCCGCCTCGGCGTGGCCGAGGGGCTGCGCAAACTGCCCGGCCGTCCGATGGGCATCCTGGGCGACGACTGCCGCCGCATCGACCAGAGCGGCGGCCTCGATCCGGACAGCGCCGGCGTGCTGCCCGCGCCGATCCTGCTGCGCGCGTGCGAGGGCGACGTTCTCCGCCTCCACGTCCTGATGTTCGGCGGCGGCCCGGCGATCCGGGCCAAGACCTACCGTGTTTTCCACCGCCACAGCGTGCAGGTCTTTCTGGACGAGGTCGTGCGCTGGGCGCAGGAGGGCGTGTCGCAGCTGGGCTGCTCGCCGTGCACGCTCGCGGTCGGCGTGGGCCGGTCGCACTTTGAGGCCGCAGCCATGATGCTCCAGGCCCAGGTCGACGGCCGGTACGACGTGCAGTCCGACCTGGAGCGCGAGATCACCCGCCGGGTGAACGAGGCGGACATCGGCCCCCTGGGCTTGGGCGGGAGCACCTCTGTGCTGGCCACGTTCCTGAAGGTCGGCCCCCAGCGGGCAAGCGGGGTGCGCATCGTGTGCGTGCGCCCCACGTGCTGCTTCGAGCCGCGGATCGCGACGGTCGAGCTGTAACGCAAAAGAGAAAAAATGAAGTCCCGAGCGGCCTTTTTTCGACCGTTCGGGACTTCCTCAGTTTTCGTTGGCTTACTTGCCCAGGTAGCGGCGCACCAGCACCTGGAGCAGCTCGTCGCGATCGAGCTTGCGGATCAGGGTGCGCGCCTGATTGTGGTTGGTGATGTAGGTGGGATCCTCCGACAGGATATAGCCGACGATCTGGTTGATCGGGTTGTAGCCCTTGTCCTCGAGGGCTGCGTAGACCGTGGTGAGGATATGGTGGATCTCGGCGTCCTTTTCCTGGACGGTATCGAATTTGCGGGTAAACTCATCCATACGAATCCCTCCTTATCGGCTTTCAGTATACGCGCCGGTTTCCGAAAAGTAAAGTCCGCGGCGCGATCTGTAACACAATCGTAACTTAACGCAGCTTTGCGCCGAGCTCCTGGCCCAGTTTTTCGACGATCGCCGCCATGGAGGCGTCGGCCTCCTCGCTCGTGAGGCTGCGGTCGTCCGCGCGCAGCACCAGCGAGAACGCGACGCTCTTCGCGCCTGCGGCGATGCCGGGCCCGCGGTAGATGTCGAACAGCGTCACCTCGCGCAGCAGGCCGTGCGCCGCGCGGCGGATGCACTCCTCCAGCGCGCCGACGGTCACGCTCTCCGCGCAGACGACGGCGATGTCGCGCGTCGCGGCGGGGAACTTGGGCAGCGGCCGGTAGACGGGCGCCTCGCCGCGCGCGGCGTACAGCGCCTCAAAGCTCAGCTCCGCGGTGTAGACCTCCGTCTCCACGCCGTAGTTCGCGCAGACGAGCGGGTGGATCTGGCCGAGGACGCCGATCTCCCTGCCGTCGGCATACACCCTGGCGCAGCGGCCCGGGTGGTAGGCGCTGCGATCCTGGCAGGCCTCGAAGCGGACGCCGCCGACGCGCGCCGCGGCGAGCAGCTGCTCCACCGCGCCCTTGAGGCCGAAGAAGTCGATCCCGTCGCCGTAGGCGCCGAGGGCGAGCACCTTCGGCTCGTCCGCGAGACCGTCCGCGCGCGGCAGATAGATCTTGCCGAGCTCATAGAGGCGGACGGATTTGTTGCGGTAGTTGTAGTTGCGCGTCACGATCTCGAGCATCGAGGGCAGGATCGTTGTCCGCATGATGGACGTGTCCTCGCCCAGCGGGTTGAGGATCCTCAGGCTGCGGCGCAGCGGGCTGTCCGGTGCCATGCGGATCTTGTCGTAATAGGACGGGGAGATGAACGAATAGGTGATGATCTCGTCGTAGCCGAGTGCCCGGCAGGTGGCGCCGAGCATACGCTCGAACTTCTGCACGTCGGTGTAGCCGCCGCGTGTGGTCTGGCCGCGCATCAGCGTGTCGGGGATGCGGTTGTAGCCGTAGAAGCGGGCGACCTCCTCGGCGATGTCGGAGTAGTGCTCCACGTCGCTGCGCCAGGAGGGAACGAGGATGTCATCCCCGTCGAACCCGAAGCCGAGCGAGAGCAGCACCTCGCGCATATAGTCGGCGGAGAGCTCGGTGCCGAGCAGGGCGTTGACCTTGTCCGGCTCGAGCCTGACCACGGTGGGCGCCTTGTCCTGTGCGATCACGTCCATCACGCCGTCCACCACCTCGCCGCAGCCGAGCTGCTCGACGAGCTCGCAGGCGCGCTCGACGGCCTTGATCGTGTTCATCGGGTCAAGACCCTTTTCATAGCGGGAGGAGGCGTCGGTCCGCATGCCGAGGGCCGTGGCCGTGCGGCGGACGGACACGCCGTTGAAGTTCGCGCTCTCAAAGAGCACCATCGCCGTGTCGCCGACGATCTCGCTGTTCGCGCCGCCCATCACGCCCGCGACGCACACGGGTCTGTGCTCGTCGCAAATGCAGAGCATCGAGGTCGTCAGCGCGTGATCCTTGCCGTCGAGCGTCTGGATGCTCTCGCCCGCGCGCGCGGTGCGCACGACGATCTTCCCGCCCTCCACGCAGGAGAAGTCGAATGCGTGCATCGGCTGGCCGTATTCGAGCATCACGTAGTTCGTGATGTCCACGATGTTGTTGATCGGGCGCACGCCGCAGGCGCGCAGCTTTTCGCGCATCCACAGCGGGGACGGCGCGATCTTCACGTTTTTCACCATGCGCGCGGTGTAGCGCGGGCAGAGGCTGCCGTCCTCGATCTCGATGTCGACAAGCTGCGCAATGTCCCCGCCGCTGCCGCGGACGACCGGCGTGTGCAGCGTGAGCGGGCGGCGGAAGGTCGCGCTCGCCTCGCGCGCGAGGCCGATCATGCTCAGGCAGTCGGGCCGGTTGGGCGTGATCTCGAACTCGACCACGGAGTCGTCCAGCCCCAGCACCTTCGTGACGTCCTGCCCGGGCTGCGGATCCCTGGCCCTGAGGTCGGGATCGTCGTTCAGGAGGAACAGCCCGTCGCTCGCAGCCCAGGGCCAGTCGCGGTCGGTCATGCCGAGCTCGGCGTAGGAGCAGCACATGCCGTTGGACGCGACGCCCCGCAGCTTGCCCGCCTCGATGCGCTTGCCGCCGGGCAGCTCCGCCCCGTCGAGCGCGACGATCACGAGGTCGCCGACCTTCTGGTTCTGCGCGCCGGTGACCACCTGGATCGGCGCGGCCTGACCGACGTCGATCTGCAGCACCCACATGTGGTCGGAGTTTTCGTGCCGCACCATTTCGAGGATGCGGCCGACGACCACGTTTTTGATCTCCGCGTCGGTGCGCGTGATCGTCTCGACCTTCGAGCCGGAGAGCGTCATCTCGTCGTTGAAGGTCTTGTCGTCGACGTCGTGCAGGTCGACGAATTCATTGAGCCATTTTCTGCTTAAGTCCATGTTCGCGCACCTCCCTTAAAACTGCTCGAGGAACCGGACGTCGTTCTCGAAGATGAGCCGCAGGTCGCTGATCTTGAAGTAGGCCAGCGCCAGCCGCTCGAGACCGAAGCCGAACGCCCAGCCGGAATAGACGGTGGAGTCGATGCCGCAGCCTTCGAGCACCTTCGGGTGCACCATGCCGGCGCCGAGCAGCTCGATCCAGCCCTCGCCCTTGCAGGTGGGGCAGCCCTTGCCGCGGCATTTGTAGCACTGGATGTCCATCTCGCAGCTCGGCTCGGTGAACGGGAAGTGGTGCGGGCGGAAGCGGGTGACCGTCTCCTCGCCGTAAAGCTGCCTTGCCACCTCGCTCAGCGTGCCCTTGAGGTCAGCCATCGTGATGCCCTTGTCGATCACCATGCCCTCGACCTGGTGGAACATGGGCGAGTGCGTGGCGTCCACCTCATCCTTGCGGTACACGCGGCCCGGCGCGATCATGCGGATGGGCAGCGGCTGCGTCTCCATCACGTGGATCTGCATGGGCGAGGTCTGCGTGCGCAGCAGGATGGAGCTGTCCTCGGTGAAGTAGAACGTGTCGCTCCATTCGCGGGCGGGGTGGCCCTCCTTCTCGTTGAGCTTGTCGAAGTTGTACTCTGCCAGCTCGACCTCGCGGTCCTCCACGACCTCGAAGCCCATGCCGATGAAGATGTCCTTGAGCTCGTCGAGCACCTGATACATCGGGTGCTGCTTGCCGATGCGGCGCACGGTGCCGGGGATCGTGACGTCCACGGTCTCGCTGAGCAGGCGCGCGGCCATGGCGCGCGAGGCGAGCGCCTCCGCGCGCTCCTCGATCGCGCGCTCGAGCTTCGCGCGCACCTCGTTGGCGAGCTGTCCGATCACCGGGCGTTCCTCGGCCGAGAGCTTGCCCATCTGCTTGAGGACGGCGGTCAGCTCGCCCTTCTTGCCGAGGTACTGCACGCGCAGGGCGTCCAGCTCCTCGGCGTTTTTCGCGCTCTCCAGCGCCGCGACGGCTCTGGCGCGAATGGTCTCCAACTGCTGCTTCATGCTGTCTTCTCCTTTTCGGATGTGATTTGCATAAAAAAGGAGCCCTTCCTCCCTCAAAGGGACGAAAGACTCTTCCGCGGTACCACCCTTGTTCGCGCGGATCCCGCGCGCACTTGAAGCCGGTAACGGCGGCGACCCGTCCGCGCATTTCCTCGCGGCCGCTCCGGGGCGAACCAAGCGGCGCCGCGCAGGACGGCTCACAGCCGGCGACCGTCCCTCTCTTGGCGAAGCGTTGACGCTATTTTCCCCATCGTTGCGTTGTTCCGAGACCTACTTATACCATACTCCCGCGCGCATTGCAAGCAAAATCTTTCCGCCCGCCGCCACTGTCGCTTTTCTCCTTTCCGCGCTTGACATTTTTGCCCAAACCGATATACTTTAACTGTTTGGTTGACCGCGCGCGGCGCGTTCCGCGCAGACTTACGATCAGAAGGAGAATTCCGGAATGGCGACTTATCCCATGCACGTTGCGGGCCTGATCCGCGACCTTCCCATCTGCAAGGTGAACGACGAGCTGTATATCGGCGCGTTCATCATGTTCGGCGATGCGGAGCTCACCGTCGCGTGCGCCCGCGATCTGCTCAAGCTGGCGGAGGATATCGAGTACGACTATCTCTTCACGGCCGAGGCCAAGAGCATCCCCCTGATCCACGAGATGGCGCGTCAGAGCGGCGCGGAGAAGTACTTCATCGCGCGCAAGGGACCGAAGGTCTACATGCCCGATCCCATCAGCGTGGATGACCGCTCGATCACCACGCTCTCGCTCCAGCGGCTGTATCTCGGCAGCGACGATGCCGCGCTCATCAACGGCAAGCGCATTCTGATCGTGGACGACGTGATCTCCACGGGCGGATCGCTCAAGGCGATGGAGGCGCTGGTCGCCAAGGCCGGCGGCACGGTCGCGGGCCGCATGGCGGTGCTGGCCGAGGGCGGCGCGGCCGCGCGGCACGATATCCGCTATCTCGCTCCGCTGCCGGTCTTCAATTCCGACGGCACGGTCAAGGAATAACGGCCAAAACAACGGGAGCGCACGAGCCAAACCGGCCCGTGCGCTCCTTTGTCATGTTGTTTTGCTTTATAGAAGAGCGATCAGCTTTCTCACGTCCCCGTCGGTCGTCGCCCAGTTCACGGCGAGGCGGATCACGGTGCGTTCGTCGCAGCGTTTTTCCCAGAAACCGTATTCCACCCGCGGGGCAAGCCGCGCGAGCGTCTCGTCCGGCAGCTCGAGGAACAGTTGGTTGGTGGGGGAGTGCCAGGCGAAGCGATAGCCCTTTTCCGTGAGCGCGCCGCGCAGCGTGTCCGCGTGCGCGAGCGCCGCGGCGCCGATCCTGCCGTAGAGATCGTCCGTGAACAGCGCGTCGAACTGCACGCCGAGCAGGCGGCCCTTGGCGAGCAGCGCGCCGTGCTGCTTGATCACGGTGAAGAAGTGCGGCAGCAGGCCCGGCCGCGGGATCACGACGGCCTCGCCGAACAGCGCCCCGCACTTTGTGCCGCCGACGTAGAACACGTCGCACAGCGCAGCGAGGTCGGGCAGGCCCGCATCGTTCTCGGAACACGCGAGGGCATAGGCGAGGCGCGCCCCGTCAACGTAGAGCAGCAGCCCGTGCGCGTTGCACAGCGCGCGGATCGCGGCGAGCTCGGCGCGGGAATAGAGCGTGCCGAACTCCGTCGGCTGCGAGAGGTAGACGAGCCGCGGGCGCACCGTGTGCTCGTTGTTTTCGTCGGCTTCAAAGCGTTCGAGGAAACGCCGCAGCGTGTCGGCGTCGAGCTTGCCGTCCCGCTGCGGGAGGGCGAGCACCTTGTGCCCGCCGAACTCGATCGCGCCGGCCTCGTGGACGCTGACGTGTCCGGTTTCGGCCGCGAGCACGCCTTCGTAGGAGCGCAGGCACGCCCCGATCACGGTGGCGTTGGTCTGCGTGCCGCCGGTGAGGAAGTGGATCTCCGCGTCCGGGCAGCGGCAGGCGGCGCGCAGCTTCTCTGCGGCGGCGCGGCAGAATTCGTCCTTGCCGTAGCCGGGCGTTTTGACCGCGTTCGTCCGCACCAGCGCCGCCAGCACGGCGGGGTGCGCCCCTTCCTGATAGTCGGAGGAAAAATACAGCTTCTGCGCGTCCATACGATCCTCTCCTTTGCCGTGCGCTGTGATATCGGCAGTATAGCATGCCGGCGGGTGCGAATCAAGAGCGTACGGACGCGTTTTGACCTCTAAGGCGTTTTTTCTGCACTTTTTGCGTTAGTTTCCTGTTGCTATCTGCCGGCAAACGGTATAAAATGAAAAAACGCCGGATCGGCGCCGAAACAGATGGGAAAGGGAATCGACGTATGAGGGAAACGGGTGCGAATCGGGACGGGACGGCGCTGCGGCCGTATCTGTCTCCCGCTGCGGCCTGGGCGCTTGCCGTGGGGACCAGTGTCGGCTGGGGCGCTCTGGTGGTGACGAGCAGGGACTATCTCTCTCAGGCGGGACCGGCAGGCAGCGTGCTCGGGCTTCTGCTGGGCGCCGTGCTGATGCTCCTGATCAGCAGGAACTTTCATTATATGGCAAACATCTTCCCGGATGCCGGCGGGATCTACGCGTACACGAAAAACGTCTTCGGGTACGACCGGGCCTTTCTGGTGTCCTGGTTTCTCAGCCTTACGTATATCTCCATGTTCTGGGCGAACGCGACGAGCCTGCCGCTGTTCGCGCGCTACTTCCTGCGGGAGGCCTTCAGTTTCGGCTACCTCTACACGGTCTTCGGCTATGAGGTCTATCTCGGCGAGACCCTGCTCACGCTGCTGGCGATCGCGTTGGTGACGCTGCTGTGCATCCGGAGCAAGCGGGCCGCGGCGCACGTGATGGTGGGCCTCGTGCTGGTCTTTGCCGTCGGGATCACGGTGTGCTTTTGCGCGGCGATGCTCGGCCACGGCGGCGCCGCGATGCAGCTCGCCCCCGCCTTCCTGCCGGACAGAAGCGCCTTTTTGCAGGTCCTGCGCATCACGTTCATTTCGCCCTGGGCGTTCATCGGCTTTGAGAGCGTCACCCACTCGGCGGAGGAGTTCAACTTCCGGACGAGCAGGTTCTACCGCATCCTCGTGGCCTCCGTGCTCACCTCGACCGCGCTGTACGTTTTCGTGACGCTGCTGAGCGTTTCGGCCTATCCCGCGGGCTGCGCGAGCTGGCTGGACTATCTTGCGCGCCTGGATGAGTTCCATGGGATCGACGGTCTGCCGGCCTTCTATGCCGCGCACTATTATCTCGGCGATCCGGGCGTGTATCTCCTGATGGCTTCGCTGCTGGCCCTCGTGCTCACGAGCCTGATCGGGAACCTGCGCGCGCTGAGCCGCCTGTTCTATGCGGTGGCGCGGGACGATATCCTGCCGAAGCGCTTTGCGCGCCTGAATGCGCGGCAGATCCCGCAGGACGCGATGCTTCTGGTGGCCTGTCTGTCCCTGCCGATCCCCTTCCTGGGCAGGACGGCCATCGGCTGGATCGTCGATATCACCACGATCGGTGCGACCGTCATTTACGGTTTCGTTTCGGCCGTTGCGTACAAGACCGCGAAAGGCCGCGGCGACCGGAAAGAAAAACTCACGGGCGGCCTGGGCTTTGCGATCATGCTGCTGTTCGGCGTCTATCTGCTGTTTCCCAACCTGTTTTCGGACGATACGCTGGAGACGGAGACCTATATCCTGCTGATCGTGTGGGCGATCATCGGCTTCTTCTACTTCCGCAGGATCATCTCCAAGGATCACGCCCGCCGCTTCGGCAAGGCGATCATCGTGTGGATCGCGCTGCTGGCGCTCATCGTGTTCATGGCCATGATCTGGTCCGGCCGCAGGGACGAGAGCATCACGCGAAACGCCGTTTACGGCATTCAGAGTTATTACGAGGGCACGGCGGACGCGGCGTCGCTCACCATGAGCGCGGACGAGTACGTCACGCGCCAGCTCGACGTACTGCACCGCTCCAACGTCATGAACACGCTGATCGTGACCGGCATCCTCGCGCTCGCGCTCGGTGCCATGCTGATCAACCACCTCTCCCTGCGCAAATGGGAGGCGCAGACCGCCCGCGAGAGGGACAGCGCCCGCGAGGTCGCCTATAAGGACTCGCTGACGGGTGTGAAGAGCAAGCATGCCTACGTAGAGCACGAGAAGGAGATGGCGGATCGCATCTATCGCGGCGAAGCCGGCGAATTTGCCGTCCTTGTCTGCGATGTCAACGGTCTCAAGCAGATCAACGATACGCTGGGCCACAAGGCCGGCGACGAGTATATCCGTTCCGCCAGCCGGATGATCAGCGAGCACTTCAAGCACAGTCCGGTCTTCCGCATCGGCGGCGATGAATTCGCGGTGATCCTCTGCGGCCGGGATTACGAGAACCGGCGCGCGCTTCTCGACGAGATCAACGCGCGGATCGAGCGGAACATCGGCACCGGGAACGTCGTTGCCTCGCTCGGCATGGCGGATTTCGATCCTGCGACGGACAACACCTTCCATGCGGTCTTTACTCGGGCGGACGGGCTGATGTACGAGCGGAAAAAGGAGCTCAAGCGCATGGGCGCCGTCACGCGGGACTGACCCCGCCTTTTGTCGGCCGGAGGTGCGTTTTTGCCGCTTTCGGCGCGGCTTCCTGTTGCAAAAGCGCGTCGCTCGTGGTATCATGAAAACCAATCAAACAATGTCCGACGGTGCGCCGCTTTTTCCGCAGCCTGCGGCTTCGATCCGCCCGCCGTTTCCGCGGCGGGCGGATCGGGCCGATGCCATGCCGAAAAAGAACGGCGGGCCTTTTTGCAAACAGAGAGGAGGACTGCCTATGCTCCGATGGGCGATCTACGCAATGGTGTATCTCGGCAGCGCGCTCATGGTGTACAACATCTGCGGCTTCGTCCGCTTTGCCCGCTTCGTCAAGGGCCTGAAGGCTTGGAGCGGGGAGGATCATCTGCTGTATATTCCCATCGTCCTGCTGGTGTTGTTCCTGATGGGCTATCTGGCCGTCGGCATTTTCGGCCGGCCGGATCTGATCGTTTCGGTCATCCTGTTCGGCGGCAGCATCTTCGTTTACGTCGTCTACCGTCTGCTCAGCGGCATCACGCTGAAGATCGTGGAGAGCGAGCAGGTGGAGGCGCGGCTTCTGGCGGCGGAGGAATCGAACCGCGCCAAGACCGGCTTCCTCGCGAGCGTCAGCCACGAGATGCGCACCCCCATGAACGTGATCCTGGGGCTGGACAGCGTCGCGCTGAAGAACCCCGATCTGCCGGCGGAGACGCGCTGCCACCTGGAGAAGATCGGCCAGAGCGGCAGGCATCTGCTGGGCCTCATCAACAACATGCTGGACATGAACCGCATCGAGACCGGCGCGCTGGAGGTCCGGCACAGCGAATTCTCCCTTGCGGACGCGCTGGATCAGGTCTGCGCCATCGCGCACACGCTCTGCGAGGACAAGGGCCTGACCTGGGACTTCTCTGCCGCGGAGGATGCGCGCGGGCGCTTCGTCGGCGACGAGCTGCAGCTCAAGCAGGTGCTGCTGAGCATTCTGGACAATGCGGTGAAATATACGGATGCTCCGGGCACGGTGAGCCTTGCGGTGACGTGTGCATCCGAGCGGGAGGACGTCCGGACGCTGCGCTTCGCCGTGCGGGACACCGGCATCGGCATCGACCGGGAGTTTCTGCCTCGGATCTTCGAGGCCTTCACGCAGGAGGACGCCAGCTCCACCAACCGTTACGGCGGCAGCGGGCTGAGCCTCGCGCGCACGAAGCACGTCGTGGAGCTCATGGGCGGCACCCTTGCGGTGGAGAGCGAGAAGAACGTCGGCTCCGTCTTCACCGTCACGCTTGCCCTGCCGCGCGCGGAGGAGAGCGCCCCGCCTCCCGCGGCGGAGACGCCCGTCTCGCTGGAGGGACGCCGCATCCTGATCGTGGAGGATCTGCCGGAGAATGCGGAGATCGTGCAGGATCTGCTGGAGCTTGAGGGCGCCGAGACGGAGCATGCGGAAAACGGGCAGGTCGCGCTGGACATGGTCTCCCGCGCGCCGCTGTGGTATTATGACGCGATATTGATGGATCTTCGCATGCCCGTGATGGACGGGCTGGAGGCCACCCGCCGGATCCGCGCGCTGGAGCGGGAGGATGCCGGCGCCGTCCCGATCATCGCGCTGACTGCGAACGCCTTTGAAAGCGATGTGCGGCAGTCGCTGGCAGCGGGCATGAACGAGCATCTGGCCAAGCCCACGGATGCGGATACGCTGTACGCCGTGCTGAAACGGCAGATCGGCAGCGCTTCAGCAGCGGAAAGGAGAACTTTGTTATGATAAAGTCCAAGCAGATCCAGCGCCCCCAGCTCGTGCTGGTCGTGGACGATCAGGAGATCAACCGCGATGCGCTCGGCGTCATTCTGGAGGATGATTATGAGGTCATCTACGCCGAAAACGGGAAAGAGGCCCTTGCGCAGATGCAGGCTCATGCGGAGGAGCTTTCCATCGTGCTGCTGGATCTGCTCATGCCGGTCATGACCGGCTTTGAGGTGCTCGCGCGCGTGCAGGCGGACGAAACGCTGCGCACGATCCCGGTCATCGTGCTCACGGCGGAAAAAAGCGCGGAGCTCAGGGCCCTGCAGATGGGCGCGGCGGATTTCATCACCAAACCCTTCGACGTGCCGGAGGTCATCCTGGCCCGCGTGGGCCGCATCATCGAGCTGAGCGAGGGCCGGCACCTGATCTCCGCCGCGGAGCATGACCGCCTGACCGCGCTTTACAGCCGCAACTTTTTCTTCGAGTATGCCAACCGCCTTTTCCACTATCATCCCGAGATGCGTCTGGACGCGGTCGTGATGAACATCGAGCAGTTCCATTCCATCAACGATCTCAACGGCCGTGACTTCGGCGACGAAGTGCTGCGCATCATCGGCGGCGAGATCCGCGCCTTCCTCGCAGAGACGGAGGGCATCGCCAGCCGCTTCGAGGGGGATCGTTTCGCGATTTACTGTGTGCAGCAGCCGGATTACCGCGCCCTGCTGAGCCGCTTTCAGGAGCGGGTCAACGCGATCTCTCCCAGCGTCAACATCCGCCTGCGCATGGGCGTGAAGCCCTGGCAGGAGGGGGTGGAGCCGATCTTGCTGTTCGACCGGGCGCGCGCCGCCTGCAGCATGGTGCGCGGCGATTATCAGAATTCCCTCATGATCTACGATGAGGATATGCGCCTGCGCGAGCTGCTGAACCGGCGCCTGCTGAACGATCTGCGCATCGCGGCGGAGGAGCATCAGCTCAAGGTCTTCTATCAGCCCAAATACGACATTCAGTGCGATCCGCCCCGCCTCAGCAGCGCGGAGGCGCTCATCCGCTGGAAGCATCCGGAGCTGGGCATGATCTCTCCCGGCGAATTTGTCCCCCTGTTTGAGGGCAATGGCCTGATCGGCATCGTGGACAGCTTCGTGTGGCGTCAGGCGGCCGCGCAGGTCGCCGCTTGGCGGGAGAAGTACGGCTTCACCCTGCCGGTCTCCGTCAACCTCTCCCGATCCGACGTGTTCGACCCCACGCTGATCGACCGTCTGGTGCACCTGATCGAGAGCAACGGCCTCGAGTATCACAGCATCAAGCTCGAGGTCACGGAGTCCGCCTATACGGACAATGCCAAGCACGTGCTTCTCGTCATCCGCCGTCTGCGGGAGCTGGGCTTTGAGATCGAGATGGACGATTTCGGCTCCGGCTACTCCTCGCTCAATATGCTCTCTGACATGCCGATCGACGTGCTGAAGATGGACATGAAGTTTGTGCGCAACATCGAGGCGAACGAGACGGATATGCGTCTGGTGAAGCTCATTCTCGATATTGCGAAGTACCTCCGGCTGCGTGTCGTGGCGGAGGGTGTGGAGACCGAGGGCCAGCTCTCGCTGCTGCGGGATGCGGGCTGTGATCTGGTGCAGGGCTACTATTTCTCGCGCCCGCTGCCGCCCGAGGAGTTCGAGCAGCTGATCCGGCGTGAGATCGCGATCGAAAGGAGCTGAGAACGATGACGCTTGAGGAACTGTATCGGGACATCGGCGGCGACTATGCGCAGGCGCTCCGCGTGCTGCGCATGGACAAGCTGATCGACAAGCACGTGCGCAAGTTCGTTCAGAACGGCGTGCCGGAGGCGCTGCTCGCCGCCGGTGAGCGCATGGATCCCACACAGCTGTTCGAGAGCGCGCACGCGGTCAAGGGCGTGTGCGGCAACCTGGGCCTCGTCCGCCTGGCGGAGGCCGCCTCCGAGATCACGGAGGAATACCGTCCCGGCAGCACCCGCCGCCTGACGGACGATCAGGTGCGGGAAAAGCTCGCCGCCTTCGCGGCGCTTTACCGGCAGACGGCGGAGGGCATCGGCCGCTACGCCGAAGGATGACGCTGCGGCGCCGCAGAAAGGAAATGAGAACGCTTGATGAATCGTTTCTCTGATAAGCAGGAGGCGCCATATCTGTCCGCGCTGGGCGCCTGGGCGCTCGCGTTCGGCTGCAGCGTGGGCTGGGGCGCGTTCGTCATGCCGGGCACGACGTTTCTGCCCCTTGCCGGCCCCGTCGGGACGGCGGTCGGCATCGGCGTCGGCGCGCTCGCCATGCTGATCCTGGGCGCAAACTATCACTATCTGATGAACCGCTTTTCCGGCGGCGGCGGGACGTATACCTACGTCAAGCACTGCTTCGGCTACGACCACGGCTTCGTGAACGCGTGGTTCCTGATCCTGACGTATGTCGCCGTCATCTGGGCCAACGCCTCGGCGCTGCCGCTGATTGCGAGAACGCTTCTGGGCGGCATGTTCCAGTTTGGCTTCCATTATGAGCTTGCCGGCTTCCACGTCTATTTCGGCGAGCTGCTGCTGGCCGTCGGCTCGCTGCTGATCGCAGCGCTGCTCTGCCTGCGCCGCAAGCTGGCGGAGCGGACGCAGATCGTCATGGCGGTCGTGCTGTTCGCCGGCATCGCGGTGTGCTTCGTCTGGGCGCTTGCAGGCGGCGGGGAAAGCTCCGCGGCCTTTTCTCCGGCCTTCGCACCCGAACACGGCGCCTTCGGCGGCATCCTCACGATCTTTGCGCTGACGCCCTGGGCCTTCGTCGGCTTTGAATCCATTTCGCATTCCACGGGCGAGGCGAAGTATCCGCTCAAACGCACCTTCCGCGTGCTGGCCGCCGCCGTCGTGTTCGCCGCCGCCGCTTATATCCTGCTGGCGCTGCTGGCGGTGACCGCCCTGCCGGACGGCTGCGGCGACTGGACCGTCTATTTGAGCAGGCTCGACGATTATACCGGCGTCGCCTCCCAACCGGCGTTTTTTGCCGCCGCCCGTCTGGGCCGCTTCGGCGCCGCGCTGCTCGCCGCCGCCGCGCTGTGCGGCATTTTCACCGGCCTGATCGGCAATTACGTCGCGCTCAGCCGTCTGCTGCGCGCGATGGCGGAGGATGGGATGCTGCCGGCCTGGGTCGGCGCGCTGGACGCGAGGCGCGTGCCGCGCAACGCCATCCTCTGCATCCTCTTCGTCTCTCTGCCGCTGCCCTTCCTCGGACGGACGGCGATCAGCTGGATCGTGGACGTGACCACCGTCGGCGCGACGATCGCCTACACCTTCGCCTCCGCCTCGGCCTGGAAAACGGCGCGCGGCGAGAAGGACCGTCTCTTCGCCGCGACGGGCTTTGTCGGCATGGTCGTGTCGCTGCTCTTCGCGCTGGAGTTCCTGATCCCGAACATTATCTCCGTCAAGACGCTCTCGACGGAGTCCTATCTGATTCTTGCGGCCTGGAGCATCCTGGGCTTTTTCTACTTCCGCTCCGTTCTCCGTCGGGATAAGGAGCGCCGCTTCGGCCGCTCGATCGTGGCGTGGGTCATCCTGCTTGGGCTGATCATCTTCACCTCCAGCGTCTGGATGCGCCAGACCACTGAGACCTCCATCGAAAAGGCGGTCTATCCGATCCACTCGTACTATGCCGGGCGGCTGGAGGCTGCCGGGATCGACGCGCTTTCCACCGCGACGCGCTCCACCTACGGTTACGTGCAGGATACGCTCAGCGCGATCAACGAGACCTTCGGCGTGAGCATCGTGATCCAGATGATCCTGATCGTGGGCGCGCTGGTGATTCTGTTCGACATCAACGCCCAGATGCAGAAGCGCGAGAGGCAGATCGAGGTCGAGAAGGCGCTCGCGGAGGAATCGAGCCGCGCCAAGACCAGCTTCCTCTCCAACATGAGCCATGAGATCCGCACGCCGATGAACGCGATCATCGGTCTGGACAATATCGCTCTGCGCAATCCCGATCTCCCGCCGCAGACCCGCGAGCAGCTGGAGAAGATCGGCGCCAGCGCCAGGCATCTGCTCGGTCTCATCAACGACATTCTGGATATGAGCCGGATCGAATCCGGCCGGATGGTCCTCAAAAACGACGAATTTTCCTTCCGGGAATTCATCGATCAGGTCAACATCATCATCAACGGCCAGTGTCAGGACAAGGGCCTGCACTATGAGTGCAGCATCGTCGGTCAGCTCGCCGACTACTATTTCGGCGACGATATGAAGCTCAAGCAGGTGCTCATCAACATCCTGGGCAACTCCGTCAAATTCACGGATGCGCCCGGCGACGTGACCCTGACGGTGGAGCAGACCGCGCAGGACGGCGATCTGTGCACGCTCCGCTTCACCATGCGGGACACCGGCATCGGCATGGACAAGGAGTTCCTCCCCAAGCTGTTCGAGGCCTTCTCGCAGGAGGACGCCACCACCGTCAACCGTTACGGCGGCAGCGGCCTCGGCATGGCGATCACCAAGAACTTCGTGGAGATGATGCACGGCGAGATCGAGGTGGAGAGCGAGAAGGGCGTCGGCTCCGTCTTCACCGTCACCGTTGCGCTCAAGGCCTCTGCGCGCCGGGTGCAGCCGGAGCGCGGGCTCAGCCTGCCAGCCGATCTTCACGCCCTCGTGGTGGATGACGACGAGATCGCCTGCGAGCATGCGCAGGCGGTGCTCCGCGCCATCGGCATCGCGGCGGATACCGCCGCGGACGGTGAAACGGCGCTGCAGCTGCTGCGCGGCGCGCACGAGCGCGGCCGGGCCTATCAGCTGCTCCTGACCGACGATAAGATGCCGCAGATGAGCGGCCTGGAGCTGACGGGCGCCCTCCGCGCCTTTGACGGCGGGGAGACCTCCGTCATCCTTCTGACCGGCTATAACCGGGATATCATCGAGGACGACGCCAAAAAGAGCGGCGTGGACGGCATCCTTGCCAAACCCCTCTTTTCGGACAGTCTCATGCGCGAGATCCATCGCGTCCTGCTGCGCGGCGCGGAGGCGGAGCCCTCCGCCGACGATGCGGCGGAGGGAACGGAGAGCGTCCTCGCCGGCCGCCGCGTCCTCATGGCCGAGGACGTGGAGCAGAATGCAGAGATCCTCTCGGATCTTCTGGAGCTGGAGGACGTCGCCGCAGAGCATGCCGTCAACGGCGAAATCGCGGTGCAGATGTTCGCGGCGCACCCGATCGGATATTACGACGCGGTTTTGATGGACGTGCGCATGCCGGTGATGGACGGTCTGGACGCCGCCCGTGCGATCCGCGCGCTCGACAGGCCGGACGCTGCGGCGGTGCCCATCATTGCCATGACGGCAAACGTCTTCGACGAGGACGTGGAGCGTTCGATGCAGGCGGGCATGAACGCGCACCTGTTCAAGCCCATCGAGCCGGAGCGCCTGTATGAAACGATGGCAAAGCTGATCTCGGAGTATCGCAAGGCCGCGCCGTGAGACGGCGCCGCGGCAAAGAACGGATCGATAACGGCCGGAGGGCTGTGCGCAGGCACGGCCCTCCGGCCGCAGTCGTTTCCGCATCCGCGCCGCCGCGCGCAGATTTGAATTGACCGTCAGCGGAAGATATACTATAATACGAACGGAGTACAGGCGTTTTTTCCGCGGCAGACGCGGCGCTTCACACGAATCACACAGGAGGCCTCGGCATGTTTGGGAAGAATTTTGAACTGAACGAACAGACCTTATCCTTTGTGGAGGAGATCGGGCGCCATATGCCCGGCGGCTTTTTTATTTATAAAGCGGCGCAGCCGGAAGAGCTGCTCTACGCGAACGGCGCGTGCCTGCGCATCTTCGGCTGCGACGATCTGGAGCAGTTCAAGCGTCTCACGGGATATACCTTCCGCGGCATGCTCCATCCGGAGGACTACCGCGTCGTTTCCGACTCCATCGCCCGGCAGATTGCCGAGAGCGAGGACAGCATCGACTACGTGGAGTACCGCATCATCCGCAGGGACGGCGCCGTCCGCTGGGTGGACGACTACGGTCATTACACCGAGACGGAGGCCTACGGCGGGGTGCACTACGTCTTCATCTCGGACATCACGGAAAAGCGCGCGAAGCAGGAAAAGGATCAGCGCGTGCGCGAGGCCGTGATGCAGACGCTCACCAACACCTACAACACGGTCTGGCTCATCCGGGACGTGGAGACCGAGGCCTGCACCCTCTACCATACGGACCGGGACGGCGTCCATGCCGAGGCGATCCGCAACGCGCTGAGTCACGAAAAATATACGGATACGAAGACACAGTACGTCGCCACCATGGTCGCGGAGGCGGATCGCGCGCGCATGCAGGAGCAGATCTCCCTGCCGTACATTCTGAAGCAGTTCGCCGAGCGGGACCGGTTTTCCGTGACCTTTCTGCGCGATCTGCCCGCCGGTGCGCGGTATTACCGCATCGACTTCGGCAAGGTGATCATGCCGGACGGGAAGATCGGCGTCACCATGGGCTTTCTGGATGTAGACGACGAGATGCGCAAGGAGCAGGCGTACCGCCGCGCGCTGGAGGAGGCCAGAGCGGCCGAGGAGAAAAACCGCCGCCTGATGGAGGAGGTCCAGTCCGCCGCCAGGCTCGCGGATCTGATGGGTTCGGTCACCTCTCTGCTCACCAACATGCCCGCGATGAGCTTTTCCAAGGACGCCGAGACTGGCGTCTATCTCGCCTGCAACCAGGCGTTTGCGGAATACGCCGGCAAGTCCTCGCCGGAGGGCGTGGTCGGCCTCACGGATCGCGAGATCTTTGACGCGGATACCGCGGCGCATTTTATGGAGGACGATCGGAAGGCGCTCGCGATGGACAGGGCGTATATCTTTTTCGAGGACGTGCCGGACGCGGCCGGAACGACCTTCCGCAACCTGCAAACGACAAAGACGAAATTCAAGGATTCCTCCGGCAGGGTTTGCCTGCTCGGCATGTGCGTCGACGTCACGGAGATGACGCGCATCAAGACTGCGGAGGCGGCCGGCCGCGCCAAGCAGCAGGAGCTGGAGGCCCGCGTCGCCCTGCAGGATCAGCTGCTCGAGCAGGAGCGCCGCCGCAAGGAGCAGGACAGCATGATCACCGCCATGGCCTCCGACTACCGCAGCGTGTATCACGTGGATCTGGACGTGGATGACGCCGTCTGCTACCGTGCCGACCCGAACGACAGGGATCAGCATCCGGAGGGTGTGCATTTTCCGTTCCACGCCCGCTTCGCCTATTATGCAGAGACGTACGTGGACGAGAAGTACCGTGAGGGCTTTCTCCGCTTCATCGAGCCGCAGAACATCCGCGACGCGCTCGCGGCGGAGAATATGATTGCCTACCGCTACCTTGTCCGGCGCGGCGGCCGCGAGTATTATGAGATGCTCCGCATGGCCGGCGTCCGCCACGCGGGGGATCGGGACGATCACATCGTCCACGCCGTCGGCGTGGGCTTTACGGTCATCGACGCTGAGATGCGTGATACGCTTGCGAAGAGCCGGGCCCTCAGCGAGGCGCTCGCCTCCGCGGAGGAGGCCAACAAGGCGAAGACGGCCTTCCTCTCCAACATGAGCCACGAGATCCGCACGCCGATGAACGCCATCATCGGGCTGGACAGCCTGGCCCTGCGGGACGAGACGCTGACGGATACGACCCGCGCGTATCTGGAGAGGATCAACGGCAGCGCCAAGCATCTGCTGGGTCTCATCAACGACATTCTGGACATGAGCCGGATCGAATCCGGCCGTCTGCTGCTGCGCAAAGAAGAGTTTTCCTTCAGCGCCATGCTGGAGCAGATCAACACCATGGTCATGTCGCAGTGCAGCGACAAGGGCCTGAGCTTCGAATGCCGCATCAACGGTTATGTGGACGACTACTACATCGGCGACGATATGAAGCTCAAGCAGGTGCTCATCAACATCCTCTCGAACGCCATCAAGTTCACGGACGCTCCCGGAAGCGTCACGCTGTGCATCGAGCGCCTCAACGTCTACGGCGATCAGACCACGCTCCGCTTCGTCGTGAAGGACACCGGCATCGGCATGGACCGGTCCTTCCTCCCGAAGATCTTTGATTCCTTTACGCAGGAAAACAGCAGCCGCAGCAGCAAATACGGCAGCACAGGCCTCGGCATGGCCATCACGAAGAACATCGTGGAGCTGATGAACGGCACGATCAGCGTGGAATCCGAAAAGGGCGTGGGCTCTGAGTTCACGGTCGTCATCACGCTCAAGAACTGCGACAATCCCAACACGGCGATCGACGAGCTCAACACCCGTGACATGCACGTCCTGGTGGTGGATGACGATCCCATCGCCTGCGAGCACGCCCGCGTCGTGATGGAGGAGGCCGGCATCCGGGTCGACACCTGCACCAACGGACGCGACGCGCTCGACATGATGGAGCTCCGTCATGCCAAGCAGGAGCCGTACAACCTTGTGCTGCTCGACTGGAAGATGCCGGAGATGGACGGCATGGAGGTTGCGCGCGAGATCCGCAAGCGTTACAGTCAGGAGACGACCGTCATCATCCTCACGGCCTACAACTGGGATGAGATCATGGACGAGGCGCTCCACATCGGCGTGGACAGTTTTCTTGCCAAGCCGCTCTTTGCCTCCGGCGTGGTGGAGGAGTTCATGCGCATCGCCCGGCGCAACAGCATGAGCGTGGCGAAGAAGAGGCAGCGCGCCGATCTGAACGGCCGCCGCATCCTGCTGGCGGAGGATCTTCTCATCAATGCGGAGATCGTGCGCGAGATCCTCCACGCGCGCGGTGCGGAGATCGACCATGCGGAAAACGGCCGGATCGCCGTTGAGCTCTTTGCGGCGAGCGCCCCGGATTATTACGATGCCGTCCTGATGGACGTGCGTATGCCGGAGATGGACGGACTGGAGGCAGCCTCCGCGATCCGCGCGCTGCCGCGGCCGGACGCGGCTGTCGTCCCGATCGTCGCCATGACGGCCAATGCCTTCGACGAGGACGTTCAGCGTTCGCTGCAGGTCGGCATGAACGCGCATCTCTCCAAGCCCGTGGAGCCGGATCACCTTTACCGGACGCTTGAGGAGCTGATCTGGAAGCGGGAGAATTGACGCAGCCGAAAGCGCGCTGGAGCAGCGTGGATGAGCAGAGGAGCGTCATGGGCGGTCGCGCGGGCGATCCGCCTCCTGTCGGACGCGGTGCTTGCCTCCGCTCCGATCCTCGCCATGACGGCCAACGCATTCCGGGAGGACGTTGCAGCCCGCGCCGGATGCAGGCGTGCAGGCGCATGTTTGAGGCCGGCGTCCTGACGAAGCGGCCGGCGTCGGCGCGGAACCGGCAAAAAGCGGCAAGAAGGGAAGAGGGGGCTTTCGTCCTGCGGACGAAAGCCCCCTTTCTTTTTGTCCCTTTGATGCAGAAAAGCCGTCGCCGCGAACGATACGAAGTCCGCGACGACGTGGTGCCGGTGGTGGGACTCGAACCCACACGCCTTGCGGCAACGGATTTTGAGTCCGCTACGTCTACCAATTCCATCACACCGGCAAATATGGCAAGCCTTATTATACGAAACCCCGTGCCGGTTTGCAAGGGCAAATTTCCGCTGCGCCGTTTTTCTGCGCGCGATGCCCGCCGTCCGAACGGCTCCGCCAAAAAGCGGGCGGAATTCGCGAAAAGGGACTACCTTTTTCGTTTCGCTTGTGCTATACTGTATTCGTATTATTATAGGCAAGACGGAGAAGGGAGGCGGTCGGGGTGTGCGGCAAGCGTGAAAGGATCCTCGGCCTTGCGCTTCTCCTGGCCTTGCTGCTGATGCTGTCCGGCTGCGGCTCCTCCGCCTCCGGCGAATCGCTCTATCGTCTGCCGAAGCTCCCGCGCGAATACGGATCGCTCGAGACGCTGATCGACGCCCTGCTGGATGACGGTGCGGCTTACGCCGCGCCGACCTCGGGCAGCAACCTGCAAAGCGTGCAGATGGTGGACCTCAACGGCGACGGGGAGGAAGAGGCGGTCGCCCTGCTGCGCAAGCCGGCGGACGAGCAGCCGATCAAGATCTACGTGTTCCGCGCCTCCGGCGACCGCTACGAGCAGTACTGCCGGATCGAGAGCACGGCCTCTTCGATCTACAGCATCTCCTACGCCGACCTCAACGGCGACGGACAGCGCGAGATCCTCGCGGGTCTGCGCGGCGATCTGGAGGTGCAGAACCTCGCGGTCTACTCCGTGGCGCGGCAGGAGCCGCAGCAGCTGCTGGTGACCGGCTACTCCCGCTACGCCGTGCGCGACATGAACGGCGACGGGCGGCAGGAGCTGGTCGTCCTGCGCAGCGATGAGGAGAGCTTCGCCGTCGCGGATTACTACGTCTGGACCGGCGCGGAGCTGGCGCTGGATGCGTCGCTGCGCCTGTCCAGCACGGTGGCGGAGCTCTCGCGCGTGACCGCGGGCACGCTGGCCGGCGGCGAGAGCGCGCTGTTCGTCACCGGCCTCGCGGAGGACAGTATCGCCATCACCGACATTCTGACTGCCCGCGAGAGCGGGCTCCAGTCGGTCACGCACGGCGCTTCGGGCGAGGTGTTCCGCTTCGTCGGCCTCTATCCCGGCGACGTGAACGGCGACGGCGTGACCGAGGTGCCGGAGCCCGTGCCCTTCCCGCATCGGGAGACGGACGGCACGATCTATTACCGCATCTGCTGGCGGCAGTACGGCGCCTCCGGCGCCTCCGAAGTCGTGCAGGAGAGTTTTCAGAGCCAGCAGGACGGCTGGAGCCTGCTGCTGCCGCCCGAATGGGCCGAGACCGTCACGGTCTCGCGCCTCAGCCGGACGGACAGCGCCTCGGTGATGTTCTTCCGCTGGGACGGGATGCAGGCGGAGCCGGAGCCGTTTTTGACGGTCTATGCCTTCACCGGCAGCACCCGCAGCGCGGAGGCAAACCGCGGCCTCCGCATCCAGCTTGCCCGCCGGGCGGAGACGGTCTACGCCGCCGAACTGACGGACGCCGCTGCGGGCCTGATCGACGAGCAGACGCTGCGGGAGAGCTTCAGCCTCATCACGGCCGAGTGGACGACGGGGGAGAACTGACGAACGGAGAACGAGCATGAAAAAGATTCTGGTATTGGAGGACGAGGCCAATATCCGCAGCTTCATCGTCATCAATCTGGAGCGCGCGGGCTATGAGGTGATCGAGGCCGCCTCGGGCGAGGAGGCGCTGGAGCAGCTCGCCCGCCATCCGGACACGCGCGTGGCGCTGCTGGACGTCATGCTGCCCGGCATCGACGGGTTCGAGGTCTGCCGCCGCATCCGCATGACGGATCCGCGCATCGGCATCATCATGCTCTCGGCGCGCGCGCAGGAGATGGACAAGGTGACCGGCCTCATGACCGGCGCGGACGATTACGTGACCAAGCCCTTTTCCACCGCCGAGCTCACCGCCCGCGTGGATGCGCTGCTGCGCCGCGCCGGCGAGCCGGACGCGGCACGGGACGGCGAGCTGGTGCAGCCGCCGTTCCGGTTGAACCTGGTCAGCCGCACGCTTGAGAAAAACGGCGAGCGCGTGAAGCTCACGCAGCTGGAATATGCCATCGTCAAGCTGTTCATGGAGAATCGCGGCCAGCCGCTTTCGCGTGAGGAGATCCTCGACCGCGTCTGGGGCCGCGGCTATTTCGGCGAGCCGAAGATCGTCGACGTCAACGTGCGGCGCCTGCGCCTCAAGCTCGAGGACGATGCGCAGGACCCGCAGTACATCCTCACGGTCTGGGGCTGCGGCTATAAGTGGAACGTTGAGTGACGCGCCGGAGCGCGGGAAAGGGGGAGGCGGAGCGTGCCTGATATCGCAAAAAGCATCGCGCACGGGCTGCGCATCCGCGGCCTGCGCAAGCGTTGGCTCGTCAGCGCCGTTCTGCCGATCCTGCTGCTGCTCGCGCTCGCGGTGGGCATCTTCACGGTCGTCTCCGCGCGGTATTATCTCAGCAGCATGCGCGCCGGACTCGAGACCCGCGCCCGCATCGCGGCGGAGACCTTCGCGGGTTACGGCGTAAAGAACTACGGCGAATACTATCGTCTCGCCTCCTACTCGGTCGAGACCTTTGAGGAGAAGAACTCACTCGAGCTGCAATTCATCAACACCAGCGGGCGCGTGCAGGTGTCGTCCTACGCGCTGACCGCCGGCACCTCGCCCGACACGAGCGACGTTGCCGGCGCGATCGCCGGCAGCCTCAGCTCCTTCCGCGGGCGCGACCCGCAGACGGGCGAGCGCATCCTCTCGGTGTCCTGCCCGCTGCGTCTCAACGCGCGCGTGGTCGGCGTCCTGCGGTACGTGACGAGCCTGCGCGCGGTCGAGCGTCAGATCTTCCTGAACTTCCTGCTTGCCTCGGGCCTCGCGCTGGCCGTGCTGGCGCTGACCGTGCTCTCCAACGCGATCTTCATCAACAACGTGGTCGAGCCCGTCGCCGTCGTGAGCGACGCTGCGCGCCGTATTTCGGGCGGCAGCTACGGCATCCGCATCGACAACCGCTATCGCGACGAGCTCGGCGAGCTCGTGGACAACGTGAACGACATGTCGCTCAAGATCTCCCGGGCGGAAAAGATCCAGCAGGAGTTCATCAGCTCTGTCTCGCACGAGCTGCGCACGCCCCTCACCGCCATCAACGGCTGGGCGGAGACGCTCTCCGTCGACCCCGTGGGCAATCCGGAGCAGACGAAGCGCGGCCTCGGCATCATCGAGAAGGAGTCCCGCCGTCTGACCGGCATGGTGGAGGAGCTGCTGGAGTTCACCAAGATGCAGGACGGGCGCTTCACGCTGCGCGTCGCCTCGGTCGATCTCGTGAGCGAGCTGGAGGAGGTCATCTTCACCTACCGCGAGCTTTTCCGGCAGGAGGGGATCGACGTCGTCTATGACGGCGGAGCGGAGGCGCTTCCCCCGGTCGTGGCGGACGGTGAGCGCATGAAGCAGGTCTTCTCCAACGTACTCGACAATGCCTGCAAGCACGGCGGCTCCGGCCGCCGGATCGACGTTTCCGCCGCGCGGGAGGGCGATGCGCTTGCGATCCGCGTGCGCGACTACGGCCCCGGCATCCCGCCGGAGGAGCTGCCCTACGTCAAGCAGAAGTTTTACAAGGGCTCGTCCAAGGCGCGCGGCAGCGGCATCGGCCTCGCCGTGTGCGACGAGATCGTGCGTCTGCACGGCGGCGTCTTCACGATCGCCAATGCCGACGGCGGCGGCGCGGTCGTGACGATCACGCTTCCCATCGAGCAGAAATAAATAGAACAAATGTTGCATTTTTGAATCGATCGTGCTATACTGAATCAAAACGAGGAGATTATTGCCCATGGCAGACGAAAAAAGCTGTGGCGCCTTCCGCACCAGCATCGGCGGGCAGGCCCTGATCGAGGGGATCCTGATGCGCGGCCCCGGCAAACAGGCGATCGTGGTCCGCTCGAGGGAGGGCCTGGTCGAAAAGGTGGACGAGCTGACGCTCGTGCGTGACAAATATCCCATTCTGGGTCTGCCGGTGATCCGCGGCGCGGTGACGTTTGTGGACTCGATGGTGCGCGGCGTGAGCGCGCTGATGTTCTCGGCGGACTATTTTCCGGAGGACGATCTGGCCAAGCCGAGCAAGTTTGACCTGTGGCTCGAGAAAAAGTTTGAAAACAAGAAGGCGGAGAAGCTGGTCACGGCCTTTGCCGTCGTGCTTTCGCTGGGGCTCACGGTGCTGCTGTTCTTCCTGCTGCCGACGTTTCTGGCCGGCTTCGTCGATCCCTTCCTCCGCAGCGCCGCGCTGCACAACCTGATCGAATCGGTCATCAAGCTCGCGATCTTTTTCGGCTACATGCTGCTGGTGTCGAAGCAGAAGGACATCCAGCGCGTCTTCCAATATCACGGCGCGGAGCATAAGACGATCTTCTGCTACGAGGCCGGCCTCCCGCTCACGGTGGAGAACTGCCGCGCGCAGAAGCGCTTCCATCCCCGCTGCGGCACGAGCTTTCTGTTCGTCGTCATCGCCATCTCCATTCTGATCTCCAGCGTGGTCTTCAGCTTTGTGGAGTGGCGCAACCTCTGGGTGCGCTTCGGGCTGCACCTGCTGCTGCTCATCCCTATCGTCGGCGTGGCCTACGAGTTCAACCGTTACGTCGGCGGGCACGACAATCCCGTCACGCGCTTCCTCTCCCGTCCGGGCCTGTGGCTCCAGAATTTCACCACCAACGAACCGGACGACAGCATGCTCGAGGTCGCCATCCGCGCCATCGAGCTGGTCATCCCGGAGGAGAAGGGCAAGGATCAATGGTAAAGTGATTTTCCTTGCCATGCAACGTGATTTCTGACCGGAAAGCGATTTTCAAAGGAAAGAGGCGAGGAGGGTGACCTTTGGCGCACAACCGCGCGCGCTGCGTGCCGCGGCGTCGTGTCTTGCGCTGCTGCTCTGCCTGTCCCTCTCCGCCTGCGGAGACGGCGGCCGTCCCCCGGCGGATGTCTACGTGATCGCTCCCGCGCAGACGGAGCGATCCGATCCCGCCCCGGCGGAGCCGCCGGCGGTCACGCCGCCGGAGCGTGCGCTCCCGGCTGCGTCTGCGCCGCAGGCAGAGGAAGCACCCCTGCGGGAGCTGCCTGCAGTTGAGCGCACTTATGTTCTCAATCAAAACACCGGGAAGTTCCATCTGCCCTCCTGCGCCAGCGTGCGGGAGATCAAGGAGACGAACCGCCTGGATCACACCGGCACGCGGGAGAGCGTCCTTGCGATGGGCTACGAACCCTGCGGCCGCTGCCATCCGTGAGGAGGAGTCGGACATGGCGACCACCTACAACGATCTGTATCTGGATCTGCGTGCGCGCCTGAAGCGCGAGGGCGCCTTCGACCCCACGCGCGCGGCACGCGAGCTCGTGTGTCACGCCGCCGGCAAGACGCGCGAGGAGCTCGTGCGGGACGGGCGGCTCTACGTCGTGCCCGAGGTCGAGCGTGAGGCGATCCGCCTGGTGGAGCGCCACCTTGCGGGCGAGCCGGTGGCCTATCTGATCGGCGAATGGGAGTTTTACGGCCTGCCGCTCGATATTTCCCGCGCGGTGCTGATCCCCCGGCCGGACACCGAGGTGCTGGCGGAGCTTGCGATCGCGGCGGCGCGGGAGCTCGGCGCCTGCCGCGTGCTCGATCTGTGCGCGGGCAGCGGCTGCGTCGGTCTCGCCGTGGCGGCCAACGCGCCGGAGGCGCACGTCCTTCTCGGCGAGCTGGACGATGAGGCCCTCAAGGTCTGCCGCCAGAATATCCGCCGCTGCGGCCTGGGCGCGCGCGTGAGTGCAATGCGGCTCGACGCGCGGGAGAAGCCGTCCCGCCGCCTGGGCGAGTTCCAGGTGCTCGTCAGCAACCCGCCGTATATCCCGCACGGCGACCTCGCGGGGCTGGACGCCTCCGTGCGCGAGCACGAGCCGCTCCTCGCGCTCGACGGCGGGGAGGACGGGCTGGACTTCTACCGTGAGATCTGCGAAAAGTGGCACGACGCGCTCGATCGCCGCGGCCGGCTCTTCTTTGAGGTCGGCGCCGGTCAGGCGGATGCGGTGCTGCGCATCATGCGCTCAAACGGCTTTGGCGACGTTTGCATCCACGCGGATCATAACGGCATCCCCCGCGTCGTTTGCGGCACGCTCTGGGACGAGATATAACAACGCTTGTAAAGCAAAACAGCTTGCATCATACAGGAGGAAAGCAACATGGCAGACAAGAACGTATCGAAGACGGCGGCCCCCTCGGCGGACAAGAAGCGCGCCATCGAAACGGCGATGCAGCAGATCGAGCGCACTTACGGCAAGGGCTCGATCATGCGCTACGGCGACGGACAGGCCATCAGCGTGGAGGCGATCCCCACCGGCTCGCTCGCGCTGGATCTGGCGCTCGGCGTGGGCGGCGTTCCGCGCGGCCGCATCGTCGAGATCTACGGGCCCGAATCCTCGGGCAAGACCACGCTCGCGCTCCACGTGCTCGCGCAGGCGCAGAAGGCCGGCGGCGAGGTCGCGTTTGTCGACGCCGAGCACGCGCTTGACGTGAGCTATGCCCGCGCGCTGGGCGTCCGCATCGAGGATATGCTCATCTCCCAGCCGGACACCGGCGAGCAGGCGCTTGAGATCACCGAGGCGCTCGTGCGTTCCGGCGCGATCGACGTCATCGTGGTCGACTCCGTCGCCGCGCTCGTGCCCCGCGCCGAGATCGAGGGCGAGATGGGCGACAGCTTCGTGGGTCTGCACGCGCGCCTCATGTCGCAGGCGCTGCGCAAGCTGACCGGCGCGATCAACAAGACCAACACGGTCGTCATCTTCATCAACCAGCTGCGCGAGAAGGTCGGCGTGATGTACGGCAACCCCGAGGTCACGACCGGCGGCCGCGCGCTGAAGTTCTATGCCTCCGTCCGCATCGACGTGCGCCGCATCGAAACGCTCAAAAACGGCAGCGAGATGATCGGCAACCGCACGCGCGCGAAGGTCGTGAAGAACAAGATGGCGCCTCCGTTCCGCGAGGCGGAGTTCGACATCATGTACGGCGAGGGCATCTCCCGTTACGGCGAGCTGATCGACCTCGGCGTCAAGCTCGATCTCGTGCAGAAGAGCGGCAGCTGGTATTCGATGGGCGAGATGCGCATCGGCCAGGGCCGCGACGCCGCCAAGCAGTACCTCAAGGACAATCCCGAGGTCGCGGACAAGCTCGAGGCCGACATCCGCAAAAATTTCGACAAGCTGATGAGCGGCCAGCAGCGCGTCGCCGCCAAGGCGGCCGGCCGCGCGGTGGACGTTTCTGCCGAGGATTTTGAGGGCTGAGCCGCCCGCTGTGACCGATGAAGATCGAGAAGCTCGAACCCGCAAAGCGCCGGCAGGGGCAGTTCCTTCTGTTTTTGGAGGGTGAGGACGAGCCGCTCTGCATCACGGAGGAGGAGGTCCTGCGCTTCGGCCTGCATGCGGGGCTGGACCTCGGCGCGGAGCGCGCGGCGGAGCTGCGCCGTTCCGCTGCCCGTTCGTCGGCGCGCACCCGCGCGGCCGACATGATCGCCACGCGTCCGCTGTCCCGGCGCGAGCTGGTGAAGCGCCTGTGCGAGCGCGGCGCGGACGAGGCGGATGCCGCCGCCGCAGCGGACTGGCTGGAGAGCATCGGCGCGCTGGACGATCTGTCCTACGCGCGGATGCTCGTGCGCCGCTACAGCGCCGAGGGGTACGGCGAGGCGAAGCTGCGCGACGAGCTGTATCGCCGCGGCGTCCCGCGCGAATTGTGGGACGAGGCGCTCGCCGCCGCCCCGCCCGCGGAGGAGACGATCGCCCGCGTGATCGCGGCGAAGACGAAGGGCGCGCCGCCGGACGAGCGGGCGCGCCGCCGTCTGGCCGACCTGCTGCGCCGCCGCGGTTTTGCCTGGCGCGATATCCGACCCGCCCTCTCCGCGCTCGGAGAGGAGCTCGAAGAAGAATGAGGCGGAGGAAGCCGTTTTGAAAGAAAAAATTGCCTTTATTTCGCTCGGCTGCGCAAAAAACCTGGTGAATACGGAGCAGATGATGGCCCTGTGCCGCGACGCGGGCTATGAGCTCGCGCCCGCGCCGGAGGGCGCGGACGCGGTCGTCATCAACACCTGCGGCTTTATCGACTCCGCGAAGGAGGAGGCCATCGACAACATCCTGGCCATGGCCCGCCTGAAGGAGGAGGGCAGGCTCGGCAAGATCCTGGTCACCGGCTGTCTCTCCCAGCGTTACCGGAAGGAGATCGCCAAGGAGCTGCCAGAGGTCGACGGTCTGATGGGCACGGGCAGCTACGGTGAGATCGTCTCCGCCCTCTCTGAGCTGCTCTCCGGCGGCCGGCCGGAGCGTTTCGGCAGCATCCACGCCCCCATCGAGGAGCTGGACCGCGTGATCACCACCCCGCCGTACACGGCCTATCTCCGCATCGCCGAGGGCTGCGACAATCACTGCGCCTTCTGCGTGATCCCGCGCCTGCGCGGCAAGTACCGCAGCCGCCGGTGGGAGGATGTGCTGGCCGAGGCGCGCAAGCTCGCGGACATGGGTGTGCGCGAGCTCATCGTCATCGCGCAGGACATCACGCGCTACGGGCTCGACAATTACGGCCGCCGGCGCCTCGCCGAGCTGCTGCGCGCGCTGTGCCGCATGGACTTTCATTGGGTGCGCCTGCACTATCTCTATCCCGACGAATTTGACGACGAGCTGATCGACGTCATCGCCTCCGAGCCGAAGATCCTCAAGTATCTCGACGTGCCGATCCAGCACTGCAACGATACGATCCTGCGCGCGATGAACCGCCGCGGCGACAAGCAGTATCTGCTCTCGCTGTTTGCGGATCTGCGCGCGCGCATCCCTGGCCTCGTGCTGCGCACGAGCATCATCACCGGCCTTCCGTACGAAACGGAGGCGGAGTTCGACGAGCTGTGCGACTTCCTGCGCGCGGTCAGGATCGAGCGCGCCGGCGTGTTCCCCTACTCGCCGGAGGAGGGCACCGCCGCCGCGCGCATGGCGAACCGCGTCAGCTCCGAGGAGGCGCGCCGCCGCGCCGAGCTGATCGTGGACGTGCAGAGCCGCATCATGGACGAGTACAACGCCTCGCTTCTGGGCGACACGGTCGAGGTCCTCTGCGAGGGCTACGATCCCGCCTCGATGGGCTATGTCGGCCGCAGCTATGCCGAGTCGATCGACATTGACGGCCGGATCTATTTCTCCGCCGACCGCGCGGTCGCCGCGGGCGAATTCGTCCCGGTGCGCATCACCGGCGTGATGGATGGGGAGCTCACGGGCGAGCTGAAGGAGGATGCGATATGACCACCGCCAACAAGCTGACGCTGCTGCGCATGGCGCTGATCCCGGTGTTCCTGGGCGTGCTGTATGCGGATTTTCCGGGCGCGCGCCATGTCGCCCTCGCCGTGTTCGTCCTCGCGAGCCTGACGGATTTTCTGGACGGTTACATCGCCCGCCACTATCACCAGATCACGAACTTCGGCAAGTTCATGGATCCGCTGGCGGACAAGGTGCTCGTCATGGCGGCCATGTGCTGGTTTGTCGAGGCGGGCCGTGTGCCCGGCTGGGCGCTGGCGCTCGTGCTGCTGCGCGAATTCGCGGTGTCCGGCATGCGCCTTGTCGCGGTCGAGCAGGGCCGGGTCATTGCCGCCGCCTGGTCCGGCAAGATCAAGACCGCCGCCACCATGGTCTGTCTCATCCTGATGCTGGCCGTCCCCGCGCCGCAGCCGTGGGACTCCGCGCCCGACCTGATCGCGCGGTTCTCCACCGCGGTCATCGTCGTCACGACGCTGTGGTCCGGCGTCGAGTATTTCATCAAAAACCGCGACGTGTTCAAAAACGCCGATTAAAGGAGCATTGCCATGTATCTCTACAATTCTGCCACGCACAAGAAAGAGCAGTTCGTGCCCAACCATCCCGACATTGTGAAGATGTACACCTGCGGGCCGACGGTCTATCACTTTGCGCAGATCGGCAACTTCCGCAGCTACGTCATGGAGGACGTGCTGGAGAAGTATCTGCGGTTTCTCGGCTATCCAGTCAAGCGCGTCATGAACATCACGGACGTCGGCCACCTCTCGAGCGACGCCGACACCGGCGAGGACAAAATGCTCAAGGGCGCGAAGCGCGAGCACAAGACCGTGATGGAGATCGCCGCGATCTACACGCAGGCGTTTTTTGACGACTGCGCGAAGCTCAACATCAAGCGGCCGGACGTGGTCGAGCCCGCCACCAACTGCATCGGCGAGTATATCAAGATCATCACGAAGCTGCTCGACACGGGCTACGCCTATCTCGCCGGCGGCAACGTGTATTTCGACACGTCGAAGCTCGCGCGCTACTATATCTTCAACGACCACAACGAGGAGGATCTCGCCGTCGGCGTGCGCGAGGGTGTGGAGGAGGATCCCAACAAGCGCAACAAAAACGACTTCGTTCTCTGGTTCACCAAGTCCAAGTTTGAGGATCAGGCCCTCAAATGGGATTCTCCCTGGGGCGTCGGCTATCCGGGCTGGCATATCGAGTGCTCCGGCATTTCGATGAAGCACCTGGGCGAGGATCTGGACATTCACTGCGGCGGCGTGGACAATATGTTCCCCCACCACACGAACGAGATCGCCCAGAGCGAGAGCTACCTTGGCCACAAGTGGTGCAACTACTGGGTGCACGTGGCGCACCTCGTCGGCGAGCACGGCAAGCTCAGCAAGAGCCAGATGATCGCCTCCGGCGGCAAGCTGCTGACCGTCTCGTACCTTGAGGAGAAGGGCTACGATCCGCTGGCCTATCGTTTCTTCTGCCTGCAATCGCACTACCGTAAGAACCTCGTCTTCACCTGGGAGAATCTGGACAACGCGCAGAAGGCGTACGACAAGCTCGTCGCGCGCATCGCCGCGCTGAAGCCGGACGACGGGGCCGTGGACGAGGCCGTGCGCGCGGAATATCGCGCAAAGTTCATCACCCAGATGGACAACGATCTCAACACCCCCAACGGCGTCACCGTGCTCTACGATATCCTCAAGGCAAAGACGAACGACGCCACCAGACTCGCCATGCTCGCGGACGCGGACGGCGTGCTCAGCCTCGATCTGCTCCGAAAGGCCGCGGCGCTGCGCGAGAAGAACGCGAAGGCGGCGGCCGCCCCGGCGGCGGAGTTCACCGTCATCGCGGAGGACGGCGCGCCCGATCCCGCGGTCGAGGCGCTCGTGCGCGAGCGCGCCGCGGCGAAGAAGGCGAAAAACTTTGCCGAGGCCGATCGCATCCGAGACCAGCTCCGCGCGCAGGGCGTGGAGCTGACGGACGTTCCCAACGGCGCAAAGTGGAAGCGCGTCTGACCGCGCAGAAAGGGAGGAGAGCCATGCGCAAGGTTTTGGTCGTCGTCGACATGCAGAACGATTTTATCGACGGCGCGCTCGGCACGCCCGAGGCCGTCGCCATCGTGCCCCGCGTCGTGGAGAAGATCGGGCAGTACGATCCGCGCAACGTCTATTTCACGCGCGATACGCACTATGAGGACTATCTCGACACGCAGGAGGGCCGCAATCTTCCGGTGGTACACTGCCTCAAGGATACGGACGGCTGGCAGCTCCGCGCGGAGGTCGCCGCCGCCGCGCCGGGCGCGGCCGTGATCGACAAGCCGACCTTCGGCTCCAACCGTCTCGCGGCCCTGCTGATGGTCGAGCGCGCGCAGCGCGCCCTCGAGATCGAGCTCGTCGGCCTCTGCACGGATATCTGCGTCGTCTCGAACGCGCTGCTGCTCAAGGCCGCCATGCCCGAGGCGCCCATCACCGTGGACGCGAGCTGCTGCGCCGGCGTCACGCCGGAGAAGCACCGTGCCGCGCTGGAGACGATGCGTTCCTGCCAGGTCAGGATCATCAACGACTGACAAGGAAAGCCGCTTGTCATAAAAATGAAAAAACGGCGGAGCAGATACAAGTCTGCTCCGCCGTTTTTTCGCGTTTTCCGTTACCGCACCGTCGTGTGCTCGCACAGCTCCCGGATCTTCGCCTGCAAGCCCTTGAAATCGTCGAAGGCCTCCGGCCGCCGTCGCGGGTCGCGCAGCAGCGCCGCCGGGTGGTAGACCGCCATCATCTGCACGCCCGCGCGCTCGAACCACTGCCCGTGCTCGCGCGTGATCTTGAAGTCCTCCTTGATGATCTTCATCGCCGCGATGCGCCCGAGGCACACGATGATCTTCGGCCGCAGCAGCGCGACCTGGCGGCGCAGATAGCCGATGCAGGCGTCCTGCTCCACGCCGAGGGGGTCGCGGTTCTCCGGCGGGCGGCACTTGACGATGTTTGCGATGTACACGTCCTCGCGCCGCAGGCCGATGATGCTCAGCATATCGTCCAGCAGCTTGCCCGCGCGGCCGACGAAGGGCTCGCCCTGCGCGTCCTCGTTCGCGCCGGGTCCTTCGCCGATGAACAGCACCTCGGCCGTCCGGCTGCCGACGCCGAACACCACGTTCGTGCGCGTCTCCCACAGGGAGCACTCCCGGCAATTCTGACATTCGCGCTCCAGCGCTTCCCAGGTATCCGCCATGTTCATTCCTCTTTCTCAAACACCAGGTCGAACAGCTCGAGCCCGCCCTTGCCGTTTGCGCTCACGGGCAGCAGCCCGACGTAACGCCAGCCCGCCGCGGCGCGCGATTCGATCAGCTCGCGCTGCCCGCCGGCGACGCTGCGCCCCCACGGCACATAGCTTGTGGTTTCGAGCTTTATGCGCTCAAATTCGTACCGCATGCCGTCCTCACAGATGCTGCTCGAGCCAGGCGAGCAGGTCGGCGCAGACCTGATCCTTTTCCTTCTCGTTGAGGATCTCGTGCCGCAGCCCGGGATAGAGCTTGAGCGTCACGTCCTTCACGCCCGCCGCGCGGAAGCTCTCATAGGCCTGCTTCACGCCCTTGCCCATGCTGCCGACGGGATCCATCTCGCCGGAGATGAACAGCACCGGGATCTTGGGATCCATTTTTTTCACGTTCGCGGCCTTGCCGATGTAGCCGATGCCGCCGAGCATCTCCAGAAACAGCCCGACGCTTGTCTGCCCGCCGCAGAGCGGATCCGCGATGTAGCGGTCGACGTTCTCCTCGTTCACGCTCAGCCAGTCGAACGCGGTGCGGTTGGGCGCGAACGGCTTGTTGTACGCGCCGAAGGCCAGCTTGTCGACCGTGGGGCTGAACTTGTCGAAGCCGAGCTTTTTGCCCTCCAGCTTTGCGAAGAAGCGGCCGCCGGCGATCGTCGCGGCGTTCTGCTGGCCGGTGCCCATGATGATCGCGCCGTCCACCGTGCCGGGATAGTCGATGAGGTAGGTGCGCGCGAGGAAACTGCCCATGCTGTGTCCCATCAGAAAGTAGGGCAGGCCCGGGTGCTTGTCGCCCGTCCGCGCGCGCAGCGCGCGGATGTCGGCCACCACGTTCTGCCAGCCGTTCTTCTCGCCGAAGTACAGCGGCGCCGCGCCCGGCGCGAGGGACTGCCCGTGGCCGATGTGGTCGTTCGCGGCGACGAGAAAGCCGTGCGCGCAGAGGAACTGCGCGAAGGGCTCGTAGCGCAGCGCGTATTCCGCGACGCCGTGCGCGATCTGCACTACGGCGCGCGCCTCGCCGTCGGGCGTCCACTCCACCGCGTGGATCTGCGTTTTCCCGTCCGCGGAGGGAAAATAAAATTCTTCGCGTTTTGGCATGGTAACTTGCGCCTCCTTATGTTATAATGAACCCAATAAAAGCATTATAGCATATTTTCAACAGATGAACAGGGGGAATTCGATGAAAAAATACGTTTTGGCGCTCGATCAGGGCACGACCAGCTCGCGCGCGATCCTGTTCGACCGGGACGGGCGGATCGCCGGCAAGGCGCAGCAGGGCTTCACGCAGATCTATCCTCAGCCCGGCTGGGTCGAGCACGATCCGCTGGAGATCTGGGCGACGCAGCGCGCCGTGGCCGCGCAGGTCCTGCGCGACACGCCGGACGCCGCGGTCGCCGGCATCGGCATCACCAACCAGCGCGAGACCACCATTCTGTGGGACAAGGCCACCGGCAAGCCCGTCTACAACGCGATCGTCTGGCAGTGCCGCCGCACGGCGGAGATCTGCGACAAGCTGCGTGAGCATCACCACGGCATCAACGAGCTGATCGCGGACAAGACCGGCCTTCTGATCGACGCGTATTTCTCCGGCACGAAGCTCAAGTGGCTGCTCGACCACGTGCCCGGCGCGCGCGCCCGGGCGGAGCGGGGCGAGCTGCTCTTCGGCACGGTGGAGACCTGGCTCATCTGGAAGCTGACCGGCGGGAGGGCGCACGTCACGGACTATTCCAACGCCTCGCGCACGATGCTCTTCAATATCCACACCCTGCAATGGGACGTGGAGCTCTGCCGTCTGCTCGATATCCCGATGTGTGTCCTGCCGACGCCCGTGCCCAACTCCGCGGTCTACGGCACGGTGGCCGAGGGGATCGAGGGGCTCGAGGCGCTCGCGGGCGTGCCGGTGTGCGGTGCGGCGGGCGACCAGCAGGCGGCGCTGTTCGGTCAGGGCTGTTATGAGCGCGGCCAGGCGAAAAACACCTACGGCACGGGCTGCTTCACGCTGATGAACGTCGGCAGCCGGCCGGTGCGCTCCCGTGCGGGCCTCGTCACGAGCGTCGCGTGGAGCCTCGGCGGCGAGACGGTCTATGCCCTCGAGGGCAGCGTTTTCAACGCGGGCAGCGCCATCCAGTGGCTGCGGGACGAGCTGCACCTCATCGACAACGCGCACGAGTGCGACCTTCTGGCCGAAAGCGTGGCCGACACCGGCGGCGTCTATCTGGTGCCCGCGTTCACGGGCCTCGGCGCGCCGTATTGGGATATGTATGCCCGCGGCTGCATCGTCGGCATGACGCGCGGCACCGGCCGCGCCCATATCGCGCGCGCCGTGCTCGAGGCGATCGCCTACCAGGTCACCGATCTGATGACCGCCATGCGGCAGGACGCCGGCTGCGAGATCACGGTCCTGCGCGTGGACGGCGGCGCCAGCGTCAGCGACCTTATGATGCAGTTCCAGGCGGATCTGCTGCGCATTCCGGTCGACCGGCCCGAGATGGTGGAGACCACGGCCTTCGGCGCGGCGGCGCTGGCGGGTCTCGCCGTCGGCTTCTGGCAGGATCTGGGCGAGGTCAGCGCCGCGCGCCGCAGCGAGCGCGTGTTCCTGCCGCTGCGCGAGCAGTACGAGTGCGAGGAGGCCTACCGCGGCTGGAAGCGCGCCGTGAACTGCGCCTGCGGCTGGGTCGAAAAAAATTAAGGGTTCCGATACAGAAAATTCACAGCCTGCCCATTGTATTTTTCATCAAAGCCCATTATACTGTAACCATTCGATCACGTGAATGAGAAAGGAGTTACCATCATGGCATTTTTTGACGATCTGAAGAAGAAGGCCCAGAGCTTTGCGAGCGCTGCCGCCGAGAAGACGAAGGAGGTCGCGGCGGTCGCGGGCGAGAAGGCCAGCGATCTGGCGGACTCCGCCAAGGCAAACGTCGCCATCGCGAACGAGAAGCGCAGCCTGGACAAGAACTTCCGCGCCATCGGCGAGTGGTACGTCTCCACCCTGGGCGAGGACGTGCCCGAGGCCGCGGCGGACATTGTCGCCGCGATCCGCGCCTCGCAGGCGAAGATCGCGGAGCTGGAGGCCTCCCTGAAGGAGAAGGCCGAGGCCGTCGAGGAGCAGGTCGAGGCTGTCGAGGAGCAGGCCGCCGCCGTCGCGGAAGAGGTCAAGACCGTCGTCGACGAGAGCAAGCCCGAGGAATGAGCCCCACGCAGGCAGAGGGCCCGCAGCGTTCGCTGCGGGCCCTTTTTTATTTGATTTGCTTTGGCGCGCGATGCGGCGGGCATCTCTCTGCTCTTGCCGCATTGCCCGTGGTGCTCTCGAAAGCCGAAGCGGAGACACGAAATCCGCCGCGGCGTCCCGGGCGCTGCCTGCGCTCATGCGTCTTCCGTTTCGCGGGCATTTGCCTGATACAGCTTCGGGTATGCCTTTTTGTCGAGCGCCTTCAGAACGACGGCTGCCGCGGCGGAAGCGAGCGTCACCGCGAGGATGAGCGCCCACGTTCGGGTGGAGCCGGCGCGGTCGTAGAGTCGCCCGACGACGAGGTCGATGCCCCCGGTCACCGCCGTGTAGGCGACGCTCATGAGCCCGTTGATCCGCCCGCGGTGGCTCGCCGGGATGCGGGTCGAGACATAAGGTCCCGACGCCAGCACGTCGAAGATCTCGCCCCAGGTGAACACGAGCATGGCGAGGTAATAGCCCGGGACGTGGCCGAGCAGCAGGAGAAAGATCAGATAGCCCGAGAAGACGAGCAGCCGGCCCGTGAGCATCTTGCCGGTGTCGCGCATCCTGACAAAGAGCTTCGTGATGAGCGGCGTGCAGAGGACGACCGTGATGCAGTTGAGGCTCGAGACCGTCCCGAAGATGACGGCGCCCGCGTCGCCGTGGACGGCGGCCATGTCGAGCGGCATGATGAAGTTGTACTCGCCGTAGGCGGCGGAATAGAGCGTCCCGCAGAGCAGGTAAAGCAGCAGCATCGGGTTTTCTTTGAGGATCGCGAAGACGCTCGCGCCGTCCTTCTTTTTCTGATACGCCGCCTCCTCGCCGGTATCCTCGACGGGGGTGACGTCCCGGATGAGGGCGGCGATGAGAACCGTCGAGAGCGCGATCGAGACGCCGCTGATCAGGAAGCTGAGCCACAGGTAGTCCTTGAACAGCAGCCCCGCGATGGTCGGGGAGAGCACGAGGCCGAGGTTGCCGCCGAGATAATCGAGCGAGTAGGCGCGCTCGCGGTCCTTCGTGGTCGAGAGGTCGGCGAAGAGCGCGTCGTACGAGGGGTATTCCACGCTCTGAAAGAGGCCGGCGGTGACAAAGAGGAGGACGGTGCCGAGCCCGAGCGGGAGCGCCGCGCAGACGAGAAAGAAGACGATGCTGACGGCGTCGCAGGATACGATGATCCACTTTTTGTTGAAGCGGTCGGCCAGCTTCCCGCCGATGAGGTTGGCGGGCAGCATGACGAGGCTCGAGGCAACGAAGAAATACGAGATCTCCGACGCCGAAAGGCCGATCTTCTGGCTGAGTATCATGGTCATCACGGGCCAGATCATGCTGCCGAGATTCGTGACCATTCTGCCGAAGCAGAGGATGTAGATCTCGCGCCGCAGCCCGCGGTATTGGTTGAGCAGTGTCATAGGTTTCCTCACGGATGGCTTTGCCATCGTTTTCGATCTTGATTTTGCGGCGTTTCCGTGCCGCGGCGATGCGGATGCGGCAGGGCGGGATCGTCAGCGCGTCCGTCGCCGGCATCATGACCGGCGGCGCGGGCGCCTTGCGCTCCGTCAGTGCCGGTCCTTTGCGTCAGATTCCGCCCGACAGACGATGATCTCGTCCATGCGCGCGTGCAGCACGGCGGCGAGCACGGCCAGGTTGTCGAGCGATGGCAGCGCCTCGCCGCGCTGCCATTTATAGATCGCCTGCGGCGCGGAGAGGCCGAGGCGCTCCTGCAGCTCGCGCACGGTGAGACCCGCGGCGCGGCGCAGCTCCGCGATCCGGCGCCCGGTCGCCGCCGGGTCGATCACGGGAGAAAGGCGGGCGGGCCCGCCGATCGGTGCATACATAAAAATTCCCCCTCTCACGCGAGAGGGGGAACCAGGCGTTCCTTCAGAGACGGGCGATGCGCCCGCTGTTGCCGTTCTCGCATGAAGATAGACAGACTTCGCCCCTGGCAGGCACGTCCACGAGGGCGGCAGGGCGCACTTCACCCCCGGCACGAATGGCTGCGAGGGCGGCGGAAACAAAGCCGCTGGATTTGTTCAGCAGGTTCATCGCACATCTCCTTTCCGGGCGTCAGCCCTGTTTTCATCAAGTGGCAGGATAGCACGGCCACAGGCGGTTGTCAATCAACCTGTGGTTCAATTTGCGCCTTGCTTATGCGAGGAAGCCCTTGAGGATGCGATCCTCGCTTTCTTCCTCCGTCAGGCCCAGCGTCTGGAGCTTGAGCAGCTGGTCGCCCGCGATCTTGCCGATGGCGGCCTCGTGGATCAGCTGCGCCTCGGTGGAGTTGGCGGTGATGGCGGGCACGGCTTCGATCTTCGCCTCGCCCATGATGATCGCGTCGCACTGCACGTGGCCGAAGCACCTGTCGTTGCCGATGACGATCGGGCGGAAGACCTGGCGCGACCGATCCTGCGCGACGGAGCGGGAGATCACGCGCCCCTTGGAGTCCTCGCCGTCGAGCACAATCTCCATGTCGCTCTCGGCCAGCTGGCTGCCGTGGGTGAGCAGGCGCTCGGTGATCAGCGCCTCCGCGCCCTTGCCGCACACGATCTTCGTGTACCGCTTGGTGGAGTCGATCCCGCGGATCTGCACGGTCTCCATCTGGATGCTCGCGCCCTCGTCGAGATAGACGACGGTCTGCGGGTTCATGATGTTCGTGCCGCCGCCGTCGCCCTCGCCGTAGTGTTTCTCGGCGTAGCGCACGTGGGAGTTTTTGCCCACGTGGAAGGTGTGCACGCCGTCGTGCCGCGCCTCGTCGCAGCCGCTGTTGTGGATGCCGCAGCCCGCCACGATCTCCACGTCGCAGTCCTCGCCGACGTAGAAGTCGTTGTAGACCATCTCTGCGTAATCGGACTTGCCGATGATGACGGGGATATAGCACTTCTCGCCCTTCGTGCCGTCGAGGATATGGATGTCGATGCCCTGCTTTCCGTCGGTGCGGGCGTCGATCTTGATGTGTTCGGTGCTCTGCCGCGCCTCGCAGCCGCCGTCCTTGCGGATATTCAGCGCGCCGACGGGTTTGCCGGTCAAATCTGCGATCTTCTGCAGCAGGGCAGCGTCGATCTCGTTGAGCATCAGCCGTTCTCCTTTCTGGTCAGCACCGGGCAGGCGCCGAGCGTGTTCGCCATGATGAGCGGGAAGACCTCGTCCGCGCTGCCGCGGTGCAGCAGCTCACCGCCGCTGACCACGATGATCTCGTCCGCAAGGCGGATGATGCGCTCCTGGTGCGAGATGATGACCATCGTTGCGTCGTGGTTCCGGTGCAGCTGCTCAAAGGTCTCGGTCAGCCGCGCGAAGCTCCAGAGGTCGATGCCGGCCTCCGGCTCGTCGAAGATCATGAAGCGGCTGCCGCGGGCGAGCAGGGTCGCGATCTCGATGCGCTTGACCTCTCCGCCGGAGAGGCTCACGTCGACCTCGCGATCGAGGTAGTCGTTTGCGCACAGGCCGACCTGCGTCAGGTAGTGGCAGCAGCGGTCCTTGGGCAGCTTCTCGTCGCCGGAGGCGATCGTCAGCAGGTCGCGCACGGTGATGCCCTTGAAGCGCGGCGGCTGCTGAAAGCCGTAGCTGATGCCGCGCCGCGCGCGTTCGGTGATGCCGAGGCCGGTGATGTCCTCTCCGTTGAAGAGGATCTGCCCCTCCGTCGGCGTGACGAGGCCCATGATGATCTTGGCGAGGGTGGTCTTGCCGCCGCCGTTGGGCCCGGTGAAGACGATCAGCCTGCCGTCCGGCAGCGACAGGGAGACGTTCTTCAGGATCGTCTGCGTCCCCTCGGGCGAGGAGACGGTATAAGAGATGTGCTTGAGCTCCAGCATGGGGTGCCTCCTTTGCGGCTGCGCTGTGAGCGCGGTTTTGCGTCATGCTTCTGCAAAGCGCCGTCTGTCGGCGCGTTTCGGCAGAGTAAGGACAGTATAACAAGTTTTTCGCAAAAAATCAATGCTTGCCTCATGTTGCGGCAAAGCGCGCTGCTCAGGAGCGCGAAACTTCCCCCTGCAAAGGGAGAGCAGGCTGAAAAAGTTGACAAAGGAACTTTTCGCGCTCCGGCGCGAGGCCCTTTCTGTTCGCGCAGAAAGGGCCGAAAGACGCGCCAAAACCTCTTCGGTTTTGGAATCCCGCTCCCGAGGACCGCAAAGGCCCCCGCAAGCCGGACCGGCGCACCGGCCCGAACGCCCGCGCATCCTTCGCGCTGCCGCACCTTTCCATAATCCGTCATCTGCCCCGCGCTCCTGCGCCCGCGCCTCCGCAGGCCGCAAACCGCGGCGTTCTTGCGTTTTTCAGGGTTGCCTGTCGTTGCTTTTGTGTCGGCCCGTTTCGTGTCCTGGCCCCGGGCAGGTTTCCAAAGGCAGCTTGTTCTCCCGGCTGCCCCGCCCCCGGGCGGGTTTCCAAAGGGAGGGCCGCGGCCCTCCCTTTGGTCGGTCAGGAGAGAGGATTTTCAAGGAGAGGACCCAATCGAAAGGGTCCTCTCCTTGAACGCGCTTTCCGCCGCTTTTCCCGCGCTGGAAAAGCGGCTCGCCGCCGCAGCGGCGAAATCCCTCCCCGCCGCAGCGGCGAAACTTCCTCCCCACCGCCGCGGCGAAACCCTCCCCGCGCCCGCCGGCGCGAAACTTTCCCTGCCGCCCGAAAAACCCCTTGCGCTCCCGCGCGTTTGCGGGTATGATAGGACAAATCCGAATCCGGGAGGGAACGCCATGAAAAAACCGCAGCGTCTGCGCCGCGGCGACAAGGTCGCGATCGTCAGTCTCTCGCGCGGCATGCTGGGCGAGCCGCAGTTCATCCACAAATACCACATCGCGAAGGCGCGTCTCGAGCGCGATTACGGTCTGACCGTCGTCGCCATGCCGAACGCCCTGCGCGGCGTCGACTATCTCTATCGCCATCCCGAGGCCCGCGCCGCCGACTGGATGGACGCCTTCCGCGACCCGTCGATCAAGGCGGTGTTCAACGCCATCGGCGGCGACGACACGATCCGCCTGCTGCCCTACGTCGATTTCGCCGTCCTGCGCGACAATCCGAAGATCTTCACCGGCTTTTCGGACACGACGAGCAACCATTTCATGATGTACCGTGCGGGCGTCGTGTCCTACTACGGCGCGAGCGTCATGTGCGATCTCGCCGAATACGTCCGCATCAACGACTACACGCGCGCCATGCTGGATCAGACGCTTTTCCACCCCCGGCCCACGCTTGAGATCCCGTCCTCGCCGTTCTGGTACGACGACGAGGACGAGAAGATTGATTGGAAAGAGGAGAACATGCACCGCGCGAAGGCCTACCGCCCGGAGGAGCTCGGCTACGAGCTTCTGCAAGGCTCCGGCGTGGCGGAGGGCGCGCTCCTCGGCGGCTGCCTCGATGTGTTTCCGGAGTTCGTCGGCACGTCGATCTGGCCGTCTGTGGACGAGTGGCGCGGCAAGCTGCTGTTCCTCGAGACCAGCGAGGAGGACATGTCCTGCGACCTGCTGACCTGGTATCTCCGCAACCTCGCCGCGCAGGGCATTTTCGACGCCGTGACCGGCATCCTCGTCGGCAAGCCCGCGCGCCGCAGCAAGTACGAGCCGTACAAGGCGGTCTACCGCCGCGTGGTCGGCTTTGAGGCGGGCCGACCCGACCTGCCGATCCTCTATAACGTGAACGTCGGCCACGCCTGTCCGATCGGCGTGCTGCCGATCGGCGTGCGCGCCCGGCTGGACGCGGACGCGAAGACCCTCACCCTCCTCGAGCCCGCGACGCTCTGACGCGCAGGCAAGCGTCCGTGCCCCGGCGCATAGGATAGAGCAAAACCTATGTTTTGGGGAGGAACGCGGATGGAACAGGCAAGGCCGCTGCCGGATGCGGCGGCGTATCGCGCGTACGAGAGGATATGGCGCAGGGTCTCGCCGGAGCTTGACCCATATCCCGAGGCGCGCGCCGCGCAGGCGGACGCGCCGGAGGACGCCGCGCTGCTGACGCTGCCGGGTGCGCAGGGCGATCCCTGCTGCATGGGCTCGTCGGCGCAGGCGGAGCTGGAGGTGCTGCGCGGTTTCCTGCGCGAGGAGCTGGCCGACGCGCGGACGTACCGCGCCTATGCCCGCTGCGTGTCCGACCGGGACGCGCGGCAGACGCTGCGCGCGCTCGCCGCCGCGGAGGCGGAGCACGCGCGTCAGCTTCAGGCGGCGAACTATCTCATCACCGGCGCGCCGTACCGCGCGGAGGTCTGCGTCACGCCGCCGCGCCCGGCGGACTATCGCGCCATGCTCCGCGCCGCGTATCATGAGGAGGTCTGCGAGGGCTTCAATTACGCCCGCGCCGCGGAGGAGACGACGGACTTCTGTCTGAAAAAGCTCTTCGCCGGGCTTTCCGCGGCGGAGTACCGCCATGCCGAGCGTCTCCGCGCCCTGCTGGCGAAGACGATGTAAAGGAAAACGCCCTGCCGGTCTGACAGGGCGCGGAAGAAAGAGGCAACGTCCGGATCGGCTCCGGATGTTGCCTCTTTTTGTGCATTTTCTGCGCGCAGGGACGGGAGAGGGAAAGGAGGATCTTGGAATAGCCACCGGAGTTCACGCGTTTTTGAAGAAGGAGTCCTATGACGCGATCGTTGTCAACACAAGCATCATCGCCGTTGTTTATGTGTGTTTTTTGGGTGCCAGAGGCATTCCGCACGTGAAACTGATTGCGCATGCCCATAATACCGATTTGTTTTTTGGAAAGGGGGCGATTCGAAGAAAGTTCTTAAAGGCTTTCAAAATAGTATCTATCGTTATGGTAGGTATTCCGTTCAGCATAATAGGGATATCGAGATCGGAGTGGCTTTGGCTTTCCAATCGGTTTGCCGAATACTTTTTCCTGTTTCTTATCGTTCTCATTCCAAAGCTGATTGATTCCGGCAGCGAGAGCGCGAACAGAATTGGTGTCATTGCCATACACAGAAAGAATGTCCCTTTTTGGGCTGTGATGATTGTTTGGCATGCTGCATTTGCGATCCTGATGTTCAACAACAATTTCGCAAGCGATACTTATCTGTTTCAATAGGTTTTTTCGATCGTTCGCCCGCGCGCCCTGACGCATCGCGTCAGGGCGCGCTTTTTTGCCGCTGACCCAACCGCCGGTTGCAGATTCAACAACCGTTCGGGCCTGTACTTTTCCGCCCGCGTGCCGTATCATGAGCATGAACCGGTTCGAAAACGAGAAAAGGAGAGACCTGATATGAACATCGGAGATCGGATCAAAACGCTGCGCAAGGCGAAGAAGCTGACGCAGGAGCAGCTCGCGGAGTATCTGCATGTCTCCGCGCAGGCGGTCAGCAAGTGGGAGACGGGCGCCTCCGCGCCGGACGTCGATATGCTGCCGCGCCTCGCGATCTTTTTCGACACCTCGGTGGACGCGCTGCTGGACTTTGACCACCGCCGCGTCGAGGAGGAGGTTGCCGCGCTGGTGAAGGAGTCCGTGCCCCTGCGCGCAGACCCGCCGAAGGCGGAGGCGTTCTACCGCGCCGCGCTCGAGAAGTACCCGAACAACGACGTGCTGCTCAACTGCCTGCTCATGGTGATCCCAAACGAGCGCAGCGCCGAGAAGCTGGCGATCGGCCGGCGTCTGCTGGAGTGCACGGAGGACGCCGAGGTCCGCTGCGACGTGCTGCGCCTGCTGATGCAGACCTGCCGCGCTGCGGGAGAGACCGCGATGGCGGAGCATTATCTCGCGCAGCTGCCGGAGCTGTATTCCCTCAAGACCGAGCTCGCCGCCTGGCTGCGGACGGGCGCGGCCCGACGGGAGGAGGCGCGCAAGACCGAGCTCGTCTGCTGCCGCATTCTGACGGAGATGCTCGCCCTGCGCCTGGAGGACGCCCCGGACGCCGCCGCGCAGGAGGACTGCCGCGCGCTGATCCGCCGGGTGATCGACCTCGTCCGCGCCCTCGGCCACGACGCGGCTGCCGACGAGCTTGCCGCCGATTTTCGCGCCGGTGCACTGCTGAGATTCTTCGCGTGATTTGGAGAAAAAAGAGAAAAGCGGAGAAAAACAGAGACAGTCAAAATGAAGAAAAAACCAAATTATTTTATGATATAACCAGCGAAAAACAAATGAAAAAATGAGAAAATCAAATAAAATGCGGCGGAACGGAAAAACCGTTCCGCCGCATGGCGTTTTGTGCGTTGTCCGCCGTTTTCCGGCCTCATTCGATGCTGACGATGTAGTAATACACGGGCTGTCCGCCGGAGATCAAGGCGACCTCGGCGGTCGGGCATTGCTCCGAAAAGCATGCCGTGTCCCGCTCGGCGTCCGTCTCGCTCACGTCCGCGCCGTAGAATATGTTGATGAATTCCGCGCCGCGCTGGGCCGCCAGCTCGGACAGCCGGCGCAGCAGGACGGCGGCGTTCTGCTCAACGCCAAACAGCTTGCCGTCAAGCAAGGCAAGGTAATCTCCTTCACAGATCTCGACGCCGTCGAACTCCGAATTGCGCGCGGCGTAGGTGATCTGCGCGGTGCTGACCGTTCCGGCGGCGGCGGTCATGGCGTCCGCGATGGCCTGCGCGTCGTTCAGCTCGAAATCGACCGCCATCATCGCGGCGATGCCCTGCGGCACCGTGGCGGTGGGGATGACGACGACGCGCTTTTCCGTCAGGCCGACGCACTGCTGCGCCGCCATGATGATGTTCTTGTTGTTCGGCAGCACGAACACCGTCTCGGCCGGCGTGCGGCGGATCTCCTTGAGGATGCTCTCGGTCGAGGGGTTCATCGTCTGCCCGCCGTTGATCACGCCGTCGACGCCCATATCGCGGAAGACCTCGGCAAGGCCCGTGCCCGCGCAGACGGAGAGGAAACCGTAGGGCTTGAGCGGCTCGGGATCGGCAGGGGAGGCGGCCTCCTCGGGATCGTCGTCCTCCAGCTCGTCCGCCGTGATGGTCTTGCGGCCGGCGGCGAGATCCTCCTGCTGGATGCGCATGTTCTCGATCTTGGCAACCTCGAGCGTGCCGTACTGCTGGGCGGCGTTGAGCGCGTTGCCCGGCGTGTCTGTGTGGACGTGGACCTTGAACGCATCGTCGCCCTCGCCGATGACGATGCTGTCACCGATGGAGGCGAGGTATTCGCGAAACGGCTCCAGATCGCGCTCGACGGTCTTGCGGACGATGAACACGGTGTCGAACGTGAAGGTGATGTCCTCGTCGCCGAGGGCGGAGAAATCCGCCTTTTCGCGCACGCCGACGTCTTCCGCAGCCTTGGGCATCGGCTCGCCGCGCAGATACGCCAGCATGCCGGCAAGGATCACGAGAAAGCCCTTGCCGCCCGCGTCGACCACGCCGGCGCGCTTGAGCACCGGGTTCATATTCACCGTTTCTTTCAGCACCTCCTCGCCGCGGAGCAGCGTCTGCTCAAGGAGATGCTCAAAGCTGCCGTTTTCCTCGGCGGCCTCGGCCGCGCGGTCGGCGGCGAGGCGGGAGACGGTGAGGATCGTGCCCTCGGCGGGCTTCATGACCTTGCCGTAGGCGGTGGCCACGCCCTCCTGCAGGGCGGCGGCGAAGGCGCCGCTGTCGGCGGTTGCGCAGCCCTTGAGACGCTGGGCGACGCCGCGAAACAGCAGCGACAGGATCACGCCGGAGTTGCCGCGCGCGCCGCGCAGCATGGCGTTGGCCGTGACGGAGGCGACCTCGTCCACCGTTTTCGGCGTGAGCTTTTTCAGCTCGGCCGCGGCGGTCTGGATGGTGAGGCTCATATTCGTGCCCGTGTCGCCGTCCGGCACGGGGAAGACGTTCAGATCGTTGATGCTCTGCCTGGCGGCTGTGACGGAGGCAGTGCCGTAGAGCAGCATCTCTTTCAGATCTGCACCGGTAATGGTTTCGTGCATGGAAGCAGTCCTCCTGGATGGTATGGTGATGTCGCCGCCGGTCAGAGGGCGACGCTGTCAACGAAAACGTCGACGCTGCGGATGCTTGCGCCGGTATTCTCATTGACCAGATAGCGCACCTGGGAGATGATGGCGCGCCCGACAGCGGCAATATTCACGCCGTTTCCGACGACGATGTGCAGTTCGATCGAGATGTCGCCCTCGTCATGCTGCGTGATGTGCACGCCCTTGTCCATCGCCTCGCGGCGCAGCAGGTGGACGAGCCCATCGGTCATGGAGCGGTAGGCCATGCCTTTGACGCCGTAGCAGCTGGTCGCGGCGGCGCCGGTGATGTTGGAGAGCACCGCGTCGCTGATGACGATCTCACCCTGTTCGGTTCGGAGCTTGATCATGGAAATCTCCTTTCTCCAAAGCTGAATGAAGGCACTCCTTTTGAAAGGCGCTTTGATTCATTATATACGATTTGAACCGGAAGTACAAGCGGTATTTTGCAGCGGGCGGGGAGAAGGTGTTTCACGGCCTTGAGCGGGGAGGTTTCGCGCCGGCGGGCGCGGGGAAGGGTTTCGCCGCTGCGGCGGCGAGCCGCTTTTCCGGCGCGGGAAAAGCGGCGAAAAGCGCGTTCAAGGAGAGGACCCTTTCGATTGGGTCCTCTCCTTGAAAATCCTCTCTCCTGACCGACCAAAGGGAGGG